>Ga0194126_10004814_pt1 | contig 20336 bp, 21 predicted proteins | sample TA2KigC150mmetaG_FD_148641 | JGI IMG/M metagenome (GOLD analysis project Ga0194126, IMG submission 148641) | Freshwater microbial communities from Lake Tanganyika, Tanzania - TA2015035 Kigoma Deep Cast 150m | ecosystem: Environmental > Aquatic > Freshwater > Lake | place: Tanzania: Lake... | reverse complement strand
TGGATATTCTCCTTCGTCGCGCCTGAGCCCAAATGCGACGCAACAAAGTGTATTCTATCCCACGGTCTGATCAGTAAATGCCGCGCTCCGACGTATTGCGAAGCAACACGAATTGAACCCACTCCTTCCTCTCCCGGGAGGGAATCTCGTCGAAAGCGATCTGAGCGAAGTTCCCCTCCTGAGAGGGGAGAAGGAGTGGGTGCTTCCCTGGAAAAGAACCATTCGCCATTTTCCCTTCGACCAGCCGGATTTTGCTCACTAACTTTTCCCGCGTGCCGAGCGATTCACAACTCACTCCGATGACGGCGCAATACCGGCGCATCAAGGCTGAATTGCCGCCCGATGCCTTGCTCCTCTTTCGCCTGGGCGATTTTTACGAGATGTTTTTCGAGGACGCTCAGATCGGCGCGCAGTTGCTCAACGTCGCGCTCACCAAACGCGGCGTCATTCCGATGTGCGGCATTCCTTACCACGCCGCGAACGCTTACATCGGGCGCTTGCTTAAGGCCGGCAAGAAGGTCGCCATCTGCGATCAAATGGAAGACGCGCGCCCCGGGCAGTTGGTCAAACGCGAGGTCACTCAAATCCTCAGCCCCGGCACCCACCTGGACGACCGCATGCTCACCGCCGAGCGGAACAATTATCTCGCGGCCGTGTATTCTTTGAGCACCAGCTACGGACTCGCCTTTGTCGATTTGACCACGGGCGATTTCAAGACGACGCAACTCGACTCCGAGGCGGGCCTGTTGAGCGAACTCGAACGGGTGCGTCCGGCAGAAATCATCTTTCCGAACGAAGCCGCCGCCGTGCGCGCGCTGCTCCAAGGCCGTTGTGCGGTGATCAACGGCTACGACGATTGGGTCTTCGCGCCGGAAACCTCCCAGTTCACACTTCGCGATCATTTCAAGGTCAGTTCGCTCGATGGATTCGGCTTGAAGGACCGGACCGCGGCTGTCGGCGCCGCCGGGGCCGCGCTGCACTATCTGGCGCAGCATCTCCGGCGGGATGTCGCGCACCTGACGCGCCTGTCGTGCTACGAGTGCAAGGATTATCTCGTGCTGGACGCCACCTCGCTGAGGAATCTGGAAATTCTTGAGCCGCTCCATCGCGACGCACCCCGCAACGCCTGCCTTTACGGCGTCGTGAACCGCACAGTCACGCCGATGGGCGCGCGGCGGCTTCGGGAGTGGCTCACGCAACCGCTCGCCGCGGCTGCTCCAATCTGCGCCCGCCAGGAAGCCGTGCAATCCTGGATCGAGAATCCCGCCGGTCTGGAGCGTTTTCGCCAGCATTTGAGCGAAGTGCGGGACATGGAACGCACCCTGAGCCGGTTGAGCGTGGGCACGGGCAACGGACGCGATCTGGCGGCGCTGCGCCTGGCATTGGAACAGGTGCCAAAACTGCGCGACGCGCTTGGCGAGGTCATGAAATGCAATTCCACTGATCCCTCGGGAGGGGCCTTGCAAGAACTCGCCTTCGAAGCGCGCAACTCGTCCAACGTAGGGCAGGCTTCCAGCGTGCCAGTTCCGGAAACATCCAACTGCATGAACGACGGGGCAAACATGCCCCGCCAACCGGCAGACAAGATGTCTGCCCTACATGAAGGCCCGTTGCCGTTGCTCGCCGAACTCACCGGCCAGTTATGTGATTGTCCTGACCTCGCCGACTTGATCGCGCGCGCGATCGTCGATGAGCCGCCGCTGGCGGTGAAGGAAGGCGGCATTATCCGGGACGGCTTCGATCCGGGCCTCGATGAGCTTCGGCGAGCCATGCGGGAAGGAAAAGATTGGATCGCCAAGTTGCAGCAGCAGGAGATCGAACGCACCGGGATTCCTTCCCTCAAAGTGCGCTTCAATTCCGTGTTCGGCTACTACATCGAAGTGACCAAAACGCATCTCGAAAAAGTGCCCGCCGACTACGTGCGAAAGCAAACTATCGCCGGAGGGGAACGCTTCATCACGCCCGCGCTCAAGGAAATGGAAAGCAAGATTCTCGGCGCTGAGGAGCGCAGCGTGAAACTGGAATACGAACTTTTCCTCCGCGTCCGGGAAGCGGTGATCGCGCGCTTGCCGGAAATCCAACAAACGGCGCAAGCGCTGGCCCAGCTTGACGTGCTGGCCGGCTTCGCGGAAACGGCGCGGTTCTTCAACTACTGCCGCCCCGAAGTTGCTCAAGAAGGCGCGCTGCAAATTCGCGACGGGCGTCATCCCGTGCTGGACCAGGTCCTCGTGGAAGAACGCTTCGTGCCCAACGACACCGAGCTTGATCTCGCGAGTCAGCAAGTGGGGTTGATCACGGGACCGAACATGGCGGGGAAGAGCACTTACATTCGGCAGGTCGCTCTGCTCACGCTGCTGGCACACACGGGCTCGTTCGTCCCTGCGAAACAAGCCCGCATCGATCTGGTGGATCGCATTTTCACGCGCATCGGCGCGAGCGACGATCTGGCGCGCGGGCAATCCACGTTCATGGTCGAGATGAGCGAGACAGCGAACATCCTGAACAATGCCACGCGAAACAGCCTGATCATTCTTGACGAAATCGGGCGCGGCACCAGCACGTTTGACGGCTTGAGCCTGGCCTGGGGCATCGTCGAGCACCTGCACAATCAAGTCGGCGCCAAGACGCTGTTCGCGACCCATTATCACGAACTGACGGAACTGGCGAGGCGCCTGGCTCGGCTGCGCAACTTCAACGTTGCCGTGCGCGAGTGGAACGATCAGATCATTTTCCTGCGCAAAATCGTCGCCGGCGGAACGGACAAAAGCTACGGCATTCAGGTAGCGCGGCTCGCGGGCGTGCCCAAGAGCGTGCTGACGCGGGCCAAGGAAATTCTATCCAATCTGGAAGAATCGGAACTGACGCCGGAAGGGAAAGTGCGCTCCACGGCGCGACATCGCGCCGAACGCGAAAGACTGCAAAAGCTTGCGCCCCCGCCGCAACTGGATTTGTTTGGCAACGCGCCCGTCTGAGCCGCCAGCTTTGAATTGGAACAGGAGTTCAGGATCACGTCTGAGTTGCCGGGACCGAGGGTTTGGAGCAGTATTCAGCCGCAGTGTTCAGCCTGTGCCGCTCGATTCGAATTCAGTTCTTTGCGTCCCTGCTTTTTGTCTTGAGCCTGCCCTCCGGCCGGGCCGCCCCTCTGCAAACGCCGGACGACTCCGAATTCACGGTCCGCACCTGGCGGTGGAGGACGGGCTGCCTTCCAATTCGGTGCTGGCGATCACGCAGACACCCGGCGGTTACCTGATCGGAGAGTTCGCCGGGCGGGTCCGAAAAGTGTCGCCCTCCGTTATCACGGCCGCAATCGACATCAAGCCCGGCACGTATCCCAATGCGATCAACCTCGGCTCGAACGGCGCGATCCCTGTGGCGATCCTCAGCAGCGCTGACTTCGACGCGGCAACCGTCAATGTTGCGACCGTCACGCTCGCGAGCGCGCCGGTCAAGATACTGTGCAGACCGTGGGATTGACGACAGATCGACCGGAGAACCGTAGCGCAGATTTTCAATCTGCGGTATCGCCGATTTCCAATCGGCGGGGCGCCGGCAAGTCCCAGCGGGCTCGGACTGGGAGACGCCCCGCAGAATACAATTCTGCGATACGGCAGAGTGCAACTCCGCGCTACGAGCTTTGTCGTCCATCCCGCGGACCAAGCAGTAACAGGCAAAGGCAAATACCTCGCTTCCATCCAGGACGTAAATGGCGATGGGAGACTCGACCTGGTCCCGCACGTGGACACGACGGCGCTCGCGTTAACCGGAGACGCAGCCGTGGCCGTGCTCGAGGGCCGCACATTGACCGGGCAAGCGATCCGCGGCACCGACTCGGTGCGCCTCGTGCCGTAGTTCCGTGGAACCACCGAACCATTTATCCACCCATCCGAAATCCCCAAAAATCCGACCGACCGAAGAAATGATGGCCCCATGAAAACCAACCGGACCATGAAGACGGCCAACCCCGTAGCGCAGAGTTGCACTCTGCCGTATCGCCGATTTGCAATCGGCAGGGCGCCGACAAATTCCAGAACCCTCGACTGCGCCAGCGTCTGGCAGAGGTTCTTCGCTTGTTTCGAGGAACGCTGTGATCAGTAATGAACGCTCCGTTCCCCCTCACCCCGGCCCTCTCCCTTGGGGAGAGGGTGAGCCAATCGCCACACGTCTCCCGACCCGACGTTCCGGACTTGCTCCAGCGCGGCACACGAAGTTCCGTCCTCACGAACCTGATTCAACCACGGATTAAACGGATCACACGGATAAAGCGGATAAAGCCGCTTCTCCATCCGCGAAATCCGTGAAATCCGTGGTTAAAGAATCTGTTCAGGGCGCGACGCTGGCCTTCGCGCTCACATGTGTGGTCAGCACCCTACCGCCCCTCCGTGCCGAGGTGCCGGGCGTGATCCGAGTTCAGGGCACGCTGGAGGTCAAAGGCAACCCGCACAACGCAAGCGCCTATTTGAAATTCGCCATCGACCACAGGAACCTTCACGGAACCGGTCGAGTCACAGGAAAGAGAGCGAAAAGGGGACGTAACTCCCCGGCCAATGACCACCAGGACAAATCCAATCCAAAGCGAAGTCTTGGCGCGGCGCTTCATTCGCCCCAGCCCACCGGGGCGGGGCGGCGCCTGGCAGGCTGCGGCGTTGCTCGTCGGTCACAGCCTCACCGGGGGGCTGCTCCCTCCTCGCGCCTTGCATCCGGCCAGGCGGCGCTCCCGCCAAAACCCCAAGTTATTTTTGAGCAGACCCTAAGCACGTACTCTCCTCAATAAAGAGGGTTCAGCCCGCGACCTACCTTCCCCGTTTCAGGAAATTTTCGAAGAAACCGTAAACCTGCTCGTTCGATTCCAAAGTCGGCGTGTGGCCCTCGCGATTGGTCATGGCCACCCGGTTCGTGTGGCCCAGGAGTTGATTGACCGCGATCACATGATTCAACGGGCGCCAGCGTGCCGGACGATCTTCCGCACCGCCCGAGACCAGGAAAGGCCGAGGCGCCATCAGGGCCTGGAGTTCATGGAGGTCCAGGCCGGCCGCGATCATTTGCTTGTAGGCGCCGGTGCGGGGATTGTCTTGCTTCGGGACGCCCGGTTTGCGTTTCGCGTGGGCGTCGAGGCCGAGATACCACGGTTCCCAGTAATTCACATTGGGCCGCGTTTCGTCGAAGACGATGCCCGGATCGGACCACACGCCGCACGCGAACTTCTCGTGCAGGCACGCCGCAAACATCGCCCACTTCCCACCATACGAATGGCCAACGATTCCAATGCGCGCGCGATCCACTTTCGGATGATTGGCCAGGGCGTTCCAGGCGTTGGCGGCGACATAAGCAAGAAAAGACAACGGCTGACAAACCGCTCCGGCGGTGCTGGGCTCTCGCGCCGAGCCGCCGGGTGAACCCAGGCTCAAGCTGACGAAGCCGCGTTTGGCGAGTTGATAACCGAAATCCCGCAGCGGCTCTTTCCGGCCAATGCTCGACAGCGGTTCGTAGTAGGGCACGACAACCGCCGGAAGTGGGCCGGGATCTTCAGGCACGAGCAGGTAGGCGAGCTCGAGTTGATTCGGAGCGATCTCCAGACGCACGCGATGTTGGATGAAATTCTCGCGCTTTTCATGTTCCAGAAACTCGATCCTCGGCTGCTCGAGGACGGGCGGCCACGGCCCCATGAGCTCCGTCCATCGAACGAGAATCTCGCGCCGGCGTTCGGCCCACTGTTCTTGGGTCTTCACGACGCGACCATCGTAGAACTTCAACGGCGAAGGATAACTGCCGTAGTCGCCGGCGAATTCGGGCGGCGGACTGAAGAAGGGAGCGAGCTTTGGCCAGGTTTGGTCGGGCACGGCGGCGCTCTCTACGCCGGATCTGTTCAGTGCGACGGCTCCGTTCTCCTCACCCCGGCCCTCTCCCCTGGGGAAAGGGAGAACATTTCCAGGGCTGTGGTTCAACTCACCATTCAGGGACCATTCCCGCGTTGGAAAAAACAACTCCCTCTCCCTGAGGCAGAGGGCTGGGGTGAGGGGGAACGCGGCGTCGAATTGCATAGTCACCACGGCGGGAGCCAATCGTCCGGTCGCGAGGATTCCCAACCCTGCCAGAATCAATTTATGGATTAGATTCATCCGTCATTTTGACTTCGGTAGGGCGAGCCTGTCCCCAGCGAGCCGCCTCCAAAGTGTTGCCACTACGTCGGACACGGCTCGCCGGGACGGACTCGCCCTACTCTGGGGCATCATATTTTCCAGCCATCGCGGTAATGATGTTGAATGAACGCCTGAGCCTCCGGACAGTTCGTCGCTTTGAGATGCGCATGATCCCACATCAGTTTCTTGCCCGCGCGATACGCCACATTGCCGAGCAGCGCGGCTTCGGTGAGCGGGCCGGAGTAATCGAAACGGCACGAGGTTGCCCCGCTGGTCTTGCACGCTTCAATCCATTCCAAGTGATGTCCGATCGAATTCGGAATGGAGGCGGCTGGCCGCACGAAGTCCTTAAAATCCTTCTCGGGCAAGAGAAGGTGCTTGGTGTAATCCGCCAGGAGCTTTCCTTTGTCGCCCACGAACAACACGCCGCTCGGCCATTTCGCAGCCTTCTCCGAACTCAGATCGATCTCAGGCCGCTTTCCGCCGTGGTACCAGATGAGGTTTAGCGGAGGTTGGTTCTCTCGCGCCCGATATTCGTAGCGCACGATCAACCAGGGAGGCGTCGATTCCGCGTGAACCGGCGGACCGTCCACAATCTCAATCGCGCTTGGATGCCGCAATCCCAACGCCCAAAACGGCAAGTCCATGTAATGGCAGCCGAAGTCCGCCAGCGCGCCGCCGCCAAACGCCCACCAGTTCCGCCACTTGTTCGGATGATACTCCGGGCTGTAAGGGCGATGCTCGACCGGCCCGATCCACAAATCGTAGTGCAAGTGATCCGGCGCCGGCGGCGTGGCGGTCGGACGATCCATGCCGCCGTTCAAGGCCCTGACAAAGACGTGGACTTCGGAGATTGCCCCGATGGCGCCGGCTTGGATCAACTCGACCACGCGCCGGTAATTGTTCCCAGCGTGAATTTGAGTTCCCAGTTGCGTGACCCGCCTTTGTTTTCGCGCCAGCTCGGTCACGATGCGGCATTCGGAAATCGTCCGGGTCAGCGGTTTTTCACAATACACGTGACGCCCGCTTTGCAACGCCGCCACGACAGCCACGGCATGGGTGTGGTCCGGCGTCGAGACGACGATCGCGTCAATGCCCGACTGGTCCATCAACCGTCGAAAGTCATGGTAAGTCTTCGCGGGGGGGAATTTCTGCGCCGCGGCGGTCAGATATTTGTCGTCCACGTCGCACAACGCGACGAGGTTCTGGCTTTTCACGCCTTCAAGATTCGCTCCGCCGCGATTGGCGACGCCAATGACAGCAATGTTCAGCTTCGAGTTCGGCGAGGCGGAGCGCACGGGCGCGATGGCGCCGAGCCAGAGGGCGCCAGCGGCCGTTCGAGAAGCGCGTTTGAGAAACGCACGGCGAGAGAGTCGGAGATTCCTAAGGCTCATTGGTTCATCATGGAAAGCTTCTATGGCCACGCGGCCATGCACACGACCCATGAACTCGGTAGGGCGAGTCCGTCCCGGCGAGCCGTTCGACGTGCGTGGAACACGTCCGACTCGGCTCGCTGGGGACAGGCTCGCCCTACCGTCTGGTTCATGGGAAGTTTCCACGGCCAAGAAGCCATGCAGATGGCCCATGAACCGAAAACTGCACGGACCGCAGCCTTCAGGCTGCTTCCGCGCACTCGCCGGAGTCCAGCGTTGAAGCGGCCTAAAGGCCACGGTCCGGAGGAACGGTTCATGGGAAGGATTACTGATCGATTCTGCTGCGCGGGATTTCGCGGACGTAAATGTTCTTGAAATAAAGTTTGTCCCCGTGGTTTTGCAGTTCGATCGAGCCGGTCGGGTAGATCGGTTGGTCCCGCTCCCAGTAGTTCTCCAGCGTCACGTTGTTCACGACCAACTCGCCGTTGAGAAACACGTGCGCTTTCTCCCCTACCATCAAAATGCGGAATGCATTCCACTCGCCGATGGGTTTGTCCGCGACTTTGGACGGTGTGCTGGGATTTTTCTGGTTGTTGAAAAGGCCTCCGGAACCGACGTGCTTTGGATTGTATTTCGGATTCTTGGGATCCCAGATTTGCACCTGCGGGCTGCCGCGCAAATAAATGCCGCTGTCACCGTTCTCGTGAATCTTCCAATCCACCAGCAACTCGAAGTCGCCGTAATCCTTCATGGTGCAAAGGCTGTCTCCTTGGCCGTCGAATTCCAGCGCGCCGTCCACGACTTTCCAATGCGCGCGCATTCGCTCATCAGCTTTCGCTTGAGCCGCAGCGCGCTCCGCCGCCGACAACTGCGCGCGCTTGGAGGGGTTATCGTTCGGCGGCGCGAGCAAGCCTTTCCAGCCCTCGATTGTGCGTCCATTGAACAACGCGGTGAACCCCGGCGGAGGCGTGTTGTCCTGGACGCGGCCGGGCAATTCCTTGATGCGAATGTTCCGAAACTCCAGGTGCGTGCCGTGGCCTAGGAAGCCAATGTGGCCGCGCTCGCGCAGCAGGCCCGGATGCTTCTGCAACGTCGCCGGATCGTGAACGTCGTTCAGATTCGCATCGACGATGACCTGGCCGTTGACCGTGACTTTGATGTGGCGGCGGTCGGCGAGGATTTCCTCGCTGTTCCATTCGCCGGGCGGCTTCAGCGAACCGCGCGTCGCTGGAATGATGTCATAGACCGAGCCATGGTACTGGGCGGGGCGAAGCTTGTCTTTGAATTCGGGCCCGTCGTCGTGAAGGATCTGAATCTCCATCCCCAGCGACGAGGCCCGGCCGTCCAGCGGGGACCGAATGCCGATGCCGTTGTTTCCGTTCTCGGCCAGTTTGAATTCGAACCGGAAAACGAAGTTCTCGTATTCCTTCTCCGTAAACAGATTTCCGCCGCCATTGGCCGGACACACCAGAAGGCCGTCCTGCGCGAGGTAACCCGGTCCTCTCTTGTTGATGTGCGTCCATCCATTCAACGAGGCGCCGTCGAAAATCCGGGTGAAGCCCGCTTCCTGGGCCGCCGTGCTCAGCGACACGTGAAGAAGCAACGCCGAGACAAGCAAAATCCGGCGAGGCGATAGCCAAAATCCGAAATCCGAAATCCGAAATCCGAAACAATCTCGAATCGCGGAAATCAAAACCTCAAAGCATCTCCGGTCTCGTTTCTCCAATTCCCGAATTGGCATTTGGAAATTGTTTCGGAGTTCGGAGTTCGGATTTTGGATTTGCATGGGCAGGCAAGTGTTTCAGTGCAGGCTGTTGCTGAACATGGATTCCCAAATGGTGAACCAGGCCCGATTTGCGACCCTTTCCCATCTGCGTCTATCTGCGTTCATCTGTGGTTGAATTAGCGATGAATCATACCAGGGTTCAAGTGCGTAAACTGGTAAAACCCAATCCAGGTGTCAAGCAGCGCGAGACGTGAGAACAAAATCCTCCAATCGAAGTTCGCACACTGAACCTCCGAACTGATTTCTTAACCGCGGATTTCTCGGATGAAAAACGCGTCTGATCCGTCATCCGCGTTATCCGCGGTTGAACCCAGATCCCGTTGACGTTCTGCTGCCTGGGATAGCTCCCGGCACGAAAGTGCTCGTGGTCCTGCGCGCCTTCAATGGCGGTTCCTATGCGAATTCACCCATGCGTGGTGAATCTTACCCAACTGTGCTCGGCGTCGGCGGGGGGAAATATCCACCCGCCAATTTGACTGGCTTGCAGGGATTCACGGTGGCGCGCAATCCCGACCTCTTCACCATCACCGCTTCCGCCGGCGCCCACGGCTCCGTCACACCGCAAAGCGTCATCAAGGTAAGAGGACAGAGCCAGTCGTTCACCGCAATTCCCAACGCCAACTTCACCGTGCATCGGTGGTCGCTGGGAAGTTTGCCATCTTCTCAACGTTTCTCCCGTCGCATTCAACGTCACCGGTTCCGGCTATTTTTTCGTGCGAACGAACGGTTTCGATGCTACGACCTTCAGCGTGAAGAATCCGTTTCCAGGCATGAACCCGTGGCTGGAGGAATTCTGGCAGGACGTCCATGCCAAGATCCTGGTTTACGCTTGCGATCAACTGAACCTCGAACTGCCGGCCGGTCTCCAGGCGCGCGTCGATGAGCGGCTGGCCATCGCGGCCGAAGAGGAAAAAGCGCGCACTTACTTGCCCGATGTGGCGATTGCCGAATCGTGGGACCGGCCCTCAGGACCGGTCTTGGGGCAGGAAGGCGCAACGGTCACGGCGGCGGAACCCACGATTGTGGACTTCGGTGAAGAAGTCCTCCGCCGCCTGGTGATCGTGGATAGCCGCGCGCACGTCATCACCGCGATTGAAGTGCTTTCGCCTTCCAACAAGGCGGACCTCGACGCCGTTCTGAACTGGCGCCGAAAGCGGAACGATTACTTGCGGGGTGGCATCAGCATCGTCGAGATCGACTTGTTGCGCGGGGGCACTTGGATTTTGCCCGACCGCTCTCTGCTCAAACCGGTGCCGCCTGGCCGCGTCTGCTATCATGCCTGCGTGACACGGCCGCCCTGGTGGAGTCGCCACGAATTCTACGTTCTGCCGCTGCGCGAGCGCCTTCCCACGATCCGGGTGCCCTTGCGCCGCACCGACCCGGATGTTGCCCTGGATCTGCAACTCCTGATCGACGCCTGCTACGAACGGGGCCGGTATGCGTCGGCGATCAACTACGCCAAATCGCTCAGTCTTCCGTTGCCCGACGAGGAGGCCGCTTGGGCGCGAGAGATCCTCGCGAGCAAAGGCAAGTGATCCATAGGTGTAAAACCGATTCAGCCGTTTTGATCGCCCACGCATGACTCCCCTCAAAGGCGTAATGATCGGCGCGGGTTACTTTGCGCAATTTCAAGCGGAAGGCTGGAACCGCATCCCGACTGCGAAGATTACGGCGGTGGCCGATGCCCTTCCCGGCCGCGCCAACGAATTCGCCGAGCGCTGGGGAATTCCGTCCGCTTACACGGACCCCGCCGCGATGCTCGCGACAGAGAAACCGGACTTCGTCGATATCGCCACGCGGCCCGAAGCGCATTTGGAACTGGTGACGCTGGCCGCGCGCCATGGCGCGAACGCCATCTGCCAAAAGCCCATGGCTCCGACGTGGGACGAATGCCGGGCCATGGTCAAAGTTTGCAACGACGCCAGCGTCCGTCTGCTTTTGCACGAGAACTGGCGCTGGCAACCGTGGTACCGCGAGATCAAACGTCTGCTCGAAGCCGGAACCCTCGGCAAACCGTTCCACATTGCGTTTCACATGCGCACCGGAGACGGCCGCGGCGCCCAGCCTTACACCGTGCAGCCGTATTTCCGCGACATGCCGCAATTCATCCTTTACGAGGTCGTCGTGCACTTCGTCGATACCTTCCGCTACCTGGTGGGCGAGATCGCGACGGTCTCCTGCCAGACGGCGCGCGTGAATCCGCTGATCAAAGGCGAGGACTACGCGCTCGTGCAAATGAAGTTTCACAGCGGTGTCCAGGGACTCATCGACGCGAATCGGTTCAGCGGGCGTGTCCCGGTCGATGTGACGCTGGGCGCCTTCCGGCTTGAAGGCGATCGCGCCGCAATTCGTTTATCTCCGGACGGCCAGCTCTGGCTGACTGCGTATGGCCAGGAAGAAGTCCGGCACGAATTTCCGGCGCCCGGCGAGGGTTACAAAGGCGACAGCGTCAAAGCCACCCAGGAACATCTGGTGAATTGCTTGCAGTCCGGTCAGCGCAGCGAGTCCGAAGGCGAAGACTACTTGCAGAACGTCGCGGCGGTGTTCGCGTGCTACCGTTCCGCCGAGACCGGGAGGACGGTTTCGCCAGGGGAGTGGTTTGAGACTGGGCCGTAAAACGCAAAACGTGAAGCGTAAAGCGATCCGATCGAGAGCCCATGAACCCCGGTAGGGCGAGTCCGCCCCGGCGAGCCTCTCGACGTGCGCAGAACACGTCCGACACGGCTCGCTGGGGACAGGCTCGCCCTACCGTCTGGTTCATGAAAAGAGCGAGCAGGCCCGCGAAACACACGATCCGCACGAATTAAAGCGCGTTGCCGAGGCAATTCTCATCACTCACCCGGTTCTGGATGCGCTAACACGTTGTCTTTTGGTGCCTCTCGTGATTTTCGCGGGCCGAACTCACCTACCCAAACGTCAAATCCAGCATCAAACTTTGAACTTTGAACTTTGAACTTTGAACCTTGAACTCAAGCCACGTGCCGGCGCGGATCGGTCGCTTCGATGATCACGCTCACCGACTTCTGATTGAACCCTTTGAAACCGCCTTTGCGTTGGAGGTTTTCCAGGTGGCTGCCGATCGCGCCTTCCTTCGCGAACTGCTTGAACTGGCTCTCGTCGATCAAGCCTGCGTGGCGAAGGCGCTCCGCGCGTTCCCGGCGCACGGGCCAGCGCTCGCCTTCCGTGAAGGCCTGCTTGAGGAACGGCAAATCCGAGAACGGTTTCATGGTGGCGACCCCTTCGGAGGCGAGTTGGTCGCGCAGCAAGTTGTGATCGAAGCGGCATTCGAGGTGATGCATGCCCGCGGCGAGAAAGCTTTCGCCATGCAGCCCGACCCACAGGCCGATCGTCCCCAGTTTTCTGGAAAGCGGCAAAGACTGACGAGAAAAGTCGATCTCGGTCTCCTCGGGCTCCAGATCGACGTCGCAGAACGCGACGACCGGCTCCACCGGGTGTTCCAGAATTTGCGCGCCCCAACCGGCCTGTGCACCGGCGTAATAACGCTCGCGCCGCTCAAAACCGAGCTTATCCAGGATGCGCATCAGATCGACAAAATGGGCGCGCGAACTGCGGAACGTGTGGTGATCGTGATTGGCCCAGCCCAGGCCGAGCCGATCCTGGCGGCGTTTCTGAATTTGGGCGGCGCGGTTGCGGCGCTGCCAATACGCGCGTTCTTCGGCAAAAACGACATGGCAAGCGAGGTTGCGGCCCACCAACTCGATCACGCGATCCAGCAAGGCGTGCGCGTGGCGGAAACCTTCCACGTCATCCTCAAAAGCTCGGCGCCGCGTTTTCCAAAGTTCTTGAGCTTTGAGGACGGCCACAATCTGCACCGGCTTTGGTTCGCCAGACACGAAGCCGCGATACCCATGCCGCTCGACGGCTTCCAAGCGAAATCCGTTTTCCTCCGACACTGCAACGCGGCGAAACCGAGACCGCGGCGCTCCTTCCGGCTCTCGGTCAATCCGGTGAGCGGCCATGAAATCCGAAACGCTGTCCACGCGCATGGCCAGTGTGGAAGGCGGCGCGGCATGCGAGACGGAGCGATCGAGAATCACGCGCGGGAGCACCGCTTCCGGATGCCAAAGCGCCTGCTGCGTGTTTGCCTCCGTCTCGCCCAGCGGATCGTCGGTGAAGCCAGCCGTCCGAAACTGCGCTTCGGCCGGGGCTGGCACGACCAGGTAATCCACCCAATCGCTCATCAGCGTGCCGGTTTCGGCGCGCATGCGTTCCGAGAGTTCGGCGGCGAAGGCGTTACAGGCGAGGAAAGCCTGGATTTGTGCCTGGACGAAGTTCTCCGCGTCGTAACAAAGCGGCCAGTCGAAACGTTTCTCCCTGGCGATGGCGTCTGATGGAGCGGTCGGCATATCAATGGCCGCAGCGGAATATCCGAGGGCGGAGGCAGTTTGGCGAGTATTTATGGTGTGTTCCAACGCGAGACACCTTACTCCCTCTCCCTCAGTATCTGTTTAGCGTTGGTAGGGACGGATATCTGTCGCTGTAGTGCTAATCCTGGAGGCGTGTCTTGAAGAGAGGGACGGGCCACGGAAAAACCTGGAGCCTCCGTTGGCCCATCGTCTCTTCCTGGGCGGCGGCCTGTCTCAAGGCTTGATTTGGGACGGAGTGGAATCCGTCCCTACCACGCTAAACACATTACTTCCCTCAAGGGGAGGGAACTCAAATTACTCGCAGCTGATTTCTGGGAGGCGCGCCGGAATAGCAGGGGCTCTTCATGCGTCTTCGAGGCGCTGGTTGCTTCCACATCACGCTTCCGGCGTCAATCCCATCACGATGTCGAAGCGGGCGGTGAGTTCGCCGATGCGAGAATTCGGCATTGGGATAAATGGAACGGTGATCGACTTCCGCGCTTGCTGGTCTTTGATGCTCCGGTAAATGCCGTCCTTCTCGTTGCCGGGATGGCCTTCGATGTAGCACTGCGTGACCAGTTCCTTGCGGCCCTTCATCTTGATCGCGAAATGAATGTGCGGGCAGCGGCCTGGATAAGGCACGGGCTTGATCGTGCGAAACAGATACTCGCCGGAGGAACCGGTGAGGAACCGCCCGAAGCCCTGGAAATGCGTGTCGCGTTTCTCGCGATTGCTGGTGCCGCTGTGGAGATAAGCGCCGTTGTGATCGCACTGCCAGATTTCAACGAGCGCGTTGCGTATCGGTTGTCCGCGCGCGTCGAGCACGCGTCCGTTCAGCCAGGTGACTTCGCCGAGGGCAGGCGTGGTGGTGTCATTGATGACGAGGAGGTCGTTGTCGGTGTCGAGGGGCAATTTGTCGGGATAGAACGGCCCTTCGGTTTGCGGGTGCGTGCGGACGAGTTCATCGGCAAAGAGCCCGGGCACGGTGAACAAGGCGGTACCGAAGCTCAGGTCGCGGAGAAACTGGCGGCGGCTAGGCGGAGGGTAGGAAGTCAAGGTATTCATGGTTCTGGTCAAAGCGGATCGATTACTTTTGCGGCGGCCGATGCAAGCTGTGGCACGCTTTGCAGTTCACGGCTTTCTTGAAGCCATCCAGTGCGCCGGCTTCTCCGCTTTTGAGCGCCTTGGCGGCCTTCAACAGAGCGGTGGATTTCTGGTTCCAACTCGTCTTTTCGCCACGTTCGGGCGTGCAGAGCGGCAACGACTCATAGTATTCCACGAGCTTGGCCAAATCTTCCTTCGTGCCGTGACCGTCGGAAACACGCCGGACGACGCTGTCATCGCCTTTGTGGAGTTTCTGCATGACGTCCTTGATGGTGAATTTCGGTTTGGCGGCGGCGGCGCGGAGCATTTGAATGGAGAGGGTGCTCACCAACGCCGCCGCGACCAGGAGTGCGGCGAGCTTGAGGGTTGAATATCTTGGGTTCTTCATAGCGGTTTGGTTTTGGGGTTTTTGCATTTTTCAGCGAACTCGTGACCGATCACTGACTAACTACTGATAACTGACTGCTGACTACTGATGACTGATCACTTTAAGCTTTGAGCTTCAAGGATTGGGCCGGCAAGGATGCCTGCCCTACTTTTAGATTTTCTTCAACAAATTCTTCCAGCGCGTCCAGGCTTCCTCGCGCGCCTTCTTGTTGGCGGCATTCCCGCTCGGATCTTCGCCGGCGCGCATGAAACCGTGGCCCGCGCCTTCGTAGGTCACCGGATCGTAAGTCTTGCCCGCTTTCTTCATCAGCTCGGACGATTTTGGGATGGTGGCGTTGACGCGCGCGTCGTTTCCGCCGTAGAAACCATAGATCGGGCAGTTGATGCGGGCAAGGTCATCCGCATTCTCCGGCCCGGCGCCATAGAACGCGAAGCCGGCTTTGATGATTTTGTTGTTGGTGGCGAAACGGAACGTTTGCCCGCCGCCCCAGCAAAAGCCGCCGACGGCGACCTTGCCGTTGCAGGCCGCCAATTTGGCCACGTAATCCACCACCGCATTGAGGTCGGCTGTGATTTGGTCCGGCGGCAACGATGAAATGGCCTTGCGAACCGCATCACCGGCGCCGAGTTCGGCGGTGCCGCCGCCACCCGGCGCACTGCCGGAAAGAAGATCCGGCGCGATGGCGATGTAACCTGCCTCCGCCAGTTGATCCGCGACGCCACGCACCCAATCCGTGAGGCCAAAGATTTCGTGGATAACGACGACGGCGGTGGCCTTTTCTTTGACTTCGGGAAACGCGATGAAGCTGTTCACTTCTCGGTTGCCTTGTTTGATTTTCACCCACTCCAGATGGCGCGGGGATTTTTCAAGACGGGCTTTGGCCCAATCTTGGGCCGTGGTGGTGAACGTGGCGAGAGCAAGGCTCGCGACGAGGAGGAATGTTCTCTTCATGGTTTGATATTTGTGATGATGAGGTTTCGTTTAGAGCGTGTTTTGAAAATGGGTGGAACGGGCTACCAGCCCGTTTTCGGCGGCAACTTGCCGCCGAACATTGCGGCAGGCTGGTAGCCTGCCGCAACAGGCCAGTGGCCTGTTCCATTCAAAAGGCATTTTCAAAAAGCGCTCTTAGATTTCACTGACGCGGACGGCGATCATGTAAAATCCGGCCGAGGATTTTCGCTCTACGAACAGGCTCACGTTGGCCGTGGTCGCAGAGCTGAAAGTCGTCTGGTCGGCGGCGCCATCTGCCGTTGGGGAAAAGGAAGCCGGCGCGGCCTCCTTGTCCAGCGACTCGCGATAGAGCACTTCATATTCGACTTTGCGCAGCGCGCGAAAGTCCAAGCGGAAGCGAGGATTTCCGCCCCCGGCCGGCTGAACATTCGAGCCGGTGATGGAGTAACCCAGACTGGGAATTTGCACCTGCAACAGATCGCTCCCGTCGAATTGGATCGTGTATTTGCTGAGCGCGCCGCTTGCCAGACCGGAAATGCGCCGGCCATCAATCCCGAAGATCGATCCGTGACACTGGCACAACATTTGGTTGGTGAAGGCATTCATCGGATCGACCGTGCATTGCTGATGCGTGCAGCGAGAATTGAGGGCGAAGAACGTGTTGTTGGGACCGCGATTGATGATCACCGGGTAGAATTGCCCGTCTGGCATCAGATCGGCTCGCAACGGATTCAACGCCAGCCGGACTGAGCCGGATTCGTTTTGCAGGGCCGGAAAACTGCTGAGCTTCAAGCGCAGCGTGCCGGTGGTGGACACCGAGAGGGTTCTGATTTCTGAGGCCAGCGTGTCGGTCCAGGTCTTGCCCAGCAAGGCGGAGTATGCGGTCGCAAAAGCGAACGTCTTGATGAAGCGGCGGCGCTCCAGGTTTAAGTTTTGTTTCATGTTTCTTTGATTTCGATTTCAGGGTTCAAGGTTTGCCGCATTCACTCGATTGTTTGTCCCCGGTTAGCGAGATGATGCCAGCACACGCACGTTGTCGAAGACGGACGTCCCCAGCGACGCGTTGTCCCACGACGTCACGCCAAGGCCGATGTAAATGCGCTTGCTCATCTTGATTCGGACCGCGCCGGCCCTGGTCCACCGCTGGCCGTCGGGCGATAGAAAAGCCGTAATGGAATCGCCCTTGCGCGCCAGGCGCAACCAGTGCGGCGCGCCTTCATGGCCCACGCGATCGGATTTGCTTTCAATCGCGGGCCGATGCTCAAACTCCACATTGCCGTCGGGCCGCAAAAACAGAAACGCGTGCGGGGCCGCGGTTTTGAGGCTTTCCCGGATCACTACGCCCGCTTTGCCTCCCGGATGGGACATCTCCAGGTCCACGATGCGCGCCACGACCTCCCCGTCGCCCTCCAGGTCTTGGTACACGAAATGGAACTGGTCCTTGGTCAGGCACGTGTTTCGTCCCGCGCCTTTGGCGGTGCAGCGATTCCCTTCCAAACGCGCGGCGCCGGCCAATCCCACTTCGCCAATGTCCTGGGAATGCCAGGGATCCTCCAGCAGCGAGCGCGCCGCCATCTCGACTCCTTTGGATGCGGTCGCGAAGAAACCTCCCGTCACCAACGCCGATTTGCCGTCCTCGCGATTCACGAACTGCACGGTTCCATCCAACACTTCCAGGCGGCTGGCTTGAGCGTCCACGGCCAGGAGAAACTCCGTGCCCATAACGATGGCTTCGGCGTGAGGCGTCAGGATCAGCATCGGGTGCCCTTTGGGTTGGGGCGCGACTTTGGCAGTGAGAGTTCCCTGGGACAATTCGAGCCGATGGGCCGCATTGGTTCTCTCCAAACGCAGCCGAGTCCCGGAATTCAGTTCGAGGGTTGTGGGTTCCTTCAGGTACGCCACGGTCGCGCCGTTTTGCGCGGAGGTTTGAATTTGGTCGCCGGACTTCACAGCCATCACGCCGGTCCAGGCGACCGGTTTGCCTCCCCTGACAAGTGTCGTGCCCTGAGGGCGTCCTTCGATCTGCGCGAGCGGTTCATTCTCCGCCGGCCGCAGCAGCAGGAAACAAAGAGCCGCCACACTGGCTGCCGCAGGCAAACCGAGTTTCCAGCCCGCCCGGCTGACGCTGCACTGCACGGCCTGCCGGAGCTTGCGCAAGCGACTGCCCGCGAACACCTCACTCTGCCGAACTTCGGCCGTCTCGAAAGCGCGGGCTTGCTGCGCAGTTTCCTGGCGAGCTTTCTCCGCCAAAAGCGCTTCCAGCAGGGCGCTGTCAAAAGCCAACTCCTGCCGCAGCCGCGCGCGTCCTTCCGGCGTGCTCAACCACGTAGTGAACTCGGCCAACTCTTCGTCCGACAGGGAGCGATCCTGCCACTTGACGAGCAATTCCTCCAGTGGGGTCATAAACCTAGGACTGTGACAAAGAATTTTCGACACATGTATCGAGAATTCTTTGTCACAGTCCCAGCTCCTGCAGCTTGAGTTTCTTTTCGACGCATGTGGCGAGCGCTTCGCGGAGGCGGACGAGCGCTTTGATCACCGCCGCCGTGGATTGCCGCAAGTGCGAGGCGATCACGCCGGTGGAGAAACCCTCGTCATATTTGAGCAGGAGCAGCCGTTTGGATTTCTCCGGGAGGGCTTCCACACATTGGCTGAGGGCGTATTGGCGGTCTGGCCAACGGTCCCTGGACGAGTCGCCCTCGGCGAAAGCCAGCTCGACGTAATCGACAAATTCCAAAAGCGTGCTGTCGGCCACGACCTTGGCATCGCGCTGTTCTCGCCAATGTTGAAGGATCAAATTCTTGGCCACGGCGCGGCACCAATGGGCCTGATTCTCGATCGCCGGGCCGTTTTCCAGAGCGCCCGCCAGCTTGAGCCAGACTTCCTGATAAATGTCCTCCGCCGTCTGCGGATGCCGGACGAGTCCGTAAATGAAGGCCATGAGCTGTGGCCGGCTGGCCAAAAACTCCGTGGTCACCTGTTTCAGCGCTTCGCTCATGCCTGGATTGGCTCTGGTTTTAGGTAAGATGCACGAACCGCCAAAAAGTGGACAAATATTTTTCATGCCGCAGACTTGCAGTCCATCCGTATCTTTGGGAAGTCAAAGCCGCCCGAAATGACCACACTCCAAGAGCGCGTGCAGCGAGCGATCCGCGAGGACGTTGCCCGCCAGGATTTGGCTGCCGCTCATCCAAACGTCCGTGTCGCTTCCACCAACGGCAAGGCGGAATTCATTCGGCGCATCACGGCGCTGGCTCTGACCAGGACTTCCCGCCGAGATCAAGAACTGAAACCCAATGGCATTTCTGAAACTCACGAATGAGTCCGAAGCGACTGGCGCCGTGAAGCGGCTTTACGACGCCGTGCTCGCCCGCGCCGGCTGCGTCGCGAATATCATCCAAGTGATGAGCCGCGACGCGGCGACTGCCGAAGCGTCCATTCACTTCTGCGTTCGCTTGATGAAATCCGAAAACGCGCTCAGCAAGGCGCGCAAAGAAATGCTCGCTGCCGTCGTCAGCAATATCAACGATTGCTATTACTGAACGCTCTCCCATGCGAAGGACTTCCGTGCGGAGTCCGGACAGAACGAGGCTGCCGACCAGTTGATCTACGATTACCGGCTCGCGCCGTTGAGCCGGGAAGACCGCGCGCTTTGCGATTTTGCGGCCAAACTGACGCTTCAGCCTGGCGCCATGGACAAATCGGACTTTGACCGGCTCATCGAGCACCATTTCACCGAAGAACAAATCACAATCGCAGTGCAGGTCATCGGCTATTTCAATTACATCAATCGCGTCGCGGACCGCGCCGCGTTTCTCTTTGTGTACATTCAGGAGGCTCATCCCGCCGATGGCTGGCAGATGGATTCGAATGAAACCGAGGGCGTGATCTTCAATCAACCGAGGGATTGGGGCGAACGGCAAACAGTAGCGAAGGCGTGTTCCGCCAAACTAAAGCTCTCCATACCGTGCGTCGTGGACACCCTCGACAACGCCGTGGACAATCTCTACGCCGCCTGGCCGGAGCGCATGTTCGTCATCGATGGCCGAGGCAAAATCGCGTACGTCGGCATGCAAGGTCCGTGGGGGTTCAAACCCAAACAAGCGGAACGCGCCCTGCGCCGGCTCCTCTAAGAGCGTGTCCGAAAATTGCGCGGGGTCCTGCGGCGAGGGATTTTGGCTGTGGCCAAGGCGGCGAGGTCTGAGCATCCCCAACGCGGGCTGTAAGGAC
>Ga0194126_10004792_pt1 | contig 20404 bp, 20 predicted proteins | sample TA2KigC150mmetaG_FD_148641 | JGI IMG/M metagenome (GOLD analysis project Ga0194126, IMG submission 148641) | Freshwater microbial communities from Lake Tanganyika, Tanzania - TA2015035 Kigoma Deep Cast 150m | ecosystem: Environmental > Aquatic > Freshwater > Lake | place: Tanzania: Lake... | reverse complement strand
CGTCTTTCTAAATTACATGTGCATCATATTGGATAACAATGAAGTGCGGATTGACAACCATGTCATGATCGGACCTGCCGTCCAAATCTATACTGCCGCCCACGATATTCAGGCGGCATCCCGCATCCAAGGTTGGGAGGTGGCCAAACCGATCGTGATCGAGGAGAATGTCTGGATCGGCGGCGGCGCAATCTTGTTGCCGGGTGTAAAGATAGGCCGGAATGCCATTGTGGGAGCAGGAGCAGTCGTTTCACGGGATGTTGCCGCCAATACAATCGTCGTAGGGAATCCGGCCAGGGTGATCAGGCAGATTGAGCAGTAATAGCGGATTATTTGTCTATTCGGTTTGTCCGCATTTGATTCGCAAGAAGCGCAGTGCGTAAAAGCCACACTACACAGGGTGGATTTACTTCGTGAAGTGCGTACTTTTTAAAGGGTCGATTACGACATCGCGGTAGTCCTTCATACAATTCGCCCCATCCACACCCGTCCAACTATCCATTCTTCTCGTGAGCTATCGGTGGTGGGGGCGAGGGGGCAGTGCACTTGGTTAACTCTCCAAGTACTCGGTGTTTCACTTCAGGAGTCGATTAAGCGAAAAAAGCAACAGGCAAGCAGGCATGCTTGAATAGAGACAAGAGAATGACAGAGGGAACTATCCCAGGCGGACTTCTGGTTAAAGAATTAATACCGGATGTTGCACAATTAAACCATTTGCCCTTCGACTGCGCTCACATCGTCCCGACACTTGCACCGAGCGCAAGTACGGTGTGTCCCCGTCTCGGGCCAGCGCCCTCGCGGGGCGAACGGCCTTCGGGAGGGCGAAGTTTGCGCAGATCGAAGGTACAAAGCACGGAGGACGGGCGGATTTTCCGTCTGTAGTTAGAAGCGCAACTGCGTCTGATGAGTTAGTACCTTAAATTTTTTAATTCATTTACCCGTAAGCAGACAATATATTTACCTCCTCTTGCATGTATCTCTGCACCGATTGAGGCGGATTTCCTTATCGCATAGTTGGCATTTGCTAGCATCCCGGCATTCAGAGCCATCTTCCAAGAATTTTGGGCCGCCAAACAATCCGTGTTCCGACAAGCGGATTCCCCGAGTTTAACAGGCATTTTTCAAGATTTAGGCTTATACTCTCTACAGTACGTGCTCTTTCGCTGCCTTGCGACTTAAGCAAATCGGTCACCTGCACACAACGCAGATATGCTTCGAATGTCCAGTTGCCTATGGACCAAGGAAGAAAGCCATGATACTTCTGCGTGAAATCACCGATGCGGAATTCTCCGAATATAAGCAGATGCTCATCGAAGAATACGCCCAGGACGTCTCACACAATTATCGCATTCCTCTGGAGGAGGCTCACGCACATTCCGCCAGCCAAATCAATGTCATGCTCCATCAAGGTCTTTCAACACCCAACCAATTCCTCTACACGATTCGGCAAAGGGAAGATCCCACCGAAGTTCAAATCGGCTACCTGTGGCTGGATGTCAATGACATGAAACACTCTTGTACACTATGTGACATCTTTCTATTCAAGGATTCGCGCGGCAAAGGATGGGGAAGGAAAACACTTGAGGTGCTGGAGACTTTAATGGCCGAGCGAGGAATCCGAAAGATCAATTTACACGTTTTCGCGAGCAATTCAGTGGCCCATTTACTTTATGTAAAATTAGGGTATCAGGTCACCGGCCTGAATATGAAAAAGTGGTTGTGAATGAAGTGAAACCTTGCTCGAACCACCGACCCCTCGACCCAATACAACGTGGACTCGAACGTTTTCATCGCGGCTGGGCGAAAGCTGTCTCCTCTGCAGGATCAACGATTTCGATTCAACGAAATCCATTCCCTTATGCTTGAAAAAAATCGACGATTACTGCAGGCGGCAGGTCTCGGCAAGGACTAACGGATATCCTGCCCACTCCATGCGGTATTCGTGACCATTATCCCTAAGGAAGTGCATAGTGAAGTGGAATGATTCGAAATTCGATTTGCTTTTTCGAAACATGGTTGTCATGTTTTCGTTACTGTTGGCGATATTTACGATTTACATGAACCGTCATTTCTTCCACGATGATACATACATAACCCTTCGATACGCAAGCAACCATATTTCTGGATACGGTTTCGTTTGGAATCCAGGCGAATATATTCAGGGTTATACAAGTTTTTTGCATCTTTTCATCCTCACATTTCTCGGTCAACTTGGAGTTGATTTGTTTCTGGCTTCCCGCCTGATCGGATTCGCCGCCCTAGCCGGCTTGCTCGGGATCATGATCCTGACGGGAGTCGCCATTCGAAACGAACGAGGGTTCCCTGCCTGGTACCTCCCGCCCATTCTTGTGATTACCTCCGCCCCATTGCTTGTCTGGGCGCTTGGTGGTTTGGAAGGGACGCTTTTCAGCCTGTTCGTTGCAGCTGGAAGCACCTTAATTCTCTTCACCAGCTCCGTATCAGGAAAATCCTGGCCGTATTTTTAGAGTGGTTTCCTGGGAGGTATTTGTTTTCTTGCACGTCCGGATGGGATCATCTTCATACTCGTCTCGCTTTTCTGGTTGTTCTGGCAGGCCTCGACCTACCAACCCCGCGATTGGTCTCATTGCTTTGGCTATCTTTTGGGTGTTCTCATCCTCGCGATACCCTATGCCACATGGCAAATCACCTACTATGGGAATCTGGTGCCTAACACATTCTACGTGAAGGCGGGGACTCCTTTGTGGTTGCGCCTGGAGTCGGGAACTTACTACCTGAAGGATTACTTCATTCGTCCGCCGTTTCTTCCAATCCTTACCTGCATCTCCCTCGGTTACTCACTTAAGAAGCGGTCCTGGAATTCGAGATTGACATATCTCACACTTTTGGTATCCGCCTACCTAGTTTTTATTTTCCTGGTTGGCGGTGATCATATGCAATCGTATCGCCTGTTGCTGCCGGTGATTCCACTTATGAGCGGATTGTTTACGACAGCCCTAAGCCTTACCCTCGAGTCAAGCCGTAAAGTGACCATAACCCTCATCACGCTCTCCGTCCTGATGCTCTCGAGTCTTCAGCTTTGGGATAAAACTTTAAATCCACAAAAAGAGGACCCGGCTACTTCCGTAGGAACCATCGTAGGGAAATATATTGAGTTCGCCTGGCCGGCTGGCTCTCTGGTCGCATTGAATACTGCCGGCTCAACACCTTATTATGCAGGTTCGCATACCTTCATTGACATGCTCGGGTTGAACGATCCAATCATAGCAAAACGCGTTATTGAAAATGTGGAACTCCCTCTTCAGAAAATTCCCGGTCATCTCAAGGGAGATGGCAAGTATGTACTTTCCCGCCAGCCCGATTACATCATACTTGGTCCAGGGGAGGGCACTGATGCAACTCAACCTTGGTATCTATCCGACCTGGAATTAAGTCGTGATCCACTGTTCCATCGCGATTATGCGGTACACCGCATTCGATTGGACCGAAATGGCAATGAAGTCTCTGGCGGAGGATTGATCTTTACCTATTACGAGAGGATCAACCATCAGGAGGAATAATGAGAATGGGACATCTACAAAGAGCAGAGAAAAACGCTCAATCCCGGTTGCTGGGTCCGTGCAATTCAGGTTGCCACATTCCATCCTTAACGGCACACTGCAAGGAGTGATATTCATGAGCCCGACTCGCCTGTCGCGACTGGAAGCACCAACTCGTATCGTTCTTCAATTCAATGATGCCTTTAATCGTCATGATGTGGCCGGGATGATGGATCTCATGACCGAGGACTGCATCTTCGAAAACACCAATCCAGCCCCCGATGGGACCGTATATGTGGGGAGAGATTCGGTTACACAATTTTGGCAGGATTTCTTCCTCCAATCACCAAATGCCCATATCGAGATCGAGGAAATCTTCGGCATCGCTTTTCGATGCATCATGCGCTGGAAATACAATTGGGTGGATGCGCGTGGCAAGAGGGGGCACGTGCGAGGTGCTGACATTTACAAAATTAGAAACGGACTCATCTGTGAGAAGTACTCCTACGTCAAGGGCTAGCCGCGGTATTCACTTTTGGAATTTGAGGCGGGTTTTCTTTCAACATTTTTTAACTTCCATAGTCGTGATGCCTGAAAATTCCCTGATATAATCCCTCCGATGAATCCCAGGCGATTTCTCGCTGCCTTGACGCTGATTTTGTTGCTCTTGCTGGCGCTCTGGCTGCCGGCCAGTGCCGCTCCCACCCCACAACAAACTTTTTCCACACCTACTCCGGGACCAGACGGGCGCATAGTTTATATCGTCCAACCGGGCGATAGTTGTTTCCGGGTGGCGGCGTTACACAGTGTTACAGAGGAACAATTACGTCAGTTGAACAAATTGGATGAAACCTGTACATTGATCGAGGGACAGCAACTGCTCATCGGTGTCATCTCTCTCGCTGGAACTCCGACCGCTGGACCGTCCCCAACCCCCGCTCCTCCGACACCCACACCAACTCCTTTTACGGGAACTACGGAGATCTGCGTTCTTTTATTCGAAGACACCAACGGAAATTCATTACGCGAGGAGATCGAACCTGCGATCCCCGGGGGCGCGGTCAGCGTGACTGAAATCAACGGCGAGTATTCCGCCTCTCAAGAAACCATCCTGCAAGCGGATCCGGAAGCCTTCCAGGGCATATGTTTTTCCAATGTTCCTGAGGGTGAGTACAACCTCACGGTAGCCATTCCGGATAATTTCAATGCCACCATGGAATTAAGTTATGCGCTGTCTGTCAATGCGGGGGATCGCGCCTTTGTAAACTTCGGCGCTCAATCGAAGGATGTGGTGGTTGATGCGGGCGGGGCTGGGACAGAGAACAGTTCCGGCGGCACATCGGCCTGGATGGCCTTGTTGGGCGGGCTTCTCTTGCTGGGAGGAGCCGGGCTTGGATATTATGCCTGGCGTTCCGGAAAGCCGGAGAGCAAATTGGCTGGCAAGAGCGGCCTCCTCAAGCGGTGACCGAAACAGACCCTTTCACCGACAGTCGTTTTTGAAATGAAAGCTCCTGCGATGAACAGGAGTCAAGCCAAACGCGGTAATCTGTCTGCGATGGAAACGTGTTCCATATCCCTTGTGATAGCGAAATCCATATTCCGGATATTTTGAGTTCAATTCAACCATCTGGAAATCTCGTGCGGTCTTCGCCAGGATCGACGCGGAAGCGATGCTCAGGGATCGCTGATCCCCCCTGACAAGGGATATTTGAGGCACGTCCAGTTCGGGAAGTTCCAGTCGAAAATCCGTGAGCAAAAACTGCGGTATCACGGAAAGGCATTCCAGCGCACGGCAGGCCGCCAGCCGCGTAGCAGGTACAATTCCCAGAGAATCAATCTCATCCTCGGATGCGAAACCAAGTCCCCATTCGGTGGCCATCTCCTTGATACGGGGCGATAGCTCCGCCCGCCGGCGGGGAGTCAACTGCTTAGAGTCGCGCACCCGCCTCAAGGTCCGCGCAAGATGCGGATCATCACTAGGAAGAATCACCGCCCCAACAGACACGGGACCGGCCATAGCGCCACGCCCAGCTTCATCCAGGCCGGCCACATAATCAGAGACCATCCAGAGAGCTCGTTCGATGGAAAGATCAGGTCTTCCTATCATAAGATCCACGAAGTGCATTGAAACGGATACGGAAGATGTCAACGAACATACGCAAGGCGTCCCGTACGGCATTGACCTTGCTGTCTGCGTCGAAGTACCACTGAATGGGAACTTCTCTCACGCGCAAATTGAATCGACGGGCAAGAAAAAGCAATTCGATATCGAAAGACCAGCCGCTTTGAGTCTGCAAACGAAACAACGGAAGGGTGGTCTCTGCGCGAAAACATTTAAATCCACACTGGGTATCCTGCATGCCTGGCAGGATCAACATCCGGATGGCCAGGTTGATGACTCGCCCGCCCCAATGCCGATATGCAGGCTCGTTGTATCGCATTGCCCCTGTTGCTTCGCGCGAAGCAATCGCCAGATCGAAATCTTCCAGCCTCGGCGGCAGGAATTTCATGATTTCCTCGATCGGCATGGACAGGTCGGCATCGCATATGAATCGAAATTCCCCCCGCGCAGACACCATACCGCTTCGAATTGCGTTGCCCTTGCCGCGCACTGGCTCGTGAAGTACGGCCAAATGCGGAAAGCGGGGGATCAAATCCCGCGCGATCTCAAGCGTGTTATCCGTGCTGCCGTTTTCGACCACCAGCACTTCGGAGGAAAATGGTTGAAGATGCAAAAATTCAAACACCTGCCCCAAGGTACGGGGCAGTCGACTCGCTTCATTATGGGCTGGGATGATGATGGACAGAAATGGAGTGGACAAGGCAATTTATCGGTTGGTCAACATCAACCCGGCGAATCCGATCACGATGCAGATTTCACACAACAACAGGATGCCCAAGATCAGGACCTGTGAAAAGGTCATGCCAAGGATTCGACCCCGGCCTGCGGCGGCAGCAGGGACCGCAACAGGCTGGTCCCCCTCTGCAATTTCCATCGGCGATGCGTTTTCTTCAAAGGCAAAACCAAGATCGTTCGTGTCGAAGGGTTTTACTTGTTCCGAGGCGGTGAAGATGGCTTGAGCGCGCGCGGCCGGCGTCGCCTGCGCAGGTGGCAGTGGCGCTGCCGGGACGACCTCCTGGGGTGGACGCGGATTGACGATTCGATCCGCAAAATCGTATACCAGATCCGCCCGCCAGACAGCCTGCGCCTGCAGCAGGGAATTGGCGAAAGGTTTCACCGCATCACTCATGACCACTCGCGCGATCGGGCGCATCGACTCCACATGCGCCCCCGGATCGGCGGTGATCAGGACTCCCTCCACGATTGCCGGCAGGGGGATTCCCTGACGTTCAAGAAAAACCTGAACCGCGCGGGCATAACGAATCACACGGGTCAACAAGTTGATGCGCGCCGGCTGCGCCCGACCATTGACGATTGTGTTCCATTGATCGCCTTTCGCCTCGAAGAATCCTTTGACATTCGTCACATACAGCACCGTGACGCCATTCGTCCCTACCAGGATCAAGGGGATGACGACTTCGCTGCCGGGCAGCGTATGGTTGCGGATGAGCACAAAACCCTTTTCGAGCACCCGTTCCATTTGGGCAATCACCTTCGATTGGGCTTCGAGTTCAGCCGGCCAATTGAATCCATGGGTCAAGGATCCCTGGAGACGGGCCACCAGATTGAACTGACCTTTTGAATCCACCAGGGGGGTTTTATCAATGATTTTCATCGCAATTCAGCGGTTCAAAATACCGGCGCGGATTCGATCTCATCCCGAGAAGCATCGGGATGGGTGGAGATCCATTCCTGACCACCCCGTTTAACCAGATTTACCTTGGCCCCGAAAATGAACGTCCCCCCGTGCAGTACGACCCGTTCACCCACGACGAATATCTTACCCGCCCGCAAACGTTCGACCAGAGATTTCCGATCGAGCATGATCCTGTCCGAAAAGGCTGCTCCCCGCCGTTCGTAGGAACGTGCCAGCAGGATCTGTCCGTTCTTGGTTCGAACAGCCTCAATCACACCATCGATTTTTCCGGTCATTTCCTGTGCTCCACGGGTATTGTAGCACATACGCGAAAGGTCAGAAATTCGCAGTCATGGAGTTGGAATTTCCCGGACTCGCGACCCTGCGGCAGGCGATCGAATATTGAATTAATTGAAACTTGGTGGAGAGGAACTCAGGTTGAAAACCTGGTCGGGGCGCTGGGATTTGAACCCAGGGCCTCTTGCTCCCAAAGCAAGCGCGCTAGCCGGACTGCGCCACGCCCCGATAACGCGACGAGTATAATGCGAAGGATGAAAACCCGTCAAGCAGCCCGTACCATACCGAACTTTCTGTTCTTATTTGGGATGGCCGCATGTTCCTCGTCGATTACCCCCCCTCCCACGCAAACGGCGACTTCGCAAAATCCGATCACGACAGTCACCATTGCTCCAAGCCCGATCCCGGCCACGTTCACAGCGACGCCTTCGACTTGCATTCCGGGGTCAGGAACCATCGTCAAGGATGTTTTGCCGGGTTCAATTCCACCCCAGGAGTTCCTGATCTACCTGCCTGCTTGTTATGAAGCGAGCGGCAGCGAACGGTTCCCTGCGCTGTACCTTCTGCACGGACAAACGTATACGCAGGATCAATGGGTCCGCATGGGCGCGCCATCTGCCGCAGATCGGTTGATTAATTCGGGCGAGTCCGTCCCGTTTATCATGGTTTTCCCCGACGATCATTATTGGAACCTGCCTGCCGGTGCCACCTTCGGAGTTCGTTTGATCAACGAGATTATTCCCTACATAGACAAGAATTACCGCACGCGTGCCTCGCGCGAATTCCGCGCCCTGGGTGGGTTGTCCCGCGGCGGCGGATGGACGCTGCAACTCGGTCTGGATCACCCCGATCTCTTTGGATCGCTGGGTCTGCATTCCCCTGCGATCTTCCAGGAGCACGGTCCGTTTGTTGAAACCATCATTCAGAACATACCGGCAGAAGCAAGGCCGCGCCTGTGGCTGGATATCGGGGATAACGACAAGGAACTGGGCAAAGGCCGGCAGCTGGAAGAAATCCTCACGCGCACGAATTACCTGCATGAATTTCATGTCTTCAACGGAGACCATTCCGAATTGTATTGGAGCGCACATGTGGAGACCTATCTACGCTGGTATTCGAAGATCTGGTCAGAAGCATCGGGTGAGTAGGATATAATCCCGGTTCCTCGGCATGTTTCAACTTCGCCGACAAACTGCTGCGGGAGAATTCATGAACATCTTTGTTACTGGGGGCGCCGGATACATCGGGTCAGCCACCGCCGAAGCGCTGATCGCGGCCGGGCATTCAGTCACTGTATACGATTCACTCGTGACCGGCCATCGTGGCGCAGTGCCGGCCGGCGCCAAATTCATCCATGCCTCCCTGGATGACAGCCATGCCCTTGCGGAGTCGCTGACCCACGCAAACTATGACGCAGTCATACATTTCGCGGCTTTCATCGAAGCCGGCGAAAGCATGAAAGACCCCGGAAAATATTTTCGAAACAACGCAATAAACTCGCTCCATCTGATCGAAACAGCTGTTCAGGCGGGCATCCGAAAATTCGTCTTTTCCTCCACTGCCGCGGTGTATCAATCCAGCGAGGATGTGCTCACCGAAGAGTCTCCCATTGGTCCGACTAATGTCTACGGTCAGACCAAGCGTATGACGGAACAAGTTCTGGATTGGTATCTCAAGATCCACGGATTGCGATTTGCAGCGTTGCGCTATTTCAATGCCTGCGGGGCACTTCCGGGTCGCGGGGAGGCTCATCAACCGGAATCGCATCTCATTCCACGCGTCCTGCGGATCGCCCTCGGGCAGGAAAATTCAGCCACGATCTACGGAACAGACTACCCCACTCCGGATGGGACCTGCATCCGCGATTACATCCACATCGCGGATCTGGTCTCTGCCCACCTGCTTGCATTGGATGCACTAGATCAGCGCGATCGGCTGATCTACAACGTTGGAAGCGGGAACGGATATTCCGTGAGGGAAGTCATCGAGACGGCGCGCCGGGTGACCGGTCATCCGATTCCATCAGTGGAGACTCCGCGCCGGCCGGGGGATTCACCGCGCCTGGTTGCCTCGCCAAGAAGGATCATGAGCGAGCTGGGATGGAAACCGTCTCATGACAATCTGCACGACATCATCTCCAGCGCCTGGGAATGGCACTGCGCACATCCAAATGGATACGGGGCATGACCTCATATACAAACTTCGGGAATCCTATTCGAGTTCACGATAGATGAACCATTGCCCCTTGCGTTCATTCACATTCTTCATCGCACGATCGTAGTAGAGGTCGAAGACACGGCCGTCCTCGACGCGAACACGGAAGTAGAAACGTCCGACGTTCAAGGATCCGCGGGTGGAGGCCACCGCCGCATGCGCGGGGCGCATGTTGCGCGCCATCCGTCCGCGGCGCGTGAAATCCGTCCATTCGGATAACAACTCGAGAATACGGAATGACTTTTCCCGCCATACAAATCCATTCGGGCAGCCGGGGGATTTTTCCCTGGCCGGTGGGGAATCGAAAAGGACCTCGATCGGTTCATCATAAAAGTGGGTGGGGGTGTATTCCACTGGTTACCTCAAACCGCGCAGCGGTGCAGTCGAAGGGCGCTTTCCACCTATCCGCGCTTCGGCTTCGCTACCCTGCGGGCACAAGTCAGCGCGGAGTATAGATTGCATACCCGCGCGGGGCGGCGAAGAAGCGGCCGCGGCCGTCGGAACCGATATGCTGATCCTCAGGACGGCTGCGATCGTGTGAGCCCCACCACGCAACAGGCTGGAAGGAGGTGTTCCTCCATTGAGTGGTCACCCATTCCCCCTGCCAGGCATCTCCGCGATTGTTGAGCACATAGATCAAACCCGGCTGGTCACCATACCCGCCGCGCTGCATGATGTACAGGTCGTCGGACAGGTACAGGACCGAGGTCCCGCCCGCCGCGTATCGTTCGTGAGCTGCTACGAGAGCTGCAATACCGTTCGGGGATCCATCCAGCGCGAGACCGTAGTTGAAATAATCCTTCCAGAAAATGCACGGGTAACCCTCGTGCGTGAGGATATAGGAATAGGCCAGCAGTTTGTCGTTGGCGATTGGCCTGCCCTCGTCACGCAGGTCATGATTCTCGACGAAAGTGACCGTCGTCTGAGGCTGATGCTTGAGCACGGTATCCCAGGATGTGAAATTCCTAAGGCTGAAGCCGTACTGATCGCACAATGACTTGAGCATCTCACGCAGTGGAAAATCGAAGGCATCCACAGGGTTGGAATTGGAGAAGTTCGCCAGGTTGACCCAATTCAGGGTATTGCTCGCAGAATCCCAGAATTCGGCGACACCGTAGGGTTTGAGGGGTTGACCGTCCCGCATGTAGCGGTACTCTTGAAAAGCCTGAATGGTATAAGCCCCATAACCCTTGACGAAATCGTAGCGGAAGCCGTCGAAACCGATCTCCTCGATCAGCCAGCGGGCGAGCTTGAGCAGTTCAGAATATACATAGGGATTGCGGTGGGAAAGATCCGGCATGTCGCCGAAGGTCATCTCATCCCAGGATTCGTACAGGTTGGGATGAAAACTCTCCCAATCACGCGGGAACTTCCCGCTTTTGGGGTGGAACAGGGTCCAGCGCGACTGCCCGGTGATCGGGTTGACCTGCTGTTCGTCCGCGCCGTTGTTGTGGTTGATGACGATGTCGGCGATTACGCTCATCTTGTGGGTATGCGCATTCGCAATCAGGGACTCCAACTCCTTCCGCGTGCCGAACCAGGTGGGGATGCCTCCCTTCTGGTCAAATTCTCCGAGGTCGTAGAAATCGTATGGATCGTAGCCCATCGAAGGTCCGCTGATGTTGCCGGCCTTGTGTGCCGGCGGAAGCCACAACGAAGTGAAGCCCGCCTTCGCCAGGGCAGGGACCTGCTCATTGATATATTTCCACCACTGGAATTCCCTTTTGTCCTCGCGCGGGCAATCCCAGTAAAACGTTTGCATCATTACGCCCATGATTCAATTCTCCTCATGTCGATGATCGAAATCGATCCCCACCACCAGCGCCGTCCGAGCCCACTCGCTGAGCGAGCCATCTGCCTCACGTTCCTGATATTTACCCGCGAGCAACGTGCGCGCCTTTTCTTCTTCCGGTCCGCCCCTGATAATTCGCGCTTTGCCGGGAAAGGTATGCCTACCCAAACGTACAAGAACTTCGGATTTTCTGATCAGGTTCTTGACCCAATCCGATTTATCCATCCCGCCCGAGAGCAGATACAACGTTGATCCATCCATCCCAAACCAGATTTCGATCTTGTGCGGTTTTCCTGTCCGTCTGCCCGTAGTGGTCAGGTAACAGAAATCTTCATTCGCAAGATGGGATGGGAGTATGGATGATTCTTCTTTCATGCTCAATAATCGTACTGGCGGACGTCCAGCACCTCGTTCGAGAGGAAGTACGTCTGGGCGGGGAGCAGCAGGTGCTTGCGCTTCCAGGTGGCGTACACCGTGGTACAGGAGGAGCGCGGCAGGCGCTTGATCAGGGACGAGTCGTACAGCATGATGGAACGGCTGGTGATGCTCTCGATCACCGTCCAGTGATCGTGATATCCCTGCAGGCCGAGGATGATCGAACGTCCGGGCGTGCCATCCAGGAAGCGTTGCATGGATTTCCAAAATGTGGTCAGGTCCGGGTTGTGGACACCGCGAAAGGGGATGCTCACGTTCAAGATGCGCTGTTTGCCCACCACCTTGTCCAGGATGATCAGCATCTGCGTGTGAATGATCCCGTTGATCAGGAACTTGGTCAGCAGGCCGCGCCGCGACAGATAGTGGATCAGGTCGTTGAACAGCTGCTGCGCTTCTTCATCGGTGGAGCGGTTGATGAAGCGTTCGGCGTTGATGATGCTGTACAGGCCGCAAAGCGAATCCAGACCTCCCTGCTGGAAAGGCGGAAATCCCAATCCGGAACGCTTGTACCCTGGCACCTGAAGATCACCTCGCGGAAGGCATAGTATAGCCGTTACCTGATCCGCCACCATAATAACAGGCTTGCGAGCAGCGAGAGCGCCGCGCCGAAGAGGAAGGGAGCCGATGGGCCGAACCCGGCCCAGGTCCACGCGCCCTGCCAAAGCAGTCCCGCGATCAGTGACGCCGGCAGCGCGGTAATCCCGATCGCGGCGTTGAACAATCCATAAGCTGTCCCGCGCTGCGCGTCGGGTATCAGGTCCGCCACGAAGGCCTTGGCGACGCCCTCCGTGGCGGCATAATAGATCCCGTACAATCCGAAGAGGGTCCACACCTGCCAGCCGCTTTTAGCCAAGGCGAATCCCAGGTAGACGACTGCGTACGCAAGCCATCCGCCGATCATCAATCTGCGCCGGCCGATCCGGTCGGAGAGCGCTCCCAGGGGACTGGATAAAGCGGTGTAAACAGCGGTGAAGGTCATCAGCATGAAAAGGGTTTGCAGCACATTAAGCCCGCGTTCCTGTGCACGCAGGATGATGAAAGAGTCGGAGGAATTTCCGAGCGTGAACAGGACCGTGACGAACAAAAAGGTCCTGAAGCGTCCGTCGACCCCTTTGAGCGACAATCGCATCTTCGCGGCTCCCTGGCCTCGCACGCCGACCTCGCGTGCGCCGATCGCCAGAACGATCACCGCCAGCACCGCGGGAATCACGCTGACAAGCACCGCGGTTTGGAAGGTCAGCCGCGTGATCTGCAGCGAACCGGCCTGGGTCAGCCACACGATCAGGGCGGCGATGGCGATCCCGGTGAACGCCCCGGCCGTATCCCCGGCGCGGTGAAGACCGAAGGCAAAGCCGCGGTTGGATTCATCCGTGCTCCCGGCCACCAGCGCATCGCGCGGCGCGGTACGGATGCCCTTGCCCACGCGATCCGCGAAACGAACACCCATAACCCAACCCCAGGTGTTCGCGAAATACAGGAAGGGCTTGGCGATGGTCGAGACGCCGTATCCGATCACCGCCAGCCACTTGCGGTTCCCAAGTCTATCCGAGAGCGCTCCCGAGTAGGCTTTCAGCAGGCTGGCGGTGGTCTCAGCCACTCCGTCGATCAGGCCGATGATCGCTGTCCTGACCCCCAGCACATTGGAAAGGAAGAGCGGGATGAGATAGACGATCATCTCCGAGGAGATGTCCATCAGGAATGAGGTGGCTGTGACCACCCAGATGTTCGGGTGAAGCCTGCCGGTCTTCCTTTGCTTATCCATGAGATCCCATCCTTTTCATTTCCCTCCCACGATGAGGATTTAATTCTTCTTTCCGAAATAACCAAAGGCGATCAGGACAGCGGACACCAGGGCGATGGAGATGCCGGTCGACAACAGTACAGTTGGATCTTTCACATCCAGAACCTTCTCAAGGAATTTCACACCCATAACCAGAACCACCATGCTGCTCAATTTGCCCTTCAGCTCGTACAGGTTGTGCGCCAGCATCCACTTCGGCAGATTCAATGCGCCGATGAACAATTCATACAGGCTGACCGCGAAGATCAGGATGGCGGTCGCGATCAGAAAACTGTCCACGATCTCGATGAGCTTGATGGTGATGGAAGGATCCTGTCCGAGCGATCGAAACACCAAAAGAACGGCATCCGCGGTCTTCATGGAACCCCAGATAAAAGCGGCGATCGCGGCGATCAATAGCGAGATCACCCCGGCCAGCGCCAGATATCGCGAACCTTCCAAAATGGATTTCACATTCGGCTCCTTCCTCCAATCAACGAAAATGTTGCAGGCTGGTTCTCCGCACTGCAACATTCCAGATGGGTCGGGTACCAGAGGATTTCACCCGCCGTGCATCTGCTGGTACAAAGCACGCAAATTACGTTCGTGCAGCGTCTCCGCCAGGCCGCCGAGGTGGACGCGGCTCTTCCCGCAGTTCTCGATGCTGATGGTGCTCAGGTACTCCTCGGGATTCTTGCGCTTGCCGGCGGATTTGACCGCCTTCTTTAGCGCCGCGAGATAATTCAGGTTCTCCCGAATGGCGGCGTCGATTTCGCCGCGCAGGATGATATCCCCATGTCCCTGGATGATGTTTTCCAGGCCGAGCCGGCCGGTGCGCTTGATCGAGGCGACCAATTCGTCCACGTTCCCGTCCACCGCATAGGGGATGGGCATGAAGGCATCCCCTGCGAACAGGACCCGGTCCTCCTCCACCAGCACGGAGATGCCATCGTTACTGTGCCCGATTGCCTGGGAGAGGATCAAATTCTTCTTGCCTACGCGCAGGCTTAATTCGCCGGAGTCGAAGGTTAGTTGCGGCAGGATGATCCTCACCTGGCGCAGGTTTTGATTCTGGCGCTGAGCCGCCTCCAACGAAGGCAGCCCGCGTTCGACCAGCAAATCCCTGCAGCGAGCGTGCGCCACCACCGTCGCCCCGGGGAAGAAGCAGTTCCCCCAGCTGTGGTCGGCATGGTAGTGCGTATTGATCACATAGCGGACCTGCACGCCCAGTTCATGTTCGATGAACTCCCGCATGCTCAGCGTTTCCTCGGGCAGGGCCAGAGTGTCGATCACCACCGCCCACTGAGGTCCGACGATCACCCCCGCCGTCACCGCCGCATAGACTTCGCTCTGAAACCAGAACACATTTTCTGATACTCGTTCCCGATGCATACCTGACCCTGTAATATTTAGAAGAATCGTCGTTTGTTAATAGCACATTCCCGTCCTTTTTTCAAGTCGAATAGACAATTTCAAGATTGTAATGTGCCTGCCCCGGGGCTGGCTTGATTATCACCTTTAGGCATGATACACTGTGTTCGATGCCTGCTGATCTGCTGGTTGTCACTTCTTCGAACCCGGTGGGAGACTCAATTCGCCGCTCCCTGGAGGAAACCGGGCTGTATCGCGTTCAAGTTGTGAACAACAAGGCGGCTGCCTTGATCCGGGCCGAAGAAGAGGGATTTCCGATGGCCATGATCGACCTCGCGCTGGGCGAGGACTTCGTGGAGGATATCGGGAAATCCCTGCGCACCCTCCGCCCCGGCATCAATTTGGTGATCCTGTGCGAGGGAAACCTCCACCCGCCGGCGTTCGATTCACTCCAACCGTGGATCCTGGTGCGCAAGCCGTTTGAATCCTCGGATTTCATGGCAGCCATCAACCGCCCTCAGGGAAGTCAGGCGGTAGAAACTTCCTCCTTCCCCTGGTTGAACGATGTCAGCAAGGCGGCACAGCATCTTACCCGGCTGACGTTGGAATCCTCCGCCCAGGCGGCTTTGATCACCCGGGACAAGCAGCTATGGGCTTATGCCGGGGAATTGCCCCAGGATGCCGCCAAGGAAGTGGCGAATATCGCCTCACGCAACTCGGACGGGCAGCAGGGATCGGACCTGCTTCGCTTCATCCGCTTGGAATCCACCAAGGCGGAGCACATGTTATATGCCACCCGCCTCGCCTCGGACGCCCTGCTTGCGCTGATCTTCGATGCGGAGACACCTTTCAGCACCATTCGCAGCCAGGCTGGAAAGCTGGTAACAGACTTGGGAGACGAACGACCGGGCGATCCACAAGCGGGCGCTCCTGCACCCATGCCGGGGGAGCCGGAACTCGATGATCTCGAGACCGGTGATTTGCCGGAGGGGATTCAAATCTCAGATATTCTGAATAACGTCCCCTCCCCCAATCCGGAACCGGCGGCGAAGAGCGGATTGAAATGGCCGCGCAAGCAGGAAAAATTCAACCCGAACGAAACGCGCGTTGCCAAGTCTCTGTCGGATGCAACGGTGTTCAAACGCAATCCATCCCCTTTCTATGTCGCGAACGAGCCCGCACCCTCGGAGACCAGCGGCATCGCCAACCCTGAGTTCAAGATCGATGGAATGGAATTGACAGCGCCTGCGCGTCAGAAGAAGCAAAGGCCTGAGACGCCGGTTGCCCGGCCGGCCGGCGAAACCGACGCCACGCGCGAAAGCCCGACCACCGAGGCGGCACGCAAACTGGTGCTTGAACCGACCTCCGCCGGACTTTATCATCTGACGTATGCCTGTATGCTGGTGCCGCGCTTTTCCTCCCACTTCCTGACCGGCGACCTCTCGGACACCATCAATGAATGGCTCCCCAACATTTGCATCGCCTTCGGCTGGCGCCTGGAATTCCTGGCCATCCGCCCGGAATACCTGCAATGGGTGGTAAACGTTCCTCCCAACACCTCGCCCGGTTACCTGATGCGCATCATGCGTCAGCAAACCTCCGAAAAGATCTACCAGGAATATCCGCAATACAAAAAGGAAAATCCCTCCGGAGACTTCTGGGCGCCGGGATATTTAATCATGAACGGGTCGCAACCCCATCCCCAACAATTGGTACGGGATTATATTCAAAGAATCCGCCAGCGGCAGGGGCATGAACCGCCGCCGGCCGGCAAAACGCCGCTAAAGAAACCCTGAACGCAGAGTATAATCGGCTCTGCGTTTTGATTTCTCCTCCTTCAACTTCGAATCGGTCCATGCCCCCCACATTGTATTTAATCGACGGACATGCCCTCGCTTACCGCATGTATTTTGCATTGACGGCGGGAGGAGGCAGCCAGCGTTGGCAGACCTCCAGGGGCGAGCCGACTGCCGGAACATACGGTTTCGCACGGGAACTCGTGAAAATCCTCGAACAGGAGCGGCCGGAATACCTTGCAGTGGCTTTCGATACCGGCAAGACCTTTCGCGACGAGATCTACCCGGAATACAAGGCTACGCGCGCCAAAATGCCCGATGACCTGCGTCCGCAGATCGAGCGCATCCGCCAGTTGGTGGATGCCTTCAATATTCCACGACTGGAGAGGGAAGGCTACGAAGCAGATGACGTTTTGGGAAGCGTGGCCAAAGCCGCAGCGGATCAGGGCCTGGGAGTAAAGATCATCACCGGCGACCGGGATCTGCTGCAACTGGTCAACGCGCGGACCGCCGTATATCTCGCCGGGGACGACCAGACGTACATCACAGACCAGGACGTGGTCAGGAAATTGGGTGTGCGGCCGGACCAGGTCGTGGATTACAAAGCCATCGTGGGAGACACTTCCGATAACATCCCCGGCGTGAAGGGCGTGGGGGAAAAGACTGCCATCGGATTGCTGGAGAAGTTCGGCACCCTGGATGCCATCTACAAAAACCTGGATCAGGTGGAGACACGCTGGAGGGGAAAGCTGGAAAAGGAACGGAAAAACGCCTTCATGAGCCGCGACCTTGCGCGCATAACTACCGACTTGAAGATCGCGCTCGATCTTGAACACGCGCAGGTGAAAGCATTCGACCCCGCCCGACTGGAAGGATTGTTCAAAGAACTTGAATTTAAATCCCTGTTAACCAAGATACCCGCGATCAGTGGAAGCCCTTCCCCGATCGAAAGCCAGCCCAAAGCCAAAGGGGATGGAGCCGGCAGGCAGATCTCGATGTTCACCAACCAGCCGCAGATCGTGATCGCCCCTCAGGCTGGCAGGCTGGATGTGGTTGTGGTCGATACCGCTGAAACGCTGGAGCAGCTTTCCAAAGGATTGGCGGAAGCCGAGGTCATCTCCTTTGATACCGAGACCACCTCAACCGAGGAGGTCAAGGCGGACCTGGTCGGTATTTCGCTGGCCGTGAAGGAAGGCCAGGGATATTACATCCCCATCGGACATGCTTCCGGACGAAACCTTCCGCTGGATCAGGTGATCTCCACCCTGCGGCCAGCTCTGACGAATGACCGCATTCCCAAGGTGGCCCACAACGCCAAATACGATTACATCATGCTCGCGCGGCATGGGATCGTAATTTCCCCGGTTTCCTTCGATACCATGCTGGCGGAATTCATCGTGGACCCATCCTCCCGCAACCTGGGGTTGAAAAACCTGGCTTTCAGCCGCCTCGGCGAGGAGATGACCCATATCGAGGAACTGATCGGGCGCGGGAAGAAACAGATCAGCATGGGGGAGGTGGCCATCGAGTCGGTTGCCCCCTATGCGGCGGCGGATGCTGAAATCACGCTGCGCCTGATGCCGCTCATGCAAAGGGAATTGGAACGCGTGAAGGGCACTGCCCTGATGATGCAAGTGGAAATGCCGCTCGTCCCCATCCTGGCTGGCATGGAAATGACCGGCGTGCTGCTCGATCTGCCGTTCTTCGCGAAAATGTCCGGTGAGTTGCAAACGCGCATGAATGAGATCGAGAAACAGGTCTTCGAATCGGTCGGGAAAACCTTCAACCTCAACTCCACACAGCAATTATCGGATGTGCTCTTCGAACGGCTGCGCCTGGAGCCGCCGGACAAGGGAAGGAAGACGGCCAGCGGTCATTACTCCACTTCGGCGGATATCCTTGAATCCCTGAGCGGAAAACACCCGGTGGTGGATTGGGTCCTGGAACATCGTGAGCTGGCCAAGCTGCGCTCGACCTACCTCGAGGCCCTGCCGGCCGCGGTGGATCATTCCAGCGGACGCGTGCACACCTCCTTCAGTCAGGTGGGCGCGGTGACCGGTAGGCTGTCCTCCAACAACCCGAATCTGCAGAACATCCCGATCCGCACCGAGACCGGCCGCCGTGTGCGCAATGGGTTCATTGCCGAGAAAGGGAATGTCCTGCTCTCCGTGGATTATTCCCAGATCGAGCTGCGGATCGTCGCACACATGGCGGGGGATGAAGCCATGATCCAGGCGTTTCGTGCCGGGCAGGATATCCATGCGATCACCGCCGCAGCGGTGTACGGGGTCGAAACCGGGGCGGTCACCAAGGAAATGCGCCGCCATGCCAAGGGCATCAACTTCGGCCTGATCTATGGGATGTCCGCGTTTGGCCTCACGCGCTCCACGGAACTGACCCTGTCCGAAGCCGAGGAATTCGTCAAAGCCTATTTCACGCAATTCCCCGGAGTTAAGAAATATCTGGATGGCATACGGCGGCAGGCCGCGGAAGCCGGTTACGTGGAAACCCTGCTCGGACGCAAGCGATATTTTCCCGCACTGCAGCAGGGAAGGATCAACGTGCAGATCAAGAACCGTGAGGAGCGGGAGGCGATCAACGCACCGATCCAGGGGACCGCGGCGGATTTGATCAAGCTCGCCATGATCCGAATCCCGCAAGCCTTGAAGACCTCCGGACTGAAGTCCCAACTGCTGTTGCAGGTGCACGATGAGTTGGTGCTCGAGTGCCCTAAGGAGGAATTGGAATCCACCGCCCGCATCGTCCAGGAGACCATGGCACAAGCCCACCCTTTGAATGTTCCCCTTGAAACCGAAGCGCGCTGGGGATTGAATTGGGGGGAAATGACCGTCCTCACCTGAAATTACCGCCTACTGTTGATATAGAGACCCTGCCTTGCAGATTCAGGAAGACTATCCCTCAGCCAAATGGTGGGGGATTATAATTGACCGCACATAACCTGCTGTGAACGGCGGGGACCAATACACCTCATGCCTGGACGAGAAGAAAATTTCCAAAAAGCGCTGAACGACGGTCATTCCGCAGCCTGGGATCAGGACTGGGAAAAGGCCGCGGCCGCCTACCGCAGGGCGCTGCAGGAGGTCCCCGATAATCCGAAAGCCCTCAACAGCCTGGGCCTGGCGCTGTATCAGCTCAACAACATCGAAGAAGCCCTGCAAATCTATCAATCCGTGGCCCGGCTCTCCCCGGATGACCCGGTTCCCATGGAAAAGGTCGCGCAGCTATCCGAAAGGCTGGGCGATCTGAAGTCCGCAGTGGATGCCGCCATGCGCAGCAGCGACCTGTTCCTGCAGCAACGGGACACAGACAAGGCCATCGAGAACTGGGTGCGGGTGACGAATCTGAATCCGGAACATCCCATCGCCCATTCACGTCTGGCTCAGGTCCACGAAAAACTTGGGCACACACAACAGGCGGTCACC
>Ga0194126_10004787_pt1 | contig 20415 bp, 20 predicted proteins | sample TA2KigC150mmetaG_FD_148641 | JGI IMG/M metagenome (GOLD analysis project Ga0194126, IMG submission 148641) | Freshwater microbial communities from Lake Tanganyika, Tanzania - TA2015035 Kigoma Deep Cast 150m | ecosystem: Environmental > Aquatic > Freshwater > Lake | place: Tanzania: Lake... | reverse complement strand
CGGTGATTGTGTTTGTGCCGGTGTTATTGATTTTCGCCGTAGTACCATTTGGTCAGCGTGCTATCTTAACTGACCTGAATGTGGGTATAGTTTATGTGGTGGCAATAAGTTCCATATCTGCGGTCGGTGTATATACGGCGGGTTGGGCATCGAATAATAAGTACGCCTTGATATCAGCTTTAAGGACAGTAGCCCAGATGGTGAGCTATGAGTTACCGGTTGTTTTGTCCATCATTGGCGTGGTATTGATGGTTGGTTCGCTATCGATGACCGAGATTGTGGAATCCCAAAATATTCCTTTCATTTTGCTACAGCCTCTTGGTTTTGTTATCTTTTTCCTGGGAACGCTCGCTGAGATGAACCGGAGTCCGTTTGACCTTCTCGAGGCTGATTCTGAGATAGTAGCCGGATACCATATTGAGTATTCCGGAATGAAGTTTGCCATGTTTTTTCTCGGTGAGTATGGCCATGCTCTGGCGTATTCGTGTATTGTTGCTACCCTTTACCTTGGTGGCTGGCAGGGGCCGTTGCTGCCGCCGATTATATGGTTTCTCATCAAGGTCATAGCAGTATTTTCGGTTATTGTGTGGATGCGTGCTACTCTACCGCGGTTGCGTGTAGACCAGTTAATGGGTTTTGCATGGAAAGGTCTGCTGCCTATGGCGGTAATTAACCTGTTTATCATTGCTGCCGAGGTGCTGTGGCTGTCAGAAATTACGCCATGGTTAATGGTGGCGGTGAATTTCGTTTTTGCTGGTGTGCTAGTTTTGTTGTGGTCGAAGCTGTTTACTTTAGGAGGCGGCCGAGTTGAAGTTTGAGAGATATGGAGTCGGCGTAGCTAAGGGTATGGTGGTAACCTTCAAGCACCTGTTTCGCCCGCCGATTACTGTGCAATATCCTGAGGAAAAGCTGATTGTCTCAAGGCGCATAAGAGGCAACGAGCTAGTCTGGTATCCAGACAAATGTACTGGCTGTGCTACTTGTGCCAAGAGTTGCCCTCAGGGAAATATTGAGATTGCTACTCATGTAGGTGACAAAAACAATTACGTGGTTGATAAGTTCGAAGTAGATACTGGACGTTGTATGTTTTGTGGTTTATGTGTTGAAGCTTGCCCCTTTGACGCGTTGGCGATGGGTCGCAGTTATGAGCGAGCCCAGTACCGGCGGAGAGATGTTATATTGAGTAAAGAGCAACTTCTTATATCTGATATAAGGCAGCCCAGCGGTTACGCTCGGCCAAAGATTGAGGCAACTCTGCCTAAGCAGAGTTTGCTTATTTATTGGGATAGAGAGGAAGGAGGACAAAAATTGAGTTGGCTGGGGCTGAGCAAGAAGAGAGGTCGAGGTGTTTGATATCGTCTTCTGGATATTGGCAGCGGTGGCTGTCGGCGCAGCATTGGCTGTCATTATCCTGCGTGATGTCTTTCGGGCGGCTCTTTCGTTAGTCCTGCTTTTCTTAACTATAGCTGTGATTTATGTAACCCTTTACGCAGATTTCCTGGCAGTTGTGCAGATACTTATCTATGTAGGGGCTATCTCAATATTGATTATCGTCGCCATCATGCTTACACACGAAGTCTGGCGTGGTAGTCCATCAGGTAAGCTGCGCATTCCTGCTTTGGTAGTGAGCCTGCTGCTTTTAGGGACACTGGTGTTTACTGTGGTGGGTACCAAGTGGGAAACAAGCGGTGAACCGCCTCTGCAGCCGACAACAGCGGCTATAGGTTCAAGCCTATTCGGTGGGGGTGGCTTTATATTGCCTGTAGAAATCACAGCGGTTTTGCTTTTGGCAGCGGTACTGGGTGCTATTGTGATGATAAGGGAGAAATGAGATGTCGGTTGGGCTAGAGCATTATCTTACTTTATCCGCAATTCTTTTCTCCATCGGGCTGTATGGTGTCTTGGCTAAGCGTAATGCTGTGGTCATCTTGATGTGTATTGAAATCATGCTTAATGCAGTGAATATCGCACTGGTTGCTTTTTCTCGTTATGTTGTGCCAATGCTTCTCACCGGTCAGATATTTGCCATATTTGTCATAGTGGTGGCTGCGGCTGAAGCCGCTGTAGGTATAGCTATAATAATCGCTATTTATCGCAATCGTCAGTCTGTAGATGTGGATAAATTCGATTTAATGAAATGGTAGCGAGCTAAGATTAAGATATGTGGGTTCAGGTCAAGAGCGCACCTAATTTGATAATAGCTGAGATGTGGAAGGAATTCTTCGAGGGTGAAGGAATACCGACGCGAATTCTACCTGGCCAAGAGAGAAAGCCAAGCAGTGGCGAATTGGCTAGCTACCGTATCCTTGTGTCTCAGGAGAAGGTACATGTTGTCGAGGAGGTCTTGAGGAAACTCTGATGCCTAATCAGATGCCGTGGCTAATATTTCTTTTACCTCTATGCTCGTTTATCATTATTTCCTTTATATTAAGGCCATTCTTTAATCAGCGTCCTAAGCTCAGTGGTTACGTGACCATTGGCGCTATAGGCATTGCCTGCGTCTTTTCCTTCTGGGTACTAGCTGAGGTCTTGGCTGCTCCTGGTCATAAACTGAACATACCTGATATCCAGTGGGTGGTAGTCGGTGACCTTAACGTCCATGTTGGGCTAATAATCGATTCGCTATCTGCGGTGATGGTGGTGGTGGTTAGCTTTGTCAGCCTGATGATTCAGATCTACTCTCAGGGTTACATGCGCGGTGACCCTGGCTATCATCGCTACTTCGCCTTCATGTCTCTGTTCACTGCCTGTATGTTGGGCTTGGTCATGGCCGATAATCTTGTCTTCCTGTTTTTATTCTGGGAGGGTGTTGGATTAGGTTCCTATCTCCTTATTGGTTTCTGGTTTCACCGGCCTTCTGCTGCCAATGCAGCCAAAAAAGCTTTCATAGTTACGCGGTTTGGTGATTTTGGTTTCCTTGCGGCTATTCTTTTACTTTTCTATCACACAGGCACCTTCAACATTGAGGAACTGCATGGCTTGGCTGTAGCTGGCACTCTAGCCGGGACAATTCTGACCTGGGCTGCCATTGGCATTTTTTCTGGTGCTGTGGGCAAATCAGCGCAGTTTCCTTTGCACGTCTGGTTGCCTGATGCTATGGAAGGCCCAACTCCGGTCAGTGCCTTGATACATGCTGCGACGATGGTGGCTGCTGGGGTTTTCTTAGTGGCTCGCTTCTTCCCACTGTTTGAGCACTGCCATGTGGCGTTAACTACGGTGGCAATCATCGGCGGTTTTACAGCCATTTTTGCTGCTAGCATGGGGCTGGTGATGACTGACATTAAGCGTGTATTGGCTTATTCAACTATTAGCCAGCTAGGCTATATGATGCTGGGGCTGGGTGTTGGCGGGGTTGCCGTTGGCATCTTTCACTTGTTTAATCATGCTTTCTTTAAGGCTCTTCTGTTTCTTGGTGCTGGTAGTGTCAACCATAGCACAGGAACTTTTGACATGAGAGAGATGGGTGGCTTGCGCAAGGCAATGCCATGGACTTATGTTACCTTTCTTATTGCCTCATTGAGTATTGCTGGTATCTGGCCGCTTGCTGGCTTCTGGAGTAAGGATGAAATCCTGGCATATTCCTTTACTAATAACCAGATATTGTTCTATCTGGCTATGATTACCGTGTTCATGACGGCTTTCTATATGTTCCGAGCTGTGTTTCTCACCTTTGGTGGCGAGTACCGGGGTGGAGTGGTATCAAGCCACAGTGGACATGAGCATGGGAAGCTTCACGAGTCGCCGGCAGTAATGGTTGTTCCTATGGCCATCTTGGCCGTCTTGTCGGTTGTTTCAGGATGGCTTAATGTCACCGGCTCATTTGGCCAGTTTCTGGGACATGGTGAGTCTATTGAGGTACATAGTTTTGTAGGAGGGTTCCTCGGTATGCTTACCCATCCGTTGCCTTTGACATCGCTGCTGGTCGCTGGTCTAGGTATTTTCTTGGCCTATGCCATGTACAGTGCTAAGTGGCTGTCGGCTGAAGCTGTTGGCAGGGTTTTCAAACCTTTTTATGTTCTCTTTTCTAGGAAGTACTGGTTCGATGAGCTTTATGAGAGGGTCATTGTGGTCAGGGTTCTGGTAGATGGGATTTTTGCAGCACTCAGTGTGTTCGATTCCCGTGTTGTTGATGGAGCTGTGAATAGCGTAGCCAGTGGCACAGCGAGCACAAGTGGAGCCATGCGACGGGCACAGACAGGTCAGTTGCAGGCTTATGGTCTAGCTATTGCTGTGGGTGTGGTGGCCATTGCAGTCTGCTTTTACATCTTCGGTTGAGATAAAGGGGAATGTTTAGAGGTTCTTATGTCATTCTGATCGAGGCGAAGAATCTGGAGACCCTTCACTTCGTTCAGGGTCAGGGCGACAAATGAATATGAGGTAAATGGACTTGGGTTTCAATTATCTATCAGCTATAGTCTTCCTCCCGGTAGCCGGGCTTGTAGTTATTGCCTTATTGTCTAAACCACAGCCGAAGACGATAAAGTTTATAGCTCTGGCATTCACTTTGGCAGCTTTTGCTCTGTCGCTAGCTGTCTTCTGTCTTTTTGACCGTTCTGGTGGGGCTATTGGGCGAATGCAGTTTGAAGAGAAAATCCTCTGGATACCAGCAATCAATGCTTTCTACCACCTTGGTGTTGATGGTCTCAGTTTGCCTATGGTGATACTTATGACATTCCTTGGTTTTTTGGCGGTGCTGGTGTCATGGCATATCGAATTGAGACCGCGGCAGTATTTCATCTGGCTGCTGCTCCTGGAAACGAGCATACTTGGGGTCTTTTGCTCTCTAGACCTTGTCCTGTTTTTCCTTTTCTGGGAATTAGAGCTTGTGCCGATGTATTTTCTTATCTCTATCTGGGGCAGTGGTAGAAAAGAATATTCGGCTATAAAGTACGTGATATATACCCTTGTCGGCAGTGCCTTTATGCTGGCTGGCATCTTGAGTATTTACTTTGCTACCGGCAGCCTGAATATGATGGAGCTGGCGGGTCTGGCTCTGGTCAAGCCTGTTATTCCGCTGGCTGCCATGTTCTTTTTCTTACTGGTTGGCTTTGCTATCAAGTTGCCGGTGGTTCCACTGCATACCTGGCTGCCTGATGCCCATACTGATGCCCCCACGGCCGCCAGTGTGGTTCTAGCTGGGGCATTGCTGAAGATGGGTGGCTATGGGATGATTCGTCTTTGTGTCACTATTTTCCCTGAAGTTGCCCTACATTATGCCCCGTTGCTGGTAGCTTTGGCTGTTGTCAGCGTACTCTATGGAGCGGCAGTAACCTTAAGGCAGAAGGATTTGAAGCGGCTAATCGCTTACAGCAGTGTCAGCCATATGGGGTATGTGCTTCTGGGCATCTTTGCTTTGAGCCAGGTAAGTTTGACCGGAGCTACTTTACAAATGTTCAGTCATGGCATTATCACCGGGCTTCTTTTTGCCATGGTGGGGCTGGTTTATGATAAAGCTCATGAGCGTAATCTCGACAATCTAGGCGGGCTAGCCCGGCAGATGCCGGTTATTGTGGTTGTCTTCAGCATTGCCGGTTTGGCATCGTTAGGTTTGCCAGGCACAAGCGGTTTTGCCGCTGAGTTTATTACCTTTGTGGGTAGCTTTTCCAGCATGGCTGTTGCAGGTATTCGTGCATATACCATTCTAGGCGTATTTGGAATTGTCCTAACCGCTGGCTATATTTTATGGATGCTGCAAAGGGTTTTCTACGGCCCGCCGCTAGAGAAGTTCAATGGTGTACCTGATGCTAATAATGTTGATAAAGTCTGTATCTTCTCTTTTGTTGTTGCTATTATGCTTGTTGGAATCTATCCGGCTATCCTCACCAATGTCATTAACTTGGGGATTGAGCCGATAGCGAAGTTAATAGGTCTGTGAAGGAGGGAGAGCATCATTTCTCGAATAATGGTTGCAGTGGGGGCGGTTATACAGGATAACGAGGGCAGGATATTGCTGGTGAAGCACAAGCCGGAGAGAGGTGGTTTCTGGCAAGGAAAGTGGATTTGTCCCGGTGGGGAACTGGAGTTGGGAGAGACAATTGGAGACGGTATAAAGCGTGAGGTCAAAGAGGAGACGGGGTTAGAAATAGAATTAGTCAAGCCTTTGCCGGCTTTCGAACGAATCGTTAAGTCAGATAAGGGATTTAGCTTGCACGTGGTTTATATTGACTATATAGCCAAGCTAATCGGCGGTGAGTTAAGGGTGGACAGCGATGTCGGTGAAGCTTTATGGGTAAAGAAGGGCGAACTTGGCCGAATTTGGGATGAAGTACACGAGGATACCAAGAAGCTGCTTAATTTAGCTGGGATGGTTTAGATGACACTGTTTAACAACCCAGCCTGTCATTCTGAGGGAGCGGAGCGACCGAAGAATCTCACGCAGTTTAGAGACCCTTCGCTACCGCTCAGGGTGACAGTTGGAGGTATCTGATGGAAGTTAGTGAGCTTCGTTTGCTAACACCAGAGATTAGTCTGCTAGGCTTTGCCCTGCTGGTGATTCTGCTCGATTTGTTTATCAAGCGGAAGAAGGTTCTGGCTGGTGTCAGCATTGCTGGCGTGCTAGTTTCGGCTGGCTGCACCGTGGCGATTTGGGGAGCACCTACCACTAGCATTTTCTGCCGCATGCTGGCGGTTGACTCCTTTGCCCTTTTCTTTAAGTTTCTGCTTTTAGCAGCTGCCGGCCTGATTATATTGGCCTCCCAGGACTATGTGAGCAAGTTCGAGCGATTTCAGGGAGAATATTATGCATTAGTGCTTGTTTCGGCTGTGGGTCTGATGCTACTGGTAGCCGCAGCAGACTTGATTGCTATATACGTGGCTCTGGAATTGAGCGGCATCTCGCTGTATGTATTGGCGAGCTTTCTAAAGGACCAGAAATCAAGCGAAGCTGGGCTGAAATATTTACTTCTGGGTGCTGTCGCCTCGGCGGTGCTTCTCTATGGCATGGCCTTGGTCTTCGGTTTTACTGGAAGGACTTGCTTGATGTGTATCGCCGATTTTGTCCAGGAGATGCCTGCTGCTGGTCTTCTGGATAACCCGGCTTTGCTCATGGGTATGGTGCTTTTAGCTGCTGGTTTTGGCTTCAAGATCGCCTGTTTCCCTTTCCAAATGTGGGTGCCTGATGTGTATGAAGGTGCGCCAACCCCGATTACTGCCTATCTTGCTGTAGCCAGTAAGGCTGCCGGCTTTGCCGTTATTCTTCGTGTTTTCTTCGTCGCCCTTGGTTCTCCTGAATGGCTTAGTCTTAACTGGGGAATGTTGTTTGCCGTTTTGAGTGCTGTCACTATGACGGTGGGTAATGTGGTGGCTATTGTCCAGACCAACATCAAGCGCATGCTCGGTTATTCCAGCATAGCTCAAGCTGGCTATCTTATGGTGGGGTTGGCTACGGTGGGAATAGCAGCGGGAGTTGACGCTTTGGGGCGAAGCGGGCTGCTTTTTTTCCTCATGAGCTATGCTGTTACCAATCTGGGAGCCTTTATTGCTGTTATAGCCATCTCAAATAAGATTGATAGCGATGTGATTGATGACTACACCGGTATGGGCAAGCGGGCACCGCTTCTGGCTCTAGCCCTAACCCTTTGTTTGCTTTCCTTAATCGGTTTGCCACCAACAGCAGGACTTATTGCCAAGATTTATATTTTCAGCGGGGCGGTGCAACACGGCTTGTTATGGCTGGTTATCGTAGCTGTGATAAATAGCTGTGTCTCAGCTTTCTACTATTTGAGGGTAGTGAAGGTGATGTGGTCAGGAACCCCAACCTCGGAGGAGAAAGTGCCTTCATCATGGGCACTGCGAACTGCATTATTGCTGTGCTGTCTTTTTGTCTTGCTCATGGGTATTGTTCCCGGCGGCTTTGTCAGTGTGGCTGAAGCTGCTACCAAGCTCTTTGGCTCGTAGCTTTTATCTCGTTGCCAATGCATCCACGTAGTTAGCTTTACTAAGATAGTTTGATGCTTTTTCGATAATGGAGGTAGAGATGCGATATCAAACATTAATAGTAGACAAGTCAGATAACTTGGCTGTGGTGACTCTGAATCGTCCTGGGATACTAAATGCCTTGAACGTGCAAATCATGCTGGAGATGAAAGACTTGTTTGATAAGCTGAGGGCAGACCAAAAAACGCGTTTTGTTATATTTACTGGTGCAGGACGAGCTTTCTCCGTTGGCGCCGAGTTCACCAAAAAATCAATGGAGGAAAGGTATACTAGGCCTGCTTTGGCAAACGAGAGGTTATGGCAGCTATTCGGGCATGATTTTATGCATGCCATGGAGAGCCTGGAGCAGGTAACAATAGCTGCAATTAATGGTGCCTGTGTGGGGGCAGGCCTTTGCCTGGCTGTGAATTGTGATTTCAGAATCGCATCTGAGAATGCTGTACTTGGTGTTCCTGAAACTAACCTAGGCATTTTCTACACTTGGGGGGCGACACCTCGACTCACTGTCCTAGTAGGCCCGGCGAAAGCTAAAGAGCTGATTATGACCTGCGAGAATATCAGTGCTTACGAAGCACTACGAATAGGGCTGGTGAACAAGGTCGTACCACCAGAACAGTTGATGACTTCCTGTAAGGAGCTAGTTCAAAAGATTGCTACCAAGGGGCCCTTGGCTATAAGGATATGCAAGAAGCAAGTCAACGCAGCATCATTAGCGAAGATGGCTGACCTGTATCCCTGTGAGCCCGAGCTTGTGGAGAGGCTTATGCTCTCAGACGAAGTGAAAGAGGGCATTCAAGCCTTTTTAGAAAAGAGACCCCCTCGTTTCTCTGAATAAATAGTCACAAATATATTGACAGGGGTAGCATGTTGGTGTAGTATTTAGAGCGAGCGTTCGCTCTATATAAGGGGCAATGGAACAGATTCTTATAAACAATGATGTGCGCACTTACAGCAACGATGAAGCTTTGGTTAAAACGCGTCGCCTGCAGATAATTCAGGGTGCAACCAAGTTGTTCGTCAAGAAGGGATATGACCGAACCAATATGCGTGAAGTGGCCAAGGCTTGTAATATGAGCATGGGTGCGTTGTACCACTACGTCGGTTCAAAGGAGGATGTTCTCTACTTGATAATCGACCATGGCTTATCCAACCTTGCCGCATTTGTTGAAGGAGCTTGTAGTAGATTAGAGAATGTCAGCGCAACAGAGGCCATTCGAGAGTTCATTGAAATGTATTACCGGGGAGTGGATGCGGATCCGGATTTCACTCTCTTTACCTATCAGGAGACTAAGAACCTAAATCCGAGCGCTAGACGACGTGTTCTGGAATCCGCAGCCCGCGATGTGGCTGCCTGTGAGGGGTTGTTAAGGCGAGGTATCGAAACCGAGGAATTCAAGATTGACAATCCTACCCTGGTGGCCCATAAGATAATTGTTCTGGGTCACATGTGGGCGGTGAGGCGATGGTTCTTAAGAAAGCACTGCACACTGGAAGAGTACATAAGGGAGCAGACTGAATCAGTTTTGAAAAGGATAGTCGTTGACTCACATGTGGCTTCTAATGAAAGCAAAGGGAAGCAGGACGTGCTGGCGTGAATGTCCAAGGTAGTTTGTAGACCCGGGCATGGGGGGTAACCAAGGAGCTATTTAGATTGAGGAGCCAGAGTGGTTTCAGAAGACAAAATCAAGTTAAAACTGGATAATCTTCATCTCAGCTTTGGCGGTGTCCGGGCACTTATTGATGTGGGTTTGGAGGTCAAAGAAGGGGAGATATTGTCAATAATAGGCCCCAACGGCGCTGGTAAGACCTGCATCCTCAATTGCATAAATGGATTCTATCGAACTCAGTCGGGCGATATATATTTTGAAGGTCGGAACATAACTCGTTTGCCGAGCCATAAGGTCGCCAAGCTCGGGATTGCCAGGACATTTCAAAATATCGAGCTGTTTACTGGGCTGAGTGTTTTAGATAACTTGCTGGCTGGCAGACACTTTTATATGACAGGTGGTCTGATGGGCTCTGTCTTAGGGGGTGTTTATTTCGGCAAAGCCCATAAAGAGGAAATTGAGCAGCGCCGGGTAATTGAAGAGATTATCGATTTTTTGGAGATAGAGCCGATACGAAAGCAGATTGTAGGCACGGTTCCCTACGGGTTGCGCAAGAGGGTGGAATTAGGCAGGGCGTTAGCTTTGCAGCCCAAGGTTCTTTTGATGGATGAGCCCATGGCAGGGATGAATCTGGAAGAAAAGGAAGATATGGCAAGGTTCATTCTGGACATATACGAAGAGCGAGTTAACACTGTAATCCTTATTGAGCATGACATGGGAGTGGTCATGGATATATCACATAGGGTAGCTGTTCTCGACTTCGGGCGGAAGATTGCTGAGGGTAAGCCCAGTGAGATAAAGAGCAGCCCTGACGTCATTAAAGCCTATTTAGGCACGGGGAAGGCATAATGCAACAGGAGTCTGGGTAATGCCAGGTGAGACTATATCCAAGCTATTCAAAGAGACTTGTGAGAAATATGGCGATAAAAAAGTAGCCCTCCGCTATAAGAACCTTGGTATATGGCAGTCTTATACTTGGAAAGATTGGTGGGAGCAGTCCAAGTATTTCGCCCTTGGATTGATGAGTATGGGTTTTAAATCCGGTGATAGAATTACCATAATAGGTGACAATGAACCTGAATGGTATTTCGCACAGTTTGCTGCCATATGTTGTGGCGGCATCCCCACGGGTGCGTACCAAGATTCACTTCCTAAGGAAATACAATACGTCATAACTCAATCAGGCAGCGCTTTCGTCGTTGTCGAAGACCAGGAACAAGTTGACAAGGTATTAGATATAAAGGACGAGATTCCTGCAGTAAAGAAGGTAATCTACTGGGACCCGAAGGGGCTTAGATTCTACAATGACCCCATTCTGATGCGTTTTGATGAAGTTGTGGAATTGGGCAGGGAGTATGATAGACAACACCCCGGTCAGTTTGAGCAAATCATAGAAAAAAGTGACCCTGAGGACGCGGCCATGTTGACCTATTCTTCTGGGACCACGGGTTTACCCAAGGGAATAGTGCACTGTTCGCGTAGTGTATTGGCAGCAAGTCGGTGTTGGGACTTACCAGCGCCTACTGGCGAGAAAGATGAATTCGTTTCTTTCTTTCCCTTGGCCTATGGTGCTGAGTTCCTGTATGTGATACCAGCATTTATCAAAGGTGGCGCTACGGTAAATTTCCCTGAAGAGATGGAGACTATTCAGGTTGATGTAAGAGAGATAGGGCCGACAAAGTCTTCGTCGGCTCCGCGTCTATTGGAGAACGAGGTTTCCTTCGTTCAGGTAAAGATTGCTGATGCCAGCCTTTTTAAGAGGCTCGCTTATCGGCTGTTTATGCCTGTTGGCTATAGGATAGCTCGGATGAAGCTCCGCAATCAGAAGGTGAATTTGTTTTGGCGAGCCATCTATGCCCTGGGTTATCTTCTGCTTTTCCGACCTCTCAGGGACTGGTTGGCTTATTCTGGGAATAGGGCTCTTCTTATCGGTGGTGCCTCGATGGCTTCCGAGGTTTTTGAGTTTTTTGTGGCCCTGGGGATTGACGCACGGATGATGTATGGAATGATAGAGTGTACACCAACGGCTATGCATATGGGGGATGATATAGACCCGGAAACATCCGGAGTGCCTACGCCTGATAGTGAACTAAGGATATCTGATGATGGGGAAATCATTTCTCGAGGCCCGCAGAAGATGCTCGGCTATTTTAATAATCCCGAGGCCACGAGCAAGCTTATAGATGAGGCAGGTTGGGTACATACCGGTGATGCCGGCTTTATCACTGAGCGGGGTCATTTGGTGTGTATCGATAGGCTGGCTGACCTTGGAACACTTGCCGATGGAGCTGGCTTCTCACCGTCATATATCGAGAATAAACTCAAATTCTCGCCCTATATCAGGGATGCTGTTATCACTGGCGATGACATGGATTATGTGGGTGCTCTAGTCAGTGTTGATTTTCCTAACCTAGGGAAGTGGGCTGAGACACGTCGTATACCCTATACTACATTTGTTGACCTGTCTCAGAAGCTGGAAGTCTATGAACTTATTAAAAAGGATATTATGGGGATAAACAAGCGTTTACCTGAAAAGCAGCGGATAAGAAGGTTTGCTTTATTGCATAAGGAACTAGATGCTGATGATGCCGAGCTAACCAGAACGAGAAAATTGAGGCGTAAGGAAGTTAGCCAGCGCTATCATGATATGATAGAAGCTCTGTATAGTGACAAGATGGAATACACGGCTGAAGCTAAGGTTACCTATAGGGATGGCAGAACTGCGACAATAACTACGAAAGTTCGAATTGCCACAGTGGAGGACGAAGATAAATGACTGCTATACTAGAACATCTCGTCATTGGGATAGCGGTGGGAGCTGTTTACAGCATAGTAGCTCTCGGCTTTGTCCTGATATACAAGGCAACCGGTATATTCAATCTAGCACAGGGGAGTCTACTGTGCCTTGGTGCTTATATTTGTTATGTTTTCAGCATCACAGTTGGATTGCCATTCTATTTGGCAGTCATTTTGACCTTAGCGTGTGCCTTTGTACTGGGGCTTTTGATTGAGGTTCTCTTCTTGCGCCGTATGATAGGCCAACCCCATCTGGCGATACTTATGCTTACTATTGGCATCTATCTAATGGTTCGCGGCATAGTATTGATTGTCTGGGGTGTGTACAGCAAATCTTTCCCGCCCTATCTGCCTACACAATCAGTTACTCTACTGGGTGCAAGTATTTTACCTGTTTTCATTGTGGCTCTCGTAGCTGCGGTTATCCTGTTCACCGTGTTTATTCTGTTTTTCAAATACACTTCTATTGGCGTTGCCATGAGAGCCACTCAAGATAATCAGCAAGTGGCCCAATCGGTTGGTATAAGTGTCAAGCGGGTGTTTGGTGTATCATGGGCTATTGCCAGCTTGACCGCAGCCGCTGGCGGCATAATAGTTGGTACCATACTATCTGTCGGCTATTCTCTTGATGACTTTGGTTTCAAAGTCCTGCCAGCTATTATCCTCGGTGGGCTGGAATCAATACCCGGTGCTCTCATCGGTGGTCTTGTGCTCGGGGTAGCCGAACACTTTGGCGGAGCTTACATAAAGCTAATTGGCATCGAGGATGTAATTCCTTTTATCCTTTTACTGGCGGTGTTGTTGATTTCGCCTTATGGAATCTTCGGATTGAGGAGAATAGAGAGGATATAGAAAAGTGCATCTGCCGTCTCGAACTTTCAATCAGACGTACGAACAGGACATGGCCGTTTTCCGAACTCGGCTGCAATGGCTCTTATTAGCTGCTGGCATAGTTTTTGGCCTTTGTTTGCCCTTATTTACTGGCACCTATATGCTGACCATAGTTATTACTACCATGACTGTTATTATTGCTACGTTGGGAATACAAATCCTCACTGGATATTGTGGCCAGCTTTCTGTGGGCCATGCTGCGTTTGTAGCAGTTGGCGCCTACACTTCGGCCCTTTTGGTTGCCCAGACAGGTTTGTCTTTCTGGATCGCGGTTCCAATTGCAGGAATTGCTGCTGGGTTGGTTGGTTTGCTGGTGGGGTTTACTTCTATCAGGCTCAAGGGGTTTTACTTGATTATATCTACGTTGGCAGCGCAGTTTATCATAATGTATATCATAATACATTGGACCAGCCTTACCGGTGGCTCTTTCGGTATGTCAGCACCAGCTCCGAAACTAGGTAGAATTGGGTTTGCCGCCCCACAAAGCTACTTCTATATTGTCCTTGTGGCTTTGCTTATAGCCACATATGTGGCTAAGAACATAGTCAGGACTAACGTAGGGCGGGCATTTATTGCCATACGTGACAACGACTTAGCCGCCAAAGTGATGGGTGTTAATCTAACGGCCCATAAATTACTGGCTTTCTTCATTGGTTGTGCTTTTGCTGGTATAGGTGGAGCTTTGCTAGCTCATGGGCGTGGGGTAATCACGCCAGATAACTACACTTTGATAGAATCCTTCTGGTATCTGGGTTATGTCATCATAGGTGGTCTGGGCACTATAACCGGAGCCTTTTTTGGAGTCGTATTCATAGCAATTTTGAATAATGGACTGTCTGCCGTTCTTGCCTCTCTGTCTACCGTTTTTCCGGGAGCTGGCAGTCTACTGGCGCCACTTATGCTGTTTATTTTTGGTTTGGTAATTGTTTTGTTTCTAACCTTTGAGCCTAGGGGGTTAGCACATAGATGGGAAATATTTAAAGCCTACTATCGACTGTGGCCATTTTCACACTAGGCGTTGGGGGTGATGCGTATGCGATAGCGGTTATGATGTGAAACGTTTGAAAAATAGGAAAAGAAGGAGGCGAAATGTATAAAAGTGCTAAGGCAGTTGTGTTTTTTCTGGTTGCTATGTTGCTGATTGTGCTGTCTCTGGCTGGGTGCAAGGCAGCACCAGTGGGCCCTAAGGAAGGTGTGGTGAAAGTCGGTCTTCTTACTGACCTTACCGGACCAACTGCAGCTTCATCTGCTCCCGCACTTCAATCTGATGAAGACTGGCTGAAGTATGTAAATACAACTCTTAATGGAATTGCTGGCTATAAGGTGGAGCTGGTTGTTTTTGATGGCAGATATGATAACAACTTGGCGGTATCTGGTTTAGAAAAGCTCATAAACCAAGACAAGGTACACATAATCTTCGTTCAGGGAGCCAACTATTTGCCTGCTGCCAAACCAATAATTGATAAGTACCATATGCCAGCCGTGGCGCCTACCGAAATGGCGGTTCTGCTTCCGCATACCTCAAGCTCTTTCTTGTTTGGCGCTATTCCGTGTTACGCTGACATGTACCGTTGCAGTCTGACATGGATAAAGGACAACTGGAAAGGCAAAGAGCCACCTAGAATTGGCATTATGGGGCTGGATGCTCCATTTTCGAAGAGCACGGTTAAGCCTGTTAAATGGATGTTGCAGAATGAATTGAAGTGGCCAATTGTTGCTGAAGAGTGGATGACGATGACGGCAACTGATGTCACGTCACAGGTTACCAATTTAAAGAACGCTAAGTGCGACTACGTGCTGATGCCGCTAACTGGCGCGCCACAATTGGTATTCCAGAAGACGGCGAAAGCAGCCGGTTTGACAGACTCATCTCAACTCGTAGACATCTTCATAACTATGATGATGAGCTTTCGCAAGCTGGATCCAGCGGCCACAACCGGCCTTATCAGCCATAGCCCATGTGCACTGCTTAGATGAAGGATGAGGTCAAGGGTGTCGCTCTAATAAATGACATCCACAAGCAGTCTCGCCCGGATGCTCCGGACCTCGATTGGATTCGGGTAACTGATTATGCTTCCTCGATGCTAATGTTTGACACACTCGAAAAGGCGATCAACAAATACGGCTATGATAAGCTGACAGGTGATAATATCAAGTGGATTATGGAACACGAGATGAAGGGGTATAATGCCAATGGGCTGATTGGTCCGCTACCGTGGTCAACCGAAACCCACACTGGTCCACATGATGTCATCATCGTCAAGACCACGCCGGATTTTAAGCTGGAAATCCTTAAGATGTGGCAGAAGATGCCACCTTGGCCTAAAGAGGCAAACAACGTGGATTTCTGGAAGATGTAACTAGCGGATAAGGGAGACTCCCGAATTTTGGGAGTCTCCCTTCACTGAGTGAGATGGTGAATGCTGCAAGTAAATAATATCGAGGTCTGCTATAGCCAGGTCATCCTGGTGCTAAAAGGGGTGTCCCTTGATGTACCAGATAGAAGTATTGTGGCTCTATTGGGGGCTAATGGTGCTGGAAAGAGCACTATGCTAAAAGCCATATCAGGCTTGCTTAAGACGGAAGAAGGTGAAGTTACGGATGGGAGCATTGAGTTTAATAGTAACAGGATAGACCATATGGAACCAGAGGAGATAGTCAAAAAAGGGATTACTCAGGTTATGGAGGGGCGGATGGTGTTTGAACACCTTACTGTTGATGAGAATCTCGAGGCTGGCCACTATGTACGCCGCCGTCAATCGAACTTAAGCAGTGAACGAGAGATGGTGTTTGACTATTTCCCCAGGCTAAAGGCTCTCCGTCATCAGGTGAGCGGGTATCTTTCTGGGGGCGAGCAGCAGATGCTGGTAATAGCACGTGCATTGATAGCCAGGCCGAAACTTTTTCTGCTTGACGAGCCCTCAATGGGGCTGGCGCCCATGATAGTCGAGGAGATTTTTGACATAGTGAAGAGGATTAAGGAGGAGCAGACAGCCTCGGTTTTGCTGGTTGAACAGAATGCTGTAGCTGCTCTGTCTATCGCTGACCGCGGCTACGTTATGGAGAATGGAAAGATTGTCCTTGATGGCCCTGCCCAAAAGTTGATAGATAACCCGGACATAAAAGAATTCTATCTTGGACTCAGTGAACTGGGAGAGAAAAAGAAATACAGCGAGGTTAAACATTATAAGAGGCGGAAAAGGTGGTTGGTGTAGAACTATTTTTGATATAATTCGAGTCTCACTTTAAATTTTGGCTTTATTAAGATTAATCAGGAGGAATGCATGTCGGAATTGGCTGATGCATTGGCCGATTTGGATGAGGATAAGGTGAGGAGTTTGGTGCGAGGGAGAATAGATGCTGGCGTTGCCCCAATGTCAATAGTTGATGAGTGTCGTAAAGGCATGGACATTGTCGGGGAGCGTTATAAGAGTAAAGAATATTTCCTCAGCGAGCTGATTGTGTCAGGTGAAATATTCAAGGAGGCGATGGCTGTTGTTGAGCCTATGCTGGGGTTCGACAAGCAGGCAAAGCAGATAGGTAGAATGGTTTTGGGCACCGTGAAAGGTGACATACATAATATAGGCAAAGATATAGTGGCTACCCTTATGAAAGCTGCTGGCTTTGAGGTATATGACCTGGGAATAGATGTGGCGCCGGGCAAATTTGTAGAAAAGTTGACTGAGACCGGGGCACCCATTTTGGGAATGTCGGGGCTGTTGACGCCGTCCTTTGGTTCGATGAAGGAGACAGTTGAGGCTGTTCAAGCGGCTGGGTTGCGAGACAAGGTCAAGGTTGTCATTGGTGGCGGGATTGTTACTGAGCAGGTCAGGAAATATGTTGGGGCTGATGCTTTCACCGATGATGCGGCTGAGGGTGTGGAGATTTGCCGAAGATTTGCTGTGGAGTTGAAGTAGGTGATACAAGAGACGGAGTTGAAGTAGGTGATACAAGAGACCATGACTCCAAGAGAGCGGGTAGAAGCCGCCATCAAGCTTGAGCCTTATGACCGTGTTCCTGTAGCACCACTTATGGATGTTATGTTTCCCTCGCGGCATAAAGGCATGACAGTTGCACATGGGCTCTCTCACTGGAGGGAAGGGTTTCAAGCTATAGTGGATATCTTTGAGAAGGTAGGTGGCTGGGATGCGATGATATTGCCGGGGTATAGTCTGGCTCTGACGCCGAGTGTTGGCTCGGGCGTAACGGTGAGCCTGGGTTCGGGGCGTTACAGGTTCCCAGGGCAAGACTCTGCTGTTGCGGTTGATTCGCAGCCTCAGTATGAGGAACGGGAGCTTTTGACAGTGGAAGATTATGATGAGATTATCAAGCTGGGCTGGTCGGGCTTTGCCGAGAAGAATCGCGAGCGGTTTACACCGTTTTCTCCCGAGGCCATAATTTCCTGGACCGAACGGCAGACGGCTCATTATATCAAAGAGAAGCAGACCTGGGACACGAAAGGGATCCCATCTCTTTGTGGTGCCATAGTGGAATCACCATTGATGTTCTTTTCCACGAAAAGGTCGCTGATTTCCTTTACCATGGACCTTCATAGAGTACCGGACAAAGTCCAGGTGGCAATGGATATCGTGGTTGATGAGTTTATCGCTGAGGCAATAGCGGCAACGCGGCTTACCGCGATACCAGGCGTCATGCTGGTATTGGAAAGGGGTGGGGGCTTCTATTACCCGCTGAAGATATTTGAGCGCTTTGAGTTCCCATATATGAAGAAGATGGTGGAAGCTTTTGCGGCTGAGGGGCTTCTTACTGTAATGCATTTTGACCAGGACTGGACTGTAAATCTCCCTTATCTTAAGGAGCTGCCTAAGAAGATGTGCGTCTGTGAACTGGACAGCACCACTGATATATTTAAGGCGAAAGAACTATTGAAGGACCACATGTGCATTATGGGTGATGTGCCGGCGTCGCTAACATCCATAGGCACGCCTGAAGAGGTGGAAGCTTACTGCAAGAAGCTAATTGATGTCGTAGGCAAAGACACCGGCTTTATTCTCAGCTCTGGCTGCACTGTCCCTGCCGATGCCAAATTTGAGAACTTCAAGGCCATGATTGACACTGCCAAGAATCACCTGCCAATTCGCTAGTTCGGGCATGAACGGAGTGCACGAGCTGTACCTCCGTGTTGAACTTTTTAGCTAGCGGTGATAGACTCCAACTGTTGTGAAGATGGTTGGCATTTTATATCACCCCAAGATTGGAAAGGCCGTAGCTTTTAGCCGTGAACTTGAGAAGTTCTTAAGCGGGAGAGGTATCTCGTTCTGGACATGCTCGGCATGGGAGGAAGCGAAGGCAAAACCTCAGATAGCCGGGTCGAACTTAATTCTGAGCATCGGTGGTGATGGCACCATACTTAGAGCGGCCCGAGCCATTATCCCTCATACAGTGCCCATTGTGGGCATAAATTTTGGCAATCTGGGTTTTATGACTGAACTTAAAGCTGACGAGACCTTGGATAAACTGCCTCGTTTGCTGGATGGTGAGGGTTGGATTGAAGAAAGAGCTATGCTTGAAGCTGAGATGTTGTCTAAGAACAAGGTTTCCCACGGATTGAACGATGTTTTTGTAGGACGGAGAAATTCAGTTCGCCTGGTTCAGATTGAGGTCAAGATTGACGGCGAAGTCTTGGGTACCTATCGGGCTGATGGTGTTGTAGTGGCTACGGCTACTGGCAGTACTGGTTATTCTTTTGCAGCCGGGGGCCCAGTCCTTTATCCGAAGGCTAAGGAAATACTGCTCAAGCTGGTCTGTCCTCATCTTACCCTGGATAAAGCCCTGGTCTTGCCGCCAGAAGCTGTAATCCAGCTAAAGGTGATTACAACTCATGAAGCTATGCTCAGCATCGATGGGCAAGTGGAAGTTCCTCTGGACAACGGGGAAGAGATTAGAGTGAAACTCAGTCCTCATGTGGCTAGATTTTTGAGGATTCAACCTAAGGGTTATTTTTATAGTTCTCTGGAGGCAAGGCTTAAAGGCAAGGTAACATGAATATTGAGAAAGCTAAAATAAGCGATGTTCAACGAATACATGAACTGGTAAACAGGTTTGCTGATAATGGGGAGATGCTGCCCCGGGCACTAAGCGAGATATATGAAAACCTGCGTGGCCTCTTCGTCATCAGAGATAATAACCAGGTTATTGGCTGTGTTGCCCTTAATATTAAATGGGCAGATTTGGCTGAGATTACGTCTCTGGCAGTGAGTGAAGATGAACAGGATAAGGGATTAGGCTCGTTGCTTATCGAAGCCTGCCTTAATGAGGCCGCGGAGTTAGGTATATCTACGGTTTTCTGCCTGACCTACAAGCCAGCTTTTTTTGAAAAGCATGGTTTTTATCGAGTTGACAAGATGGAATTGCCGCGGAAGGTGTGGTCGGAGTGCTATCGTTGTCCCAAGTTTCCTGATTGTGACGAGGTAGCTCTTGTCTACCAGCTTAAGTCGGGTGTTACATAATTGAAAAGGTGAGAGCTGATATGGAAAAGACTTTGTCCAGCCAACAGGTTTATAATGGTCGGGCGGTAAAATTGCGGGTTGACACTGTGCAAAAGCCCAGCGGCAAGACGACCACCAGGGAGATTGTGGAGCATAGCGATTGTGTAGCAGTGGTGGTCCTGGATTCTAAAGATAGGGTTGTCCTGGTTCGTCAGTATCGCAAAGCTGTAGGCAAGACTCTCTTGGAGATTCCAGCCGGTGGCATTGACCCTGGTGAGCAGCCCATCAACTGTGTCCGCCGTGAGCTGCAGGAAGAGATAGGTTATTTGCCGAACAAGATTGATAGGCTTGGTGGATTTTATTCAGCACCTGGCTACTGTACTGAGTATTTGCATCTGTATCTGGCGACGCATCTTGTACCCAGCCGCCAGGTAGCTGAGGACACAGAGGAAATTGAAGTGGTTCGAGTACCTTTGTCCCAGATACCTGACCTCATTGCCTCCGGTGAAATCTGTGATGCTAAAAGTGTAGCTGGGCTGCTTAGAGTTATCTCGCTTGGGCTGAAGGGCAGTTAGGAACTGCTCTATACAAGGGCCGTTTAGTAAATGTCTGTCTGTCATTCTGACTCGAGTTTTACAGCATTCATAGCTGGGCCATAGCTAGGGAAAATGACGTTCCACAACAGGAAGTGTCGAAATGAAGCGGTCCTACACCTGGGTGATGGGCTGCACCCTGGC
>Ga0194126_10004783_pt1 | contig 20421 bp, 23 predicted proteins | sample TA2KigC150mmetaG_FD_148641 | JGI IMG/M metagenome (GOLD analysis project Ga0194126, IMG submission 148641) | Freshwater microbial communities from Lake Tanganyika, Tanzania - TA2015035 Kigoma Deep Cast 150m | ecosystem: Environmental > Aquatic > Freshwater > Lake | place: Tanzania: Lake... | reverse complement strand
CGTTACCGACTTGTTTAGGGTGTTTATCACCTGTCCTATTGAGCGACTTTCTCTCTTTCCTTAATTATCCTTTTGGTTCCGGCTCGTCCGGGTTAGGGTCGCTCAATATGGAGCTCGAAAAGGCAAACGAACACCTGCGCGAACTGGGCCGGCAGAAGGATGAATTCTTCGCCAAAATCTCCCATGAGCTGCGCACGCCAATCACCAATATCAAGCTCCATCATGAGTTGATCGCGCTGCAACCGGAACGCGCCGACGAGTTCCTGGAAACCCTGTCTCGAGAAACGGATCGTTTATCTTATCTTATCGAGCGTATCTTGATGCTATCTCGCTTCGATCAGGGAATTACGAAACATGAACCGAGTGTCTTCGATTTGGGCGCCTTAGTCCAGGAATACGTGGCGGATCGGAGAGCTTTGGCAGAATCGAAAGGTCTATCGCTGAACGTTCGGTCCGATCTGAGCGACCCGGTGGTGTACGCAGATCGTGACCTGATAGGCCAGGTGTTGAGTATCCTCTTGACCAACGCGCTCGAATACACTCCCGCAGCCGGGATTGTGTATATTCGCCTTCATGAGCGTTACAATGGGATTCAGAAATGGATTGGATTCAGCGTGAAAGACTCTGGCAAAGGCATCTCTTTAGAGGATCAGGAACATCTCTTTACACGTTTTTTCCGAGGAAGCGTTGGCCGGAAGTCGGGAGTTTCAGGGAGCGGTTTGGGTTTGGCGATTGCCAGGGAAATCGTCGGTCGCCATGGTGGGAGGATAGATGTCGTAAGCCGGGGGATTCCGGGGGAAGGTACAACCTTTCATGTCTGGCTGCCCAAAGGTGAACAATGAACGAGCCTGAAGGATTATCCTGGTTTCAGCGTCTGATGTTCGAGGCAGAGATCCTCATCATGACACGGCTGGTACCTGGCGATGGGCCTGGGCCGTTCATGCGTTGGGTATTCAAAATCCCTGTGATTTTTCATCGTTTGGGATTGTGGTTTCTGGTGGGGAAACGATTTTTGATTCTCGAAACCACAGGCCGAAAAACAGGCAAAACCCGCTTCACCGCCCTCGAGTACGAGTATCTCCCCCAGCAGGGCGCCTATCGAGTCATGTCAGGTTGGGGCGGGAAAACGGATTGGTACCAGAATGCACGCGCAAATCCACGCCTGCGCATTCATATCGGGAAAGAGTCAACCCAGGCAATCGCTGAACCGGTCCCTCGCGAGCAGGTAGCAGAAGCTTTGATGAAAGTCGTCAGGCTCAACCCCAGGTCGTTGAGCATGTTCAACCGTTGGACTGAAAGGCCTATTGATGGTTCGGAAGAGAGCTTCTTCGAGGCTGCGGTAAATTTCCCTTCGTTGAATTTGCGACCTACCGAAGAGTGAATGGAAACGGCCGGGCAATTTTGCCGTGGTGACGGCTGCCTGCGAATGGGATAGAATAGTGATGAGTTTAGTGGGGGCTTTGGGATTGGTGATCCGTGTTGGAGGAACCGGGAGGCAGAAATGGATATCAACGAGATTGCAGCCTTTCTTGCCCCGCTGCTGCCGTATTTTGTCAAGGGCGGCATCGAGATGGGCAAGGCCGCGGCAGGCAAACTCGGCGAGAAGATCACCGAGGAATCCTGGGACGGCCTGAAGAAGCTGGGCGGTAACAAGGCCAGCGACCGTTCCATTTAGAAAATTCCCATGCCCACCAACATCCAAACCATCAAGACCTTTCCCCAACTCGTCAAATACCTGCGCACGGAATTGGTCTGGCCGGTCAAGGATGATTACCTGAAATCGCGCCAGGCTCCTGCCGGGGAGAGGCCGGCGCTGAAGGCATGGATGGAGTTGAATTAAGTCATGCCTGAGACTCGGCGCTACGCTACGAGATCGAAAACCTGCCCCTCCAAAATGTCATTATCCAACAGGAGAATTCCATCGAACGCAAGGAATTGCAGGCAGCAGACGCGATTGCCTGGACGATTTTCCGAAAATATGAGCGCGGCGATTCGCGCTTCTACAGTATCATAAAAGCCAGAATTGCGGATGAAACATTGGTCGAACAAAAAGACTGGCTCAAAAGAAAATCCCCCTTGCGGGGGAAATCTTGAGCGGCTTACCCTGGGCTCGGATTTCAGTCTGATTTCTGGGTCCCGTTCCATTTCAGGAACGGCTAGGCTGTCCTCAGGACAGCCAGAGTCACCAGGTTTTACGATACCGTTCGAGATTATTCTAATACGTTCTGGTTGAAATTGCAAGCGCGAGTTTGGAGAATTTCCATGCCCACCAACGAATTTTCCGACATCCAATCCATCCGCGATTTTCCCTCGCTGATCAAATACATGCGTACCGGTCTCGGCTGGCCGGTGGACGATGAGCAGGCCGAAGATCTATATTTCGACTACCGGCCTGCCGAGTTGGGCATTGACGATCGGCTGGCGTTGAATATCCGCTAGATCAAGCAATTGCGCCCGTTGACGGGGAACCAGCAGTGGGGTGTGTTCTGGATCCAGTTCGAGCAGAAGCAGCTTCCGGTGGTGGTGATGAGGCGTATTTTGTCTGCTTTGGTGAAGAAACAGCGCGATCCTCCCTGAGCCAGCTCTCAGGATGCACAGAAATCATCTTTTTGTCAAACGTTGGCAGGCTGGTACCAACGGAACATATCATGTGAGGAGAACTCTTATGGCAAAACATCTCGTCCTCGTCGCCGGAAATATCGGCGCTGGCAAAACATCCCTGACCGAGCGGTTGGGAGAGCGTTTGGGGTGGCGCACGGCTTTCGAGTCGGTCGCCGATAATCCCTATCTGTCGGATTTCTATGGCGATATGGGCAAGTGGTCCTTCCACTTGCAGGTTTTCTTCCTCGGCCACCGGGCAGACCAGCACCTCGCCCTGGCCCAGGACCCCCAATCCACCATCGCCGACCGCAGCATCTACGAGGATGCCTATATCTTCGCCCGCGCGTTGCATCACCTGGGCAACCTCTCCGAGCGAGATTATCTGGCTTATCGCCGTCTCTTCGACATCGTCACCAACAGCCTGCCCTCTCCTGATCTGTTGATCTACCTCAGAGCGCCCGTGTCTGTTTTGATGAAAAGAATAAATCGTCGCGGCCGAAAAATGGAAAGCGGCATCACCGAGGACTATCTTGCTCTTTTGGAATCCTTTTATGATGACTGGATCGAGGTGTTCGACATTTGCCCGGTTCTAACCATCTGCTCCGATGATTTGGATTTTGTCCATAAGAAAGGCCATCTCGATATCGTCGTACAGCGTATCCAGGACAAGTTAGCCGGTAAGGAGGTCATCGTCTTCCCGGAGAATAGTTGAGCATCCCTGGAATTTGGGCCTGGTTCTAGAACCTCCCGCGGGCGCACCATTGGTGCAATCCCGGGGTGCGTGCTGCGCACGCTTTGCGGAAGCCCATCCTCGTCATTCAGGTTCGCGCGGGTCAAGGACGAGATTGATTCCATTTAGCATTTCACGTACGCGCTTGGTTGAGAGCGTGCCGACGTATTCGTCTAATTGCGACTTGTCAACCGTGAAGACTTGCGACACGTTGACCACGCTATCTTTGGGGAGATTCGTTTCTTCTTTGTAACTGCTCAGCTATCGAACGGATTAGCCCGAAAAAAGGGTGTGCGAAGGGGGCGTAGCCCCCTTCGCACACCCTTTTTTCGGGAACTTCCCCGTATGGCTGAGTAGTTACTCTTCTTTGTTGAGTAGCACGTTTCCAGGGGCGCTCGCACGTTTGAGGTTAGAGGTCAACGCGCAGACGACAACAGTCCTTATCTCACTGCGGTCGAACAAGTTGTTCTACACGACAACGTGCGGATGACTGTACCCAGGTTCAGACCCCGACGGCTCCTCGAAGTCAATCCAATAGATGTCACCTTGATTGATTACTATGTGCCCTCCACGATTCGGCGATGATGACGCCTCGCTTTCCGTCGAAGGGCTTTTTCCGTGGGGTCTGGCTCGTCCGCGTACGCCGCGTTGATTCTCATCAGCAGTTCTCGACTCTGTTGGCGTTGGATGAAATCTTCCAGCGCGAGCACGAACAAACGGCTGCGCGAAACGCCATAGTTTGCGGACGCGCATGTGTCGTTTACCAGTTGATATACGTTGCCGTTGCCGCGTTTCGATGCCAAACAGCGAAACCCACGTGGGAAACGCGAATTACCGTACCCATTCGTTTTACTTTTGTATCAATTTCGGGATGTCGCAAGACGCGGCGGACGAAGACGGCGACTTCATCCTTCCCTACAGCCAGACAAACCAGGCAGAATTGCGGATGGCAAAGTTTGGGGTCACTGAAGCCCAAATCGCACGTGAAGAAAGTTGTGTCGCGGAGCGTATGCAAAAAGGGAATGATTGCTTCGTCATCCATTCCCTTTTGACCAACATCAACACCTATCTGGCGAACTGGAATTCCCCAACGTTGCAACAAGCCGCGCTGGTCTTCGCGAATATTCTCATCGAGGATGTTCATGCTCGCATCGGTTCCAAAACGAAATCGTCCGTGTGCCGAAAGAATGCCTCGCTTGACAATGTTACGGCTTCGGCAATGGCTTCTTTGGTGATGCTGTTATGCCATTGTTCAATGATTGTCTCCCAAGCTGTTCCTTCCGCGACCATTTCAAGTACGTCTGAAACAAAGACGCGCGTGCCGCGAAACACTGGTTTGCCATGACAGATTTTAGGGTCTGCAATAATGAAGCGTCCTAGCATTTGTGGTTTCTGATTTTTTCTCATCACGTATCACCTCCAACATTCTTCTCTGTGCCCATTATACGAGAAATCGGGCTGACGTGCTATTTCCACTTTGGGGTACCAACGATGATTTGAAACGGCATGTCTGCAAACAGGTGCTCCCCACTTCAAATAGCGGCGATCACCTCGCCGATTGCCTCGCTCACGATCTCCACCTGTTCCTCTGTCATCACGCCTGAGAAGGGGATTGCCAACCCGCGCCGGCCCAAATCTTCCGTGATCGGAAAATCGCCCTCCTGGTAGCCAAACCGCTCGACCATATACGGTTGCAGGTGGATGGGGATGAAATAGGGCCGGTTGGGGATGCCGCGCTCTTTGAGCGCAACGGCAACTCGATTGCGGTTGATCTCAGGCGCGATGCGTATCACATAGACAAACCAGCTCATGCGCGTTGTACTTGGAACGATTGCGGGGGTTTCCACCCCGGCGATCTCATCCAGCCGTTCCTGGTACCACCCGGCTACCTGTTCTCGTTTGGTGAGCAACTCATCGAGACGGCTCATCTGCGCACGCCCAAGGGCGGCGCTCATCTCATCAATGCGATAGTTATAGCCCAAATAAGTGTGTTGCAGCCAGGTATCCCCTGGGGAACGTCCCTGGTTGAGCAGAGCGCGCATCATAGCGTCGTCGTCGTCGTCATCGGTGACGATGATTGCTCCCTCGCCTGTGGTGATTTGCTTATTGGGGTAGAAGGCAAATACGCCGTAATCCCCCAATGTCCCGGCAGGCCGATTCTTGTACTCGGCGCCCAGAGCCTCGCAAGAATCCTCGATGATGGTCAGATCGAACTGGCGGGCTGTCGCACGGATGGGATCCATATCCGCAGGCTGTCCGAAGACATCCACAGGAAGGAGAGCTTTCAATGGCGCCCCCTCGCTCACACCTTTGCGGGGCAGCCACTTTTTCGAGGCCGAATTTCCCTCGGCCAAATCCCTGGCAGCCTGGTGAACCTGAAGGGGGGCGATATTGCCCGTCAGGGGGTCAACGTCTACGAAAATAGGCACGGCGCGTTCGAATAATAGCACATTCGATGACGCCACGAACGAGAAGGGAGTGGTGATCACCAGATCGCCGTCTTCGATGTCTGCCGCCCGCACACACAAATGCAGGCCAGCAGTGCCCGAGCTGACCGCGATGGCATGCCGGCTGCCGGTGAAATTTCGGATCGCTTCTTCGAACGCCGTCGTTTCTGGCCCCATGCTGAGGAGCGGGGTTGATAAGACAGCCTGAACAACCTCTCGCTCGATATCTGTCAAGTCAGGCGCTGACATTGGGACGAGGGGGAATGTATCGGGGGATGCTTTTTTCTTCAAAAGAAACCTTTCATCGAGGACAGATTTTGTGACGTAAATCATATCATACTCGTAAGTACTCAGCCAAACGGAGAAATTCCCGGAAAAAGGGTGTGCGCAGGGGGCGTAGCCCCCTGCGCACACCCTTTTTTCGGGTAAATCCGTTCGATGGCTGAGCAATTACTCATACTCGCTCTATGATAGAATCTCGACATGTTTTTACCATCTGGTGTGCCTCTCTCTAAGAGAATTTTCGATTTGATGTTGACCATTCCAGGGATGATTCTGGTTTCACCGATCTTGCTCATCGTAGCGGTTTTGGTGTGGATCTATCACGGCAGGCCGATCTTCTTCAGCCAGAGGAGGCCGGGGTATCGCGGAGAGCTGTTCAAGGTTTACAAATTCCGCACGATGACCGATCAACTTGACAGGCAAGGACACCTGCTGCCCGATGAAAAGCGATTGACGCGCCTGGGACGCTTCCTACGCTCGACCAGCCTGGACGAGCTGCCGGAGTTATACAATGTCCTGCGCGGCGAGATGAGCCTGGTAGGGCCGCGCCCTTTGTTGGTGCAATACCTGGGGCGTTACTCCTCCGAGCAGGTTCGCCGTCACGATGTGCTCCCAGGCATCACCGGCTGGGCGCAAGTCAACGGCCGCAATGTGCTCTCTTGGGAAGATAAATTTCGTTTCGATGTGTGGTATGTGGACAATTGGTCGCTGTGGTTGGACGTCGAAATATTGGCCTTATCCTTGTGGAAGGTGATCACCCGCGAGGGCATCAGCCAGCCCGGATATGCCACGGCTGAAGAGTTTATGGGGAATGAGGCGGTGGACAGTGAACAGTAAGCAACAGGCAATAGGCAGTGGATAGTAAATTGCCCACTGACCACTGCCTGCTGTCCACTGTCCATTGAACTGGAGGATGACATGCGCTGGATAAAGACTTTCTGGCCGATTTACCTGCTCCTCGTTGGGATTCTGGCTTGCAATCTGCCGGGAGGTTCGGCCCTGGGACCGGAGGCTGGCTCTGCTCCCGAGGGGATAGAATCCGCCCCGGGGAGTCAGCGGCCAGCCCAAACCGGGTTCGAACAGCCGCTCCAATCCGCCGATCAGCTCTCGGGCGCCGTCATCCAACCCGAAGACCTGGTCTACCTGGGGGCTTTTCGTCTTCCCGATGATCCCGGCTGGGAGTACAGCGGCCAGGGGCTAACCTATTATCCCGCCGGCGACCCCGCTGGCCCCGACGAGGGCTTTCCTGGCTCGCTCTTCGGTGTGGGACACGACCACACGCTGCTGGTCTCCGAGATCAGCATCCCCGCTCCGGTGATTTCCGAGAATCTGGATGATTTGAATTTCGCTGAAACTTTGCAGCCCTTCGCCGACATCACCGGCGGAGCGATCACCGAAGAGTTAGCTCTGCCGCTCCTGGGGCTGGCTTACGAGCAGACCAGCGATAAGCTGCACTTCGCCTGGGGGCAGCATATCCAGGATTTCGAGATTTCGCATGGCTGGGCTTCGTTGGATCTCTCCAACCCGCAGACCGCCGGGACGTGGCTTTTCGATGGATACAGTAACTACACCACCAACGACTATATTTTCGAGATTCCACGCCAGTGGGCTGATGTGTATTCGCCGGGGCAGTATCTGGCGACTGGGCGGGCGCGCGAAGGCCCCTGGAGCGGCAATGGCCCTGCCTTGTTTGCCTATGGCCCCTGGAACGACGGCGACCCGCCCGCGCCGGGCGCGACCCTGACCAGCATCACTCCCTTGCTGCGCTATGGCGTGCAGCAGCCGGGCGAGTCGGTGATCGTGACGGATGAGAGCATGGCCGTGAATGGCCGTCTGGACGCCGACCACTGGGGGGGAGCGGCCTGGCTGACCGCTGGCGAGAAGTCGGCGGTGATCTTCGTTGGCACGAAAGCCCTGGGCAGCGCCTGGTATGGCTTTGCCAACGGCGTGGTGTGGGATTACGACTGCGCTGACCAAAACCCGCCCGCCTGTCCTGATCTTCCCGAATGGCCCTTTGATAATCGCGGCTTCTGGGCCGAAGATTATCAGGCGCAAATCATCTTCTACGATCCCGCGGATTTAGCGGCGGTAGCGCGCGGCGAGTTGGAGACCTGGGCGCCGCAGCCCTACGCCACCCTGGTGTTGGATGACTATCTTTTCGACCCCGAACTGAATCACGCAGAGTACAAGCGCGACCTGGTCGGCGCGGCGGCTTTCGACCGGGAACGCGAGCTGCTTTTTATCGTCGAACGGCTGGCCGATGAGTACAAGTCGGTCATCCATATGTTTCGGCTGGCGCCCAACGCCGTCACGCCGTGAGAAAGTTAATATCAGTACTTCACGAAGAGAGGATCAAAGACCTGTCCTCGGGTCGCCCGGGGACGGGCTTTCGATCTTTTCGTGATCTCCCGAATATGGATATCCCCGATCTCTACCGCCAGCTTTACCGCATCCGCCGTTTCGAGGAGACCGTGCTGGAGAATTTCTCCAAAGGGGTTTTCTTCGGCACAACGCACACCTATCTGGGGCAGGAAGCCAATGCGGTTGGCGTGCTCAGCCATCTTCGAGAGGGCGATATCGTTTTCAGCAACCATCGCTGCCATGGGCACTTTCTGGCTTACGGCGGCGATATGCGCGCTCTCTTCAGCGAGTTGATGGGAAAAGCCACCGGGGTGTGCGGAGGGCGCGGCGGTTCGCAGCATTTGCATTGGCGCAATTTCTACTCCAACGGCGTGCAGGGCGGCATCGTCCCTATCGCTGCCGGCATGGCGCTGGCTGAAAAGCGCAAAGGCAGCGGCGCGCTGGTTGTGTCCTTCCTCGGCGATGGCACCCTGGGGCAGGGCGTGATCTACGAGAGCTTCAATATGGCCTCCCTCTGGGAGGCTCCGATCCTCTATGTGGTCGAGAACAACCGAATCGCCCAGACCACCCCGGTCGAAATGACCCTCGCCGGAAGGATTCCCGCCCGTTTCTCTGCCTTCGACATTCCCGTTGACGAGTTGGATAGCAGTGATGTCATAGAGATTTCCGCCCTCGCCGGGAATATTTTGGACGATATCCGCGCCCGAGGCGGACCGCGCGCCCTGATACTGTCCACCGTACGGTTTGGTCCTCATTCCAAAGGGGATGACACGCGCGACCCTGAGCTGGTTGCCGCCTTCAAGCGTGAGCGCGACCCCCTGGCGATCCATGCGCCCCGTCTCGACCCGCAGACTCGCGCCGCCATCAAAGCGGAAGTGGATGCCGAGGTGCTAGCGGCGTTTCGGAAGGCGCTGGACGACCCATTGCCCGCTCAAATTTGAGATGGTATGATTGTTCTGTGGAGAGTAACTGCTCAGCCATCGAACGGATTAGCCCGAAAAAAGGGTGTGCGAAGGGGGCGCAGCCGCTTTGCGTTCGCACACCCTTTTTTCGGGAACTTCCCCGCTTGGCTGAGTAGTTACTATGGAGATAGTAAATATCAAGTTCTAGGAGTGAGTTGATGTTGCTTGAGTATATACAAACTGCGTTGGAACGCGCTCATTATGAGATCATACAGGATGATGATCCCTATTATGGTGAAGTTCCCGGCCTTGATGGAGTTTGGGCAACCGGGAAATCATTAGAAGCATGTCGCTCTCATCTGGCGGGAGCAATCGAGGATTGGGTTTTCTTTAGCATTGCCAGGGGGCTGCCTGTCCCTGCTTTGGGAAACGTAATTATTCAATATCCCGAAGAACTTCCTATATAAATGCCTCGCTTGGCTTCGGTTTCTCGGCGAGAACTTATCCGTCGATTGCATGAATTGGGGTTTGATGGCCCGTATGCGGGAGGGCAACATGAGTTTATGCTTCGCGAAACTCGCCGCCTAATAATACCTAACCCGCATCGTGGTGAGATAGGTGTTGATTTATTAGCCCGTATTTTGCGTCAGGCGGGTGTCTCCCGTGAAGAGTGGGAGGCAACGAAACGATAATCTCCAGGCTAAATCCCTGACATGATTACGGTTCTTAAATCGTTGAATGATTCCTTGCATCGAGTCATGACCACTGATGAGCGCGTGCTCATCCTCGGCGAAGACATCCTCGATCCCTATGGCGGGGCCTTCAAAGTCACCCAGGGGCTGTCGGATGCCTTCCCAGACCGCGTCATCAGCGCGCCTATCTCCGAGGCTGGTTTCGTCGGCATAGCAGCGGGCATGGCCTTGCGCGGCCTGCGGCCTGTGGTCGAGATCATGTTCGGCGATTTCGTCACCCTGGCCACCGATCAGATCATCAACCATATCGCCAAATTCCGCTGGATGTACAACGATCAGGTGCGCGTCCCCATTGTGATCCGCACCCCCATGGGCGGTCGCCGCGGCTACGGCCCTACCCACAGCCAGACCCTGGAGAAGCTCTTCCTGGGCGTGCCGGGCTTGAAAGTGCTGGCCCCTACGGCGCTGGGCGATCCGGGCCAGTTGCTTGCCCAGGCCATCGCTGACGATGATCCGATATTGTTTGTCGAGAATAAGCTCTTGTATCTGGCGCGCCTGCACGATGAAGAGAGTCTGCGCGAGTTTGACTTCACCCCTACCCCCCGGCCTGTCGGCCACCCCCCTGCCCCTCTCCGAGATCGGAGAGGGGCAGGGGGGCAGGGGGGTGAGTTCTACTCCCTCACTCTCAAAGCCGCGCCCCCTCCTGTTCTGACCATCGCCGCCTATGGGTACATGACTGAGTTAGCCCGCCAGGCTATGCTCGAACTGGCATACGAACACGAAGTCTTTGCCGAGCTGATTGTCCCCACTCAGCTTTATCCCTTCGAGATTGCCCCAATTTTAGATTCTGTGCGCCGCACCGGGCGCTTACTGGCTGTTGAGGAAGGAACCCTCACCCTGGGCTGGGGCGCAGAGATACTCGCTCGTATTTCGGAAGAAATCGGCCCTGGCTTGCTCGTTGCTCGACGGGTAGCAGCCCGCGATTTGCCTGTCCCCGCCTCAGGCTTGCTAGAAGAGTCTGTCTTGCCAGGCGTGGAAGATATTGTGCATGCCGCTCGAAAGATGGTATAACTAAGGACGATTTAGACGATCTATTTCACCCGCCGAATGGGAGAGACTTCGTTGACCGATCCAATTGCCATTGTCATTCCCCTGCTCAACCCCAACGAACCTGAGGCCTTGCTGGCAGCCCTGCATGTCGAAGAAGGCCAGCAAGTTGCCGCAGAGGATGCGATCTGCACATTGGAAACGACCAAATCTACGGCTGAGGTAGTGGCTGAACGCGCAGGTTTTATCATCGGGTTGCGTTTCGATGTGGGGGATACGGTGCAGGCCGGAGATATCCTGGGTTATTTGGCAAACTCACCAGATGAACAAGCGCCGGGTATCAGGTATCAGATACCAGGTATTCAGGATGTTACTCCCAATACCCTATACCCAATACCTGAAAACTTGAGAATCTCCAAACCGGCGCTCGCCTTAGCCCAGCAACACGGCCTCGATCTCAGCCAATTCCCCATTGGGCCTTTAGTAACAGAAGAGATGGTCAGGGCGAAGTTAGAGGGCAAACCGGCGACGATGGGTGTTCCCAAGACCGATTTCGACCCCATGGCGATCATCATCTACGGCGGCGGCGGACACGGTAAGTCGCTGCTGGATTTGCTGCGCTCCCTGGGCACGTACCGGGTGGTGGGCTTTTTGGATGATGGCCTTCCGGTTGGCGAGGAGATCATGGGAGCGTCGGTCCTGGGCAGCGGCGACCTGCTCCCGGAATTATACGCTCGAGGCGTGTGTCTGGCAGTCAACGCCGTGGGTGGGATTGGCAATGTGGCTGTGCGGATAAAGATTTTCCGGCGCCTGGCCGATGCCGGATTCAGTTGCCCTCCAGTAGTCCATCCAACGGCCTATATCGAACCGGGCGCGAGTTTGTCTCCCGGGGTGCAGGTTTTCCCCCATGCCTATGTGGGCAGTGACGTCCGGGTTGGGTTCGGGAGTATCGTCAATACAGGGGCGATCCTCTCCCACGATTGTCGGCTGGGCGATTTCGTGAATATTTCGCCGGGAGCGATCCTGGCGGGGGAAGTCGAGGTGGGGGATGGCGCCCTGGTGGGGATGGGGGTGACGGTCAATTTGCAGGCGAAGATCGGCGCTGGGGCGCGGGTGGGGAACGGCGCTACGGTGAAATCCGATGTGCCACCTAACGGGGTGGTGCGCGCTGGGGCGATATGGCCTGAGTCATAAGGTTTTCGTCCAAACAGTTTTCGATATTGTGTTATGAGTTCACTGAAAAAACTCCTGAACGAGGGGGCGGGGCGGCATATATGGGGGTGCGTGCGCAGCACGCACCCCCATATATGCCGCCCCGAATCCTCTACTCGTAGTTTTTTCAGTGGACTCGTGTTATACTCAATGGAAGAAAATCGGAAATTCTTTCAGGAGAGGAAGCCATAGTTTTAACAACTATACAAGTTCGTCAGAAAGGGCTGATCACCATACCATCGAACATACGTCGAAAATATAATCTTACAGAAGGGGATGTGTATGCATTTGTTGATCTGGGCGATGGGGCTTTTCTGCTGTCGCCTGAGCCTTCGAAGGTAAATCAATATGCTGACCAGGTCGCTCGACTTGTTCAGGATGCTGATGTTGATTTGGACGAATTGCTAGAAGCCTTGGATGAAGAGCGGGAAAATTACTATCAGGAACATTATGTCCAAAACCCGGATTAGGTTATTCTTTGACAGCAGTGCATTGGTAGCCAGAGCGATGTCTTCTAAGGGCGCATCGCGGGCTTTGTTGATATTAGCTGGAGGATCGGGTTTACGCGTTGGTACCCCGGGTGATGTATTGATGCGGGTTAGAGCACAATTATCCGATGTAGGGAAAACATGAGGTTTACTAGTTTGAATTCTCTGGTATAATTTCCCCCTGACTAGACCAGTCGGCGGCTGCCGAAAGGGGCTGCTGGCCTGGAGACCTGCTTTTAGAATTAGGACTTACACAGTACGTTGAAAATTTGCCGAAAAATAGGGGTGTGGGGTGCTTCGCACCTCACACCCCTATTTTTCGGGTTTTCTCTTTCGGTGTAACTTCTAAATAAAAATATACAAGGAGATGGCAGACGTCATGTCGTTAGAAAAAGAAGAAAAAACAAACCTGATTACGAAGTACTCGCGTCACGATAAAGACACGGGTTCCCCAGAGATCCAGATTGCACTCCTGACGGAGCGTATTCAACAACTTACCGATCATCTGCGAACCCACAAGCACGACGAATCTTCACGACGAGGATTGCTGAAGATGGTCGGGAGTCGCCGCCGATTGCTCAGGTATCTTCGTCGAAAAGATTACCAGCGCTTCGTGGGACTATCCACCCAGCTAGGTATTCGTAAAGTTTAGGATGAAAACCGAAGTAGATGGTCCAGCAGGTCTCCATCTACTTATTTTTTCTCTGGTTGTGGCTGAAGTATTGGGATTTTGCACAGAGCAAGCACATCGGTCGCTTGTCAAATAAGCAACTTGTCCATCGAAGAGGTGATCTCTATTTGCCATAACGGGGGATGGGTTCAATGGTTTTTTCGTCTGTCTATCCAAGAACAGAGTATTCTGGATGTGTGATGCACATCTATTGCATGACCATCGAATTTACTAACCAGCGAAAACGGAGCATGCTCTGTTTAGCTGACATATTCATTTAGGGACCCGCCCTTAGGTTGGGAATTGGGAGATGGAGATAACTCGGACAGAAAGACGCTCGTTGTCTCGATCTCCCAATCCCTAACCGGCGGGTCAATGGTAGGAGGTACCATGAAACCCGAATCAAGACGTTATGAAGTAGCTATTGGCAGTAAGCCGCTAGTTTTCGAGACTGGCCGATTGGCCGGTCAGGCTGGCGGTGCCGTGACCATTGGATGTGGCGATGCGCTAATTATGGGCGTTGCCACGATGGATTCAGAACCCCGTGAGAGCATTGATTTTATGCCTCTAACGGTGGATTATGAAGAACGAATGTATGCTGGCGGGACGATCCCCGGCTCGTTTTTCCGCCGCGAGGGGCGGCCCTCGGAGAACGCGATTCTCATCAGCCGTCTCGCAGATCGCCCCCTGCGCCCACTCTTTCCCAAGGATTTTCGCAATGCTGTGCAGGTGATCATGTATTCCTTCTCGGCAGATGACGTCACCCCTCTGGATATCCTGGCCATCAATGCGGCATCGGCTGCTGTGGCTATTTCGGATATCCCCTGGGAGGGACCGGTTGGCGCAGTGCGAATCGGTATGATTGATGGCGAGTACGTCGTCAACCCCACCTATGCTGAGATGGATGTATCGGACCTGGATTTGCGCCTGGCCGGAACCCGAGATGCGGTTCTGATGGTCGAGTGCGGCGCCAATGAATTATCCGAAAGCCAGATCATCGCGGCGGTAGAGTTCGGTCATCGAGCCATGCAGCCCATCATCGCTGCCCTCGATAAGATGGCTCAGGAAGTCGGCAAGCCCAAACAGGCGTATCCCTCGTTCGTCCTGGATGAGCAATTCAAGAAAGATGTATATGCTCGCGTGGCGGCGCCCTTGAATGATCTCCTCGATCAGCAGCTTCCCAAGGCGGAGGCCAAACAGGCCATGCTCGAATTCAAAGCGCAGGTCGTCGCTGAGTTTGCCGGTGAGGACGAAGCGTTGCTCAGTAATGCCAAAGAAGCCTTCGATGCAGCCCACAAAACGATCGTCCGCTCGCGCATCCTGGATAAGGGAATCCGGCCAGATGGCCGCGATCTCACCACCGTGCGCCCGATCTGGTGCGATGTCGGCACCAGCCCGCGCGCTCATGGGGCTGGCCTCTTCACCCGTGGTGAAACCCAGGTGATGACCCTGGCTACTTTGGGTACTCCGCGTGATGCGCAAACCATGGACAACCTGACCCCCATCGAAACCAAGCGGTATATTCACCACTACAATTTCCCGCCTTTTTCCACGGGTGAGGCGCGCATGTTGAGGGGCGCTTCGCGGCGCGAAATTGGGCACGGGGCTTTGGCAGAGCGGGCCTTGCTGCCCATGATCCCGGACGAGAAGGATTTCCCCTACACCTTGCGATTGGTGTCGGAGGTATTGTCATCTAACGGCTCCTCTTCGATGGCCTCGGTGTGCGGTTCCACGCTCGCGCTGATGGATACCGGCGTTCCCATCAAAGCGCCCGTTTCTGGCGTGGCGATGGGGTTGATCAAAGAGGGGGACCGCTGCGCGATTTTGACAGATATCCAGGGCCTCGAGGATCATCTTGGCGATATGGATTTCAAGGTGGCCGGCACCGAAAATGGCATCACAGCCTTACAGATGGATATCAAGATCAAAGGTCTCACTGCCGAAATCATGGCTGAAGCCCTGGCGCAGGCGAAAACCGCTCGCGCCCACATCTTGCGGCAGATGCTGGCTACCATCGCTGCGCCCCGCCCGGAGTTGAAACCCCATGTCCCACGCATAATCACCATCCAAATCCCCGAGGATAAAATCGGCGCTGTGATCGGCCCCGGAGGCAAGATCATCCGCGGCATTCAGGAAGAAACCGGCGTCCAGATAGACATCGAAGAGGATGGCAGGGTATTCATCGCTTCAGCGGATGGCGAGGGCGCACGCCTGGCCCGCCAACGGATCGAACGTTTGACCGAGACGCCGGAAGTTGGACGCATCTACACCGGGAAAGTCACCGGCATACAAGAATTCGGCTGTTTTGTCGAAATCACCCCTGGGACGGATGGCATGGTTCACATCTCGCAACTCGACACACAGCGCGTACAAAGAGTCGAGGATGTGGTAGATAAAGGCGATGAAATCACCGTGATGGTGACCGAAATAGACCCACGCAGCGGCAAGATCCGCCTCTCCCGGCGCGCCGTTCTCGAAGGCTGGACAGTCGAGGAGGCGATTGCCAACGACGCGACTGGGGGCGGTAAACGCCAGTCATCGCCCCGTCACTCATCCAACCGGCGCGATCGCGGCCCCAGACGAAATTAGTTTGCCTAGAATACAAGATCGCCCCCAAAGGTAGTGCGGCGTGCAGAGCGCGCCGCACTATCTTTTTGGGGGAACTATCTCTCTCTGTCCGAGCACTGATGTAACCTTTGGATGGCAGCCGCATCAAAATACCCGGAAGGAAGTAAGCCTATCTTGGTAAAATACAGTAGCCTGTTGCAGGCGACGCTTTTTTTAATCGAGTGGATATAGATTGCAGAGGATCGAATATGGCAGAAAAGAATGTACAAGAAATGATCATCATTGGCTCAGGTCCGGCGGGCCTCGCGGCCGCGTTGTACGCTGCCAGAGCCAATCTGCAACCGGTGGTTTTTACTGGGATGCTTCTAGGTGGGCAGGTTGCCAATACCTATATCGTAGAAAATTACCCCGGTTTCCCTGAGGGGATTGGCGGTCCCGAACTGATCGAGGCTTTCCAGAAGCAGGCGGAACGCTTTGGCGCACGCATCGAATACGATAGCGTCACCGCGCTTGATCTCTCCGAACGACCGTTCAAGATAACCACCTATGGCGGCGAGCATTACGCCAAAACATTGATTTTGACGACAGGCGCAAATCCGCGCAAACTCGAGGCGCCGGGCGAGGAGGAGTTTAACGGCCGCGGCGTCTCATACTGCGCCACCTGTGATGGTCACTTTTTCACGGGTAAGGATGTCGTCGTCATCGGCGGCGGCGACAGCGCCATGGAAGAGGGTCTCTTCCTGACACGCTTCGCCAACTCTGTGACCGTGATTCACCGCCGCGATCAACTGCGCGCCGGAAAGTTGATGCAGGAGCGCGTTTTCGATCATCCCAAAGTCAATTTTATCTGGGATACCGTGATCACTGAAATCATCGGTGAAGGCGTTGTCCGGAAAGTGAAACTACATAATCTCAAGACAGGCCAGCATTCCGAGTTGGCTACCGATGGCGTTTTCATCTTCATCGGGCATATTCCCAACACAGAACTATACAAGGGACAGTTGGAGATGGATGAGCTTGGTTATCTGGTGGTGGATAAGTATATGCAGACCAATATCCCCGGGGTTTTCGCTGCTGGGGAAGTGGCTGATTCTCATTTTCGGCAAGTAATCACCTCCGCAGGCATGGGGGCCGCCGCGGCAATGCAAGCAATCCGCTTCCTCGAAAAACAAACTGGCTGAAGTGTCGCTATCTAAATATTAACCCCTCTCTTCGGTTTGAAAGAGAGGGGTTTTTCGATTCTCGTATCGAGTCGCTCTATGGGGTTGGAGTGACTATTTGCGCCTCGCCTGTCCAGGTGAAGACGCGCGTGAGGCTGGCCGCTCCGGCTGTATCCCAGATCGATTCCCCATTTTCATCTGTGCCGATCTGTCTTACCGGCATGACCCACCAGCGATAGATGTGAGGATCGCTGCTCGCGGCCCGAAAGGAGGCCGGGACGATGAATTTGGTGTCTTCCACATAATCCACCAGTTTGCGACCCTGTCCTTCGGTGATGTCCTCAACAGTGACCGCGTAAGATTCATTCTCGCGCAGCGTACCCACCGCAGCCCATTGCAGGTTGACGACATTATCTTGCAGAGTGAAGTAGGAGCCATCAGCTGGCAGCAGCAGGTTTGGGGCGGGATAAGGGGGTGGAACGGTGGGCGTAGGCGTCGGCCCGGGGGTCGCCGCCCTCTCACACAAAGGAATGACCAGATTCATCCCCGAGAAGATCGTATTGTTTACCATGCCGTTGTACGCTTTGATCGCATCCATGGGCACGGCGTAATTTGCTGAAACGCTGCTCAGGGTGTCATTCTCTTGAACGGTGTAGAGAATCTTCTCACAGGCGGCGTAAGTCGCTTCTGGGCCGCTGAGCGTGGCTGTTGGGAAGGGCGTCACCGTTGGCGTGGGGTGGGGGATGAGCAGTTCCTGCCCATCGAACAGGGTGGCGCAATCCGCGGGCAAGTTATTGAGACGCACGATGCTTTGCACCGAAATATCGAATGCCACAGCGATCCCTCCACACGTATCGCCCGACTTGACGATATAAGTAAAAGGCGTCGGCGTAGGCAATGGCGTTGGGGTCATCGTAGGGGTCATTGGCGTGGGAGTCATCGAGGGCGTTACGGTAAGGGTTAGCGTGGGGGTTTGGGTCGGTTCGACGACGCGCCCGGTCCGTTGCAGGGCGAAGAAGACCATTACCGCGCCAATTGCCAGGAAGACGGTCAGGAGAACGATGGCAACTGGCAAACTCAGGGTGATTTCCGGCATGTGGCTGCCGCGCAGCGCCCTGGATGCTTTGCCAGAGACCTCGACTCTCGCCGCCAGCTCGCCACCGCAAACCAGACAACGTGTGGCGCTTTCACTGAGGCGAGTGCCGCAGGTTGGGCAAAGTTTCGTCGAAGTGGCTGAATTTTTATTGGTCATAAGCGAACTTTTCTACAAATATCGTGCCTTCTTCCAGACAGCGGCGATGATTATACCAGCCTTTCTCGAGCCATGCGAATCTATTTTTCTTGCCCCCTCTGACCATAAACCGCTCGTGACATAAAACACCCCCCTTTCTGCTTACTGCCTACTGCCTACTGCCTGCTGTACCCTGGTATACTCCTCTCGATGATCCCTCACAGCATCTATATCCACATCCCCTTTTGCCGGCAGCGATGTAATTATTGCGATTTCAATACCTATGCCGGATTGCATGAGCTGATCCCCGCTTATTCGGATGCTTTGATCCAGGAAATCCAAATCCTGGCTTCCGGTCTGGATCAGCCTCTCCCTGTCCACACGATCTACTTTGGGGGCGGCACCCCCTCCCTGCTCCCAGCCGAATCCCTGGAGAAGCTCCTCGAAGCTCTGAATTCAGCCTTTCGATTCGATCCTCCCATCGAAATCACCCTCGAGGCCAATCCTGGCGCGCTCTCGCTCTCCTATCTGCGCGATTTGAGAGGGATGGGATTCAACAGGATCAGCCTGGGGATGCAGTCAGCTCACCCGGGAGAGTTAGTTTTCCTGGGACGAAGCCATGACTATGGGGATGTCGTGAACGGGGTCGAATGGGCGCGCCTGGCCGGGTTCGATAATCTGAGCCTGGATTTGATCTTTGGGCTGCCGGAGCAGCGCATCGCCGTTTGGCGTGATTCCCTTGATTTGGCTTTGCGACTCAGCCCGGAGCATTTCTCGCTTTACGCCCTGTCCATCGAGCATGGCACGCCCCTGGGGCGTTGGGCTGATCGCGGCTTGATCCCCCTGCCTGACCCCGATGAGGCCGCCGATATGTATGAACTCGCCAAAGAAAAGCTGGACAGCGCCGGGTACATCCAGTATGAAATCTCCAACTGGGCGAAATCCCCAATAGCTGATTTCCAATACCAGACATCTTCATCGCGCTTTGCCTGTAAACATAACCTGCAATACTGGCGCAACCTGCCCTACCTGGGAGTCGGCGCCGGCGCGCACGGCTATGCCAATAATGTCCGCACCGCCAATGTCCTTTCCCCAAGAGAGTATATCCACCGCCTCCTCCCCTCCCCCCTCCACCCTCCAACCCCTTTTCCCCAAACCCCTGCCACCCTCGAAACCAACCCCATTGACCGCGATACCGAAATGCGCGAGACCATGCTCATGGGCCTCCGCCTGACGCGTGAAGGCGTCTCCGATGAGCGATTCCAGGCGCGCTTTGGGGTTGATCTGAGCAGAATATTCGCGGAAGAGATTTCCGAACTCGTGAACCTGGGATTACTCGAATGGGTAGACGACCGCCTCCGTTTGACGGCGCGTGGATGCCTGCTGGGCAACCAGGTGTTCGTGAGATTTGTGTAAAAATGGGTAACTGCTCAGCTATCGAACGGATTAGCCCGAAAAAAGGGTGTGCGAAGGGGGCTGCGCCCCCTTCGCACACCCTTTTTTCGGGAACTTCCCCGTTTGGCTGAGTAGTTACAAAAATGGTATAATTGCTCTCATCGGAGAAAGCAGCCATGACATTTACCGTATCTGATTTCCACACATTGGTCGAGATGGCCTACAAGCACCCGGAATGGCGGGCGGAACTGCGTCAATTGGTGTTGACGGACGAGATTTTATCTCTGCCGCAAGTGGTGCGGGAACTGGCCGAAGCGCAGCGAGAGTTAGCTGCCGCGCAAGCGCGCACTGAGCAGCGCGTCGAGGAGTTAGCCGAAGCGCAGCGAGAGTTAGCTGCCGCGCAAGTGCGCACTGAGCAGCGCGTCGAGGAGCTGGCAGAAGCGCAAAAGCGCAGCGAGGACCGCCTGTCGCGGGTCGAAGCTGCCGTGGAGAAGCTTGCTATCGCTCAGGCGCGCACCGAAACCGAATTGCGCGACCTGAGCAACCGGGTTGGGTCCACGGAAGAGGAAGAGGCCGAAGGCGTGCTGCGAGTAGTGCTGGAGGCCAAGGGCTACCGGTTGGTGGGTGAACCGTTC
>Ga0194126_10004778_pt1 | contig 20435 bp, 11 predicted proteins | sample TA2KigC150mmetaG_FD_148641 | JGI IMG/M metagenome (GOLD analysis project Ga0194126, IMG submission 148641) | Freshwater microbial communities from Lake Tanganyika, Tanzania - TA2015035 Kigoma Deep Cast 150m | ecosystem: Environmental > Aquatic > Freshwater > Lake | place: Tanzania: Lake... | reverse complement strand
CGGCGACGGGTTGGATCAAGTGGTGGCGGAGATCGTCCTGTTGGATTTGCGCGGACGCAGTTCCTTAGGCGAGTTGCGAGTGCGGTTGGATGGACAACCGACGCGCGGCGTCATTGAAGAGCTGGAGAACCGTACCCCCGGCGTGCTGGACGTGGCGCCGTTCGTCGAGGTGGCCCCGGCGATGGCGGACAGCTTCTTCGATGTGTTCTTCGCAATCGAAGCCGGCGGCCAGACGCTCCGGCTCGCCCAGGCACCCCTGCGCCTGCAAGCGCGCATTCGCCACAAGCCACCTGGCCCAGGCGAAGCCTATACGACCCAGAACACCCAACCGATCCCGCTGCTCGGGGCTGGGGGCCAGCCGACCGGAGTCTCCCTGGTCGGAGTCGTCCATATCCCGAACCCGCGGCTGCGCGTCAAGATCCGACCTGACCGCAAGCTGGATCTGGTGGTGCCGGGCCCGTCGAGCGGCGTGCGGCTCCAACGCAGCCCAACCGTGGGACCGGATGCGGTGTGGACGGATGTCTCGATCCCCGGGGTGATCGCGATGGGAGTGGGAACCAGCGACGAACCACAAACCTTGACCGTCGAGCCGACCGATGAGCGCGCCTTCTATCGGTACTTGATTCCCGAGTAACCATGACGCCCACGCCGGATCCCGGTCACCCGAAAGTGACCCGCCGGCGAGGGGCAAGCTGCGCGGAGATTGACCGATGAACGAGCCATCCCGGCCGACCGTGACCGCAGCGCCCCCAACGGCGGGCGCCGCCGCCCCCGCCACGATCGAGCGGCGACGCCCAGCCGCAGCCCGCGCCGCACGCGAGGGCGCTCGTTGGGCCACGCGCCGGTCGCTGGGGTCGACCCTCCGCTTGCGCCTGTTCGGGATTGCGCCGGAGGAAACCACCTTCCGCCGCCGCGGCTTCCGGGGAGCGACGCTGGCGGCGCGTGAGCATCTCGAACAGGTGGGACCGGCCTTTGCTGCCGGGTACCATGCGGCGCTGGTCGAGGGCGGGGGCGGGGCGCTGGTTAATCGGTTGCTGGCCACGGACCTGGCATGGCGCGGCTTCGCGTTCGAGGGCGCAGCCATGGGTTTGGCTTTGCTGGACCGCTTGCTGCCCTGGCGGCGCGATCGATGGCAACGCTTCCTGGCCGGACCGGGCGCGCCACACGCGTACATGGTGTACGTGGGTGCGGGCTGGGCCCTCGCCCGGTTGCCGGGCCGGGTCCCGCGAGCCTTGAACCAGTTCGACCCGTTGCTCCGCTGGCTCGTGGTGGACGGCTACGGTTTTCATGAAGGTTTCTTTCATTGGCGCCGTTACCTCGACGGCGCTCCGATCCCGCCCCAGTTCGCTGGCTACGCCCGCCGCGCCTTCGACCAGGGCTTCGGTCGCAGTCTCTGGTTCGTAAACGGGGCCAACCCGGCGCTCGTTGCCGAGACACTCGCCGGCTTTCCGGAAGCCCGTCGCGCGGATCTGTGGAGTGGGATCGGGCTGGCGTGCGCCTATGCCGGTGGCGCACACGACCCCGCCGCGCTCCGGGCGCTGCGCCACGCGGCCGGGTCGTGGTGGTCTGCCCTCGGCCAGGGCGCAGCCTTTGCCGCCAAGGCCCGTTGCCGCGCGGGCAACCTAGTCGACCACACGGAAGCGGCTTGCGAAGTCCTCTGCGGCACGTGGGCGGAGGAAGCCGCCCAATTGACCGACGCGAGTCTCGAGAACCTCCCGCGCGACGGCGCCGAACCGGCCTACGAGGTCTGGCGGCGGCGGATCCAAGCCCGCATTGCGGAGTTGTTGCCGGCCACCTGAGGCCCGCCCTTCGCCACATCCTATGTCACAGGCGATCGCAATCGTCGGCATGGCCTGCCTCTACCCCGAGGCGCGGACGCCGACTGAGCTGTGGGAGAACGCACTGGCTCAGCGCCGCGCCTTCCGACGCTTGCCGCGCGAGCGGCTCGAACTGGCCGATTACCACGCCGCCGACCCCCAACAGCCCGACCGAACCTACTCGACCGAGGCCGCCTTGATCGAAGGGTACGAATTCGACCGAGTCGCTTTCCGTGTCGTCGGGAGCACGTACCGCTCCGCCGACTTGGCCCATTGGGTGGCCCTGGATGTGGCGACGCGGGCGTTGGCGGACGCCGGGTTCGGCGACGGAGCTGGGCTGCCCGCCCGCACCACGGGCGTCCTGGTGGGGAACACGCTCACGGGCGAGTTCTCCCGAGCCAACACCCTGCGGCTGCGCTGGCCGTATGTCCGGCGAGTGGTTGCCCATGCCCTCGCCCAGCACGGCTGGGGTTCGGCCCAGCGCACCGAGTTCCTGAGCGACCTCGAGACGCAATTCAAGGCGCCGTTCCCGCCCGTGGGCGAGGAGACCCTGGCCGGCGGACTCTCGAACACCATCGCGGGCCGAATCTGCAATCACTTCAACCTCAAAGGTGGCGGGTACACCGTCGACGGCGCCTGTGCGTCCTCGCTGCTGGCGGTGGCGCAGGCCTGCTCGGCCTTGACGGCCGAAGATCTCGACGTGGCCCTCGCCGGGGGCGTCGACCTGAGCCTGGACCCGTTCGAGTTGGTCGGCTTTGCCAAGACCGGCGCACTCGCCCGCGACGAGATGCGCGTGTACGACCTGCGTTCCGCCGGGTTCTGGCCGGGTGAAGGTTGCGGCTTCGTCGTCCTCATGCGCCGCGAGGATGCCCTCGCTCAGGGCCGGCGCGTCTATGCGTTGGTCCGTGGCTGGGGGATCTCCTCGGATGGCAGCGGGGGTATCACGCGCCCCGAGGCCGAAGGCCAACTCGAGGCACTCGCCCGCGCCTATCGCCGGGCGGGCTTCGGCCCCGACACCGTGACCTACTGTGAAGGCCACGGCACCGGCACCGCGCTGGGCGACGCGACCGAACTGGCTGCGCTGGCTCAGGCGCGCCGGGCGGCCAACCCGACCGCGCCGGCCGCGGCCCTCGGGTCCATCAAGGCCAATATCGGTCACACCAAAGCCGCGGCCGGTGTGGCCGGTCTCATCAAGGCGGCCCAGGCCGTGCACACACAAGTCGTCCCTCCCACGACCGGCTGCGAGACGCCCCATCCCGAGCTCAGCAAGTCCGCCGGCGCCTTGCGGATCTTGCGTCAGCCGGAACTCTGGCCGGCGGACCGACCCCTCCGCGCCAGCGTGAGCGCGATGGGCTTTGGGGGCATTAACACGCACGTCGTACTCGAGGGGATCGCCGCCGAGCGACGCACCGCCTGGAGCCGCCACGAACGCGTGTTGGCCCGTTCCAACCAAGACGCCGAGCTGTTCCTCTGCGCGGCAGCCACCCCAGAAGCCCTCCGCCAAGAAGCGGATCGGCTGAGGCGCTTGGCCCAGCAATCGTCCAGGTCGGAGCTGATCGACTTGGCCGCCCACCAAGCCGCCACCCTGCGCCCGGGCACCCTCCGAGCCGCACTCGTCGCCGCCCACCCAGCCGAACTGGCCGCCGGCGCGGCGACGCTCGCGGACTGGCTCGAGGCGAACGTGACCCAGCGGCTCGACTTCGAGGTCGGCGTCTTCCTGAGCTCGAACCCGAGTCGGCCCCGCCTTGCTTTCCTGTTCCCCGGTCAGGGCTCGCCGACCTATCTCGATGGCGGCCTTTATGCGCGGCGATTCGACGCCGTGCGCGAGCTCTATGCCCGGGCGGAGCTCACCGGCGAGCCGGGCACACCCTCGACGCGCGTGGCGCAACCGGCGATCGTCACGGCCTCCTTGGCGGGGCTGGCGGTCCTCGCTGAATTCGGTCTGACGGCGGACGTGGCCGTGGGTCATAGCTTGGGCGAAATCACGGCCTTGCACTGGGCCGGCGCGCTCAACGCGGAGGCCCTGCTCCGAATCGCCCGAGTCCGCGGCGCGGCGATGGCGGACCTCGGCAGTCCCACAGGGGTGATGGTCGCCATCGAGGCCGATTGGCCCCAGGTCGACCGCCTGCTCAACGGCGAGCCCGTCGCCATCGTGGGCTTCAATTCAACCCGCCAAACCGTCGTGGCGGGCGAGACCGGCGCCGTCCAAGCCCTGGCCGCGCGCGCCCGGCGCCACGGCCTTCACACCGTCAACCTCCCGGTCTCCCACGCCTTCCACACACCCTTGGTGGCCGCGGCCGCGCCCGTGTTGGCCGCGCAACTGGCGCGCGAGTCGTTCCGCCCCCTCGCCGGCCAGGTGATCTCGACCGTGACCGGCGAACCGCTGCCGGCCGAGGCTGACGTGCGCGGGTTGTTGGTGCGGCAGGTGACGGCCCCCGTTCGCTTTGTGCCTGCCCTCAAGCGAATGCTCGAGGGTGCCCCAAGTGCCACCCCATCGTCGGGGGCCGGATCCTCGGACGTGGCTGGGGGTCTGGATTTGGCGATCGAGGTTGGCCCAGGTCGGGTCCTGAGCGGGCTGGTGCAGGACGGCGCTACGGTGCCGGTGGTGGCTCTGGATGCGGGTGGCCCTTCGCTGAGAGGGCTATGGGCGGCTGTGGGCGCGGGCTTCGCCCTAGGCGCGCCGGTTCGCACCCAAGCCCTCTTCGAAGGGCGCTTTGCCCGCCCGATCGACCCCGACCGCCCGCGCAAATTCTTGGCTAACCCCTGCGAGTCGGTGCCGGCCCTCGCCCCAGCCGAACGGAGCGTGGCGGCCGACCGCTCGGACTCGAGCCGCGCCGACCTGGCACCTGCTCCCAGCGAGATCCGCGACAGGTCGCCAGGACCAACTCGATCCCATGCGCAGGCCGACACGGGTCAAGCGCCGCATGCAGCGGTCGAGCCGGTGCCGGTGTCCCCTTTGGAATTGGTGCGGCAACTGGTCGCGGAGCGTGCGGAGCTGCCGGTGACTGCGGTCACGGCTCAGAGCCGCGTCCTGGGCGACCTGCACTTGAACTCGATCACCGTCGGTCAAGTGGTCTCCGAAGCCGCACGCCGACTGGGCCTGCCCCGCGTGGTCGGTCTCACCGAGTTTGCAAATGCCAGCGTGGCGGAAATCGCCCAAGCCCTCGACGATCTGCAACGAACCGGCGCCCCGCACCCAGCCGTCGCGCCAGAGGCCGCACCTGCCGGGGTGGACACTTGGATCCGCAACTTCGAGGTCGCCTGGGTTGAAGGTGCCCCCGTCGTCTCCACCGCCACGCGAACCGATCGAGACGCGGCACCATCGACCGGACTGACCCCGCCGCAACGCTCGACCGAGGGTTGGCGGTTGTGGGCGCCCTCGGATCATCCGCTGGCCGACGCGCTGGCCAAAGCCCTGCCAGAACTGCCTGGCCGCGGACAAGTCGTCTGCCTGCCGCCCCACCCTAACGACACCCACGCGGCCCTGCTGCTCGAGGCTGGCCAGGCGGCGCTGGCCCGGATGAACAGCGGCCCTGGGCCGGAGCGCTTTGTGGTGGTGCACTCGGGCTGGGGTGGAGGTGGCTTCGCTCGGTCGCTCCACTTGGAAGCCCCTGCGTTGGCCACCTGCGTGCTGGACGTGCCGTTCACCCACCCGCGGGCCGCCGCTTGGGTGGCGGCAGAAGCCCGCACAGCCGACCGCTACCACGAGGTCCGCTACGACGCCCAGGGCCGCCGCTGGGAACCGCGGCTGCGCCTCCTCGCGGGACCTGCACGGTCGCCCCAGCCCCACGGACTTGACCCAGCTCGGCTCAGCTCGACGGACGTCTTGCTCGTGACCGGCGGGGGCAAGGGCATTGCCGCCGAATGCGCCTTGGCCTTGGCCAAGGAAACCGGCGTGCGGTTGGCGTTGCTCGGGCGCTCCGCCACGGAGACGGATCCGGAGTTAGCCGCGAACCTGGCGCGGTTACGGGCTGCCGGGGCGCAGTGCTGGTACGGACGGGCCGACGTCACCAACGCGCTCGAAGTCCAGCAAGCCATCGCCGCGGCGCAAGCTCAACTCGGGCCGATCACCGCAGTTCTGCACGGCGCCGGCGCCAATGTTCCCCAACTCGTTAGCGGCCTGAACGCTGCGGCGTTCCGGGCCACGCTGGCGCCGAAGGTCGATGGGCTCCGGCATGTGCTCGCCGCCCTCGCGAACGATCGGCTCCGGCTGTTGGTCACGTTCGGCTCGATCATCGCGCGCACTGGCTTCCGCGGGGAAGCCGACTATGCCACCGCCAACGAGTGGCTCGCCGGACTGACCGCGGAGTTCCAAGGCGCCCACCCGCAGTGCCGCTGTTACTGCCTCGAGTGGTCCGTATGGTCTGGCGTGGGGATGGGCCAACGACTCGGCCGCCTCGAATCGCTCGTCCAACAAGGGATCACACCCATCAGCGTCGAGGACGGCGTCCGCGCCTTCTGCGACCTGGTCGGGCAACCGTGGCCGGCCACCGCCGTGGTCGTCACCGGACGGTTCGGTACGCCGCCCACGCTGCCCATCGAGTCGGCCGAGATCCCGCTACTGCGCTTCCTTGAACGCACGCGCGTCCATTATCCCGGCGTCGAGTTGGTCGTCGACGCCCAGTTGACGGCCGACACGGATCCTTACCTGCGCGATCATGCGCTCCAGAAGGAGCTGATCTTGCCAGGCGTCATGGGTTTCGAGGCCATGGCCCAGGCGGTCCGCGCCCTCACCGGCACGGTTGCTTTGCCGCGATTCGATGCCGTCGAGTTCTTGCGCCCCGTCACCCTCTCGAACCGCGCAGCCTGCACCATCCGCGTGGCGGCCTTGGCGCACCCCGATGGCGTCATCGACCTGTGCCTCCGCTCCGACCAGACCGACTTCCAAGTCGACCACTTCCGCGCCCAGTGCCGGTGCGCGCCGCCCGCGCACGACCCCGCCGCCTCCGCGCCACCCCCCGATCCCGAAGCGCCGCTGCTGCCGCTGGTCCCAGCCCAAGATCTTTATGGCGGCATCCTTTTTCACCGCGGAAGGTTCTGTCGCCTCCGTGGCTACCGGCATCTGCGCGCCAAGGAATGCGTGGCTGAACTGACCGCCGACGACGCGGGGACGTGGTTTGGTTCGTACTTGCCTGGCGAGTTCGTGTTGGGAGATCCCGCTGCGCGCGACGCCGCCCTCCACGCAGTGCAGGCCTGCATCCCTCACGCGCGGCTGTTGCCGGCCGGGGTCGACCGTTTGAGCCTATACCGGTTGACCTCTGGGCCACGGCGTGTTTGCGCCCGCCAGCAAGCGCGCCGAGGCGACGAGTTCGTCTACGATCTGGCGATCGGCGATGCCAGCGGCGAGATCCTCGAGGAATGGGCGGGCCTGCGGCTGCGCGCCGTGCAGCGCTTCCCGAAGCCGGCGACTTGGCCGGTGCCACTCCTGGGACCCTACCTCGAACGGCGCCTCGAAGAACTCTGGCCGGCTTCATCTGTGGCGGTGGCTCTCGAACCTCGACCCCCAGCCAACGAACCCGGCAGTCGCCAAACCGCCATGGCACGTGTCGTGGGTCCGGCCGTGCCGGTCTGGCGGCGCCCGGACGGACGCCCTGAAGTCACCCGAGGGCAGGCGGTGTCCGCGGCCTACACTGGCGCGTTGGCTTTGGTGGTGTCGGGCCCGGGCACACTCGCTTGCGACCTCGAGCCGGCAAACTCGCGGCCGACGGAATCGTGGCTCGGCCTGCTGGGGACGGCTTGGCTGCGCTTGGCCGAGCGGATTGCGGCCGAAGCGAAGGAAGGCTTCAACTGCGCCGCCACCCGCTTGTGGTGCGCCGGTGAATGTCTGAAGAAGATCGGCGCGGCCGTTCCCGGTCCGCTCCTCCTCGAACGTGTCCATGCGGATGGTTGGGTCCTGCTGCGGTCGGGGCAGGTGGACTTGGCGACTTACGTTGGAGCTCTCGCGGACCGCCGGGAGCCGGTCGTGGTTGGCTTCGCCACCGGGCGCGCCCCCATCGTGCCCAACTCGGCGCGGCATCCGGTCCAGGCCGCTGACGCTGATGTCGCGGAGCTGGTAGCGCCCTCGGCCTGAGCCTTTCCCCTTCGGTCTGGAGCTTCTCATCGGTCTGGACCTTCTCGCCTTCTCAATGGCTGCTGGCGGAGGGGGCCGGAGCGGGCCGGAGCGGGGGAGGGGGAGGGAGCAGAGCACACCCCACCCGCACCCGTCTCCACGACCCTATCGGGCGTCCCCCCTGCCCCTGCCCCTGCCCGGCCGCTGTCAACGACTTTATACCTGGCAGACAACCATCCGAGCTCAGGGGAGTTGTCAACTATTTTAAACCTGGCATACAGACGTCTGAACCCTCCGAGCTCCTGATGCAACGCAAGGCATTGTGCTCGCCAGGAGGAGGTTCGAGGAGTAGGAGTCGACGGAGTCATGCGCGCGTACGAGTACCGGCACCTGGTCAGCTTTGCGGAGACGAACCTGGTGGGGAACGTCTACTACGTGAACCACCTGAGCTGGCAAGGCCGCTGCCGCGAGCTGTTCTTGCGGGAGCATGCCCCTGAGGTCCTGGACGAGCTCGCCCGGGGCCTGAGCCTGGCCACGGTCCGGTGCGCCTGCGAATACCTGTGCGAGCTGTCGGCCTTTGACGAGGTGATCGTGCGCATGCGGCTGGCGGAGCAGGTGCAGAACCGGCTCACGCTCGGCTTCGAGTACTGGCGCCGGAAAGCCGGAGCGGAAGAGTTGGTGGCGCGTGGCGAACAGCAGGTGGCGTGTATGCGACGCGAAGGCGAGCGCCTGGTCCCAGTGCCCATCCCGACCTCCCTGCGGCGTGCGTTGGCCGAGTATGCCGCTTGATTCAGCGATCCAGGGTCGGATTTGGGCGGGGCAGTCCGAGGCGGACCGGGCGTGGGCGGCGGAGCGTTGCCGTCGGTGCAGGAAACTCAGTCAGTCAAGAAATCCACGCGGGCATTGAGGTCAGGAACCAGGTAGGCGTCCGGCTGAGCAAGGTCGACCTTAACCTGCAAGGTGCCCTTTTGGCGGTTGGCTTCTGGCGCGATCTCCGCGACGACGCCCGTGTACGACCGGTCCGGATAGGCCTCGGGCACCACGCGGCAAGGCTGCTGGAGGTGGACCTTGGGGGTGTCGAGTTCGTTCAGGTCAACCTCGACTTGGAGGTCGGTCAGGTCGGCCAGGGTCAACAAGAGGGTGCTGGGCCGCTGGGCGCCGCCAAAGCCTTGCGGGAGAACCAATTCCCCGACAGCCACGTGTTTCTCGAGCACGGTGGCGTCGCGAGGGGCATGGACGCTGCACCAGGAGTGGTGGAGCTCGGCGAGGGCGAGTTGGCCTTGGGCGATGGTGACTTCGGCTTGGGCAGCCGCTAGGGCGTGGAACGCGGTGTCGAGGGCGCGGTCACTCTCGACTTGGGTGCGGGTGAGTTCGAGTTGGCGTTGGTGGTTGGTGCGGGCGTGGGCCAGGTGGGCTTCTGCCAAGGCGAGGCGCCCCTGAGATTCGAGCAGCCGCGCTTGGTGTTCGGTGGCCTCGAGCCTGACCAGTAAGTCGCCTTGCTTGACCCGGTCGCCCTTGCGGACGCCGATCCAGTCGATGGTGCCGGGCAACCTTGCGCTGAGCTCGACACGTTCGCGCGGCACCAGGTAGCCCGTGGCGGTCAGGACGGTGGCCCCCGGGGCGCGGGCCGGGGCGGCGGTCGGCGTGGGAAGTGCTGGCGAGGTGGTGGCGGAGGCGGGAGCGTTCGTGCGAGTCGGGGTGGATGATAGGCGCGGGAGGTGGGGTCGCAGGGCGATCGCCGCGAGGCTCAGCAGGATCAGCAGAAGCCCCAGCAACAGCCACCCGAAGCTGCGCCCGCCGCCGCGCCGTTTGTCCGGCGGGATCGCCAGGCTCGCCGCGAGCCCGGCGGAGGTTGGGTTGCGGTCTTGATTGGGCATGGCCGCTGTCGGCCGATGTTAGGTTCGGCTGGGGGAGGCTAAGGCTCCCGGTCCGGGCGGGCAAGCCCACAGCGATGGGGCCGGGTGGTCAGCGCCCGCAGCAGTGCTTGTATTTCTTGCCGCTGCCGCAGGGACAAGGGTCGTTTCGGCCGACCTTAGGCGCGCTGCGGACCGGCTTAGCTTTGGCGAGTTCTTCGGCCGCCTCGGTGACCATGTCGCTGGGGCGTTTGCCGTCGCGGTTTTCTTTGGCGGTGGCGCCAGGGGCGGCGCCAAAGGCGCTGCTGGGTTGGTGGACGTTGCTTTGGGGCAAGTTCCGAAAGAACTGTTCGAAGGCCGTGAGGCTCGAGGCACTGCGGAAGCTGTTGTGGCAGATCTCGGTCTTGATGTTGACCATCAGCTCATCGAACATTTTGAAGGCTTCGACCTTGTACTCGATGAGGGGATCGCGTTGGCCGTAGGCGCGCAGGCCGATGCTGTTGCGGAGGCTGTCCATGTGGTAGAGGTGCTCCTGCCACAGGCGATCGATGGCGCTGAGGATGGTGTAACGTTCGATGGTCTTCAGCGCGTCCGGGTTCTCGAAGCTGATCTTGAGGTCGTAGATGTCGCGGACGCTCTTGCTGATGAACTGAACGACGGCGTACTGGGGGGCGCTCAGGCCGTCGAACAGGGAACCGGGCACGGGGATTTCCTGTCCCCGGTCGGCAACCTTAACCAGGTCGTCCTCGGGCAGACCGAGGGGGAAATTCAGGTTTACCCAATCGGCCAGGGCGCGCCGGTTCCACTCGCGGGGGTCCTGGTCCGCGGTGGTGAACTGGCGGACCTTATCGACGACGACCTCCTCCATGATGTCCATGAGGCGGTCGCGCACGTCGGCGGCGTGGATGATCTGGTTGCGGAAGCCGTAGACGACCTCGCGCTGTTTGTTCATCACGTCGTCGTACTCGAGGGTGCGCTTGCGGATCTGGAAGTTGTGCTGCTCGACGCGTTTTTGGGCCTGCTCGATCGACCGGTTGAGGAAGGGATGCTCGAGTTCCTGGCCTTCCTCGAGTCCGACGCGTTCCATGACCTTGACGATGCGATCGGAACCGAACAGGCGCATGAGGTCGTCCTCGAGCGAGATGAAGAAATGGGACGAGCCCGGGTCGCCTTGGCGCGCGCAACGGCCGCGGAGCTGGCGATCGATGCGGCGCGCCTCGTGGCGTTCGGTGCCGATGACATGGAGGCCGCCGGCGTCGGGCACGCCGGCCCCGAGTTTGATGTCGGTGCCCCGACCGGCCATGTTGGTGGCGATGGTGACGGAGCTGCGCTGGCCGGCTCGGGCGACGATTTCGGCCTCTTGCTGGTGGTATTTGGCGTTGAGGACGGAGTGGATGATGCCCACGCGTTTGAGGAGGCGGGCGAGGTGTTCACTGACCTCGACCGAGATGGTGCCGACCAGGATGGGGCGACCTTGGCCATTGACGTGTTGGATTTCTTTGACGACCGCTTCGAACTTCTCGCGTTTAGTCTTGTAGACGGTGTCGTGGGCGTCTTGGCGAACGCACGGCTTGTTGGTCGGGATCACCAGCACCGCTAGCTTGTAGATGTCGAAGAACTCGGACGCCTCCGTCTCGGCGGTGCCCGTCATGCCTGCCAGCTTCCGATACATCCGGAAGTAGTTTTGGATGGTGATGGTGGCCAGGGTTTGGGTCTCGCGCTCGATCTCGACGCTTTCCTTGGCTTCGACGGCCTGGTGGAGGCCATCGCTCCACCGCCGGCCGGTCATGAGGCGGCCGGTGTTCTCGTCCACGATGATGACTTTGTTGCCCTGCACGACGTATTGGACGTCTTTCTGATAGATGCAGTAGGCCTTGAGCAGTTGGGAAATGGCGTGGATGCGCTGGGCGCGAGCCTCGAAGTCGGCTTGGATCTTCGCCTTGGCCTCCATGCGCTTGCGCACGTCCGCCTCCGGACCGGTGTCGATCTCGTGGAAGGCGGTGATCAGGTCCGGCAACATGAACGCGTCCGGGTCTTTCGGGCTGAGGAAGCTGCGCCCTTTCTCGGTGAGATCCGCCTCGTGGCCTTTCTCGTCGATGGCGAAGAGGAGTTCTTCCTTCTCCGCGTAGAGGAGTTTCTTGGATTGGTCCGCGTGCAGTTCGAGTTCGGCCGCGTGCCGCAACTGCGCGTTGGCGGGCTCTTCGAGGACCCGCATGAGGTCGGGCGATTTCGGGTCCCCCAGCTTGACTCGGTAAAGCAGGAGGCCGATTTCGCGTCCGAGGTTTTCGCTATCGGTTGGGTTCGAGCCGTCTTCGGGTCGGAGTTTCTTAAGGAGTTCTTCGGCCTCGTTCAGGAACCGTTTGCAGAGCCGTTCTTGGGCGTGGACGATGGACTCGACCTGCGGTTTGAATTGGAGGTAAAGGTCGTTACCGGCGTTGATCACGGCCGGGCCGCTGATGATCAGCGGCGTGCGCGCTTCATCGATCAGGATCGAGTCCACCTCGTCGACGATCGCGTAGTAATGGCCGCGCTGGACCTGGTCCTCGAACCGGATGGCCATGCCGTTGTCGCGCAAGTAATCGAAGCCGAACTCGGCGTTGGTTCCGTAGGTGATGTCGCAGTAGTACTGTTGCCGGCGCACAGCGGGGGGCTGATCGTGAAGGATACAGCCAACCTTCAGCCCGAGGAAGGTGTAGACCGCGCCCATCCACTCGCTGTCGCGGGCGGCGAGGTAATCGTTGACGGTGACCACGTGGACGCCATTGCCGGCCAGGGCATTGAGGTAAACCGGCATGGTTGCGACGAGGGTCTTGCCTTCGCCGGTCGCCATTTCCGCGATCCGTCCCTTGTGCAGGGCCCAACCGCCGATGAGCTGGACGTCGAACGGGATCATGTCCCACGTGATCGTGTGGCCGCGCACGACGATTTGGGTCTTGCGATCGAACATGCGGCGGCAGGCGTTCTTGACTGCGGCGAAGGCCTCCGGCACGAGCTCGTCCAAGATCTGCTGCTCGAGGGTGTGGGCCTGGCGACGCTCGGCTTTGGCTTCCTCGGCGCGCAGTTCGGCCTCGAGTTCGTTGGCTTTCCGGAGTAGTTCGAGCACGCCGAGCCGCTGCCGCCCCTCCGCCACGCGCGCTTTGAGTTCTTCCGTCTTCGCCCGCAACTGCTCGTCGCTGAGGCCTTGGTACTCGTGCTCGAGCTGATTAATCCTCGGCACGATCATCCGCCGCAGGCGCTTAACCTCGCGGTCGTTCTTCGAGCCGATGACTTTCTTGATGATAATTCCTAACATGCCAACAACTCAGGTGGGGCGAACGTAAGGTAAGGGGGGGTGAGCGTCAAAGGGATTTCCCGAGGCCCCTTTGGGCTTGGGTTTTTCCGCCTGGCCTCACAGCATAGCGGGCGTTGCGCATGAGCACCAAGAAGCCCAAAGCCAAATCGCCCCCGGCCCGCAGCGGCCGGTTCGCCACCGGTCCAGCCGCCGCGGTGACTGGATTCTCGGAATCCGTCTCGTTCGATTGGCGGCTGTGGCGGCAGGACATTATCGGCTCGCTCGCCCACGCGGCGATGCTCCAACGGATCGGGATCCTCACCCGGCGCGAGTTCAAGGCGATCGACCGTGGCCTGAGCCAAATCGCCGCCGAGATCGCCGCGGGCCAGTTCCGCTGGCGACCCGAGCTCGAGGACGTTCACATGAATCTCGAGGCCGAGCTGACACGGCGCGTCCCGGCCGGCGCCAAGCTCCACACTGCACGCTCTCGCAACGACCAGGTGGCGGTCGATCTGCGACTGTGGTTGCGGGACGAGATCATCGCTTTAGACGCCGAGTTGGTCAGCTTGCTCCGGGCCTTGCTCGAGTTGGGCGCCGAAAACCAATCCGTCCTCCTGCCGGGGTACACCCATTTGCAGCGGGCCCAGCCGGTTTCCCTCGCCCACCACCTCCTGGCCTACCTCGAGATGCTCCAGCGCGACCGGGACCGCTTCGGCGAGTGTTTCGTGCGCGTCAATGTCTGCCCGTTGGGCAGCGGCGCCTTGGCTGGCTCGACCTTGCCGCTCGACCGGGAGTACGTGGCGCGTGCGCTCGGGTTTGTGGACACCCAAGGCCGACCGCGGCTCACCCAGAACTCGATGGATGCGGTGAGCGATCGCGATTTCGTCGTCGAGTTCTCTGCCCATGCCGCCTTGCTGGCCGTGCATCTAAGTCGGTTGGCGGAGGACCTGATCCTCTGGGCCACCGCGGAGTTCGGTTTTATCAAGATTGCCGATGCCTACACGACCGGGTCGAGCCTCATGCCGCAGAAGCGCAACCCGGACGTGGCCGAGCTGACGCGGGGCAAGGCTGGCCGGGTGATGGGGAACCTGGTGGCGCTTCTGACGTTGCTCAAGGGACTGCCCATGACCTACAACCGCGACCTGCAGGAGGACAAAGAACGCTTGTTCGACACGGCCGACACCGTGCGCGCCTGCGTGCGGCTCATGGCCGGCCTGATCACCCACACCAAGATCCAGCCCGCTACCTGCCGAGCGGCGGCTGCGGATCCGCAACTGCTGGCTACCGACTTGGTCGACCACCTGGTGAAGGCCGGGCTGCCCTTCCGGCAAGCCCACCACGCGGTCGGCCGTGCCGTGGCCTTGGCGGAGAAACTCTGCAAACCGTTGAGTCAACTTACGGCCGCCGAATGGCAGAAGGTTCATCCCCGGTTCGGACCCAGTGTGCCGCAGCTCTTCGACTTGGACCAGGCGATGTCACGACGCGCGCTGCCCGGTGCGCCGGGGCCGGACCAAGTCCAGCAGCAACTGGCCCGCTGGCAGAAACTGCTCGGTTGAACCGGGCGGCCCACCGCCTCTCGCCAAGCCCCGCTTTCGGTCCAGCCTTTCCCCTTCCCTTTTCGCGTCGTTCGCGTCGCTTCGCGGGCTCCCTCTGCCTGTCCGCGAAACACGCGAAATACGCTCAAGCAAAGAACCTACCGCCCCGGCTACCGATGAGAGGTCGGGATAGACGACACATTGCAGGTAGGGCGCGACCGCTGGGCGCGCCGAACCAGCCAGGTCACCGGGCCTGAACGGCCGGCCCGGCGGTCCGGCCCTACCTCTAGCTGGCGGTTCATGAGGAGCGTTGACGCCAAGGTGGTCGGCGCTCATCGGGGCCATACACCGGTAGATGGCATGAAAGCTGGGCGCGCCGAACAAGCCAGGTCACCGGGCCCGAACGGCCGGCCCGGCGGTCCGGCCCTACCTCTAGCTGGCGGTTCATGAGGATCGTTGACGCCAAGGTGGTCGGCACTCATCGGGGCCATACACCGGTGGGGCGCGCAGCGGACTGCGCGCCCTACCGCCGAGTTGTAGTCCATCTCAGTGACTCATCAGTAAGCTGAGCTGGTCTGTTCCAGTTCCGCGAGGCGTGTGGCGGCGGCTTCCCACTCGGCGGTGAGGCGGTCCAACTCGCTGACGACCTCCCGCGTCTCACGGGTGAGTTCTAGGGTGCGCCGGGTTTGCTCATAGGTCTGTGGGTTCTCGAGCGCTGCGGTGAGATCGGCCTGGCGGGTCTCGAGCGCGGCGATCTGCTCCTCGAAACGGTCTACGACCTCGCGCGCGGCGCGCAACTCGCGCGAGCGCGCCTGGCGACGCTCGGCGGCGAGCCGCTTTTGTTCGCTACGCTCGCGGGCGGGGCGGGTTTCGTTGGCGTTTGGGGGCCGGTCGCCAGCGGAGGCGTCGGTCGCGGCGGCGGCGGCGCGTTGGGCGGAGGTCTTGTCCAGATAATACTGGTAGCCGCCCGGGAAGTGCGTCAGGCGACCGTCTTGAACGTGAACGACGCCGTTGGCCAACTCGCGGATGAAGTACACGTCATGACTGATGAAGACCAAGGTGCCGGCGAATTGCTGGAGTGCGCCAAGCAAGGCCTCGACACTCGCCAAGTCGAGGTGTGTGGTGGGCTCGTCCATCAGGAGCAGGTTGGGCGGGTCCACAAGCAGTTTGACCAGAGCGAGCCGGCTCTTCTCGCCCCCGCTCAAGACGCGCACGGGCTTGAAGACATCGTCGCCCCGAAACAGAAACGCGCCTAAGACCGACCGGATGAAGGTCTCGGTGAGGAGTTGCGGGGTGTCACTGGCTTCCTCGAGCACGGTACGGTCGGGGTGCAGCCGCTCGACGCGGTTCTGGGAGTAATAGCCGGCCTTGACGTGGTATCCGAGCCGCCGCTCCCCGGCCTGGGGGATCGCCACTCCGGCTAGGAGCTTGAGCAATGTGGATTTACCCGCGCCATTCGGGCCCACCAGCACCAGCCGCTGGCCGCGCTCGACCTCGAAGTTCAAGCCCTCGTACACCGGCACCGCATCGTATGCAAACCGCACTCGATCGAGCGCGACCGCCCGCTGACCGCTCCGCTGCGGCTGGGGAAAGGCGAAGTCGAGGGTCGCTTCGGCGCCGGCGGGCGCCTCGAGCCGTTCCATCCGCTCGATCTGTTTGAGCTTGCTCTGAGCCTGGGCGGCCTTGGTGTTCTTGGCCCGGAACCGATCGACGAAGGTCTGGAGCCGGGCGATCTGGCGCTGTTGGTTCTTCCAGGCGGCCAGCAGTTGCGCCTCGTTGGCCGTGCGTTGGGACAGATAATCGTCGTAGTTGCCGCGGTAGCGGAACAAGCGCCCTTGCCGCAGCTCGAGGACGGTGGTGACCAGTTGATTCAGGAACTCGCGATCGTGCGAGATCATCAGGATGGCACCCGGGTAACCTCGCAGATACTCCTGGAACCAGAGCAGGGCTTCGAGATCCAGGTGATTCGTGGGCTCGTCCAGCATCAAAAGGTCCGGTGTCTGCACCAGTAAGCGAGCCAGATGCGCCCGCATCGCCCAGCCGCCGCTGAGCTCGGCCGCCGGCCGATGATAGTCCGTCTCGCGAAACGCCAGCCCGGCCAAGATCTGCTTGGCCCGCGCTTCGACGGCATAACCTCCCAACTCCTCGAAGCGGAACTGGGCCTCGCGGAACTCGGCCGATTCGCGATCGTGACCCGCGGCGCAAGTCTCGAGGCGCCGCCGGAGTTGGTCGAGCTCCGGAGTGATCGCGGTGGCCAGTCCGAGCACGGTCTCGCCCCCGACCGGCGCGCTCTCTTGCGGCAGGTGCCCGACGGTCACCCCGCGCTGGCGCGTGATCTCGCCGGTGTCCGGCTCGGTGCGGCCCAAAATCAGGGCGAAGAGGGTGGACTTGCCAGCCCCATTCGGCCCCACCAAGCCCATGCGGTCCCCGCGGTTAATGGAGAACGAAACGCCGGCGAACAAGGTGCGTCCGGCGTAAGCCTTGCTGAGCTCGGAGAGCGAGAACATGCGCCGGCCATAGTGGCGAAGGGTGAACCGGGGCGGCAAGATACTCTTTGCGCGTGGCAATCGGCCACCGGTAAGGTGGTCGGGTGTCTGGGTTGGACCGCGCGACCGTCACTTACCGGCTCGAGCAGCAACGCGCCGTGGCCAACGGCATTCTCGAGGCGGCCGGGAGCACCTTTCTGCTCTTGATCGCCGTCAAGTGGTTCGCCGCCGGGGCCACGGCCAAGGCCTTCGTGGCCACCGGCGGCAGCGTGGGCCTGTTGTTGACCCCGATCGTGGTGTCCCGCGTGGCGGCCCTGGGCTGGCCGGTGGCCCAGGCGGCCTCGCGGTTGGCGGCGCTGGGGGCGTTGACGTTCGTGGTGATGCGGTTGGCGCCGAGTTTGCCCGTCTACGTGATCGGCAGTGTGATCACGATGGCGGCGGCCTCGTCCGCCGTGCCGCTCCTGACGCAAATCTACCAGGAGAACTATCCGGAAAAGCAGCGGGGCCGCCTCTTCGCCCGCGCGGTCATGATCCGCATCGGCACGGTTGCCGTGTTCAGCGAGGGGGCGGGCCGATTGCTGTCGCACGACCTGCAACATTTCCAGTGGCTGTTGGTGATCTTCGCGGTCGCATTTGCTTTCCTGAGCTTCTGCCTGGCCCGCTACCCCTCCCAACCGCTCCATAACGAAGGCGGATCGAACCCGTTCCGCGCGATGCGTTTCGTGCGGGCGGACCGGCTCTTCCGCCACACCTTGATCTGCTGGATGTTGATGGGCTTCGCCAACCTCATGATGCTCCCCCTGCGCGTCGAGTACCTGGCCAACCCGAAGTATGGGTTGGCCCTGGACGCCAGCCAGGTGGCGCTCTTCACCGGCGTGATCCCCAACCTAGCCCGACTCCCGATGAGCCAGGTGTGGGGTTGGCTGTTCGACCGGATGAACTTCTTCCTCCTGCGCGTGATTCTGAATGTCGGTTTTGGCCTCGGTATCCTGACCTTCTTCCTGAGCGACTCCTTCGAAGGACTACTCGCCGGGGCCATCATCTTCGGTGTCTCGAGCGCCGGCGGGGACGTCGCGTGGGGCCTTTGGGTCACGAAACTCGCGCCGCCGGAGCGCGTGGCCGACTACATGTCCGTCCACACCTTCTTCACGGGCACCCGCGGCGTGGTCGCGCCTCTGGTGGCTTTCCACCTGGTCAACCAACTTTCGGTGGCAACGCTGGGCGCCCTCAGCACCGGCCTCATCGTCCTCTCGAGCCTCTTGCTCCTGCCCGAGATCCGACGCGCGCCCGGTGTCCGACCCGGTGGCGTCCTGACCGAAGAAGTGTCGGAGTAGGTCTGTCGACCGCGGTCGGGCAGAAGCCAGCGCCGCAACCGCAGCAAGCCTGCCCCGCGATCAACGCCTTCAAACCGCTCACTCAGTTCTGCCCTCCATGTTTCTGCCCTCCCATGTTTCTGCCATCAACCCGATGGGGCTGCCTGGCCCTCTCCCCGCGCGGGCAACCACAGCCTGTCGGCTGGGCATGCCCAACCGGCTTGCCTCTAGGGCAGAAAAATGGAGGGGCAGAAAAATACCCAGCCTCTTTGCTGACACATCGCGTTCTCTGCCATCCGCCCGCCGCACCCATGCCGCGCCGAACGACAGGACTGAGCCAGAGCCGCCTCGCCGTGAAGACGCGCTCGCCCCCTGACAACCAGGGCGCGTCGCCGAAGCCTGCGACCCTCGAACTGCAAAGCGGGGCGGCTGTTCGTGCTGAGTTATCGCCTTGTCATCGGTGGACTCAGATCACCGATGGATTCCCCTCCGTGACACCCGAATTGCCAAGCCGCGTGGCGGGGTCGATACTCGGTGGTGCGCCAGGTTCGGCTCGTCGACTCCAGATTGAGTCTAGCGCCACGGCAGCATGATCCTGAAGCCATCTCAGCTTCGCGTTCGTCAATACCCACTCCAGAAAAGTGGTGACCGCATTGGCTTGGACCGGATTCAGCAAGTTGAGCATGTTGCCCCCGCGTAGGGGATCTTCTAGGTAGTAGATCAGGAACTCCGCTGAGACATAGCGGGATACAGCCTCTGTCCGGATGACCCAGCTCATATATGCAGGAAGGTAATAGACAAAGTCCTGTGTCGACAGGAAGACGAATGGCGCAGAGCACCTGTCCAGCAAATCGTCGGGTATCTCCCACCATTGCTGATCATCTTCCGCAAACCGCGAGCGCTCAGTTTGATCGTCTTCAACTTCCGCATCTGCCATCGTCCGACTAGGCTTTGGCAAATCCGCAAACGCATCTCGGATCTGGTGCAAAAGTGACTCCGATGTCATAGCGCTGAACAAACTCACCGACCGCCGCCGAGCGTGCCGAAACACCGGCAGCCAATTCGGCGTCCGGGCATCCCACCACGCGTGCCAGAGCCGAGGCTCGCGGCGGCTCCGTGCAGCGGTTGGTTCGGCCCTTCCCGCTCAATAGTCAACTTCGTGTCTCTCAAGGCTTCCATCCGGTCTGAAGAACAGCCGGACAATCGGTGCTCGCGGGCCCCCTGATTACACCCAGAGCGTGTCCACCTGCGCGCCAGCATTCGTACCTAAGCCAACATGCGATGGACTCCCGAGCAATTGGCGGACGTCGTTTGTTTTGCTCCCGGGGGCCAATGAACGCAAACGCACCATAGGAAACGGAGGGCGCTCGAGCTCGGCCTTGTGCGTCATTTCGAACACGATGAACCCCAGTGCGGGGATCACGACGATACCCACGAAGACGCAGATGAGTGGACCAAGCAATCGTCTCATGGGGCCTCAGCGCGTCGCCGCCGAACGATGAAGCCAGCCATGCCGGGCCGGGCTGCTGGCGCTCGATTGAAACGGAGGCGCTCTCCCGGCATGGGCTGGGCTGACTGGCGATGCGAGATTCGAGATCTCATACAGGCTTTCTGTACCAAATGCGTGAGAAGACCCACCAGAGACACACGGCAATTGCCGCAGGGAAAAGCGTGGCGATGAGCACCAACCACAACTCGCCAGTCTCGCGGAAGAAATCTGCCAGCCGCAGCATCGAGTATGAGCAATGGAGTGCGAGACCCGTAGCCGCGGCAGCAAGAACGCCTATTGCCCAAAGCCCTAGTTGGCGTCTGCGCTCCGTCGAAAGCATCTGATAGCCCAGGAGGAGAGGCGTACCCACCAAAACGATCCCGCATAATACCAGCAGGCGCGCCCAATCCTCGGCGAAATAGCGGAAGCCCTCTGTCACGAATATCCAGTCGTAAACCGACCACAGAACGGCCGCGGCGATGACGGCCCATGCGAGGACGAGCTGGCGACGTGGTTTACGCATAGCGTCCGAGCTCATCGCAGCCGTCCCGCAATGCGGGACGGGGCGGCGGTTCGGTGCAGCGATTGGGGCGGCGATCGATCATCTAATGTGCCCCAGGAA
>Ga0194126_10004774_pt1 | contig 20444 bp, 17 predicted proteins | sample TA2KigC150mmetaG_FD_148641 | JGI IMG/M metagenome (GOLD analysis project Ga0194126, IMG submission 148641) | Freshwater microbial communities from Lake Tanganyika, Tanzania - TA2015035 Kigoma Deep Cast 150m | ecosystem: Environmental > Aquatic > Freshwater > Lake | place: Tanzania: Lake... | reverse complement strand
TCCAGGATTGATTTCTCTAATTTTATCTGTTTAATGGAATTCTGTCTTGAATGAATAAGCCGTTTTATAAGATGAAATTCATTCCAGGGCTTTCCTTGACACCCCACAGTCTTGCGTATATAATCCCCTTCGCCGTATTCCTCGATAGCTCAATTCGGCAGAGCGGGCGGCTGTTAACCGCTAGGTTCCTGGTTCGAGTCCAGGTCGAGGAGCAGCAAGCGCTAACCGCCCTGGCAAATCCCAGGGCGGTTAGCTCATTCTGAGAGGAGGAGAGATACATCCATTACACCCGCCACAACATCTCGGGTCAAATTTACAGGGGATGTTTGTTTGAGAGTACCTGTAAACTTACCTATATTATACATAATGTATCTAATTTGTCAAATTAATCTATATTAATGTACAACTTATTTGTATCTATTGTTGGGTATTGTGATGGAGGTAAGTCGCTTACTCACGCAGGGCGCGCAGGCGCTCGAATAGCTCTTGCTCTTCTCGGCTCAGTTTCTTGGGCAGCGTTACCTCGATAGTCGCCAGTAAATTGCCGCGCTGGCTGGGGTCTTTTAAATTAGGCATTCCCAGCCCACGTAATCGAATCACTTTGCCGTTATCAGTTTCTGGTGGGATGCTCAATTCAACCGTTTTATCCAGGCTGCTCACGTTTACCTTGCCGCCAAGCAACGCGGTGTATAGGTCAACCAGAACACTAACCTTTAAATCGTCGCCTTGCCGCTGGAAGCGCGGGTTTGGCAGCACTTCGATCTTCAGGTACAGGTCGCCGCCAGTTTGTCCTTGCTTGCTTAGCCGCACCTTTGAGCCGCTTCGCACACCTGGTGGGATGCGCGCTTCGATGCGTCTACCACCTTCCCATTGCAGGGTGCGGTTGGCGCCGTGAAAGGCTTCTTCCAGGGTGATTTGGATGATATGCTCGCTGTCTTGTTGGCGGGCGGGCTGCCTGGTAAAGGGTTGCCCCTCGAACCCGCTGGCGCGCCTTCCCGTGCCGCCAAAGAGCGTCTCGAAGAAATCCGAAAAGCCACCCATCCCGCCGCCAAACATTTGTTCAAATTCTTCAGCCGAAACCGTCCGTTTTTGGGCTCTGCCGCGTCCTGGCGAGGCAGTCCATTGCGACCAATCGAAATCCTCCGGACGCCCGCCGCCTCGTTCGTATTGCCGCCATTGTGTTCCAAAGCGGTCATATTTTTGGCGTTTTTCGGTATCTGAAAGCACCTCGTAAGCTTCGTTGATCTCTTTAAAGCGTTCCTCCGCAGTTTTATCCCCCGGGTTGACATCCGGGTGAAGCTTGCGCGCCAGTTTACGGTAGGCTTTTTTTATATCATCCGCGCTGGCTTTTTTATCAACGCCAAGTATCTGGTAATAATCACGAAATTGCATAGTGTTTTCTTTACACGCCTTTCAGTATTTCCTGGTTTGGGTGATGCCCAATTGTGCCTATGAGTTGTCCCTTAATATATCAAAAGATTGTCAAAATAGTATATGAAAATTTTATTGGATTGGTTTCATATGTTCTTCATATATTGGTCTTGCGGATTTCTTATATATTTTGGTTAAGATTGCAACATATAAACTAACCAAAAATGGTTCCCAAAAGGGATAAGCATATAAGGAGGTACAAAAGATGATATACAGACGTTTACGAACCCCATCCATGTGGCGTGACATGGATCGAATGCAACGTGAAATGAACCGTGTTTTTGAGAGTTACTCTCCGCGCGGTTTGCGCTCCGCTCCGGCATACCCGGCAATGAATGTCTGGGGTAGCGAGGAAGGTCTGCTGGTCACAGCTGAATTACCTGGTGTCAGCTCCAAAGACATCGAATTGAGCGTGGTAAACGAAACCTTGACCGTCAGCGGTGAACGTGTTCCTGAGGAATTGGTCGAGGAGGCGCGTTACCATCGCCGAGAGTGTGGTTGCGGAAAATTTACTCGCAGCATTCAACTACCATTTGCAGTGGATGCAAGCAAGGTAGAAGCCAGCTTCAAGAATGGTGTGCTACATGTTTCCTTGCCACGCAAGGCGGAAGACAAACCCCGCAAGATTAAAGTAAAAGTTGGATAAACAGATCAAATAATTATTGGAGGCGATAAAGATGGCAGAAGAAAAAACGCTTCAGGTTGAAAAAGAAGAAGCTGCTCTGGAAGAAGGCGCAGAATGGACACGTGACCGCCGGATTTTTATTCCCCGGGCGGACATTTATGAAACCGGTGATAAGATGGTGATTGTTTTAGATGTACCTGGCTCCAAGGAAGAAGATATTGATATCACATTGGAAAAGGATATTCTCACCATCATGGCGCAGGTAAATGCGGATGAATTCCCTGGACACACCCCGTTGTATGCTGAATATGAGGTAGGTGATTACCAACGCAGTTTTAAACTGCCGGATGAGCTAAACCGGGATAAAATCGAAGCTGCTTACAAAGAGGGAATATTAAAATTATTCCTGCCCAAGGCAGATAAAGCCAAGATCAAAAAGATCGACATTAAAGCTGGCTAAGCAGTTTGTGGATCAGGTTGATTATTGCCCTCTCTATAACGGAGAGGGTTTTTTTAATTTAAGGTAAAATTCTCCATCTTATTCCATCAATCAGTTAATCTGGGCTTATAATAAAAACACATTTGCCACACACAGGACGAGAAATTATGCCCGAAGTATCCCAAACGCCACCTTCTCAAAGCTCCAACAACCCTGACCAGACACAATCAACAGATGCTTCCTATCAGGAACCCGTGTGGACTTTTCGCGGCTACCAATTGAAATCCAGCGAGTTTACCACCGCTATGGTGCATTATTTTCGCGCCGAGATTTCACGTTCCAATGTCTGGCGCCAACGGCTGGATAGCACAACCAATTGGGCGGTGATCACAACTGGCGCAGCTCTCACCATTGCCTTCAACCCGGAGGGTTTCCATGCAGTGATCATCTTGAATACCCTGCTGGTAACCCTGTTTCTGCTCATCGAAGCGCGCCGTTATCGCTATTATGAATTGTGGAGTTATCGCGTTCGATTGTTGGAGACAGATTTTTTTGCAGCTATGCTGGTTCCGCCTTTTCACCCGGGTCCGGACTGGGCTGAAAGCCTGGCAGAAAATCTGCTGCACCCAGATTTTTCGATTTCAATGTGGGAGGCAATTGGCAGGCGTTTTCGCCGGAATTATTTATGGATCTACCTGGTGCTGGGATTGACCTGGATAGCTAAGGTTTCTTTATTCCCCGGCACAGCAGCCACCCTGGAAGAGTTTTATAATAATGCAGCCATTGGCGCTATTCCTGGTTGGCTGGTGTTTTTTGCCGGGGTGATATTCTATGCCGGGATGATGTTGTTTGGGGCGCTTACCAGTACATTGCACCAGGCTACTGGTGAGGTGCTGCCACGTTATGGGGTGGACTTAAGGGGTATTCCCTGGGATAATGGGAAGCAGACAAAAGATCGTCGCGAGAGACCCTGGTTTCGTCTCAGTCGCCGCCGGCAGCAGTTAATGGCGCTGATCATCACCCAAAATGGTCCACAAGTGGCTACACTCTTGTTAAAGGAAATGCTGCGTGGAGTTACCTCCATGCAAGGAAAAGGAATGTATAGCGGGCAAGAGCGTTCCATATTATTATGCGCTTTGACAGCTACTGAAGTAGCTCAGCTAAAGAGCCTGGTGCACCAGATTGACCCGGCGGCTTTTGTGATCGTCATGCCAGCGCAGGAAGTATTGGGCAAGGGGTTTATCCCCTTGCATACCGACTAACAGCTATTACCCGTTTACTCAGGCAAGGGGACATGCGTCATTCGATTTATCAGAAATTGCAGCAGCTACGCTGGACACTGCTTGGTGTGAGTGTCCTGGTGATTACTTTGCTTGAGGCGTATCAATATTTTCAGGTGGATACAAAGCTTGAATATTTACTCACCTGGCTACTCTATTTGATAGCTGCTATAGTGAGCATTCAATTGACTTTCAGGCAGATTATCCTGCTTCACCAGCGACTGGATCGCCAACTGGAATCCACCCGGCGGCAGACGCGTTACCAGCAGAGCCTTATCCAACTCAGTTCGCTGCTCGCCACAACTTTTGAAGAGCACCAGGTGTGCAAAATTATCCTGGATGTGCTAAAGCAGTCACTGGGTTACCCGGTAGCAGCCATTACCTTGGGCAAGGTGGGAAACCAACAAAAGATCATAGGGGATGTAGAAGCTGTCTCGCGTCAGGAGGCCCCCGCGGTCTCACTCAAAAGGCAACTTGCTGAACGGAAGCCTTCTCCCACCCGCCTGGTAGCTCCCTTACGATCTGGTAGCGAAACACTCGGCAAATTGATCGTTGAGAAAAACGATGGATCGCTTTTCACCCCTGAAGAAATGACGGTAATCTATGCCGTTGCAGACCAATCCGCCATTGCTATCCAAAACGCTCGCTGGTTTTGGCAGCAAAACCAACAGAAAGAAGAAGCTGAAAAGCGCCAGGAAGAATATCATACTCGTGAGCGTTACCTGACCGCGCTGAACCAACTCACGCATGATGGACTGCAGTCGAAAGGCTACTATGAAATGCTGAATATCATGGCGGAGCATCTAGCCGCCATGTTTTCCGCTGATAGTTGTCTGTTGGCGCAGTGGGATGAGGAGCAAAAACAACTTGTTCCCACCGCCTCATCCAGTTCGCTCCATCCTATCCTACACGACGGGCAAATTCTTCCCAGCGATGTGGCGGTTGCTTTGACTGTTCTTGGCAACGGGCGGGCGCGCACGATTAATAGTCGTAACACCTCCACTTTTAATACCCCGCGCTTACTTACTCGCATGCAGTGCCGTTCGCTGCTGGCATTGCCATTGATTGCGGATGGTCAAAAGCTGGGTGTGGCATTGGTTGGTTTCCAAGTAGATCGTGAATTCTCCGAGCTAGAAAAGAGTTTTGGCGAGCAGGCTGCCAGCCAGATTGCGCTGGCTCTGGCTAAAGTGCGTGCCTTGAGCATGGCTCAACATCGCGCCAAGGAATTAAACGCTTTGCAGCGCGCCACGGCTGCATTGCTGGCCACCATTGAGGTGGAAGAATTATTGAGTCAGATTCTGGATGCCGCCATGAGCGCTGCCCCATCGGCTGATAAAGGAATGCTATACCTGGTGGCGCCGGAGACCGGGCAGCTACAGATACGTGCTTCTCATGGTTATAGCGACCGGCGTATTCGTTCCTTCAAACCCACCTCAGGAGAAAGTTACCCTGCCAGGGCAGTACGCTACCGCAGACCTTTATTGATTGATTATGCCCGCGAGGATGTTTCTGCCCAGGCAGACAATGGAAATGATAATGATCAACCAGTAGCGTCGATGATCGTGGCGCCGCTATTATTGGGTGAAAACGCCCTGGGTGCGATTGTGTTGGCTTCATACCGCTTGCGAGCATTTACCCAACAGGATCTTAACTTGTTGGTGAGTTTTGCAACTACCGCCACGACAGCCCTACACAATGCCCAACTGCACAGCGAGGTACAGAAACAAGCTGTTACCGATACACTGACGGGTCTATACAACCGGCGCGGAATCTTTGAGTTGGGCGAACGTGAAGTACTGCGCGCTCAACGCTATGACCGGGTGCTTTCTGCGCTTCTCTTGGATATTGACCTATTTAAACACATCAACGACACGCATGGTCATCTGGTAGGTGATCAGATACTGGCTGGTGTAGCCGCGCAATTCCAGGCTGAATTGCGCCAGGTGGATTTGCTGGGGCGCTATGGGGGCGATGAATTCCTGGCGCTGCTTTCGGAGACTAACCTGGAGGAAGCCACTGAAATTGCCGATAGGTTACGCAGCAAGGTTGCCGGGTTGGTTTTTCCAGCCGGGCAGAAATTACTTAAGATCACCATTAGCGCTGGTGTTGCTCCCATGCTGGAGGGGGATACTCTGAGAGCGCTCATTGAACGAACCGATCAAGCTCTATACCGGGCAAAACAGGCTGGCAGGAATTGTATTAAGTTATAAAAAAATCAAGAGGGATATTTTTGTGAAAGGATATGTACAGTCCATTCCGCGCTTTGGCTATATTATCAGTTTGATTTCCAGCCAGGATGTGCGTGACATTTATGAGTTGCGTTTGATCCTGGAATGTGCCGCCGCTTGCCTGGCAGAGCAACTCACCCGGCAGCAAATTCTGCGTTCCCAAGAACGTGTATTATTGAAGCTTCAAAGCCGCCTGGAAAATGGCATCTGGCTGACAGAACCGCAATCGGCAAGCGAGTAATCCTTCTCCCCATGTTACCAAATTTTACCTGGAGATTTTTATGCAAACTTCTTATCCACAAAGTCAATCAAAGAAAGATTTTAAAATACGCTCAAAAATTGTAGGTGTTGACCAATTGGCGCCTTTGCTGGATGGCAGCCTGAAAACGTATGTTAACCTGGATAATGCTGCCAGTACACCGGCATTTACCCATGTTCGCAATAAGGTGAATGAAATGTTGGAGCTTTATTCCAGTGTACACCGCGGTTCAGGATATAAATCTTTAATCTCCACCTATGTTTATGACCTGGCACGAGAGGTGGTGGGAAATTTTGTTGGCGCCATCCCGCAGAGTGATTGTGTAATTTTTGTAAAAAATGCAACCGAAGCCATTAACCGGCTGGCAAACCGTTTTCCTTTCCAACCTGGGGATATGGTGTTGACCACCGTCATGGAACACCATTCCAACGATTTACCCTGGCGCAGCAAAGCGGAAGTGGTGTATGCGGAGGTAAATGATGATGGCTCGCTGGATATGAACGACCTGGAAGATAAATTGCGCAGGTATGCCGGCAAAATCCGCCTGGTAGCGATTACCGGAGCTTCGAACGTTACTGGTAGTATGCCACCAATCTACGATATTGCCGAACTGGCGCACCAATACGGCGCCAGTATACTGGTAGATTGTGCACAGCTTCTACCCCACCGCCAGATCTGGATGGGAGAACCAGATTCGCCAAGACGGCTAGATTTTATTGCTTTCTCCGGGCATAAGGTCTACGCCCCTTATGGTGGGGGTGCTTTGGTGGGTTCCACTGAATTTTTTAACCAGGGAGAACCAGATTACCGTGGCGGTGGCGTGGTGGAGATCGTCACCCTGGATGAGGTGGAATGGACGCATGCACCCGAACGTGATGAGGCTGGCAGCCCGAATGTGATTGGAGCCGTGGCGTTGGCTGCCGCCTTGCAGCAGCTCACCGAGGTGGGCATGGAGGCAGTGGCAGCCCATGAAGCTGAACTTACCAGCTATGCCCTGCGTCATCTGAAGCAAATCCCGGGTGTGAGGCTGTATGGTTCAGATGACCCTGAGCGCACCGCAGAACAGGGTGGGGTAATACCATTTGAGGTTGTTGGGATACCTCACGCCAGGCTGGCGGCTATTCTCAGTTTTGAAGGTGCCATCGGGTTGCGAAATGGTTGTTTCTGCGCTCACCCGTACGTATTACGTTTGCTGCACATCAGCCAGGCTGAATACCAGGCGCACCGCGAGCGCTTGTTGAAGCGTGATCGTTCTCATTTACCAGGATTTGTGCGCATGAGTTTTGGCTGTTACAATACATTCGAGGATGTTGACCGCCTGGTGGAAATGCTGCCCAGGGTGATTGCCGGTGATGTACGCGGGGAGTACCTCCCCCATCGTTCTGGCTCTTACTACCCGCGCGGTTTCGAATTAGAACAAGGCACCAGGGTTTTTTCATTTCGGTAACTGTTTACCCAAGGACACTCGGCATCGATGATGGTTCCATCTGCTTCCCAGGTACTCTTATGGCTGTTGGCAGGCGCCACCCTGCTGGTTTTTGCTGGCTTTGGTGTGCTTTCCTGGCGAGAAGCTGAACGCCGCGCGGCTCTGCTTTCGGTTTTGTTGGCACTTGCCGGGGGTGCGCTTTTCTGGTTGGCAGCCTGGATGCCAGCTTTATTTCGCCTGGGGTTGTTGGTCATTGTAGGATTGCTGTTGCTGGCAGGTTTGTTGCTATGGATGCTGCCCATTGGCCGGCGTGAGCGAATCCACGAAATACCTGAGAAACAATTCGATGAGAGGGATATCATGTTCGCCCGCGCTCGCCTGGCGCCAGGCAGTGCAACCTACCAGGCATACTATAGTATGCGTCCACAGCACAAAGAGGCAGACGAACTGACACGCTCCAAACCGGGGCTGCTCTCGCTGCATGCAAAGCTGGCAAACCCGTTCCTGTTTGCCGCACCAGCCGGTAGTTTTACCTTGACTGAAGCGTTAAGAGATGTGGTGGACGGCGAAGTTTCTGAGCAGCCATATATGCTGCAGCCCGCAAAAATGACAGCTTACATCAAAAACTTGACGCACTTCTTTGGCGCTTTGGATGTGGGCATCTGTGAGCTTAAACCCTATCATATCTACTCTCACATTGGACGTGGCGCGGGTGTTTATGGCGCTCCAGTGGAATTGTCTCATAAAATTGCCATTGCCTTTACAGTAGAGATGGACTACTTCATGATTGGCTCAAACCCGCGCCCGGCGGGTGTCATGGAGTCTGCTCGTCAGTATGTAGAAGCCGCGCGCGTGGCGGTGCAACTGGCAGCCGCTATCCGGCACCTGGGTTGGGGGGCGCGTGCTCATATCGATGGCAACTATCGTCTCATTTGCCCGCTGGTGGCTCGCGATGCTGGCTTGGGCGAGATTGGGCGCATGGGGCTCTTGATGACCGCTCGCCAGGGACCACGTGTCCGGCTGGGCGTTGTCACCACCGACCTGGCATTGCTTCCCGACCAGCCCACGCGGGATGGCGCAGTGATCGATTTCTGCACCATCTGCCAGAAATGCGCCCACAACTGCCCGGTGCAAGCCATACCGGCAGGGCAGCGCCAGGAGATCGATGGTGCGCTGCGCTGGCAGATAAATGCCGATACCTGTTTTCGGTATTGGAACGTGGTGGGCACTGATTGCGGGCGCTGTATGACCGTTTGCCCGTATGCGCACGCTGATCATCCATACCACAACCTGATACGTTGGGGTAGCTCTCATTCCGGTGCCTTTCGCCGCCTGGCGCTGCGCATGGATGATTGGTTTTATGGTAATAATCCAGCACCCAGAGCTATACCTGGCTGGCTAAATGTCGGATATAAGAAAAATGATTTCAACAGAAAGTGAAAAATTAAAATATTTGTGTAAATGCTTGACTTTTTGTTGTAATTAATGTAAGATAGTTTATAGTACCAGTAGAACCCCATTGTTGTAATATCGCTACACAATATTTGTTAAATTCAACAATAAAGAATATCAACAACACATGATGACTATTTAGTGTTGGTGGTTTGTGATTTACCTTATCATTAAATACACTCCTTCTATCACTTTAAAGCATCCTACGAGGAAACAATTTTGTCAGATGAAGAAAAACTTACTAATATCACATATCTGCCAATGGATCAGAAACACCAATCCTCTAGATCATTACATTCAATGCTTGAAGGAATCCGCCAAATTTTACCTGGATTGTCAGAAGCGCTAGGACCGGATTGCGAGGTCGTCTTGCACGATTTCAAAGATATACGGCATTCTCTGGTTTCTATCGAAGGAAATATAACCGGTCGAGATCTAGGTAGCCCTCTGACGGATTTAATCCTGCAAGTTATTCGTAGAGACAGTAATCCTAACGACTTGCTCAACTATCCATGCCAGACTTATGACGGAAGAGCATTAAGATCATCAACATTGTTTATTCGAGATGAAAACGGGGCATTAATTGGCTGTTTGTGTATCAATCGTGATATTAGCCAGTGGCAGGCAGCGCAAAAAATACTGGCTACTCTTTGTCAAACTTACCCCTTGGATAATGGAAATCATATGGGAGATAGCGAGACTTTTGTACAAGATGTTGAAGAATTATTAATGGGGACAATCAATGAAGTGATGGCTTTGGAAAAAAAACCGATAAAGTATATGGATAAGATAGAAAAAATACATGTGGTAAAAGAGCTTGATGCCAGGGGAATCTTTCTGATCCGCGGATCGGTCAAAACGGTTGCCCGGGCATTAAACGTATCCCGTTACACCATCTATAACTATCTGGATGAGGGGCGACAATAGCTTCATGAGAGATGGAAAATATAAGTGAAATAAAGTGAAAGGAGGACTTATTGATCGAACATATATGATATACCCCAGTTCCAAAATTGTGATGATAAAAAACTTAGAAAAAGGAGGTTTGTGCAATGAAAAGTCGTGATCTTGCTCTTGTAGCAATATTATTGGCCATTGGGGCGGTGTTATATGCTTTCACACCGAACATTGGTATTATTACTCCAGATACCGTAGTGACATTTGCGGCGCTGGCGATTTTACTAGTAGTCCCAAAACCCCTCAGTGGTTTGGGAATTGGTATCGTTGCTGGCGTTTTGGGTATGTTTTTCTCCAAATCATCGATCGCTTGGTTTAACATACCAGCGCATGCAATCGGTGCATGGGCAACAGCTCTTGTAGCGCTCAAATTGGGAGAGTTGAAGACTGGTGCCATTGCCTGGAAACCGGCATTCGGTGCACTTGCATACGGTGTGGTTAGTGGCGGCTTGTTTATTACCGGTATGTTAGTAGCTGGTATCTTTCCATTCCAGGTTTATATAACTGCAGGATGGGTGCAAGTTTTGCTGTCAACTTTATCCAGCATCGTCATTTGTATGCTCCTTTACATCCCAGCAAAAAATCTATATGACCGGTCAGGATAACCCATAATAGTTCAGGTCGACGTATGAGCGAGATTGTAAATGTTGAAAATCTGACGTTTCAATACAAACGTGGTTTGCAGCCAGCTTTGAAAGGGATATCTTTCTCAGTTAATGAAGGTGAGTTCATTGGTGTAACAGGACCAGCAGGTGCAGGGAAGACAACCTTGTTGAGTTGCCTGAATGGGATAATACCCCATTACTACTCTGGAAATCTACATGGCAATGTAATTGTTGATGGGATAACGATTGCCCAAAGTGATTTCCGTCATTTGGCAAACCACATTGGAACTGTTTTTGAAGACCCCGATTTCCAAATGGTGTCGATTTCTGTAGAGGAAGAGGTTGCATTTGGTCCAGAAAACCTGGGTATTCCTTCAGAAGAGATTGAAGCTCGTATTCAAACTAGTTTGGAGAAAACCCGTATTTCACATCTTCGTGATCGTGCTATAAGCACGTTATCAGGCGGACAAAAGCAACGTGTGGCAATATCTGCAGTACTCAGTATGTTACCAAAGGTACTGTTGCTGGATGATCCAACGTCTGAGTTAGATCCTATCGGCACACATGAAGTATTCTCAGCCATAAAAGAGTTAAATACACAAATAGGCATGACCATTATCATTGTCTCTCAAGACATCGAACGCCTGGTTGAGAATGCTGACCGGATCTTTTTACTTTCTGGGGGTGAACTCGTATTATCAGGAACGCCACGTCAGGTATGTATGCAAAATGAAATACTTGAAAGAGTAGGTGGTCGTACTCCCCAAGTAGCTGAGTTTGCAATCTCGCTTTTTTCTTCTCTTGGTCGATCTTTAACAGAAAAACAACTCCCATTAAATGTTGCGGATGCTTCCATCCTAATACAAGAATTATTTGATGAGGTGGAGGTAGGCTGATGGAACCAATTATTCATGTCAAAGATCTTAATCATGTCTACCCCAATGGCACACACGCATTGCGTGGAGTGTCGCTGACTGTCTATCCAGGGGAGTTTGTAGCAATAATTGGACAGAATGGCTCAGGGAAGACAACCTTTGTCAAACATTTGAATGGTTTACTAAGGGCAACAAGTGGTGAGGTATGGGTTGATGGGTTGAACATCAATGAGCATACAGTTTCTGAAATGGCTCGTCATGTAGGTTATTGTTTTCAAAATCCTGATCACCAAATTTTTTGTGATAGCGTAGAGAAGGAAGTAGCCTATGGACCGAAAAACCTGGGCTTGAGCGATACCCAGATCGAAGGACGTATTCAAGAATCTCTGAAAGCTGTCGGTTTAAGGGATTTACGGAAAGTGCATCCACGTGATTTAAGCAAAGGACAACGACAACGTGTGGCTGTGGCATCAGTACTTTCTATGCATCCAGCAGTACTGAATATTGACGAGCCCACAACGGGTCAGGACTACCAGGATGGAATAGATATGCTTAATTTGATTGACCGTCTGAATCAGGCTGGGCATACAATCCTGTTTATCACCCATGATATGCCTATGGTAGCGCGTTATGCTCGTCGAGTGGTTGTTTTTCGTGAAGGTGAGATATTGCTAGATGGTTCAACACGCGAAGTTTTTCGTGAGATTGAGAAATTACGCTCTACTTTCCTGATTCCTCCGCAGATTACTATGCTAGCGTATCAACATCGCGATTTCTATCCTGAGACCATTTTATCAACTGCTGAGATGGTAGATCAAACACTGATGCACTTAAACCGTCATCTTCGGAAGCCATGGTAAAAGAGGCGCTAAGATGTTGGAGTATATATCACGTAATTCACTAATTCACAGCTTACATCCACTGACCAAGCTAGCTTGGGCATTGGTAGTGATGATTCTTTCGCTTGTATTCAATAGCCCCTGGTACCTTGCAGCCATAATCATAAGCGTGGTGTTGGTTGGTTTTATTGCCAAGGTAGGTAGAGAGACCTTGGTATATCTATCCGCTCTTATTGTTGTCGCAGCATTTGTTTTCATCTTTCAAATCCTTTTTCGGCCTGAGGGCATTGTGTTATTTACCATCTTTCCAATTTCCTGGCCGGTTGTTGGAGGTTGGTTACCAGTGACAGACGTTGGGCTTAGCTACGGGTTTGCAATGAGTCTACGTATGATTGCCTTGGTCAGTGTTTTACCAGTAATCCTAACAACCACCCAACCACGTGATATTGTCATGGCGCTTGTTGATACGTTGCATGTTCCATATGATTATGCTTTTATGTTCACTACAGCACTCCGCTTCATGCCAGTAATTTTATCCGAGGTCAATACAATCTCTCAAGCACAGCGTTCCCGAGCTTATGCTGTAGAAGGTTGGAATCCAATTCGGAAATTACAGGCTCTTGGCCCTATCGCTTTGCCGATTGTCTTTATTGCTATTGAAAAAGCTGATCGATTGGGTTTATGTATGGAATTGCGTGGTTATGGTTCCAAGTATCGAACCTATCTACGAATGCTAAAATTAGGTAATCTGGATTGGGTTGTATTTCTCTTGTTCATAATTGTAATCATATTATCTATTCTGGCAGCCATTAATGGTTACGGTAGGATTCAACTAGTAGGAATGTAGATCATAAGCTCATTAACGTTTTTCATTGAAGGAGATTTTCATGTACAGTTTTCCAGAAGCAGAACCGTATCGAATTAAAGTGGTTGAGCCACTTAGGAATACCACCCGTGAGCAGCGTGAGGAAATTATCAAGAAAGCCCACTATAATATTTTTAACATTCCAGCTGAGGATGTTTACATTGATTTATTGACCGATAGTGGCACTTCGGCCATGAGCCATTATCAGTGGGCGGGTATGATGGCTGGGGATGAATCCTACGCCGGCTGCAGAAACTGGTTTCACCTGGAAGAAACAATTAAGGATATTACTGGTTATAAATACATCATCCCTACTCACCAGGGACGTCCGGCTGAGAACATCCTTACATTAATTCATCTGAAGCCAGGTTTATCGGCGCTCTCTAACATGTTCTTTGATAGTACTCATGCTCATGTCGAGACAAAGGGTGCTATTCCCCATGATTTGATCATCGACGAAGGTCTACATCCTGGCGCCGAGCATCCTTTCAAGGGCAATGTGGATATTGGCAAATTGGAAGATACCATCCAGCGCCTGGGGCGCGATCAAGTGGGAATAATCCTGGTGACGGTGACCTGCAATAACAACGGCGGGCAGCCAGTTTCAATGGAAAACCTGCGCGCCGTGCGGGCGGTGGCAGATAAGTATGAACTGCCATTTTTCCTGGATGCTGCCCGCTTTGCCGAAAATGCTTTCTTCATCAAACTGCGCGAACCAGGCTACCAGCATAAATCCATCCAGGAGATCGCTCGCGAAATGTTCTCCTATGCCGATGGCTGCACGATGAGCTCAAAAAAGGATGGATTGGTGAATATTGGTGGGTTCCTGGCGCTCAATGATGAAGAAAAATATCGCCAGGCGCAACAATACCTGATCCTGATGGAAGGCTTTGTGACCTATGGTGGGATGGCAGGGCGTGACTTGGAAGCTCTGGCGATCGGTTTGAAAGAGGTATTGCAAGAGGATTACATGGCAAACCGCATACGCCAGGTGCATTACCTGGGCAACCAGTTATTGGCAGCAGGTATCCCGGTGGGTGTGCCACTGGGAGGCCATTGTGTGATGCTGGATATGAAACGCTTTCTGCCGCACGTTTCACAGGATAACTACCCGGCAGAAACCTTCATGGCAGCGCTGTACCTGGATTCAGGCGTCCGCGCGGTTGGCTTGGGTCACCTGGCATTTGGCAGCGAAGATCCCGAAACCGGAAAGGTGACCTACGCCCCGATGGAACTGGTGCGCCTGACCATTCCGCGCCGCGTGTACACCGACAATCATATGAATGTGGTTGCCCACAGCGTGATTCGCGTTTATGAGCAGCGCGATCAGCTCAAAGGGATGAAGATCATTTGGGCGCCACCGGCGCTGAAACACTTCACCGCACACCTGGCGCCTTTATAACGCTTAACGCAGATACCAGACTTCGGTGCCGGTCATTTTACACCGCGTGCCAAAGCCCTTGTTGGTTCCCGATACCAGTGTAAGCGTCAGGGAACCAACTCCCAGGGCATTGGAGGTGAGAATTGGGTCGGAAGCATGGAAAACTTTTTCACCATCCACGAAGAAGGTGACCCGGATGCCCTCAACAACCATCATGATTTCAGCATCATCTGACTGCAAATTGAAAGGAATGTTGTTGGAAATACCGAGCACCATGCGCTGGTTCTTAAGCACCCGTTGCAGCACTACCCTGCCACCCTGTGCCAGGTAGACCACGTAATGGTTGTCGTTATCCACGGCGTGAAATCCAAAACCGCAGCCTGATGCGTACCAGTTGGCGTTCTCGCTGGCGGACCACCATTGAGCGTCGGTTCGAATGACGAAATCGGCTGGCGCCAGATGGGTCATCCAAAAATTGTAATAATTAAGCTGCGCCCATGATTCGTCAAAATCCACGAGTTGATGGTAGATCCCTTCGGTGGTGGAGAGGTAACCATCATCGTGCAGCTTTTGCACCTTTGCAGCCATGGAAGAGGCTTGTCCGGTTGCTTCAGCTATGGCAGCTTCGGTCTTTGCCACGCGGGTGGCTGCCCGGTCTGGCGTAATGGTACTGGTAGCGGTAGGGGTTTCTGTGATGGTGGGTGTGGCAGAGGGGGGAACGGGTGTGTTGGTTGGTGCGGGGGTTTCTGTAGCTTCGGCGGTTGCGGGCGGCGCTTGTTGACCACATCCAACAAGCGACAATACCAAAAGAAAAGTGAACATGGTTTGGATGAAACGTATATGCATATTGCCCTCCCAATAGGATGAATATTTTGCCTGCTCAGGCAATGGAATGGTATAGTTTGGTAAACAAGGTGATGTCCCCTCGAGACACCCCACGAAACACCCAGTACAAATAAAATTGTACCACCAAATTGGCGTCATTTGTCCATACGCGTTGGAAATTCTCAGTGTTTGTTTTCTCACAAAAGAAATGCGCGCAGCGCTGTGGAGTTGCTTGCAATAATGTTTCCAACAATAGAAAAAAACCCTGCTCTAAAAAGCGATTTTACTTGCCAAAGGGATTTAGTATCTGTATAATGATTTTAATTAATGGTGCACTTTCTGCGTGGATTTGGGTTGGTTAGTATGTACCTTAATTTGTTTTATCCACATGCGGGTACTTTTGCGCCTGGTTTAAATCAACCTTTGTCGGTTTCATGGCGTAAATCTGCCTTCGCTATGCCTACATCTAACCTGTAACCTGCTGATTAAATGATGTTTTTTGTTCATAGTGGCTTCCTGGGAGCGTTTTGCTTACCTGGAGAAGGAATAAACGATGACCGAGAAACGTATTTGCTTACCATGTACTGGCGCAATACGCCCCTGGCTGGTTTCCAGCCTGGTTATTGGATTGGCATTGGCTGCTTTGCTGGCGTTATCGCAAGTGGTGCTGGCAAGCCATCAGGCGCTTCAGCCGCCACCCGAAACGATCACCATGCCCCTGGCAGTGATTGATGCCTGCGGCGAAATCACCTCTGATACCACCTGGATTGCGGGAAATGTGTATACCGCTCATAACTGTAACGTGATCGTCAATTCTGGAGTAACTCTTACCATCCAGGCTGGGGCTATCGCAAAATTTGGCGGTAATTGTTACTCCACGTATGACAGCAATTGTGCTTTTGTTGTCAAGGGAAAGCTGCGTTCTGTTAGCCCAAAGTAGTAGAGTCCCCTTTAACCAAAGTTAAAATGTCCCCTTTGAAGGGACAAAAAATGGATAAACTACTAACAATGAGCAAACAAGAAATCACCCGATTAGAAATCATGCAACGGCTAAAAGACAAGCGTTTGATCCAAAAAGAAGCCGCCAGGATGTTGGGGATCAGCATTCGGCAAGTGAAGCGATTATATAGAGCGTACCGTGCCAAAGGGGCGGAAGGGCTGGTGAGTCGACGACGAGGCAAACCGAGCAATCACCGAATGGATCCTGGGACTGTTCAAAAAGCCATTGACCTGATCTACGAGCGTTACCGAGACTTCGGGCCGACCTTAGCGCATGAGAAGCTGGTGGAAGTGCATGGGTTGAAGATATCGGACGAGAGCGTAAGGCAGATTATGATTACGGAAGGGGTCTGGAAACCGAAGCGGGCGAAGAAACCACCTGTGCACCAGATGAGAGAGCGGCGGGCGTGCTCTGGGGAGTTAGTACAGATCGACGGCTCGGATCATGACTGGTTTGAAGATCGCGGTCCCAAGTGTACGCTGTTGGTGTACATAGATGACGCCACGGGGCAGATAGGAGAGCTTTGGTTTGTACCCGATGAAACGACCTTTGCCTATTTTGAAGCGACGCGGCATTATTTGGAGCGCTATGGCAAGCCAATGGCGTTTTACAGTGACAAACATGGCATCTTTCGGGTCAACCAGGAACAAAAAACCGGTCTAGGCAGCGGTTTGACGCAGTTTGGTCGGGCGATGCAGGAACTCGACATTCAGATCATCTGCGCCAACACCCCTCAAGCTAAGGGACGCGTCGAACGCGCTAACCAAACACTACAAGATCGTCTCGTCAAGGAGCTGCGCCTTAGGCATATCTCGGATATACAAGCTGCCAACGCCTTTCTTCCCGAATTCCGGGAAGATTTCAACCGCCGTTTTGCTGTTGCTCCCCGCAGCACCCATGACGCTCATCGACCCTTGCTCAAATCTGAAAACCTTGATCTCATCTTGACCCGACAGAAAACCGGCATTCTTTCCAAAAACCTGACCGTGCAATTCAATAAGGTCATCTATCAAATCCAATCCGATCGCCCTGGTTACGCCTTACGCAATGCCCAAGTCACTATTTGCGAGAATAGCTACGGGCAAATCACCATTCTCTACAAACATAAACCTTTATCTTTCACCATCTTTCACAATCCTGTCCGCCAAGCCGAAATTGCCGATTCCAAATCGCTTGACCGCCAAGTCAACGCCCTTCGTCCTCCTGCTCCTGACCACCCCTGGCGGCGCAACTATGGACGCCATCTCAACGGCAGACCGATCCAGGCAGACCCTTCCAATACCACCGATTGATTCCGATGTTGTTCCTATGAGTTTATCGCTTTCAGCCAAAAACAGGGCAGAATCCAAAGAGCAGAGCTTTCTCCGCTCTGCCCTGTCTTCGGCATTCGTGTCGGCGCTCAGAGTCGCTCTCCAGCGTTGCTCCTATCCTCCGCACGAGTATCAACAGTCTACCATGCCTTTTTATCCTCCCTTGACTATGGGGACATTTCTATTTTGTCATTCAGGGGACATTTCTATTTTGGCTTGACAGCGTTCCCAGGGGACAGAAGCCAACCCGGTGATCATCACCAGTTGGGGTGATGATGCTCACGGCGGTGATACCAACGGCGATGGCGAAAGCACAGGCCGGCCCGGCGAGTGGTACGGCATGCATTTTATGCCAAACAGCCAGGGTGAGTTGGCTGCTACGCAGGTTTTCTATGCTGGCTCCGGGCAGCCGGGACGTTGGGACAACACGTCATACTATGGCAAGGCGCAGATTTACGTTAACAACGCCGCGGTGTCCATAGATGACACTCAGGTGGCTTACAGCCCCAATGTTGGCATTGCCCTGTATGGTGGGACGACACAGGCAGTGGTGGAAAATACCCGCATCATCAGTAATACGGGACAGGTTGATGTGAATTGCCCTGGCGGCATCTACCAGCATACGCTCAATATGAGTGCTGCCTATCACAACCTCACGCTGGAAGAGAACAGCCGTGACGTAGTTGCGCTTTACTGGGATACTTTCACTGGTGATGTAGTCCTGGATGGCGCACCGCTCAACCCCTGCCCTGCCACGGTCAGCAGTCGCAATGTGCCAGCCGGGCGCGCACTGACGCTTATGCCAGGAACATTGCTGCGCTTTAGACACTTCGACCGGCTGATCATTTCGAATGGCGGGCATCTCACGGCTACCGGCACGCTGACCCAACCGGTCAGGCTGGCGTCGTTGGAGGATGGCTCAAGCGACTGGGTCGGCAAATGGGATGGCGTGTACGTGGATAAGACCGGGTCTGCCAGCTTTCTTCACGCGCAGATCCGCCAGGGGGGGATGGGATTTAACCAGCCCGCGGCTCTGTGGGTGCGTAGTTCGGATGTAAAGTTGAAAGATGTAGTAATTCACCACAGTTGGAATGATGGCTTGCGCATCAGCCATACCGGCACCGCAGCGATGCTGGATAATGTCAGCTTACACGATAATGCTCGCGATGGCCTGGCGCTCTATACCAAGAACGGACACATCACCATGACCGCTGGTGAAATCTATGAAAATGGGCGCTATGGCATCCATTTGGACACCTCTATCTTATCAGGAGAGGAAAAGCCGCTAGATCAAACCCTTACCCTGAATGAGGTTCTGCTGCGTGATAACACGGATGCCGGCCTGGATATCGGCAGCGGTGGTTCGCTCATCACCCTGCAGGAGACAGACATCACCGGCAACAGCGGCGCAGCCATACGTATGCACCCTGACAACGATACACCTGTATTAATCAGCACCACGCTTACGGGCAATGCGTTGGATGGCTTTGCCGTGGCAGGGGGATGGGTGGAAGCGGCGCGACATTGGGGCGCCGGTTTACCCACCCTTCCCTACATTGCGGAGACTACCCTTTATATCCGCAACACGGGCGGCCTTTCACTAGAGCCTGGGATGACCCTGCGCATGCCGGTAGGCTACGGTATCAGCGTTCATGGAAACCTGACCGCCCTGGGAACGCCGGAGCGCCCCATCCGTTTCTGGGGCGTCCAACAGTCGCCAGGTGGTTGGCAAGGCATAACCCTGCTAGCAGGCAGCTCGGCGTTGCTGCAGCACTGCGATATCGCCTACGGTGGACGCGAATACTGGGGGAATTTATCGCCTATGCTCGTTATTAATACCGTTGAGTCGGTTATTGTCCAGGATTGTGCCTTTCATGATAGTTTTTCGCACGGCGTTAATGTAGGCAATGTGGATGGCGAGCATCTCATTCGCAACAGCCGATTTTTCAGTATCCCGAGTACGGCGGCGTGGAAAACTGGCGGTCAAACACCGCTGGATGCGCGCTACAACTGGTGGGGACATAGCAGCGGTCCTAAACACAATACGCTCAATCCAGGTGGGCAAGGCGTGACTGTGGGCAATAATGTGCTTTTTGACCCCTGGTTGACCGAATCGCCGGTGCAGCCAGGCGGCTTGGTGGTGGATATTCGTGGTCCGGGGACGATTTTCCCAGGACAGACGGTGAATTATGCCCTGGCTTACACCAATTACACGACGGAAACAGTCCAGAGTGCGGTGCTGGTGATGCAGTTGCCAACAGCCGCGCGCTATCTCGAAAGCACCCACGGTGGCAAGTATTGGATCGAACGCCATCAGGTATTCTGGCGTTTGGGTGATATTGCGCCGGAGGGGAAGGGCGAGGTCTCGGTGCAGTTGCGTTACCGTTGGGGGCTACCCCCCGACTTTACTGATACAAGCATCGCCTTGTTACTGGGTACAAATCTCAGTGAGCCATTGCTCGATGTGGCGGAGTATCTGACGTATGAACCGACGCTTATGACCGGCAGTGTTTCGTTGAGCGATGCCGAGTTTGCTGCCGAACGAACTGCCTATCCGGAACTTCAAGCTTTGTATGACCAGGCGATCAGTGAAGGGTTCTATTATGGCGGTTGGGGCGCGGAACGGATGCAGCTCAACCGGGACACC
>Ga0194126_10004766_pt1 | contig 20465 bp, 10 predicted proteins | sample TA2KigC150mmetaG_FD_148641 | JGI IMG/M metagenome (GOLD analysis project Ga0194126, IMG submission 148641) | Freshwater microbial communities from Lake Tanganyika, Tanzania - TA2015035 Kigoma Deep Cast 150m | ecosystem: Environmental > Aquatic > Freshwater > Lake | place: Tanzania: Lake... | reverse complement strand
GTTGGCGGCAAAGTCCACGAGCGTCTGGAGGTTCAGGGAACAATCGCGCGCTTGAACGGCGATTTGCACCATTACTCTTTCAAAAACGCGGAGGATCATTGGGCGCGCTGCCAGAAATACGCGCGCCTCTGGGCGGAATCGGAGTTCGAAGCGGGACGAACCGCCGGACGACTCGCGCCGTTTCTTCACGCCGCGCACCGCTGGTCCCGAGGCTACCTGCTCAAAGGCGGATTTCTGGATGGCGCGCAAGGCTGGCGCATCGCTCGCCTCATCTCGCGGGAAGTGTTTTTGAAATATTCCATGCTGCGGGAACTCCAACAACGGAACCGGAGCCAGGCCCACACCTGACGCGAACGATGCGAACGCGCGCGCGTAAGGGGTCAGTCAGGTGAGGCGAGGCTCCTGCCAAGCCAATGCCGTCGAAGAAAAGCTCCGCAGGAGCGTCGCTCCACCGTCGTTAACTGAGGCATTCGCTGCGCGCGTTTATTCCCCTTGATTGCGCTGCTTCCGTGTGCTTGCTTATCTCGCTCGTGAAACTGACGGGGCGAGCAAATCCCCGGAAGAGTGAGAAGACCAAGTTTTCAATGTTGTAAGCAATGTATTCCAGTCGTCCGCACGCCGCCGGTTCCTCCCCTCGGTATTCCGCCAAAAATTTCGCGATCCCGGTCAATTTTGTTTATTACGCGCCCGAAGCAAAACATGTCTCGGTGATCGGCGACTTCAATGAATGGCTCCCGGACGCGCACCCCATGAAACGCCAACCCGACGGCGCGTGGATGATTCAGGTGGCCCTGACGCACGGGCATCATCGCTACCTTTTTCTCGTCGATGGCAAAACGCGCCTCGATCCTAGAGCGCAGGGCGTTGGGAGGAATGAGAGGAACGAAAAGATATCGCTCATCGCGGTGAGTTGAGGCCTGAGAGGCGAGTTCAAAGTTGTACTTGCGCGGTTTGACGTTCGGTGGAGAGCCCTGCTCGCTGATTCCAGTGGCCAACTTCCTGGTTTGTTTGGAGATGGGGACGTTCGAAATCTACGACGCTGCCACCACTGAGAATAGCGAAGAACCACTGCGAACCATCAATCCTGGCGGTCGCGGCGGTCCGCGGGCTTCGTCCGCTGCTCGGCGAAGAAATTCTGGAGCAATGACCGGCACTCGGCTTCTCGCACGCCGGGGGTCACCTCACACCGGTGGTTCAAAGAAGGGAATTGCAGCAGATTCAACACGCTCCCGGCGGCGCCCGCCTTAAGATCGATGGCCCCGAAGACCACGCGATCCAAACGCGCGTGAACCACCGCTCCGGCGCACATCGGGCAAGGCTCCTTGGTCACATAAAGCGTGCAGCCGTTCAATCGCCAATCGCCCACCGCTTCCTCGGCCTGAGTGATGGCCAGCATCTCCGCGTGCGCGGTGGCGTCCTTGAGCAATTCGACCTGGTTGCTGGCGCGAGCGATCACGCGGCCTTCCCGGACGATCACCGCGCCGACCGGCACTTCTTCCGCTTCATAGGCGCGGGCCGCTTGCCGCAACGCTTCCCCCATAAAGTAGTGATCGCTTTGCAGGTCGATGATCGGAGCGTCCATGGGGTTTGCGATTTCAAATTTCAAATTTCAAATTCGGCGCGGAAGCGTTTCCTCCAGAGTCCACTCGTTCCGCCCGTCCGGATGACCATGGCAATGCGCGGCGAAAAACCCGCCCCGGCAGCGCCAGAACAGCGGCCAGATTTGCTCGCGGTCGGTCTGCGGCAGCTTCAGCGTCTCCAGATCGTGGGCGGGGAAGAATCGGAAAACGCCTTCGCGGTTGCCGGGCGGGAGCGCGTTGAGGCGCGGTTTCACCTCGAACAAGAACATGAGCCAGTGCGCCTGCCCTGCGTAGCCGTGTTCGCTGATCAGGCCGGTCAGGTGCAAATCCGGCGGCTGAAGATTCAAACCCATTTCTTCCTGCGCTTCGCGGCAAGCGCATGCATAGGGCGACTCGCCGAGTTCGGTGTGCAGTTTTCCGCCGCAGGGACTCCAGAGCCCGCGATTCGGTTCCTGGCTGCGTTCCAGGAGCAGGACTTCGTCCCGCTCGTTGAAACAATAAAGCAGCGTGGCCACTTGATAAGGCAGCGCCATGCGCGGAGTGAACCATCAAACGGCGGCTGCTTCAACGCTGGATAGCGATCTGTCTCAAGATGTGGATGAGGTAAGGCAGCAACTGCTTTTTGCGCGAGACGATTCCGGCGAGCTCATAGACGCCGGGCTGCGCCTCCGGATAATCGATCCGCCGCCGCAAAGCGTCCGGAGCCGCGATCAGAAGCAAGGACGATTGGCTCACCACGTCCGTCACCAACACCCCGGAGAAAAAGCAGCCCTGGCTCCGGCGATGGATTTCCAGCGCCGCCAGGAGCAGCCCGGCGATGTTCGTCGGGATTTCGAAGCCGTGCTGCAGGAAGCAATTCGCCACGATCGTGCTCGTCGAACCGACCGGCTCGTTGCGAAAGAGAATCGGCTGGCTCGTGGCCAGGCCGATGCGGTGATGATCCACCACTTCCAGAATCTCGACCTGATCCGCGCCTTGCACGGCTTGCGACAATTCATTGTGATCCACCAAAATGAGCTGCCGTTCCACCTTTTTCAAAAAGTCGGACTTGGTCAGGATGCCGACCGTTCGCTTGTTCGCGTCCAGCACCGGGAAGGCATGGAAATTCTACTCGATCGCGATGGGGCGGGCGTGCTCCAGCGATTCGTCCTCCCGAAACACCAGGAACTCCTCGTGAATCACGTGGGGCACCGTGATCGACGCGCGGGACAGCATCGCCGTCGTCGCCGAATCATGAGGCGACAGAATCACGCTGACGCCGTTTTGGCGCGCCTCTGCGATGACGGAGTCCGCCGCGAGAAGCCCGCCCGTGATCACAATCACCCGGACGCGCTCGCGAATGGCCACGCTCTGGATGTCGGCGCGGTCCCCGGCCACGACGACAATTTTTTCGGGCGGGAATTTGGCGAGGCGTTGCTCGAACGATTCGACGCTCATGGCGCCGATCATAAGCACGAGTTCCTCTTCGCGATCGGGTTCTCGCGCCTGAACGATCTGTCCGTTCAAGGTCCGCGCCAGGTTCCGAACCGACGCGCAGATTGGTCTCGAATCGATCAGGCGGTTGGGAGTCGGGAAGAAGAATTTCCCCATCTTGAAAAGCGAGACCAGGCCGCGGCAGGTGCGATCCTCGTTCAGAACCGGGACGGCGCGAATGCTGCGCTCGTCCATGAGCGCGAGGGCTTCGGATCGAACGTGTCCACCTGCGACGGCCCGCCATCCATGTAGAGGAAAATCACGCTTCGGGCTTTGGCCCGATGATGTCCCATCCGGCGAGCCAGCGAGTGCGAAGCGGAGGACCCGTCGCCGAGAGAGCGCTCGGCCATTTGCGCCAGCAACGCGACGGCGCCGAATCCGTTTGCGCAGCGAACCAACATCTCGCGGCGGGTCAAGGGCTGGCCAGCGCAATGGGGACAAGCGTCGCTCGGCATAGGATGCCTTTCGGTTGAACTGTCTGAAGCATACGCGGGCCAAGCACTCGAAGCAATCGGCAATCCGGCGCGTCTCCCTTGGCTCCCCAGTCAGTCCGGCAAATGAACCGCCTGATTTCGTCCCATTCAGATGGTAGGGCGAGCCTGTCCCCAGCGAGCCGAGTCGGACGTGTTCCAAGCGCGCGGCTCGCCGGGACGGACTCGCCCTACCGGAGAGCTGTTCCAGGTCGGGCAGGCTTTCCAGCCGGCTTTCCAGCCTGCCGGTCGCGGGGACTTTCGAGTCCCCAGCCTCGCAGATCCGGAAACGGAGCTCGAAAGCTCCGTGAACCCGCAGGCTCGAAAGCCCGCGCTACGTCGAGACGCCATCGAGATGCCTGTCTGGCCTTGACGTGAATCAAGTCGCGCGGGTCTGATAGGGCGTACAGAGAAAACGACTCCTTATGAAATCCATCCTTCATCAAATCACCCGGCGCGAAGCCCTTAAGACCGGCGCCGCTGCGGCTGCTTTCACTCTTGTCCCTCGGCATGTCCTGGGCGGGCAAGGCCAGACGCCGCCGAGCGAGAAACTCAACATCGCGGGCGTCGGCGTCGGCGGCATGGGTTCCGGCGATATCCGCAGTGTCGCCGGCGAAAACATTGTCGCGTTATGCGACGTGGACGCGAACGCGCTCGCTCGCAACGCCAAGAATTATCCCAAAGCCAAACTTCACGCTGACTTCCGGAAAATGCTGGAGACGCAGAAGGACATCGACGCGGTCGTGGTCGCCACGCCGGATCACACGCATGCCGTCGTGAGCATCCTGGCCATGAAAATGGGGAAACACGTGCACTGTCAAAAGCCCCTCACGCACTCGGTCTTCGAGGCGCGGTTGATGGCGAAGGTCGCGAAGGAATCGAAGGTGGCGACGCAAATGGGTAATCAAGGGCAGGCCAGCGAGTCCGCCCGGTTGCTCGGTGAGACGATCGGGTCGGGAGCGATCGGCGCGGTGCGCGAAGTTCATGGCGGGTCCAACCGCTTTCCGCCCATCTCGCCGCGGGGAATCCGGCGGCCGAACGAGACGCCGCCGGTGCCGGCGCATTTGAACTGGGACTTGTGGCTGGGACCGGCGCCGGAGCGGCCGTATCATCCGTCGTATCATCCGTTCGCGTGGCGCGGGTGGTGGGATTTCGGGACGGGGGTTTTGGGCGACATCGGGTGCCATCAGTTTTCGGCGGTGTTCAAAGCGTTGAAGCTCGGGCATCCGGCCTGGGTTGAGGCCTCATCGTCGAATCATCAATGCCCGCCCGAGATCGCGAACGAGACCGCGCCGCTTTCGTCGATCACGCGATGGTTCTTCCCGGCTGCGGGAGATCGCCAGGCAGTGACGATGACATGGTGGGACGGCGGTCTCAAGCCGCCGTGTCCGGAGGAATTCGAGCCGAGCGAGAAGTTTGCCGAAGGCGACTGGCTGTTGATCGTCGGCGACAAGGGCAAAATGTACGGCCACCAAATCATTCCGGCGAGCAAGGCGCGAGAGATCGGCGCGCCGGCGCGCGTCTTGGCACGTTCGCCCGGCCATTACGTCGAATGGCTCCAGGCGTGCAAAGGCGGGACGCCGGCCGGCTCGAACTTTGTGGACCACGCCGCGCATCTGGCAGAAGTGGTTTTGCTGGGCAACATCGCGATCCGCACGAAAGGGAAGTTGCTCTGGGACGGCGCCAATCTGCGCTTCACCAACTCGGAAGCGGCGAACGAATTGATCAATCCGCCGTACCGCGTCGGTTGGGCGGTTTAGAGCACGTTTTTAGAATGCCTTTTGGGTGGAACAGGCCACTGGCCTGTTGCGGCAGGCTACCAGCCTGCCGCAATGTTCGGCGGCAAGTCGCCGCCGAAAACGGGCTGGTAGCCCGTTCCACCCATTTTCAAAACACGTTCTTAGCCGGAAGCGCCTCAGTTCAGCGCCGAGTTGCAGGCGGCGTTGTCGGACTTGGCGACGGCTGCGCAAATCCCCGGGATCAATCCAGGCGAAGTTCGCGCGGTAAACCTTCATGCTTCCAGGATCCTGGCGGAGATCAAGGGCACGTTGCGGCCACGGGCGCGGCCAAGAACCAGACTTCAAAGAATTGACACCGCGAGAAGCTCCGTCTTTGCTCAACCGGTGAATCGGGCTTGTTGCGTTCTCAGCATCCTCGTCCTCTTTCAAAGTCTCTGCGTGCGGAGCGCTCCTGCTTTGTCCTGGACGAAAGGCCCGGGATTCCAAAGTGCGGAGGTGCGCCCCGATCCGAATGGAAAAGTCGGCTTTGTTCTCATGCAACCCAAAGCCACCGGAGTCTGGTTTACGAACGCCCTGCAGGGCGACGCCTTCCTGACCAACGCCGTGGCGCACAACGGAGCGGGTCTTGCGATTGGTGACATCGATGGCGATGGCCTGGCGGATCTTTACCTGTGCAGTTTGCAGGGCCCGAATCGGCTTTATCGCAATCTCGGTGGCTGGCGCTTTGAGGAAATCAATCCGGGTGATGCCGCCTGCGGGGAACAACTCTCCACCGGGACTACCTTCGCAGACCTTGATGGCGACGAGGATTTGGACCTTCTTGTGAATGGCATCGCGGCGGGAACACGGCTCTTTCTCAATGACGGCAAAGGCCGCTTCACGGAAGCCAGGGATTCGGGGCTGTCGCGCACCGCATCGGCGACTTCCCTGGCGCTCGCCGACATCGACGGCGACGGCGATCTGGATCTTTACTGCGCGCATTACATCGACGTGATGCATCTGGCCGATCCGACGACCCGGTTTGCGATGGCTCGGAAGGGCGACCAGTGGATGGTGACACGGGTCAATGGCCAGCCGACGAGTTCGCCGCGGTGGAAGGATCGATTCGAAGCGCTGCCCGACGGACGCGTCCGCGAATTGCCGGAGGTCCACGGGCTTTATCGCAATGACGGCCGGGGCCGCTTCATGGCGATCCAATTCGAGGCGGGCGTGTTCCTGAACGAAGCGGGCAATGAGATTCCACCGTATCGGGATTGGGGATTGGCCGTGATGTTCCGAGACGTGAATGGGGACGGCGCTCCCGATTTCTACGTGTGCAACGACAATGCGTCGCCGGATCGCTTCTGGATCAACACAGGCCAGGGCGCTTTTCGCGCGGTAGATCCCCTGAAACTTCGGCACACGAGCCGGTCTTCGATGGGCATCGATTTCGCGGACATCGACCGCGATGGGATCGACGACTTCATTGTCGTTGATATGTTGGCGCGCGAGCACAGCAAGCGGATGACCCAGCTCGTCAGGGACATTCCCGACGCTCAGGAACTCGAGCAAATCGATGCGCGGCCGCGCTACAATCGGAACACGCTTGGCCTGGGCAAGCCGGACGGGTCGTACGTGGAGGCGGCGTTGATGGCCGGCGTGGCGGCCACGGATTGGTCGTGGTGCCCGGTGTTTGTCGATGTCGATCTGGATGGCTATGAAGATTTGCTGGTCACGAACGGCTTCAGTTTCGATGTGATGGATCAGGACAGCCACGATCAGTTGCGCAATCAGCGCCGGATGAGCCAGGAACAACTCAAGCGGTCGCGCCAGTTTCATCCGGCGTTCGCGACCCGTAACGCGGCCTTTGGCAATCGCCGCGACGGAACGTTGGAACCGATGGACAGGGAATGGGGTTTCGATCAGCCCGGCATTTCGTACGGCATGGCGTTGGGCGATCTGGACAATGACGGTGATTTGGATGTGGTGGTGAACAATCTGAACGCGGCGGCAAGTCTGTATCGCAACGACGCGCCGGCGGGCCGCGTCCAGGTCCGATTGAAGGGACGGCCGCCGAATGCGCAGGGCATCGGTGCGCGTGTCCGTCTGACAGGAGGCTCTGTTCCGCAGAGCCAGGAGATGATTTGCGGGGGCCGTTATATGTCCGGAGACCAAGCGCTGCGCGTGTTCGCAGCGGAGGCGAAGGACGGAGCGTCCTTGCGGCTCGAAGTGATCTGGCGAAGCGGCAAGCGGAGCGTGGTGGAAGGAGTTCAGGCAAATCGTGTCTATGAGATCGACGAAGCCGGGTCGGTCGTAGCGCCGCCTTTCCAGGCGGCGGGTTCGGGCGGCTTTCCAGCCGCCGGAATCTCCGGGCAGGAAAGCCCGGAGAACCGGCAGGCTGGAAAGCCTGCCCCACACCCGCGAACCATCTTCGAGGACATGAGTCATCTGCTCAACCACCTCCACACGGAGGATGCGTTCGATGACTGGGCGCGCCAGCCGCTCTTGCCGCGGCGCTTGAGCCGATTAGGGCCGGGCTTGTGCTGGTTCGATCTCGACGGCGACAGTTGGGAGGATTTGATCGTCACGCCAGCCAAGGGCGGCAAACTGACCGTGTTCGCAAACAAACAAGGCAAAGGATTTCAAAAGCTTGAAAGTCCATCGTCGGCTTCTGGAGACCACGGCGCGGTGGTGGGCTGGCCTGACGGCAAGGGAAGTAGAATTCTGCTCGTGGCCGAATCGAACTACGGGGCACCTCAGTCGGCGGAAAGCGCCGTTCGAGCGTATTCCCTGACAAACCTGGCGGAACCTCGACGCTGGCCCGCTGGCGATGGGAGCCTCGGTCCCCTTGCACTGGCCGATATCGACGGGGATGCCGATCTGGACTTGTTTGTCGGGGGACGATTTCTTCCGGGCCGGTATCCGGAGCCGGTCTCATCAGCCGTCTGGCTGAACGAACACGGAGAGTTGCGGCCGAGCCGTTCGCTGAGCGAACCGTTTGAAGCGCTCGGCCTGGTCAGCGGCGCCACGTTTGCGGATCTGGATGGCGACCGCGATCCCGATTTGGCGCTGGCCTTGGAATGGGGTTCTTTGCGCGTTTTCCTCAACGAGAAAGGAACCTTCACCGACTGGAACCCGGCAATCACGCCGGCGAGAGAAGCTCCAACGCTCCACGCTCCACGCTCCACGCTCCACGAACTCACCGGCTGGTGGACGAGCATCACGGCGGGCGATTTCGATGGCGATGGCAAATTGGACCTCGCCGCAGGCAATTGGGGGCGCAACTCAATTTACGAACTCCATCGCCCCGGCCCGCGGCGCATCTTTTACGAGGATTCCAACTCGGACGGGAATCTCGAACTGATCGAAGCGTGGCCCGACTCCAATTCCGCACTCCGCACTCCGCCCTCTGCGCTCCGGTGGTTTCCTGTGCGCGATCGCACCTGGCTGGCGCGGGGATGGCCCGATCTGCCGATTCGATTCGCGACGCATCAAGCGTACGGAAAAGCCACCGTGCCGGACATTCTAGGCGAGCGCTACCCGAAAGCCAGAACTGTCGAGGCTGCGCACTTCGAATCGGTCGTGCTGCTGAATCGCGGTTCGCACTTCGAGCGAATGACGCTGCCTCGGGAGGCTCAGAGGGCTCCCGTCTTTTCGGTCAATGTTGGGGATCTCGACGGCGACGGCATGGAGGACTTGTTCCTCAGCCAGAATTTCTTCGGGAGCGCCTCGGACTTGTCTCGCGACGACGGCGGGCGCGGTTTGTGGCTTCGCGGCAATGGAAACGGGACGTTCACCGCGATGGACGCGAGCGTTACGGGGATCGAAATCGAGGGCGAACAGCGCGGCGCGGCCCTCGCGGACATCAACCGCGATGGGCGTGTGGACCTGGCGGTTTCTCAAAGCAATGGACCGATCAGGCTGTATCTCAACCGACTTTCCCGGCGCGGTCTTCGCGTGGTGCTCACTGGACCGTCCTCCAACCCGGAAGCGGTCGGCGCGCAGATGCGCTTGCTCTACGCCGGGGACCGCAACGGCCCGTGCCGAACGGTGCAAGCTGGGTCCGGCTACTGGTCGCAGGACGGCGCTGTTCAGGTGCTTGGTTTGGCGGGGCGGCCAGTCAGTCTTTGGATTCGATGGCCGGGCGGCAAGGAGCAGACCGTGCCTGTGCCTGACCAAACCTTGGAACTGCGGGTGAATTTCGAAAAATGAATCCCGCCGAAATTAACAAGCCCGTGCAACTGAAAATATCGCCATTCCAAGATCCAGCTTCCCATGAACCGTTCCTCCGAACCGTGGCCTTTAGGCCGCTTCAACGCTCTACTGCGGAGAGTGCGCGGAAGCAGCCTGAAGGCTGCGGTCCGCCCGGTCTCAGGTTCAAGGGCCGAGTGCATGGTAATCGGACCAAGGAAGCTTCCCAAGAAGCTGACGGTAGCGCGAGCCTGTCTCCGGCGAGCCGACTCGGACGTGTTCCAGTCACGTCGAGCGGCTCGCCGGGACGGACTCGCCCTACCTGGTTCAAGGGTCGTAATCAGGCCCGAAAGGTAGAGATACCCTCCGATGAACATGAACTTCCGCAAAGGAACGCGGGCAGCCATATCCACGATTTCTTTTCGGCGGTTTCGCGCGAACATGGCTGTCCGCGCTCCGGGCTTTGCGGGTTCTTTCTTCTTTTTGCGTTTTGTCAATTCGGCTGCAGCGACCGGCCTGTTTCCTTGCCGGGAGGCCAGCCTGCCCCAACGCCGGCGAAGGTTGAACTGGTTCCACTGACCAACATGGTTCCGATCAAGGCCGGCACTTTCAGGCGCGGCAACTATCCTGTCTCGATCACTCGCGATTTTTGGCTTGGGAAATATGAGGTCACACAAAACGAATTCGTGGCCCTCATGGGACGAAACCCCAGCCATTTCAAAGACGACCCGCAGCGCCCGGTCGAAAAGGTCAGCTACGTCGATGCGCTCGCCTATTGTTCGGCGGTGACGAAGCGCGAGCGCCTCGCCGGACGCCTGCCGGACCGCTACGAATACCGGCTCCCGTCGGAAGCAGAGTGGGAATACGCTTGCCGCGCCGGGACCACGAACCTCTTCGGCTTCGGAGACTCAGCCAAGGAGGCCGACCCATACGCCTGGACCGCGGAAAACAGCGAGAACGCCACGCATCCGGTTGGCCAGAAACGCCCGAATCCCTGGGGGTTGCACGATGTGCATGGCAACGTATGGGAATGGTGCCTGGATTGGTTCGGAGATTATCCGACGAATGCGGTGACCAACCCGCTTGGCCCCGCGCACGGCAAGTTTCGGGTTTTTCGGGGCGGCAGTTGGTACCACGACGCCGATTTCGCGCGGTCGGCCAACCGGTTCATGATGGCGCCATCGAACGGGATTCACTTCGTGGGATTCCGGATCGCATTGGGCCCGGTCATGAAACAGTTCTGAGCGGATCTAACTAATTTAGTTGGAAAAAGTGCTGGCGAAGCGAGGTCGGCAGAGTAGCATTCCGTACCGATAAAGTGCTCAACTAATCAAATCATATGTTCAAAAGAATCATCCTCCCCCTCACCTTGGCATCCGCGTTCTGCGTTTGCCCGTCCGCCACCGGAGCCAACGACATCGAACCCGGAAAAGAAACCTACGACGCCACGCGCGTGACCAAGCCGATTACGCTCGACGGCAACTTTGCAGACTGGGCCGGCGTGCCCGTGCTCGCCGATCCAAAATTTGCGATTCCCAAAGGCTCGGGCGCCAGCGGAAGGCTTGTCCTGTTTGAGGAGTATTCGGGGGGGACCTGGAGCGGGCCGGACGATCAAACCTCGGCGGTTCAGGTGGCCTGGGACGTGGATAATGTGTATTTCGGTTTTGTCGTGACCGACGATTATCACGAGAATATCTCCGGCAACGCCTGGAACGGCGATTCGGTCCAGCTCATGATTGCCAATGCCGCCCGCGACAAGCAAATCGCGCTCTACAACTATGCGCTTGGCGGTTACGAAGATGCCAAAGGCCTCTTTGTCGCGGACGCGAACCTGGCCGATCCGGTTGTTGTTCATCACGAGGCTGGTCCCGGCGGGACTGAGGCGATCGTCAAACGCGATGGCGCCAAGAAGAAGACTTACTACGAAATCAAGCTGCCCGCCTCGGCGCTCGATTTGACGCCGCCGCTCACTGCGGGGATCAAGTTCGGTCTTGGCATGGCGATCAATGACGGCGACGGGGCATTGGTCGATGGCGTGCAGTACGGGCAAGCGGGCCAGCAGGGCCAAAAAGGCTGGGGTGGACTGGGCGCGCACTCCATCGTCTTCGGCAAGACGCCGCAGCAGACGGCGCTGGTGACCCTGAGCCCGAACACGCCCACGGTGGATCGTCTGTTTTTTTCGGCTATCAATCCCGGTGTCTCATCCTTCACATTTCGAGCCACGGACAAAGGCTCGTCGGTTGTGGACCCAAATAGCGCCAAACTGACGATTGATGGGAAGGCCGCCACGCTCTCTTCGAAGAAAACGGGCGAGGCTACTGATTTCACTTACACGGCCACCGCGCCCTTTCCTCCCGGCTCTGAGCACACCTACACGATCGAAGTGAAGGATACCCAGGGGAACGTTGTGACGGACTCGGGAAGTTTCAAGACGCGCTTCTATCTCACCGGCTCGATTGCCGTCCAGCCCGACACAGGCAAGCCCGGTTTCCTGGTGCGGACCTACAAGACCGCGGCCGCCAACCCGAACAGCATTGCCTGGACCGAAGATCAGCTCGCCGGCTTGCAGGGCGAGAACACCGCAGACACCTCGCGGTTCACGGAAAAGCAATTCGGGAATTCGTACTTCCCTGAGCCCGGCACCATCAATTATTGGAACACCGGCGGGCAAGGCAATTTCACAAACAACGATACCCAGGACACCCCAGGGCTGGCCAACGACGGCACGAACGACAACAACTATTCTTTGGAGATCATCACGTTCCTCGAATTGCCAGCGGGCGAAACCACCATGGGAGTGAACAGCGACGACGGCTTCCGCGTTTACGGAGCATTGTCGCCCAATCCGTTTGATGCGTTTGCGCCGATCCTCGGTGAGTTCGATGGCGGCCGCGGCGTCGCCAATACGACCTTCTCGGTGTTTGCCGAGAAAGCCGGAGTTTATCCCTTTCGCATGATCTATGAGGAAGGAGGCGGCGACTCGGCCGTGGAATGGTTCACCGTCAAACCGGACGGAACCAGGGTGCTCATCAACGACACGGCCGACGGAGGACTCAAAGCCTACCGCGGAGTGATCGGCGCCGCGCTGGACCCGTCGATCAAATCGATCTCTCCAGGCCCGGCGCCGCGACAGTTGGCCAGAGTCAGTTCTTCCGTGAAAGTGGTCGTGACGGACGGCGACCCGAAAAAGGTGGACGACAAGTCGATTGTCCTCAAATTGGACGGAGCCGCAGTGACGCCGACGTTGTCGCGGCAAGGGGCCAATGTCACTGTGACCTACACGCCGAGCGGGCTGCAATTTCCCCAGGACAAGCACACCGCCGAGTTGATCTTCAAGGACACGACCGGGGCGTTTACGCGGAATCAGACCTGGACGTTCTACAATCTGAAGAACATCGTTCTGCCCGCGCCAAAGATTCTCGAGACCTTTGACAGCTATCCGGAGGATTCGCAGCCGACCGGATGGGTGGCGACAAACTTCACCGCCCGCAATGTGGACGGGCGAGATATCACCAATCAAAGCTCGGAAAGCTATGAGAACTGGGTCCTGGTGAAGACCGAGAACATCAATGCGATTGACGGCGGCAGACCTTTCAACATCGCGCCGGGTCTGTTGTACAACGGCAAAGAAATCAAAAACGGCGACCCGGTGGGCGGCACATTCCCAGACTGGCTCATGTCCGGCAACGTGCTCTATGCCGAGTCGGACAGCCGAAGCAACACGGACGCGTTGGATCGCGGTTATGACGGCCAGACTCAGTTCATTATGAGCAAGCCCTTCGATTGCTCCCAGATCAATAATGTCGCCCTGACGTTCAGCAGTATTTACGAGCAGAATCAGGACAGCCTGGGCGCAGTCGAGTACTCCGTCGATGCGGGCAAGACCTGGCTGCCCGTCGTCTATTTCCTGGACGGCCCGGATATCAAGTTGAACGGAGATGGAACCGTGGACGCACTCCGGACGTTTAACGATGCGAACACCGATACGTCCAGTTGGAAAGTGGGTGACGTGACGAAAGGCGACAAGTATGGCGACGGCATCGGCGCAGCGATTACGCCGGCGCTCGGCCCGTACATTGTGCCCCGCGTCAATGACGATCAGGTGGAAGGCAAGCGAGTCGAGATGTTCCGCCTGCCCGAGGCCAACAAGAAAGCGGATGTCCGGCTCCGCTTTGCCGCTATGGGCACCGACAGTTGGTACTTCGCCGTGGACAACATCGCGTTTTACGATGTCCCTGCGGCGCCAGTGACGACAAAACCGACGCTGTCGATCGCACAAAGCGCGGGCCGGGTCTCCATCACCTGGAGTTCAGGCAAACTGCAATCAGCCGATGCCATCACGGGACCGTGGGCAGATGTCGCCAACGCGGCTAGCCCTTACTCGGTAACCCCGTCCGGAACCAAGTTCTACCGGGCCAGCGGAAATTAATGGCTCAGCATCTCATCTAGGGCGAAAAGACCGGAGGCGACTCCGGTCTTTTTTTCTGGAAAACTACTCTGCCGCCAAGAAGACGGTCCTGATCGATGGGAATCTGTCCGATTGGGGCGGCGCGACGATTTGGAAAGACGTGAAATTCTCGATCCCCAAGGGTGCCCCCAAGCAATTGGTGTCGTTCGAAACGTTGAGCGGGGCCACGACGATCGCGACCGATAGCGTTTGGACCGGCCCGGAGGATCATTCGACTGCCTGGGCGATTACGTGGGACGAAGCCAACCTTTATATCGGCATGGTCGTAACCGACGATTATCACCAAAACTCCAACAGCGGTTGGAATGGCGATCCGTCTCTTCGGACCGCGGCCTTTAGGCCGCTTCAACGCTCGACAGCGCGGAGTGCGCGGAAGCAGCCTGGAGGCTGCGGTCCGCCCGGTCTTGGGTTCATGGACCATGTGCACGGCTCGAAGGCCGTGGGTGCTTCCCATGAACTTTCTCCTCGGACCGCGACCTTTAGGCCGCTTCAACGCCGAACTCCGGAGTGTGGCCAGAAGCAGCCTGAAGGCTGCGGTCCGTGCAGTTTTAGGTTCAAGAGCCGGGTGCATGGTTTCGCAACCGAAGAAGCCTCCCATGACCTGGAGCGCCGATCTCCGATCCGACGCGTTGACAAAGCCTCACCGAACCGCGCCGGGTCGGAGACCGGCGTTCCGCGCCCGAGGTTCAGGACTCTCGCCGATTGCACCGCCTTTACTCTCATCGAATTGCTCGTCGTCATCGCGATCATCGCGATTCTTGCCGGATTGCTGTTGCCGGCCCTGGCGCAGGCCAAGGAGCGAGCCCGCCGCATTTCCTGCTTGAACAACTTGAAACAAATTGGCCTTGGCACCGCGCTTTACGCCGATGATGACGCCAAGGGTTATCTGGGCGCGAACGTGTTCGACGGCGACGACGATCTCAACTGGCTCTACTCGAATTACGTCTCGACGCTCAAAAGCTTCACTTGTCCGAGCACGCAGAATTACATCCCTACGAACGCGGGAAGGCACGAGGTTACCGGCGAGCCGGGACTTCGTTATTTATTCAGAACCGCTTCGGGGAAATCGAAGAACCCCGGGAGCAGTTACGAAGTGTTCGGATTTATGAACTTCAACGGCGGCAGCGTTACCGAGATTCCGATCCACGGCGCACCGCGCCCCACTCCGGGCGTAAAGAAGACCCTCGCGTCCGTCCAGAATTACGCGCACCGTTTCAACGCGTTCGGTTTGAAAGGCGTGATCGCCGGACCCTCGCGCATTTGGATTGTGCTGGATGCGGACGAGCTTTTCCCAGGCGCGCGCCAGAATTATCCGGACCCGGTGGACAATCACGGAGATGGCGGGGGCAATGTTGCGTTTTGCGACGGCCATGCCGAGTGGATTCCGGCCAAGAAATACGTTTTCAGCTTCGAGATGTCCCAGGACGAAAACCGGGCGGAGCCGTGAGCCGGCTTCCCGACAGGGCGCCGCTTCTTCTTCCCATGAAACCCGGCTCTTCGGACCACGGCCTTTAGGCACCTTTAGGCCGCTTCAACGCTCGACTCCGGGGAGTGCGCGGAAGCAGCCTAAAGGCTGCGGTCCGCACGGTTTTCGGTTCATGGGCCGAAGGCATGGGTTCTTGGCCAAGGGAGCTTTCCATTGAACTGGGTCGGGACGGATACCACTCCGTCCTTGACCTTCCCCAGCGATCGAAAGAGGGATTCCCGGAGACGCGGTGGAACGCGTCCTTACCCGCTTGCGCGCACGGATGCGCTTTTTTGCCCGCTCTTTTCCTTTGAGTCTAACGCCCCAATGAGCTATGAGGTAACTTATCCGGTCCGATTGCCGGGACATCGCGCCAAAGACCGGAAGCCTCTTGAATTTTGCTATGAATGTACCTGTTGCATCTGTTGAAAGCGCCGTTGCCGCCGCCAAGGGCAAAGCCCATTCTGCGCCGGCAACCCGCCCGAAATACCCTGGCATTCCCGTCACGTGTAACGGGAACCAGCTCGTGGCGCAATACGTAGAAACCCGCATTACGGAGGGCGGAGTGTTCTACCCCATCACCCCATCCACGGAAGGGGGCGAGCTTTATCAGCAGAGCTACGCTCAAGGCGAACTGAACGTCTGGGGTCAATCGAAGATCGCCATCGAGGCCGAAGGCGAGCACGCAGCTCAAGGCGGCGCTACGGCTTTCGCGGTCACAGGGCGCCGCGTGGTCAATTTCACCTCCGGCCAGGGCATCGTGTATGCCATGGAACAGTATTATCACGCTCCCGGAAAACTTTGCACGATGGTGCTCGAAGTCGGCGCGCGGGCGCTGACCAAGCACGCCCTGAACGTGCATTGCGGCCACGACGACTTTTACGCCGCGCTCGATACCGGCTGGACCATGCTCATGGCCAAGGATGCCCAGCAAGCGGCGGATCAGGGGATCATCCTCCGCAAGGTCAACGAGTTTTCGCTCAATCCGGGCATGAACATTCAGGACGGCATGCTGACCACGCATTCCGAACGGCTTTATCGCGTGCCCGAAGCGGAAATGCTGCGCGAATTCCTGGGCGCCCCCGGCGACATCATTGACTGCCCGACGCCGGCTCAACGCGAACTTTTCGGCCCGAAGCGCCGCCGCATCCCGGAAATGATGGACCTCAAGAACCCGATTCTCCTCGGTCCCGTCCAGAATCAGGAGCACCACATGAACGGCGTGGTCGCGCGCCGGAATAATTTCAACGAGCCCATCCTGAAGTTTTTGGAAGACGCTTACGCTGAGTTTGCCCGGTTGACCGGGCGCTATTACGGCCTCATCAGTGAATACAAAATCGAGGACGCAGACACTGTCTTCGTATCGTTGGGTTGCGCGGCGGAGAACATCGAGGAGGCTTGCGATTACCTCCGAGAGCAGCGCAACGCGAAGGTGGGGTCGATTCACATCAATGTCATCCGGCCTTTTCCGGAAGCCGCGGTGATCAATGCGCTGCGCGGGAAGAAGAATGTAATCATCATTGAGCGCACGGACGAAGGCATGGCGGGGGACAATCCGCTGGCCCGCGACATCCGCACGGCTCTGGGCAAAGCGGTTGAAGGCCATCTTTACAAAGGTCTGCTCCCGACGCTCGCCCCCGATGAAGTGCCGAGAATTTTCCGCGGCTCCTACGGCATTGGCTCGCGCGACTTTCGGCCCGAACACACGCTGGGCGCTTACGAATACGCCATCAGCCAAACCCGACGGAAAGACGGGAAAGGCGCGGCGGATGGCGAGACTTATTTCACCCTCGGCATCGATCATCCGTACTGCGTCATCAGCAAAGACACGCCGTCGTTGCTGCCGCAAAAGGCGATTGCCGTTCGATTCCACTCCATTGGCGGCTGGGGCATGATCACGACGGGGAAGAATTTGGGGTCCATCATCGGTGAATTTGGCGGGCTGATTTCCCAGATGAAACCGGAGTACGAGGAAGATGGTCGCCTCAAAGACAAACTTTTCGTCATGGCCAACCCGAAATACGGCTCCGAAAAGAAGGGCGCGCCGACGAATTACTACCTGGTCGTCGCCCCCGAACGGATCAAGGTGAATTGCGAGTTGAACCACGTCGATGTCGTCCTGTGCTGCGATCCCAAAGCTTTCACACACACGAATCCGCTGGAAGGACTGAACAAAGGCGGCTGTCTGGTTTGGGAATCGAGCGACACCCCGGAGACCGCCTGGCAGCGGATTCCGAAGCAACACCGGCAGTTCATCAAGGAAAACAACATCCGGGTCTTCATCCTGCCCGGTTTCGAGATTGCGCGGGGAGCCACGCAAAGCCCCGAATTGCAGCTCCGCATGCAGGGCAATTCCTTTCTGGGGGCGTTCTTCCGCGTCTCGCCGTTCCTGAAGGAATACGGCATCAGCGAGGAGCAATTCCTCAAGACGGTCCGCAAACAATACGAGAAAAAGTTCGGGCGCTTCGGCGAGGCCGTCGTGGCCTCGAACATGAAGGTCATGGACGACGGGTTCAATCGCGTTCAGGAAATCAAGTATGGCGATTTTGCCGATCCGGACCGTTCCAGCATGCGCAATCCACCGGTGTGGCCGCTGGGGATTCAGGAGATGATTCCCACGGCGGGCTGCAACGTTGGAAGTCCGCTGAGCGGCCTGGCGATGCCGGCCGGCCAAACGCGCGCCCCCTTCCAGACCTGGAGCAAGTTTGACCGGGAGTATCGCAGCGGTTTGGGTTACCACCAACCCGCCGGCGCGCTGGCTTCGTGCGGCGTGATGGCCGCGGGTTCGGGCGCCACCCAGTCGAAGTATGTCGCCCGCCGCGAAACGCCCGTTTACATCGCGGAGAATTGCACGCAATGCATGGAGTGCATCAGCGTTTGTCCGGACACGGCCTTGCCGAACACGGCGCAGGAGGTGGGCGCGGTTCTCAAGACCGCGGCCGTTCATTACGTCAAGGACGCGACCGAACGGAGCAAATTGATCCAGGAACTCAAAGGCGTAGAAGAGCGCGCCCGGGCCCGGATGAACGCGGCGGTCCAGAAGAAGGAGAAACTGCCCTTCAAAGACATTATCGGCGAGGAAGTGGCCAAACTGTCCAACGTTTCAGAGCAGGCCAGGAACGAATTCACCGGCATCATGGAACAACTTCCGCTCGCGTACACCGCCGTTCCCGCCATCTTCCGCTCGCTCGAAACCAAGCAGGCCGGTTCCGGCGGCCTGTTCTCCATCTTCGTCTCCGACCTGTGCAAAGGCTGCGGCGAATGCGTCCAGGTCTGCGGCGACCACGACGCGTTGCGCATGACGGTTGAAACCGAGGAATTGAACGCGAAGCACACGACGGCGCAAATTTTCTCGCGGCTGCTGCCTGACACACCGCAGAAGTTCTTGGGGCTTTACACTGACGATACGCCGGAACAATCCCGCGAGGCGGCGCTGCGGAATCATCTGATGGTCCGACGCAATTACGAAGCGCTCGTCTCCGGCGACGGCGCGTGCGCCGGTTGCGGCGAGAAAAGTGTCCTCCGCGCCTGCACTTCGGTGACCGAAGCTTACATGCGGCCGCTCTACCACAAGAAGGCCGACCGTTTGACGGCGAAGGCCAATCGCCTCGAACAGGAAGGCCTGGCGAAGTTGCGCGCGCTCAAGGAACGCGCCCCGGATCAATACGATCTTTTCCGCAAGACCGTTGCTCATACACTCATGAGTCTGGGCGGCGAGAACGACGAAGATACCGGCAAACGCATTTCCGCTCACGAAGCCCAGCACGGGCCGATCACAGAGGAGACGGTCGTCAAGGCACTTGCCGCGGTGCTGCGCCAGGACGCTTTCAATCACAAACACCTCCAGGCCATCGACGGCCGCCGCGCCAACGGCATGTCTGTCATGTTCATGGGCGCAAGCACGGGCTGCAACACCGTGTATGGCTCGACGCCGCCATCCAACCCGCATCCGTATCCGTGGATGAACTCGCTCTTCCAGGACGGCGCGACGATCAGTTGGCTGCTGGGCGAGTCGCTCATCCTGAATCACGCCCGCCGTTCCGTGGTGCCAGAGCGGCTGTGCGACGCGTTGCTCGACCGCACGGAGAAGGTCATCGCGCCGGCAGATTATTTCACGTTCACCCACATGGACGACGCGCTCATGACGGACCCGGAAATCCGCGAGTTGCCGAAGGTCTGGGTCATCGGCGGCGACGGCGCGTTCGGGGACATCGGGTTCCAGAATGTTTCCAAGGTGGTCCTGCAAAACCGGCCCAACGTGAAGATGCTCATGCTCGATACGCAGGTGTACTCGAACACCGGCGGCCAAAACTCCGATTCTTCCACCATGCTCGGCGGGTACGACATGAACCAGTTCGGCGTTGCTTCCCAAGGCAAGCTCATCGAGAAAAAGTGCGTCGCCGAGGCGTTCACGAGCGGACACGGCTCGCCGTTCGTGGCGCAAGTCTCAATGGCGAATGCGGCGAAGCTTTACAAGGCCTTGCTCGACGGCCTGGAATACCGCGGCACGGCTTTCTTCCAGAGCTACACCACTTGCCAACCGGAGCACGCCGTCGGCGACAACATGTCCGCCGATCAAGCCAAGCTTGTCCGCGACGCCCGTGGCATGCCGGAGTTCGTATTCAACCCGCGCAAAGGCGAGACGTCCCAGGAAGCCTTCGACATCAAAGGCAATCCGACGCCCGATCGCGATTGGTGGCGGACGAAGTTCAAAGCGACCGGTGAAAATTACAGCTTCACCGTGGCGCACTGGGCGCTGACGGAAGGCCGCTTCCGCAAGCATGTGAAGTCTATTTCGGAAGAGGATGCCAAGACGATGCGGCCCCTGGACGACATGCTGACGTTGATCACGCAGGATGACGTGATCCATCGCCGCGTGTTCGATCCCAATCACCGCAGTTTCGTGCCGAACTTCGGCGTGTACATCAAGGCGGAGGTGAACGAGAGGTTGAAGTATTACGCTGTCTCCCGGCAAATGGTGCTCTTCGCCGTCGAACGCCGCAAAGCCTGGCGCATGCTCCAGAGCAAAGCCGGCGTGACCAATAAGGATTACCTTGCCCAGAAGTCGCTTCTCAAGAAAGCGGACGAAGGCAAGATTCC
>Ga0194126_10004764_pt1 | contig 20465 bp, 13 predicted proteins | sample TA2KigC150mmetaG_FD_148641 | JGI IMG/M metagenome (GOLD analysis project Ga0194126, IMG submission 148641) | Freshwater microbial communities from Lake Tanganyika, Tanzania - TA2015035 Kigoma Deep Cast 150m | ecosystem: Environmental > Aquatic > Freshwater > Lake | place: Tanzania: Lake... | reverse complement strand
ATGCGGCGTCGTTGAACCCTGGCGCCTCCGCGCCCGCCTGCGCGCCGGCGGCGAAGCGCCAGCCGCCGTTGAAGTCCTGCTCGATCCGCTGCGCCGTCGCCACCGTTGCGGCCGCCAGCAGCACCATCCCCGCCATCCGGATCATCGCGCGCATGTGCTCTCCCCGTTCGCCGCGCCAGCCTCCCACAGCCCGCCCCCACCCTCCAGCCCAAACCGGAGCCGGAGAGACGAACACCAAGACGCAAAGATCGCGAAGGTGCGGCCCCGCCGGCTCGTTGCGCCCGGCTGTCCCACCGGGCTCGCCCCGGTCGTTGTGCCCAGCAGTCCCCCCCGGGCTAGCCCAAGTCGACTTGGCGGTCCCATCGGGCCTGCCCAAGTCGTCGCGCTTTGCGGTCCCACCGGGCTCGCCCAAGTCGTCGCGCTTTGCGGTCCCACCGGGCTTGCCCAAGTCTGGCGGTCCCACCGGGCTCGCCCAAGTCTGGCGGTCCCACCGGGCCTGCCTAAGTCGTCGCGCTTTGCGGTCCCACCGGGCTTGCCCCGGTGGGGAGCCAAAACCGGGACACGCTGTCAGAAGACCCACGCCCCGGCACCCGCGCCGCACGCTAACCCAAGACCCCCGCCAGCGCCGACGCACACAAGTTCCAACCCTTGGAAGCCGGCCTTGCCGGCGTTTCCAAGGTTCGGAAGACCGGCACTCCCCGTTCGATGCTCGCAGCCGGACTCTCAGCGCTCCGCTTCGAGCTTCAGCCCGCTGCGGTTGGCGATCTCGACCTTCCAGTCGGCGGGGGCGGCGAGCTTGTAGAGGAGCTTGTCGCCCGCCTTGCGCCACTCGAGGGCGATCGGGCCGCCCGCCGTCGGCACGGAGCCCTTGCAGGACTCGAGCGTCACGTCGGCGAAGCAGACCTCGAGCCGCCGGCCCACCGGGTCGACGCGGCGGAGGCCGAGCACGTCGCGGAGCAGCACGTGCGCGGCGTGGGAGGCGAAGCCGTGGTTGCAGCTCGCCTGCGGCGCGTCGTGCTCCCACAGCGTGCCGGTGCGGTCGGCCATGTAGAGCCAGTAGCCGATCGCCTCGTCGAGGATCTGCCGGCTGCGCCCGTCGCGCGAGAGCAGCTCGAACCGGAGCTGGTTTCCGATGAACGCATTCGCCGGGTGGATCTCGGGGTGCGCCTTCGTCTCCTTGCGCTGCGGGCCGAAGTCGGTCGCGAGCGTCGCCCAGAGCTTCGGATGCGTCTCGGGCGTGGCGACGCCGAAGAAGAACGCGAAATACTGGCAGACCTCGGTCCGGTTGCGCGTGACCTCGAGCTTGCCGTCCTTGCGGACCGCGTTGTCGACGAAGAACTCGCCGTCAAAGGACTGCTTCCGGATCGTCTCGCGGATCCGCACCGCCTTCGCCGTGAGCTCCTGCCGGCCGTAGAGCCGCGCCGCGGCGTCGAGCATGCCGGCGTAGAGCATGCTGGACGGGTAGTTCACGTCCTGCACGAACTTGTTGGCGGCGGACCACTCGACGAAGACCCACTTCTCGAGCTTCTCCAGCAGGCCGTCGGAGTTCTCGAAGCGCTTGAAGTAGTCGAGCAGCTTCATCACGCGCGGCCCCAGGGCCTCGACGAGCTCGTGGTCGCCGCTGCGCGCGGCGTACTCCTCCAGCTCGACGACGAACCACATCGCCCAGTTCGGGATGAAGTTCCCGTTCTGGTGGTCGCTCGGGTAGCACATCGGCAGCATGCCGTCGGGCAGCGGGCCGAAGGACGAGGCGCGCTGGAAGTTCTCGAGGAAGGCCTTCTCGACCGACGTGTCGCCGCACAGGTCGAGCGCGACGCGGGCGGTGAAGAAGCTGTCGCACAGCCAGCCGGCGCGCTCGCGCGAGGGGCAGTCCATGAAGACGTCCGTCGCGTTCTGCTGGAACGTCTGCCGCGCCGCCTCGAAGATCCGGTTGTACCGGGCGTCGCTCGCGGCGAACGTCGCGCGCGATGCGTGCGGATTCACCAGTTCGCGCAGATACACGTTGGCGACGTCGCACCCGCCCTGGAGGACGATCAGCTTCAGGTAGCGCAGCGTGTAGGGTTCGAACGACTCGACCTCGTACGTGCCGGGCTCAACCTCGTACAGGATGGCGTTCGCGCAGCCGAGGCGCCGGAAGTTCACGTCGCCGTCGTCCGCGAGGATCTCGTCGAACGTGAAGTAGAGCCGCGTCTTCTCCCGCGCGGTGATCCGGGCGCCGACGAAGCCGCTCAGGTTGGTGCCGAAGTCCACCGTCCGGAACGCGTTCCCGCCTAGCGTGAAGGTCTCCGCCGCCGTCGCCGGGCGCGACGATGCGTTCTTCACGGTCTGCAGTTCGAGCGTCGGGATGATCTCCAGCTCCGCCTCCGGGAACCCGCCGAGGTCCGGCCCGACGTTCGTCAGCGAGCGGTCCTTCCACGGCTTCTTCGGCATCTCGCCGACCGCGACCGTCCCCGATGCCGTGTGGGCGAGCGGCCGGACGATCCCATACTCCGGCACCGGGACGCGGCGCGGCGCGAGCGGCACGGCGGGGAAGGCGGCGCACTTCGCCGCTTCGGCGGGCGGGCCGGGGAGGCGCCAGACCTCGGTGAACGGGCGCTGGAAGCTGTAGCGCTGCACCTTCTGCACGCGGTCGCGCCGGATCGACGCGGCGAAGCCCTCCGCGCCCGTCGCCGCGAGAACGCGGCCGCCGGCGACGATCTCGGCCTGGAGGAAGGACGGCTGGTCGAGCAGGTAGTAGCTGCTCGCGTTGTAGCCGGCGACCTCGACGACGACCTCGTTGGCCCCGGCCTTCAGGTGCGGACGCAGGTCCAGCTCGTCGACGCGGTAGAAGCCGTGTCCCGCCCGCGCCGGGCCGTGGCCGGCGAAGGCGCCGTTGACGAGCACGCGGTAGAGCGTCGAGCCCGTCGCGCGCAGAACGACCGGACCTGCGGCCGGCGGCGTGACCGTCGCGCGGAACGCGACGAAGAGGTTCATCTCCTTCTCGCGCCCCTCCGGCCAGACCGGCGTCGCCGCCTGGAAGGCGGGCGTCGGATCGGCCGCCAGCGCGGCGGTGGCGAGGAAGACGGCGGCGAGACCCGGCAGAATCGTTCTCATTGGCGACCTTTCATGTTCCGACGCGGAGGCGGAGTGTGGCGGTCTGGCCGTGTGGACGTGCCGCAGTATGGAAGTGCGGCAGTGTCGATCCACGGCCAATCGCATGCCGGCCACCGCCCCACCGCCACACAGCCCTACTGCCACACTGCCATACCGCCACACATCCACACCGCCCCACCGCCCCACCGCCTCACTCCTTCTTCCCCGCCGGCTTCTTCTGCGGCCTGCCCACGAGCGGCCAGTCGGGATGCTCGGTGCGGCAGGACTTCATCAACTCGGCGGCGCGGGCGGCGATCTCCGGCTTCGCGGCGGCCAGATCCTTCGACTCGGCCGCGTCGGTGGCGAGGTCGTAGAGCTCGATCGCGGCGGACGGACCGTTCTTCACGGCCTTCCAGTCGCCAAAGCGGACCGCCTGCAGCGACATGCCCTCGTGAAGCTCCCAGTAGAAATGATCGCGCTTCGGCGCCGCGGCGCCCTTGAGGAACGGGACGAGCGAGAGCCCGTCCGGCGCGAACCCCTCCGGCAGTTTCGCGCCCGCCAGTTCGGCGGCGGTCGGCAGGAAGTCCCAGAACGCCCAGGGCTCGTCCGCAACGCGACCGGCGGGGACGACGCCGGGCCACCACGCGAAGGAGGCGTTGCGCAGTCCACCCTCGTAGAGGCTCCGTTTGAAGCCGCGCAGCTTGCCGCCCATCGTCTGGTCGAAGAGCCGGCCCATCTCGGAGTTCCCCGAGAAAGACGAGCCGTTGTCGCCGGAGAACATTACGAGCGTGTTCCGGTCGAGGCCGAGGTCCTTGAGAAGGTCGAGCAGCCGCCCGACGTCCGTGTCGAGCCGCGTCACCTGCGCCGCGTAGGCCTTCTGCTGCTCCGTCCACGGCTGGTCCGCATAGATGCCGACATTGTCGATCTCGTGGGTGCCATGCGGGAGCGTGATCGCGTAGAAGAGGAAGAAGGGGCGGTCCTTCACCGACCGCACCCACGCGAGGGTCTCGTCCGCGATCAGGTTCTGCGCGTAGGTCTTCCCCACGCCCTTGCCATCGTTGCCGGGCAGCTCGATGCGCCGGTCGTCGTTGTAGAGGAACGGCGGGAAGTAGCTGTGCGCGTGACGCTGGCAGTTGTAGCCGAAGAAGTGGTCGAACCCGACCTTCAGCGGGCTGCCGGACGTGTCGAACATGCCCATGCCCCACTTGCCGATGCAGGCGGTCGCGTAGCCGGCGCCCTTGAGGATCTGCGCGATGGTGACGGTGCCCGGCGGCAGCGGCTTCTGGCCCTCGGGCTGGATCTCGCGGTTCGCGCGGATCGGGCAATGGCCCGAGTGCAGGCCGGTCATGAGCGAGGACCGCGACGGCGCGCAGACGCTGGTGCCGCAGTAGGCCTGCAGGAAGCGCGTGCCCTCCTTCGCCATCCGGTCGAGTTGCGGCGTGCGGATGAGCTTCTGCCCGTAGCAGCCGACGTCGCCCATCGCGAGGTCGTCGGACAGGATGAAGATCAGGTTCGGCTTCCCCGGATCCGCCGCACTCGCCGCGCCGGCCGCAAGCATCGCCGCACCCGCCATCGCCCGCAGTATCCTCTTCATCCCGCTCCTCCCGGCCGTCCCTTCGCACGATTCCGCGCGTCGAGCAGCAATCCCACCAGCATCCCGACCACCATGCCGATCGAAATCCCCCACGGCCCGATCCCCGTCGGCAGACCGAAGGCCACCCCTGCAAGCATGCCGAAGCAGATCCCCAGCGCCATGCGCGATCCCGGCCGCGCGCGGCGGTCGGGTTCCGGCTCCCGCTGTACGGGGCTCGTCACAACGGCGCATCCTACAACGACCCGCCGGGGGATGAACGAACAAATCGCCGGGGGGATCCACCCCGGCCGGGACCAGCCGTCCCAGGCTGCAGCGGCCTTGGCCCCTGGAGCCGCGACGGGCTTGTCACGCCGGAGCGTCAGCGCAGGCGGATCGGCGCGGCATCACGCGCCCGGGGGCGGCCGGTCACTCCGCCGTCACGCGCACGTTCCGCACGGCGCCGTCGAGCGGGAACGACGGATTGGAGTCGCCGGCGGCGGACTTCGCGTCCTCGGACGCGATCCGCCGCGCCGTGCCGGCGATCTGCGGCTGGGCCGCCGACGCCAACGTGACCGCCCGCGCCTTGGACGCCGCACGCGCCCCGACCCCGCACCGCTTCGCCCACGCCTCCCACGCCGCGGCCATGCGCGCCACGCGGTCCGGCTGCGCGGCGGCGAGGTCGTGCATCTCGACCGGGTCGCGCGCCATGTCGTAGAGCTCCCACGCGCGGCCCTCGACGGCGACGAGCTTCCAGTCGCCCTCGCGGATCGAACGGTGGCCCTCGTGTTCCATGCAGATCGCGCGCCGCGGCGCCGCGCCGCCGCGCAGGACGGGCATCAGGCTGACGCCCTCGGGCGGCAACAGCACGACGCCGTCGCGCTCCTTCGGGAACGGCGCGCCCGCCGCGTCGAGCAGCGTCGGCAGAAGATCGCTGATGTGGCCCGGCGCGGTCACGAGCCGGCCCTTCGCGCCGCCGAGGCCCGCGGGCCAGTGGACGATGCACGGCGTGCGGATTCCGCCCTCGTGGCCGTAGTGCTTGTAGAGCCGCCAGGGCGTGTTGCACGCGTTGGCCCAGCCGCTGCCGTACGAGACGTAGCTCGCGGGACCGCCGACGGTCTTCAGGTCCGCCCCGGTGTGGAGAACGTTGTCGGGGCCGGACCGGCCGTCGAACCCCCACGGATCCCATTCCGCGCAGGCGCCGTTGTCGCTGAGGAAGACGACCAGCGTGTTGTCGAACTGGCCGGACGCCTTCAGATGCGCGACGACGCGCGCAATGCACTGGTCCATGCGGTCGACCATCGCGGCGAAGACCGCCATGCGGCGCGCGAGGTCGGCGCGACGGTCGGCCGGGATCGTGTCCCACGCCGGGTTGTCCCTGTCCGCCCAGCCGGTCTTCGCGTTGGCCCAGTTTGACGGCACGATGCTCCGCGGCGTCAGTTCCAGGTCGCGCGGCACGAGGCCGAGGTCCTTCTGGCGCGCGAGGCGCCGCTCGCGGACGCGGTCCCAGCCGCCGGCGTAGAGCGTCTCGTACTTCGCGATCTCCTCCTCCGGCGCGTGCAGCGGGAAGTGCGGCGCGTTGAAGGCGAGATAGAGGAACCACGGCGCGCCGCGCGCGCGGGCCTGGTCGAGAAAACCGACGGCGTAGTCGCCGAAGACGTCGGTCGCGTAGAACCGCCCGGGCGCGTAGTCCCGCTTCGCGCGGCCGGCCGGCAGACGGCTGTAGTGCGGCTGCTCCTCCCAGCACGTGTTGAAGCCGCCGACCATGCCGTAGAACTCCTCGAAGCCGCAGTCGACCGGCGTCCGCTTCGCGCCGAGGTGCCATTTGCCGACCATGAACCGGCCGTAGCCCGCGGGCCGCAGCGCCTCGGCGATCGTCGCCGTGTGAGGTTGCAGCGTGCCCGACATCAGCGGGAAGCCGGCCTGGTGCGGGTGGAGACCGGTCAGGATCGACGCGCGCGAGGGGCAGCAGCGGGACGAGTTGTAGAACTGCGTGAATCGCACCCCGTCCGCCGCGAGCGCATCGAGCGCCGGCGTGCGGATCTCTCCGCCGTAGCAGCCGAGGTCGCTCCAGCCGAGATCGTCCGCCAGGATCAGCAGCAGGTTCGGCCGCTCCGCGGCGGCGGCGGAGACGGCAAGCAGCGCCGCCGAAGCGCCCGCAAGGGATCGGATCCTTGCAGCGGCGCGCATCCATGGCCGGGTCCCACGCAAGGAGCGGGTCGATTTCACGGCGACTCTATACACCAGGAAGAGGAGGGGATCGAGAGCATCCCCGACGCTTGAACAGCGGGCGCATCGCGGAAGGTGGAATGCCACGGAAACCTGACGACCGGCTGGCCCGGGAGTCCGACCCTGCCATCCGTTCCATGATGATGGCGAGGTGGGACGGACGGCCCGCCCGGCCGATCGGGAATCCCGTGCGAAGCGTATCCAGCCCCTCACCCGTCGCGCCCCGCAGGCTGCCCCGGCGGCGGGAAGCTGCGGGTGGCGTCGTCGAGGACGAGAACCCAATCGAGCTGCTCGCCGGGATCGGGCGGCGTGAAGGTGCGTTCGCCCTTGTTCGGGAACTCGCCGGCCTTCTCCGCGACGCCGGTGCGCGGGTTGAACCACCAGGCGCGGACCGTGCCGCCGGAGATCTTGTCCATCCGCACGCCGAACGGCCGGCCGCAGGGGGCGTAGACCATCGCGCAGGCGCCGTCGGAGGCGCGTGTCGCGACGAACCGCTTGAGCCCCGCGCCGGGGACCAGGTTCGGCACGGCGGACGGAACGATGACCGAGTCGTCGGGGACGCGCGTGAAGAAGGGCCGCGACTCGATCAGCCGCCGCGCGTGCTGCATCTGGCGCGCGCCGGGCTCCAGGATCGCCTCCGTCCACGGCAGGATCGGGTTGTTCACCGGCTCGCGCTTCGCCGTCCACATCTGCCACACCGAGTGGTGCCCGTAGGTGTGGCCGCACGCGCCGCTGAAGAGGTCCCAGTAGATCGGCCGGCGCACGTCGGCGGCAATCGAGATGCCGTGGTCCGCCGCCTTGAACGCGATCGGATGCCCCTCGTAGACCGGCTCGCCGTCGATGACCGGTTTCGGAGACGCCAGCCGGTAGTCGGCCAGCGTCTTCTCGTAGGTCGGATTGAACGTCGCCCCGTGCCCGTTCTGCCGCATGTGGAAGTCGAGCCACTGGGCGTCGTGGAACCACTCGGCGGACCCGTGCCCGCCCATCGGATGGAACGTCCGCAGGTGCCGCCCGCCGTCGCCCTCGGCGAGGCCCTCGGCCATGGCGGTCACGATCGCGCGGTGGCGGTCGTTCTCGATCGGCCGGTCACCGCCGAGGATCCAGACGAGCGCCGCGTCGCGGTAGCGCCGCCCGAGCCACGCGCCGTAGACGCGCGCGTTCTCCGGCGTGAAGATCTCGGGCCCCTGCCCCCACTTCTTGTTCCACTTGTCGCCCCACGTCGGCAGGAAGCCGACGACAAGGCCGCGGCCGTTCGCGGCCTTCACGATGAAGTCGACGTGGTCCCAGTAGTCGTTCGCGGGGCCGTCCTTCACATCCGGCCGCGCGGGGTCGTCCCCGACAAGCGGCGTGTGCCCGTAGGCGTTCGGCGCGCGCAGTCCGTCGAACTCCGCCAGCGCCACCGCCTGGATCGCGGTGAACCCCTGCGAGGTCCTGACATCGAGATAGCGCTCCGCCTCCGCGCGGTCGAGCCGGTGGAACAGTTCCCACGCCGTGTCCGCCAGCCAGAAGAACGGCGCGCCGTCCGCGCGCTGCAGGAAGCGCCGGTTCTCGCTGATCTTCAAATCGCGCGGCGCCTCCCCCGCCCCCGCCGCCACGACCGCTGCACCCGCCGCCGCAAGCATCCACCCGTGGAGTCTCATCTTCATCCCCCCAGCATGCCCCGGCCGGCGGAAAGACGCCAGCCCGTAGCGCCTACCGCCGGGCCGGCAACGCGTCGGTCGCGGGGAGGGCGCCGCGGAGGAGGAGGCCGGCCTGGCCGGCGAGGCGGAGGTAGTGGTCCGCGGGGACGTCGCCGACCTTGACGAAGGCGCTGGCGCCGACGGGGGGATTGCCGGAGCACTTGAAGATCGCGGTGCCCTCGTCGAGTTCGTCGAACATCGCGATGTAGAGCCCGCGCGCGCCGGCCCGCTGCGCCGCGACGGCCTGGGACCACAGGAACGCGCCGCCGCGCCGCGGGACCTGGTCGAGGGCCGCGGTCTCGCCCCGCCCCTTCTTCAGGTTCTGCCAGCTGAAGCCCGGGAACGCCACGGGCAGGTACGTCAGCCCCGCCTCCCGGCACCACGCGAGGTCGTCGGCCCAGTGTCTCTGGACCGTTTTGGCCACCTGCGCCGGGTCGCGGTAGCGGCCGACGGACCACGGCGAGACGACGTCGGCGCTGCGGATCAGCGCATGCCACCCGGGATCGGGCAGCGAATCGCGGTTGAGCGTCCGCCAGCCGAACGGCACGCCGAGCATCACCGCGCATCCGCCGCCGGCGTCGGACTTGAGGAACGCGACCAGCTTCCGCCAGTCGTCGAGCGACGGCCGGTTTTTGTCGTCGTTGAATCCCGCGCCCCACGCCGCGACGAGCGGGCGGCCGCGATGACGCATGCAGCCCGGCGCCGTCGTGATGTTCCGTTCGCGGATCAGCGCGGTCCAGTCGTCGATCACGCGGTCGATCCGGCCCTTCGCGAGGCCGGACAGGTCGTACATCACCGCCCATTTCCGCCCGTGCGCCACGGCGCCGGCCCGGCAGTGGTCGAGAACCGTGTTGAGCGATCCGATGCGCTTGGAGCTGGTGGCGGACGCGAAGCGCTGGATGAAGGCGCCGTCGATGCCGTACTCCTTCATCCACCGGAAATGGCGGTCCACCGTCTTCCGGTTGTGCGAGCTGAACACGTGCGCGACCGAGCCGTCGGCGTGGCGGAACTCCGTCGGTATCCGCTCGTCCGCGTCGAGCTCCGCCACGTCGGGCCACAGGTCGATGCTGCACGAGCCGGGCTTGAAGCCGCCGCGAGAGGCATAATGCACCCACCCCTCGTTCGAACCGTCGCCGGGCGTGCGGAACCAGCCCTGGTAGCCGCACATCACCGCGCCGTCGAGATCCGACACCGCGGCCGCGGCCGCCGGTGCGGCAGCCGCGCAGAACGCCAGGGCCGCCCCGGCGGCGGAAGCACGAAACAAACACGAAATGCGAAACCGAGAAGCTCCAAACAGGCCGGACCGTACGGGACTTGGTGCATCCGTGGGGGGATTCGTTTCGTGCTTCGTCATCGCGCCGCCGCCTCCCACCGCCACGACGGCTTGGCGTCGCGCGCGAGGGGCTGGCCCTGCAACTCGGCGCGGAGAAGCTCGACCGGGATCGGGCCGGCGCGGAGGAGCGCGTCGTTGAAGTCGATCTCCTTCATCCGCCCGCGGCCGGTCATCTCGGTGCGCAGCGCGAGGAGTTGCAGGCTGCCGATCGTGTAGCTGACCGGCTGCAGCGCGCCCATCGGACCGATGAAGCGCCGCACCTCGCTCGTGGCGCCGTACTTCTCGTGGCCGACGCGGTCGACGAGGAACGTCACCATCTCGTCCGGCTTCATCTGCCCGAGCTGGAACTTGAGCGCGACGACCACGCGCGCGGCGCGATGGAGGCGCCAGAAGAGCATGCCGACGCGCTCCTCCGGCGTCCGCGCCCAACCGAGGTCCCACAGGCGGCGTTCGCAGTAGAGCGCCCAGCCCTCGATGAAGAACGCGGTCGAGAAGGCGCGGCGGTGCGGGCTGTGGCGGGCGCTCTGGAAGATCTGGAGGTGATGGCCCGGGATCAGTTCATGCGGGGTGGTCAGCCGCGTGGCGTGGCGGTTGTTGCCGCGCATCACCATCAGCTTGTCCTCCTGCTTCATGTCCTCGCGGGCGAAGGCGACGAGCATCTCCTGCCACGAATAGGCCGCGTACGGCACGGTCCGCATCGCCTCGGGCGAGAGCATCGTCATCCGCCACGTCTCCTCGCACAGCGGCGGCACGGTGACGAACGCCTTCTTCTTCACGAACCCGATCGCCTCGCGGCCGATGGCGGCGACGAGCGCGTCCTGCTGACCCGGCGGGACGTGGTCGGCCTTGACCTTCGCCAGCGCGGCCTTCCAGTCGTCGCCGCACTTCATCGCCTTCGCCTCGGCCCTGAGCGCGGCCTCGCACAGCGCCATCTCGCGCTCGCCGATCGCGATCAGTTCCTCCGCCGACTGCGGCAGGAACTCGAAGCGGATCGCATCGGCCAGCGCCGCGGCGCCGAGGGGCTCTCCGACCAGCGGGTCCTCGTCCTTGCCCTTCTGGCCCGCGACCTCCTCCTTCAGAAGCTTGGCGAACTCGTCGAGTTCCTTCCCGGCCTCCTCGTAGGGGGTCTTCATCCACCACGTGAAGTCGGGCTGGTAGCCGGACTGGGCCTCGTACCAGCGCTTGAGCACGGCGCGCGCCTCCGCAACGACCCCCGCCGCGCGCAGGGCGGGCGCGGGCTCGAGGGCGATCGGCGGCGTCTCGTTGGTCGGGGACGCCTGGCCGGCCGGCTTCGCGCCTTTGTCCGCCGCCGGATCCGTCTTCGACTCCGCGGGCTTCGGGGCCTTCGCCTTGAGTCCTGCCGCGACGCCTTCGCGCAGCTTCTTCACGTCCTTCGCGATCGCGCCCAGGCTGGAAGCCGCGGCCGGACCGTCGACCGGCTCGGCGCGCCAGCGGGCGCGTTCGAGGTCGACGATGGTGCCGCGGAAGGCCACGAGATTCGTGATCGCGTTCAGCCGCGACCGTTCCAGCGCGAGGCCCGCGAGGGACTGCTCGCAGTCGTTCCGGAGGAGCACGTAGTCGACGCGCCCCGTGGCGTCGAGCGCGTCGAATGCGACGGCATCGAGGCGGCTCATCCAGTCCCGGTGGAAGCGCTCGATGCGGTCGAGCCGCGACTCCGCGCAGCGGATGTTGTGGAAGGCGTGCAGGCTCTCCGAGTCCGCCTGGTATTCGCGCACCAGCGGCGCCAGCGGCGACTCCGCCGACTCGACGGCGGCCCCGATCGACATGCCAGCAGCCAGCGAAAGAAGGAAGCGATGCCGGTTCATGCAGCGCAGTCTACGGCCCCACCCGGCCGATCTCAACCCGGGGGCCCCGTGACCCGCCTACTTTCTGCCCCCGCCCTGCGCGGCCGGCATGCGGACCTTGAGCTTCTGGCCGACCTTGAGCAGCTTCGCGTCCGTGAGCCCGTTGCGCTCCACGATGCCCTTCACCGTGTCGGCGCCGCCGGTCTTCCGCGCGATGGACGACAGGGTCTCGCCCGGCTTCACGACATGGTCGCGGACCTCCGTCGCCCGCGGCTCCGGCTCCTCCGCGATCATGGGCGGGGCCTCGCGCACCTCGATCGGCGGCATGGGGGGTGCGGGCGGCGCTTCACGGACTTCGATCGGCTTCGGCGGAGGAGGCGGAACCGGCGGCGTGGCGCGGACCTCGATGGGCGGGGGCGGCGGGGGCGGAGGCGCGACCTTGGGGGGCGCATCGCGCACCTCCACCGCGCCCGCGGCCGCCATGGAGCCGATCACCGTCGCCGCGGCGGCGGCGCGTGCCGAGCGACCCCCAGGGCGCGGTACGGGCGTGACGTCGACGGGGGCCGGCGGACGGACGGCGGGCGCGGCGCCATGGATGTGCACGCGCAGACGCCGCGAACCGATCCGGATTCCGTCGCCCGCCAGCAGCACGACCGGCTTCTCGGGGGGCACCCGGAGTCCGCGGCCGGCGCGGGTCACCGTCACCGGCGGCGCGCCGTCCCGGCGGTACAGGATGAGGCACTCGTCCATCGACACCCACAGTTCGCACGCCGGCGGCACCGGGCTCTTCCAGAGCACGTCGCCGTCAGGTCCGAGACCGAGGCCCTCCTCGCGGCCGGCCACGGCCGTGCATGACAGATAGCGCGGGCACCCTCGCCCGGGTTTCAGGTCCTCGATGCAGATCGCCTTCGGTGTCGGCATGGTCGTCTCCTTGGTCATGGTCTCCCGTCGAGACCGGATCCACCGGCCGGGAGGGTCGCCGGCCCCGGCGACCGGACGTGCGATACCCGCGGCATCGGGCCGCGGGGCCGCAGCCCCTCCGCATCCTCGTCCCGGTTCGGTGATTTGTCACGGTTCAAACATCCCTCATGTGCCGCGACGTCGTCCGCGGCGCCACGTCGTCCGGCGTCTCGATCCCGCGTGCCCGCGCCTCGGCGAGCAGGAACGCCACGGGCCATTCGAGCGCGGACCCGCGGTCCTCCGCCAGCAACTCGGACACCACGCGCACGCGCCACGGGCCGCAGGGCGGCACGTCGGGATCGCCGCTGTAGAGCAGGTTCTCCGAACGGCATCCGCCGCCGCAGATGGTCGCCAGCGGGCAGTCGCGGCATACGGCGAGATCGGCCGCGCGGTGCGGGTGGCCGCGAACCTCGCGCACGGCGGCCTCGAAGCCGGTGCCCGCGAGGTCGCCCACCTTCTCCTCCATCTTGAAGCAGTTGAAGAGCGCGCCGTCGCTGCGGACGTGGACGTGGTGACCGAGCGCGCAGGTGCACCCCTCGCGACGGTCGACGAGCGGAGCCGGGTCCATCGCCGGGATCGTCTCGCCGGTCTCCAGCGCGATGCGGTCGAGCGCCGCCTCCAGTTCCGCCCGGCTTCCGAACATGTGCGCGCCGGTCTCGCGACCGCTGTGGTAGAGGACGCCGAGGCTGAGCGGGATCCCGGGCGGCAGGCGCCGGCGGAGGCCCGGCAGTTCGCGGGCGACATCGTCGAGCTGCCCGGGCACGAGCATGAGGTCGAGCGTCGGAAGGCCGCCGAAGCGGACGAGGTTGCGGACGGCCGCAAGGACCGCATCGTAGCGCAGGGCGCCGGAGATCGCGTCGCAGGTTCCCGCCCCGGGTCCGCCCAGGCTGATCCGGACCTTGGCGCCGCGCGACATGAGGCCCGCGACGCGGTGCGCGAGGGTCTCGTCCGCCAGCGGGACCCCGTTGGTGAAGATCGTGAGGTCGAGGCCGAGCGCGAGGATTTCGTCCGCCAGGTCCGCCGCCCACGGCACCAGCAGCGGCTCGCCGCCGAGCAGCGCGACGCGCGTGCGGGGGCCGAGGGCTGCCGGAATGCGGCGCACGACGTCGAGCATGCCCTCGTACGTCACCTCCCGCGCGCGGGCGCGGCCGGAATTGGTGCAGCAGTACTCGCACGATAGGTTGCACGCATTGGTCAGCTGGATCTGCACGCTGGGGTTCTCGGGCTTCGCCGCGCGCGGGGAACCGAAGAAGCCGTGCCGGTCGAGATCCCTCCGCAGACCCGGCCGGACCGCCGCGGCGTCGTGTCCGTCGGCCAGCACACGCCGCACCGCGGGGACATCGCGCGGCGGGATCCGGCAGAAGACGGCGTGGCCCCGCGAGACGAGCAGCGCCCCGCGGGCGAGCGGGAGCAGGACGCTGTCGGCGGGGAGGCGCACGGTGCCCTTCTACGGCTGTTTCCGCGCCGGTTTCGCGCGCGGCCGGGCGGCCGGAGCCGCCGGCTTGCGGATCTCCACGGGCACGTCGTTCGTCTGCTTCGCACCGGGCGTGCTGCGGCCGGCGTCGATCCATCCCTGCAGCAGCGCGGTCAGTTCGGCGACCTTGTCGGGGTTCGATCCGTAGAGATTCTCCTTCTCGCCAAGGTCCGCGGCCAGGTTGTAGAGCTGGCCCGGCGCCGCGTTGGACGACGGTTCGCTCCAGTTTCCGCCCCCGCCGGGCGCCGGGATCAGCTTCCACGAACCCTTGCGTACGGCGAAGATGCCGCCGGCGCTCGCGCTCACCGCGCCCTCGCGGACCGGCTCGCCGCCGCCGCGCAGCAGCGGCATCAGGCTGAAGCTGTCCTCCGCCGCCGTCTCCGGCAGCTTGACGCCGAGCGCATCGGCGAAGGTTGCGATGAGATCGGCCTGATGGACGAGCTGGCCGCACACTCCGCCCGGCTTCACGACGCCCGGCCAGCGGACGATGAACGGCACGCGGTGCCCGCCCTCCCACGCGTCGGCCTTGTAGCCGCGCAGCGGGCCGCTCGGGAAGTGGCCCTTCGCCTCCATCTCCTTCGCGCCGATGTAGGGCGCGCAGCCGTTGTCGCTCGTCAACACGACCAGCGTGCGGTCCGCGGCGCCGGACTTCGCCAGCGCGTCGAGGACCCGGCCGATCGCGGCGTCGGTCTCCATGACGAAGTCCGCGTAGGGGATCAGGCCGCTCTTCCCCCTCCATTCCGGGTTGACCGCGATCGGCGTGTGCGGCGCGGTCAGCGGCATGTAGAGGAAGAAGGGCTTCCCGGCCTTCGACTCGCGTTCGACGAACGCGCAGGCGCGGTCGGCGAGGGCCGGGAGGATCTTGGACAGGTCCCAGCCGGGCAGCGCCGGCCCGCCGAGGCTGGCGAGATGGTTCTGGAACAGCTCCTTCGGAAGAAACTCCGTCGGGATGCCGACGGTCCGCTCGTTCTCGATGAAGCAGTACGGCGGCCAGTTGGGCACGTCGGTGCCGAAGTACTCGTCGAACCCGCGCGATGTCGGCCCGCCGGAGAACGGCTTTGAGAAGACCGCACGCCACGCCGCACGGTGGGTGTCGGTGACCTCGGCCGCCGCGCCGCCCTTCCCGCTGAAGAGCTTCGCCTCGCCCTCCGGGACGCCCCAATCGCGGCCGAGATGCCACTTGCCGATGCACGCGGTCGCGTAGCCCTTCGGCTTGAGCATCCCGGCGATCGTCAGGCGATCCGGCGCGATCAGCGGATCGCCGAAGACACCGACGATGCCGCGCTGGAGCCGCGTGCGCCAGTGGTAGCGGCCGGTCAGCAGCGCGTAGCGCGACGGCGAGCAGACGCCGGAACTCGAGTGGGCATCGGTGAAGCGCATGCCCTCCGCGGCCAGCCCGTCCATGCGCGGCGTGGGGATCTTCCCGCGCTCCGGGTTGTAGCAATGCACGTCGCCGTAGCCGAGGTCGTCGGCGAGGATCACGACGATGTTCGGCGTCGACGGCGCCGCGACAACCGTTGTTGCGACGAGGGCGGCCGCCCCCGCAAGAATCCGCACGAGTCCGTTCATTCCGAAGCCCTCCGTCCGGCGCCGGCCGGTCCGCCGCACATCATGCGCCTCCCGTCGGCCGGGCTCAAGCAGGGTGTCCCCCCGGGGGGTGTCGGTGTTAATTAAGTCCGACACCATGGTTCCGGGCGGTTAGGCGGGCTTCCCGCTGGCGGATGCAGCCCGGGGGGACCGGCGCGGCAGGAGGTCGGGCGCGCCATCACCGCGCGGGAGCGCGGCGGCCGGGAGGCGCGGACGGCTCCGATCGGCCCGCGCGGGGCGGGAACTCGCCGGCCCGGGCGGCGTCGAACGCGGGGTTGGGGACGGGCATCCCCGCCCCGATCGCCGCGCGCCACGCCGCGAGATCGGCGCGCAGGGCTGCAACCGTGTCCGGACTCGACGCGGCGAGATCGCGCGTCTCGCCGGGGTCGGCCTCGAGGTCGTAGAGCTCGGCCCGGCCGTCGTCGAAGAACTCGATCAGCTTGTGCCGCCCCTTCCGGATCGCGCCGCCGGGCCATCGCGACCACATGCTGGTCGGGAAATGCCAATGGAGCGCAGCGCGCCCCGGCCATCCGGCGCCGCGGAGCAGCGGCGCCAGGGACATCCCGTCCGCCGGCCCTTCCGGCGCACGAACGCCGGCGATGTCGAGGACCGTCGCGAAGAGATCCGGCGTGACGACCGGTTCGGCGCAGAGCGTCCCCGCCCGCGCGACGCCGGGCCAGCGGACGATCAGCGGCACGCGGATCCCGCCCTCGTAGAGATCGCCCTTCTGCGACCGCAGCGGCAGGTTGCACGTCGCCAGCGGCGCGGGCGGCGTGAGGTGCGGATCCGCGATGAGCCCCCCGTTGTCGGACGTGTAGATCACCGCCGTGCGCCCCGCCAGGCCGAGCGTGTCCAACTCGTCGAGCACGCGCCCGAGCGCCCCATCCGCCTCCTCCGTCATCGCGGCGTAGACGGGATCGATGGTCGTGACGCCGCCACTCGCCGCCTTCGCGCGGTACGCCGCCACGAGCGCCTCCGAGGCTTCCATCGGCGCGTGAACCGCGTGGAAGTTGACCATCAGCAGGAACGGCCGCCCGCGGTTCGCCCGCAGGAACCGCACCGCATCGGCTGCGATCGGCCCGGTCTTCTTGTGCGGTCGCGCCGCCGCCCACGCATCGAGAACCGGATCCGCATCCTTGCGCGGCGGCGGTGCGAACCCCTCGTCCTGCGGCGTGCGGCCGACGTGCCACTTGCCGAACGACCCGCACGCATAGCCGGCCGGCGCGAGGATCTCCGCGAGCGTTGGCGCGTCGTCCGGCAGCCCGGTTCGGTTCGGCGGCGGGGTCATCCGCGCGTACGGCCGCGGCACGAGATTCAACACCTCGTACATGCCCAGACGCCCCGGCGCGCGCCCGGTCAGCAGGCTCGCTCGCGTCGGCGAGCACACCGGCGCGGCGGCGTAGGCCTGGGTGAACCGCATGCCCTCCGCGGCGAGCCGGTCCGCACGCGGCGTCGCGATGAACGTCCCGCCGCAGCATCCGGGGTCCTTCCACCCCAGGTCGTCCATCAGCACGACCAGGATGCCCGGGGGCGGCGGCTTCGCCGCATTCGCCGCCTCCAGGCCATGGAAAGCGAGAAGAACCGGCAGCATCCAGGCGCGCTTCACGGGACGTCCCACCTCACCGCCCCGCGGGCAGCCAGACGGACATGTCGCCGGGGCCGCGGTTGCACCATGCGTAGTACGGGACCATGCGCAGGCGGAACGGCCGGCCGCCAGCGCGGGCCGGACGGTAGAGCTCCTGCGCCGCGCCGCCGGACGGCAGCACGCGCGCCTCGCATTCGAGCACCGTGACGCCGCCGAGAAGGTCCGGCTCGGGGCGGACCGTCCATGCCGCCGCGACGGGCAGCACGACGTCGTCGATGTCGATGTCCTCCGGAAGATCCGCAGATTCGACGCAGTAGACCAGCGGCCCGCGCATCACCGCCACCTGTCCGCGGTTCTGTTCGACAACCGGGTTCGCCTCGACGAGGCGCGGCGCCATCGGCAGCGCCAGGGCGACCGTGTCGCCCGCCTTCCACGCGCGGCGGATCTCCGCGTAGGCACCCGCCGCGGGCGCAGGCTCCACCGCCTCGCCGTTGACCGCGAGCGTCGCGCCCGCCGACCATTCCGGGATCCGGACTCGCAGCGCCCATGGGGCGGCCGGCGTGGCGTCGATGCGGACCGCGACGTTCCCGTCCCACGGGTAGCGCGACGCCTGCGCGAGGCACACCGCGCCGCTCGCGACCTTCCCCGTCATCGTGCCGGTGCCGAAAAGGTGCAGCCAGACCGCGTCGTCCGACAGCCCCCATGCCCACTCGCCCAGTCCCGCGATCGTGCGCGCGACGCTCGGCGGACAGCAGAAGCACGGCCACGCCGGCCATCGTTCCATCGCGTCCTGCCACTCCAGCGGCACGTCGGTGCGGCGTTCGAGCGGGTTCGTGTAGAAGAACCGCGTGCCGTCGAGGCTCATCGCCGAGAGCATGCTGTTGTGGAGCACGCGTTCCATCGTGTCGGCGTACCGCGCGGAACCCGTGAGCGCGAGCATCCGTCGGCTGAACATCGCGTGGCCGATGTTGGCGCAGGTCTCGTTGTACGCTGTCCGCTGCGGCAGGTCGAAGGCGGCGCCGTAGGCCTCGTGGACGCGGTCATTCCGCACGGAGAGACCGTGGTGGTAGGCGGCGGTGCCGCCGGTCACGTACATCTTGCGGCCCGAGATGTCCTCCCAGATCCGCTCGACGGCTTCGCGCAGGGCCGCCTCCCCGGTCTCGGCGACGACATCCGCCGCGCCGGAGTAGAGGTACGCCCCGGTGACCGCGTGGCCGACCGCCTGCGTTTCCTTCCGCAGCGCGACGCGGTCCTGCGTCTGGTCGCCGGGATCCCTGTCCTTCACGTCCGGCACGTTGGGCCCCGGCCAGGGCTGCGAACCGCGCATGGTGACGAAGATCCCGGCCAGTTCGAGATGGCGCGGGTCGGCGGTGACGCGATGGAGGTCGACCAGCCCCATGATGTTCGACGGGTTCCAACCGAAGTGAGCCAGTTCCTTCGGCCGCGGCTGGAAGGTGCGGTAGAGGTAGTCGGCGCACTTCCGCGCCACGTCCAGCAGCGAGGCCTTGCCGGTGGCGCGGTGGTGAACCGCCGCCGCCGTCAGCAGATGCCCCATGTTGTAAAGCTCGTGGTAGTTCCGCATCCCCCAGCGCTTCTTCTCCGGATTGAACTGCGTCTGGGTGCCGAGGTAACCGTCCTCCGCCTGCGTCCGGGCGATGCGCGCGATCCATTCGTCCATCTTGCGATCCAGCGCCGGGTCGCGCGTGAGTGCGTAGACGCGCGCCATCGACTCGATCCACTTGTAGACGTCGCCGTCGCTCCAGTTGTTCCCCTTGTGGCGGGCGCCGTCGACCCCGGCCAGCTCGAAGTTGCAGAGCTGCGCGCCGTTCGTCGGGCAGCGCATGGCCGCCTCCATCGCGTCGAGCGTCCGCGTGCGGCACAGCTCCACGCGCGCGCCCCAGAACCCGCCGGTCCAGCGCGCCGCCGCCATCTCCGGCGGCTCCATGCACGTGTGTGGACTGCCCGCCCCCGCCGACGCAACCCACGCGCCAACGACCGCCAGAATCCACCCGCCCCGGCGCCGCATGCTGCTCTTCATGATCCTTCTCCTCGGGTCCGGGTGTAACATTATCGAGTGCGACCGCATCCGATAATGTTACACCTCGGCCTTGGGCTTCCGTTCATCCCCTGCGTCCGACCCCCGCCCCGGCGCGCCGCCGAGACGCTCCGTGATCGCGTCGGCGCACGCCTTCACGCGGGCGCCGAGACGAGCGAACTGCGACCGCGGCATCCGCTCCGCCGGCCCCGTCACCCACACCGCGGCGGCCGGATGGCCGTGCAGGTCGCGCACGGCCGCGCCGACGCAGTGAACGCCTTCGAACTCCTCGGCCCGGTCCACGGCGTACCCGTCGCGCCGAACGCGATCCAGCTCGCGTTCGAAGGACGCGCGGGATGCCAGGGTCCGCGGGGTCAGCCGCGGAAACGACATCCCCGCCAGCACCGGGTCGCGCTCCGCGGCCGGAAGCGCCGCCAGGATCGCCTTCGCCGGCGCAGCCGTATGGAGGCTGTGAAACACCCCGGCGTCGACCGTGTAGCGGAACTGGTGCAGCCCCGGGATCTGCGCGAGGATCACCCCCTCGCCGCCGCGCAGCGCCCCGACGAGGACCGTCTCCCGCAGGTCGTCGCGCAGCGGACGCATCGCCTCCAGCGCCACCTCGACCAGGTGCTGTCCCCCCATCGCCGCGTAGCCGAGCCGCAGCAGCGCCGGCGTGAGGAAGAACCTCCGGGACGCCTCGTCGCGACGCAGGTAGCCCCGCGCCTGCAACAGCGCCGCCAGCCGGTGCGTGCTCCCCGCCGGCGCCCCGATCGCCTCCGCCAGGTCCTGCAGCCGCAGCCCGTTCGGCTCGCGCGCCAGCTTCTCGAAGATGTCCAGCGTCCGGTCCGTGCTCGGAGCGGGCGACGAGGGCGGAGCGGAGCGGGAGGATTGTGACTTTCGCATATGTAAGTCTATTTCATAGCTGGAATCTTGGACGACGTCAATCCCGGGCCGGCCCCCCTGCCGGCCGTCCACGCATCCCCCCGACGGGTGGCGCCACCGCGGAAGGTCACCGGGACCCGGGGGCGGCGAACCGGATCTCGATCCGCGCGGGCGCGCCGGGCGGCAGCGGAACCGCGTCGCCGGCGACGGGCGCGCCGTTGAGGCGGACCGACTCCGCCGCGCGGCCGAAGGAC
>Ga0194126_10004754_pt1 | contig 20502 bp, 18 predicted proteins | sample TA2KigC150mmetaG_FD_148641 | JGI IMG/M metagenome (GOLD analysis project Ga0194126, IMG submission 148641) | Freshwater microbial communities from Lake Tanganyika, Tanzania - TA2015035 Kigoma Deep Cast 150m | ecosystem: Environmental > Aquatic > Freshwater > Lake | place: Tanzania: Lake... | reverse complement strand
GAGAAACAAAATTGAAATCGAAAACGTTCACAATCTCATTCATCATGTTGAAATAAAATAACTATTAGAATTTTTTCAAAACTTTAACCGGACAGTACTGATTTTCTATTATTATTTTCTTGACAATCAACGACAATTTGGGTTAGGATGCCTTTAGTGGACACCAAAGTTAAGGTACAATTCTTTTTATCTTACCTCAGGATATTTCAAAATCAACTCCTTTTCATTGATCTGGATAAATTTTTCAACAAAGGGAACATAAAATCGGAAATGGAAAGCATTACCTTTCTGTTAAGGGAGTAAAATTGAAAAAAATTTTGGCTATCTTATCAAACTTTGGCTACTGGGGTGTTGAACTTACCGGACCGATGGTAAAGCTTGATCAAGCGGGGTACGAGCTGGTTTTTGCGACACCCAAAGGCGCCAGGCCGATTGCGCTGCCACCAAGCTATGAGGAGAAGTATTGGGACCCGCCGCTTGGAACATGTGTCAATTCAAGATTTGACATCGAGCAGGTCAAATCAATAAAGGATAGCCCGAAGCTCGACCATCCTATTAACATTTCCGAATGGATTCCTGAACGACCCTATTTTTCTTCACAGAACTTCATCCGCGAATGGGAAAAGTATTTCAAAATCGTGGGGGAGCGTCACAAGGAATTGGAGCAGTACGCCGGTCTGCTCCGCACAGTGCTTATGGCGGTCGAGGCGGCGCTCGGGCTCCGGCCAAGTCGGGATCGGTTTCGTCTGATCGTCTGGGGTGCGTGCACACGGAGCAGCACCATCTGAGTGACCACGGTGACGCGATGGACCTCGCTCGCGGGAAGAATCCGTCGAACTTCCCGTTGCAGCCGTCCGCGGGGCGCTCCGCGGAACGGCTCCGCTGACCGGTCGCTTCACGATCACCGAACTCGCCGAACAATACACCCATCGGCACCATCTTCGCGGGAGAATACGAGGGATTTGACCAAGTCGACGATGCCCTGTGACACGTTTACTTTTATGACCAGAAAATCGGATATTTCGACGAGAGAAAACTCCGCATTATGGACTCACGAGGACGATACAAAAGAAATCTCGTATAAAGGGGGCCGCCCGGAAAAAAACATAGGCATCAGCCAGGATTTACAAATCGGTGCTCTAAGTGTATATTAAATTATTATTAGAAAGGAGATCCAACCATGCCCGAGCTCAAAGACCGCATTCTGGAAGTCTTCAAGGGCCCGTGCCTGTCAGTTCTTGCCACGATCACGAAGGACGGCAAGCCGTGGGTCCGCTATGTGATAACGGAGGCTTCGGACGACCTGACGTTCCGGTGTTCCTCGTTTGTCAACGGACGCAAGGTCGCTCAGATCGAGAGCAACCCCGAGGTACACCTGACGTGCGGCATCGCCCAACCGACAGACAGGGGGCCGTATCTCCAGATCCAGGGACGCGCGGAGTTCTCGACAGACCGCGAAGCCCGGCACGCCTTCTGGAGCGACAGGCTCTGCGCCGTCTTCGAGGGCCCGGATGACCCGAAATACGGCGTCGTCACGGTCCATGCCTACCGCATCGAGTTGTGGCACGTCGGCTCGAAACCCGAAGTCTGGGAGAGAGGGTGATAGGGAGGTATACTTGATGGCATCCAAAGTTTGGCACGCAGGAAACAGAAGTTCGTCCCCAAGTACAAGTTATGTGGCGATGATGCTGGAGGCCTTTGAGGCCGCCGGGTTTGATAAGATGATCAAACCAAATGACACCGTCGCTATAAAGACCCATTGCGGGGAGTGGAACAACACCGCTTACTTGAGACCCGTTTACGCACGAGCGCTGGCGGACAAAATCAAGGAACTGGGAGGACGTCCCTTTGTCACTGACACCACCACCCTTACCTATGGTCCCCATTGCAGCAGGGCGACCGAGCTTGATATACGGATGACCGCCGAGCGCAACGGCTTCACCTCGGCGGCTTTGGGTTGCCCATTCATCGTTGCCGACGGGTGGAGCGGGACGGATGATGTGATTATCGATCTTCCGGAAGGATACATCCTGAAGGAGGCCTTCATTGCCAAGGCCATCGCACATGCGGATGTCCTGATTGTATTGACACACTTCAAGGGTCATCCCCTCGGTGTTGTCGGCGGTGCCCTGAAAAACCTCGGTATCGGCGCTCAGTCCCAAAGAGGCAAACACAATGTGCATTTGGGCGGTCACCCGAAATACGGACTGGGGGCCACCACGGATTTCCATCCCGAACGATGCAAGGGCAAGGAGTGTCCGAAATGGGAGCTCTGCGACAACTGCTGCCCCTTCGACCTGTTTCACGTCAAGGACGATACTATTGAATGGGAGCGGGAGAAATGCACCGGCTGCATGGGACACATTGATGTCAATACGTGGTGTGGTGTCTTTAACTTCCCCAGGGAGCCCTTTGAGATGTGCCAACCGGCCATAGCTGACGCTTGTCTGGCTACAGTGAAGGCGGTAGGAAAGGATAAGGTCGGATACATCAACATGGCCATTGACCTTACTCCCATGTGTGACTGCATGAGCTTTGCCGACACACCCCTGGTTCCCAACCTGGGGGTCTTTGCCAGCAAGGATCCCGTGGCCATCGACAAGGCAAGCCTCGACAAGGTCAGTGAAGCACACGGGACTCCCGGGTCAGCGGCCGAAGACCGCGGTGTAGCTGATCCCGGCAAGAAGAAACTCGAAGCAGTCTCTCCTGTCCACCCGGGGATGAGTGAGGAAGCCCAGATCAACACCGGAGCGTTGATCGGATTGGGAAGCAAGGAGTATGAATTGGTGACGATCGACACGCCGCCTGCAAAGTTCTTTGGTTTCTCTGCTGACACGAGACCACTCGGCCAGCGTTTCGCGAACCTGTATGCAAAAGAGGTCCCCTTTCCCAGGGACAGGTATGACGGAAAGGGCTTCAAACGGGCAGCGGAAGCGGAATACGAAAAGCTGAAGTGAAAACGGTCCCTCAAGCAGGCGAACCGGCCCCACGGCAAGAACAGAAGCACGAGAGGAAAGGAAGCAAGGACATGGAAAACGATTGGATGCGCAGTATGACGGACACCGTAACTCAGGTGTCAATCCTCGATGCCTTGCTTGCGCGCAAATTTGACGGATGCCTGCCATGCCGCGAACTGCTGAAGTATGGTGACTTCGGTATTGGCACGTATGACCGGATGGATGGGGAAATGATTATTGTGGACGGCCGCCTGTATCAGGCCAGGGCAGACGGCAAAGTCTATACGCCCGACCCTGACAACCGCACACCGTTCGCGACGGTCTGTCGTTTCGATCCGGACCAAACATGGACGCTTAGTGATTCCATCGATCTCGAAGCCATGAAGAAAGAGATCAACGAAAAAGCGTCGAACCAGAACGTGTTTGTCGCCATTCGCGTGGAAGGCTTCTTTTCGTACATGAAGACGCACGCCCTGCAGATACAAAGCAAGCCGTATCCGCCCACAGCGGAAGTGGTGAAAGCCTGCGTGCAGCGTGAAATGAAGGATGTCTCCGGGACGATAGTCGGATTCCGGAGCCCGCCATACGTCAGGGGAATTGGCGACCCGGGGTATCATCTGCACTTCCTGTCGAACGACAAAACGCAGGGCGGCCATGTCCTGGCGTTTGAAATGGACCGGGGCGACTGTGCTATCGACATCTGCAGCAACTTTCACGTTATTCTGCCTGAAGATGGCGCCGCGCTGGCCGGTATTGACCTGAGCAAGGACCTTGTCAAGGAATTCCATGAGGCACTCTCTGGTGGTGTATCATCCAGACATAAGTAACTTCATCAGAGGAGAAGCAGCCATGTCATTTTCACTGGGGCCGTCTGCCCGGGACGACGGTGTCGAGAGCGGAATCGCCGAAGCCCTGGATTCACTGGACGCCCGGTCGGTCTGCTTTCGCATAGAGGCGCAGGGAAGCCGTTGGGAGCCTCTTCAGGCTCTACGGCCCAAAGGCTCTCCGCTTCGACCTTCAGACTTTAGCATTGTCGCCGTCCACGACCTGGCCCATAACCGCATGTGCCTGTCGTGGCAACGGACCTTCCTGGAGCCGCTGACCGCCACCGTCAACTTTGATGAAATTGTGGTTGATAACGAAGGCTATATCTCGGCCTCTGACATAGCCCTGGCCCCGCGGCCGGCTCGTCCCATGGAATCCGATCGCCTGGCCGCTGTTCGCCGCCAGCAATATTTGCTCAATCCCCAGCTGCTCGTGGGAGATGCTCTCCGCCGGCAGCACGAGACCGGGCAGCGGGTCATTCGCTATATCGGCCGCCAGGAGATTGACGGCGCTCCTCATGGAGTCGTTGTAATCGACGCATTGCCCCGACCGATCCGCCTCTTTGTGGCTCTCGACTCGAATCAAGTATCCCGCCTTGTCACGCAAGAAAACGACTTCCCCTGTGGCGATATCGACATCGTCGTGGCGTTCTCGGACTGGCGCCGCGACAGTGGGCTCGCCTTCCCATACCAGGTTGAGCTGAGCTGGGAAGGAGTGGTTATGCACCGTGAAACTCGCCAGCGAATCGAAGTCAATCCCCAGCTCGAACCAGACACATTTTCCCTCTCCGAAACGCTACCCTTCGATCCCAGGCTGGCCGAGCGCGGCGTAATCAACGCGCAGTGGATTCACCGCGCCCTGGCCATGGGGGCGCCGATGATTCTCGATGCCGGCCCGGTGGTGCTCGTGCCATTTACTCCTGATGTCGTGTCAATTGGCGGCGGTATCCACCACTCATTGGCTATCGCCCTCGACTCGGGGGTGGTTGTGGTTGATCCGCCACTCCATGAAAATCGCTCTCTGGCGGTCATCAAGGCCGTCACCGCAAGGTGGCCGGACAAGCCGATTACCCATTTAATCCTGACCCACCACCACCACGACCACAGCGGCGGAATCAGGGCCTACGCCGCCATCGGCGCCGAGCTCATCGTGGCGCAAGGCGATCACGATTTCATAGCTCAGTGCCTCGACCGGCCGCATACAATCAGCCCCGACACGCTGGCAGCAACCGCGAATCGACCGACTATACGAACCGTCGGCGATGACAGCCTCAGCCTGGGCGGCGGCGAGATTGGAGTCCACCGGATTTCATCGCCCCACTCGTCCGAGAACCTCGTCGTGTATGTCACGAGCGTCAAGCTGCTGTTCAACGCGGACCTGTTCAACCCGGGCCTTGTTCCACATGGGGTCACCCCCCCACCTCATTGGTTGACCTATTCCCGAGATTTTCGGAAACAGGTCGAGGCACTCAATCTGGATATTAAGGCCTTGCTCGGCGCCCATGGCGTCCCGGAAGGCGGACCATATCAAGAACTAATCGACTTCACGGAATAAACAGGAGATATAGACCACCATGAGTAACGGACTCATTCTCAGCAAACCTACGGAATCACTCATCGCCAACACACCAAGCCGGAACCCCGATGCGAAGCCGAAAGTTTTCACCGCAGGCAAGCGAGGCACTGCTGCCGAAGCCGTTATTCGGACGCTCATCCAGCATCCCTCATTCGGAGACGGCACCGGCTTCCATTTCTTGAGTGGCAATACCGGCAGCAACGAGGGACCGATCTGGCAGGCCATACAGGACATCACGGGACTGAAGGGCCTGGTTCACGGTCCCAATGAGTTCATTGCCATGTGCATGGCCTCGGGGTTCGAGGCCCTGGCCAATGCCGGCGGCGAAGGGATGAAGAGGATTCCGGTTCTGCAGATGCACGCGCAGGTCGGTATGAAGTATGGTGCTGCCGGACTCGACTTCCTGGTTCGTCAGCGCCAACCATGCCTCATGCTGGTCGGTGACGCCGGAAGACTGGCTCGGCAATATGGTGGGCACAACTCTGTCCCGGATTATCCGGGGCTGCTCAAACAGCTGGGTGTGAAGAGTGTTCATTTTCCCGTCGCAGAGGAAGGCCCCAATGGGATTTTGTCGGCACTGCAGACAGCCATGACTGCAGTGATGAGTGAGCCTTACGGCTCCGTCGCGCTGGTTCTCGACGAGGATGCTCTGAACGCCATTGTGAATATCGCTCCTGCTCAGGTCGCGACACCTCCCCTGAAAGGCACCGCCAACTCCAAAAGCCCGACTGCACAGACAGCGGAAGCGATCGCTCAAGCAGCAGAGCTGCTGGCGGACAAAGAGCGGCCCGTCCTGGTGCTCAATCAGGAGGTCGGGCGCTCGGCTGGCGCCAGAGAAGCAGCCGAAAAGCTGGCTAGTCTGATCGGAGCCAACGTCGTCGGCTGCTATGCACCGGGCACCCTCTTCGACCGTGGACATCCAGCATGGTGCGGCAACCTGAGCTTCGGGGCAGCGGATGACGTTGAGAAACAGATCGCCGGCTATAATCCCGATGTGGTCGTGGTGGTCGGCGGCCCTTTCCCCAACAACGTCTGGCCCAATGGGCGCTCGGAGGTGCCGGAAGGAATCCCCGCCATAGTCATCAGCCCGGATAAAACCGACCAGACCAGGTGCAACATCACTGCCGACGTCTTCGTTGAGGCCAACGCCGGAATCGCACTTGCCGGCCTGGTCCAGCAGCTCGAAAAACGTCGCACACCGGAACAGCAAAAGGCCGCAAGCGAACGCCTCAGACAGATTGAGGGCGAGAATCAGGCCGCCCTCGAATCCCGCATTGCAGAGTACGAAAAACACATGGACGAAACCCCGATACATCCTGCCCGCATAGCAAAAGAGTTGATGCTGGCACTGAAGACGAGAGCTGAGAACGGAAACCTGAGCCTCGAGAACGTTGCAATCTTTGACGAAGCATTGACAAGCTTAAGACCGTTCCAGGACTTCGTAGTACACCTGGGCCTGCATGACCTATTCTACTATGACACTCCCGGGCCAACCTTAGGAGCACATGGGGCGTCTTTGGGGTTTCAGGCTGCAAACCCGAACGGGCTGGTGGTCTCGCTGTTCGGCGACGGGGGAGCCGATTTCAACGAGGGGGCATTCATCGTGTCGGCCAGGGAAAACATGCCGGTCAAGCATCTCATGATCGACAACGGTGGATACGAATTGGTCAGCGTGAATTTCGCGCGCGATTCAAGGCTGCGTGGTGAGAACGAACAGGAACAACTCGAAGCCGGGCGTGTTCTGCCGCTTCACACCCAGTACCCTGTCCATCAAAACAGGGCATTCCAGGTGCGCGGTTTCGTGGACCGGACCACCCAGGAGCCGGTGTTTGAATCAGCGTACGTCGAGCTACCGGAGCAAGTTGGCCCTGCGATTGACGCAATGCTCGATTCGAAGGGGCCATTCCTGTTGCAGGTGATTGCGCAGGGCGTGCACTTTCAGCCCTTGAGCAGGTAGGAAAACTCTGACGAGCAGATTCGAGGGAGACCGAAACGAATTCTACGAAGAACAGGGGAGCGACGATGGAAGCAGACAGATGCCAGATCAACCGGGTCAATCGAGCCGATTTGAAGGCGGAATCAGTACGTCTTCCGCAGGATGCAGGGGTCTTTACGCGGGAGGTCGGCGCTTTGGCCAAGGCCTACTTCGGGGTAATCGATAAGCAAGGCGATGTCGAGGCAATGCTCGACCATCTCAACCCGAACGGCTTCCACATCCAGGTTTTGTCACCTGCAGGCACCTTGACAAACGAAAATGATTATCGTGAATGGTATCGCCGCATCGTTTCAACATTCAGCAGTCTGCGGCACACGGTGGTAGCCCTTGCCCCGAAGCTGGTCACCCGGAACTCGGCAGAGGTGAAACTGTCTATTCACTCCGAGGTCGATCTGCGTAATCCTGCGCAAGGCGAGAATCCAAGGGCCAACGCCACATTGGACATCATCTGGGATCTTACACGTACAGAGGACGGCCGGTGGGTCATTTCCGGCCAGCGTGAGGCCCCTAATCCCACCCCTGAGTTTTCCACAGAACGGACTCGCCAATTCGCGGTAAGCTACCTCGACAATCTCGACCGACGAAACCTCAACGGTATGCTTGACGTTCTGGCACCGCAAAGCGAGTTGAACATCGCGCTCAACCAAGGCTTGATTGTTGAAGATTTTCCTCAATGGTTCAAAATGATTGATGAAACATTCATCAACTCAAAACACCGGGTTCAAGGCCTGGTTGCCTTGGAGAATGCAGATGGAACCATTGATGCGCACCTCAGGATTCACTTCACAGCGGACAGGAGGAATCCGCAGCCGAACGGCGATGCGTCTGTTGACTTTTCAGTGGATCGCATCTGGACGGTTCGTCCGGACAAAAACGGCAGGCCTCAGCTCGTAAGTCAGCGGCCGTTCGTTTCGTTCGATCTGAGCACGCGCGTCGACCCGCTGGACGTCAATGGTGCACTCAAGGCCGCTCGACGTGGCGACAACGAGGTGGTGCGCGACTGGCTGCGAAACGGCGGTGATCCAAACGCCTATGCTTCGGACGGGTTCAACCTGTTCCTGGCGGCAGCCGCAATTGGCAACACCGACATCCTTAGAATGCTGCTATTGGAGGGAGTTGGCCCGCACAAGGTTGATCCCGGCCTTCCGCTCAAAGACCCCCAGCGTCCGGACTACCACACCAATATCCTGGCGCCACACCTCTCGACCCAGAAGGGGGACGTCGCGAGCACGCTGCTCCTCCTGTCAAAAAATCCCGAACAGCTGCATGCGCGCGTGGAAGTGAACGGGCACACCCCTCTGCTTCAGACTGCCTTCTACGGGCACGTCGAACTGGCCAAGTCGATTCTGGATAATTTGGGATCCATTTTGCCCCAGGGGGCCGACATTGAAGAGGAGACACTTCGCCTCTTCAGCGAGACCACGGTGCGGGGGATCAACGCCACGCAGTTCGGTCGTCAGTTCCAGAACAAGGCAATGGTCGATGCCCTCGAGCCTTTCGATAAGGCAACGACGGAAGCCAAGCAGGCGGACACCAGGGCGCTGCTCGAGGCAATCCCTGCCGGCCCACGAAATCCTGAGGCCAGCACCCCAGCCCAGAAGGCCAGCGAGACGGTGATCAATGCGATTACGTCCGGTTTGGCTGAGGTCGCGGCGCTCGAGGAACCAGAACGCTCAACAGCGGCAGCACGTGTCATCAGCGAGTTGAAGAAAGCAACCCGGAACCAGAGTTTTGATCCGAACCGCCTGGCGGGCGAATTGCTCCAAACGCTGATCATTGCCGCGGTGACCGGTACCGATGCAAACGAGGGGGTGGCCCAGCTTCGGCGCGAAGTCGTGGATATCCTTCTGCAGAAGGGGGCGGACCCGGACAAGGAAGAGATGTACCCGATGGCAGTGGACGCCATCATTCGTGCTGCGGTGTTCAACCACTTCGATATCCTGAAGAGGTTTGAGACGGTCATGACACCAGAGGCGATGAAGCAGGCACTCAACCAGAAGCCCGCGGTAAACGGCCTGACCGCACTTCACGACTCCGTGTTGCGTGCAGCCACCGGATCAGCCGGCTATCTCGAGCAGATCCGCTGGGCGCGTGGTCTTGGAGCGGCGGCCGACATCCCGGATCACACCGGCCGAACGCAACGGGATTTTGCCGCTGCAGCGTTCGTGACTGAAGGTCAGAAGGAAAATGCGGCGGCGGTTTGGAAAGCGCTGCAATTCGATTCGCCGCCGCCCAAACCGTATGCGCTGTTCTCATACGAGAACCTGACGTTCCTCACCATCCCGGATCGCGTAGCGGACAAGGGCACGGTGTGGCGTACATTGGCAGGTTCTTCGGATGTGATCGTGAAGAGTATCGAGCTTGACGGCCCGAACGCAATGTGCGCGGAGGTTGCGCAGAACCATTCGTTCGGTACGGCGATGATGAACCGCTGTTGGCCGGATGGACGTCCGGTTTCCGCGAAGGAGGTACAGGCGTTCGCGGCGCAGACTCGGGGCACACCGTTCCTCCCGGTCATGCGGTTTGAAAGATCAGATCCCTACATCAAGCAGCTTCTTGGGGCGGGTTTGTTCGGTGCGCTGCTCGTAAACCCTGAGAGCCCCGAGGCGGTACGCGCGCTGCTTCGTGATGTCTATTTCCCGAAGCGGCCCAATGCCAACGCCGCTTCAAGGCCTTCCACGGCACAGCATCCGCACGGCAAACGCGCTGTGGGGGCGGACAACCTGGCCCAGCGTACTTTTGCGGAGTATCCCAAGATGATGGACACCGTCAATGACATGTTCATTGGTGGTCTCTCGTTCAGTAAGCCCGCTCTACCGGACGTTTTGCAGCAACTCCCCGCGCTCAAGGAGATCGGCGTACGAATGGTCGAAATCGACCACGCTGGCATCCGGACCGAGCTCGCGAAATCCTGTGCGCAAGAGGAACTCGACCGCGAGACCGAAGCGGCGATCGCCGCCATCGAGAGCGCTGCTCGAGATGCAGGGATCGTGCTGTCAGGAAGATTCAGCACGGACGAACAGATCCTGCGTGCGTTCGAAAAGGGGTATCGGCACATCATCACCATCACGGAAAGAGCAGCCCATGAGATCTCATGGCGCACGTGGGTGCCGGAAGGAAAGATAGAAGGACGCAAGCCGCTTCCTCGCGAGATGCCAGTTCGACGACCCAGCCAGGACTTCAACGACGTGCGACGTGCATTGGGGGATGGCGAGCTCGTGGTGTTCGGCGCATTGACCACACCGGACTTGAATGGTGCTATCCAACTGGCGAATAGCGGCATTTTGAACGCTGTTGCCATAGAGCGCGAACACGGTACTTGGTCTACCGAGGAAACGGTTAGACACATCGAAGCGCTACGGGAGCATACCAATGTGATTGTGCGCCTATGCAGTGCCCTCGATTCAGATGTGGGAACCTTTGTCGGCCTGGGTGTAGGGGCGCTAATAGCCACAGCGGTGCTCGATGCAGAGGAAGCACGACACTTTCTCTGCGCGGTTGAAAAGGCGAACATTGAGACGTACGGAAAGAACGACAGGAAGAAGTGGACGGTGCCAGTGGTCATGATGGAGACCGAAGGGGCGGCCAACGACACGGACATGATCGTCGCCATGCTTAAAGAACACCAAGGTGTCTGTCACCCCGGTCCACTGGACCTGTCGGCATCTCTGGGAGCAGCGTGGGGGACGGACAGGTACGAGTCGACCCTCAGCAAGATCGAAGGTATGGCCAAGGCCGCGGGTGTTCCGCTGGCTGGTGTATTGAGCACGCTCAAAGACGCTTTGGACCACGGACTCGGCATGGTACTGGCGCCTGTCGGCATGGACGCTGGTGCGCTCAACACGGGCATTGTGGGCACCAATCCACTCGAATCTTTGCGGAACGATAACTCGGCCTGACCAAGTTGCAAGCCAGCAAGAAAGGACAAGAACATGAGTGAAGAAGAAACCAGAGCCGTTGTGTCGCGGTGGTTTGACGCACTGGACGCCGGTGACGTAGACACTGCGATGGCATGTTTGGACGACAATGTCCGCTGGATCAACAGCCCCGCCGAGGAAGGAAAGCCCGGCGGCATTCCCGGCCTGAGCGCGATCGTTCCGTGGCTAGGGGACTTCTCGAACAAGGCCGACGTCATAGCGACATTCGGACCATGGGGCGAGAGGCAGGAGACAGTCAAATATGAACGCCTGAATATGATGTTCAAAGACGATCAGGCCCTGGTGCTCGTTCACGAGGCGGCTCGCATCAAGGCGACGGGCTTAGTATACGACATCGAGTTCGTTCAACGCATTCAGGTTACCGGTGATGTAATCGTCATGCTGAAGGCATACTGGGACACGTCCAAAGCCATCGCGGCATTCCGGGGAGACATGCCGACACGGTTGCTGGACGCAGCAAAGCACGGCAATACCGCCGAAGCAGAACTTGTCCTGCCGTTTGGAGCGAATCCGAACCAGGCTGACCCAGTCAGTACGGAGACCGCCTTGATGATTGCCGCAGAAAACGACCACGTTGAGATGGTAAAGATGCTCCTTTCGTACGGAGCAGAACCAAACCTGATCAGCCGCAAGTCAGGGAACACTGCGCTTCACAATGCGTGCCGAACCGGCAAACCGGGTTCGATAAGAGCACTTCTGGAAGCCGGCGCTTTTGTCAATGTCCAGCGCCCGACGACTGGCGAAACACCTCTACACGAAGCGTTAAAACACGGTTTTCCAGGATGCGCCGAAATCCTCATCGAGGCCGGTGCGAACAAAGATGTCATCGCATTCGACGGTAAGCGCCCTGCTGACGTTGCGGCAGAGAACCTGGGACCGAATGCACCGATATTGGCCCGGCTTACCTAACGCGGCCCGAGGCCGTAACCAAACTACTGGTCGCAAAGGATGCACATTCTGTCTGCAAGCATAACCCAAGGAGGAAGAGTAATGTCCGCTACCAAGAAGATTCTCGCCGTGATGTCGAACCGCGGGTACTGGGGCGTCGAGTTGACCGGCCCCATGGTCAAGCTGGAAGAAGCCGGCTATACACTGGATTTTGTCAGTCCGACGGGCGAGCGCCCGGAGGCGTTGCCCCCGAGCTACGACACCGAGTACTTCGATCCGCCCCTCGGCGTGTGCGTCACCACACCGGAAGACGCCGAGCAGGTCAAGTCCATCAAGGACAGCCCGAAACTCGACAACCCGATCAACCTGTCAGAGTGGATGCCGGAACGCCCGTATTTCAGCGCCGACAAGTTCCTTCGCGCGTGGGAGGATTACTTCCGCAAGGTCAAGCAGTGCCAGGAAGAGATGACGGCCACCTATGACGGTGTCCTCCTGGTGGGCGGCAGCGGCCCGATCGTGGACATGGTGAACAACCAGCGCGTGCACGATATCGTGCTGGGTTTCCATCGTGCCGACAAGCCGATCGCGGCCATCTGCTACGGCGTGGCAACACTCGTCTTCGCCCGGGACTTCAACGAGCGCACGTGCATCCTGCGCGGCAAACACGTCACCGGGCATTGCATTGAGTACGATTACCATGACGGCACTGGGTTCATGGGCACGGACTTCAACATGGGTCCCCCGCCCTACGTGCTCGAGTACATTCTCCGCGACGCTGTCGGGCCCGACGGCATGTACCACGGGAACTTCGGAAAGCAGACCTCCGTCATTGTCGACTACCCGTTCATTACTGCCCGGTCGCTCCAATGCGCCCACGAATTTGGGGAACAGTTCGTGAACATGCTGGACAAGGGCCTGAAACGCTACGGTTGGTAAGCGCCAGTCCTTCAAGGTCAGGAGCACATCCATGAAAGATGTCAAACCACGCCAGAATATCCGCGAAGCCATCGAAGCATCCCGGAAGGGGGACATCCCGGGACTCAAAGCCTGGCTGCGGGAGGGCAACAACCCGAATGCGCACGATCCCTCCGGCTGGAGGCCCCTGCTTTGGGCAGCCGTCCGGGGACATCACGAAGCCGTGGCCCTGTTGCTGGATAACGAATTTACCAAGGCGGACGTCACCCTGCCCCACCGTGAATCCTCCGCGCTGGCCATCCACATGGCAGGGCATTCCGGCAATGTCCGGACAGCGGAAATCATCCTCGATCACCGGCCGGACAAGGTCCCCTGCGGAATCATCACCGTTGCACCGGAACAGGCGAGTGAACGGATCAAACAGGGCTTTACGAACATTATCATGGGAATCGATGTCCTGTTTCTGCACAGCGCGGCCCTCGGCGCCATGGCTCAGATTGTCAAGAGTTGAGTGGAACTGAATCATGAAACTGCAAGGCAAAAAGGTAGCTATTTTGATTGAGGGAGATTACTACGAGCATGAGATCTGGTACTACCACTACCGTTTCTTGGAAGAAGGGGTGGAACTGCATTTCCTGAGCCGGCTGTGGGGACAGCCCTCTCTCACATTTAAAGGACACGAGTACCATGTCCCGTTTGAGTGCCACGAAAGTTTCGAGGGGATGGACGATGCTACTCTCCGGAGCTACGCCGCCATCATTGTCCCGGCGGGCATGGTGGCCGACCGCCTTCGTTATACCGAGGATGTTTCGAAACTTCCTCCCGCGTGCGAGCTCATGAAACGGGCATTCGCACAAAAACAGATCATAAAGGGGATCATCTGCCATGGCATGTGGCTGATGTCACCCATTAGCGAGATCGTCAGGGGGAGAAGGGCAGTAGTGCATAATAATCTGCTCGGCGATGCGAAGAATTACGGGATTGAGTACGTGAATGAGGATGTGGTGGTTGACAATGACCTTGTTACGGCGCGCACCGGCGGCCACTGTCACCTTTTCACGAAAAAAATCATCGAATTGCTGTCACGATCATAGGGAGGAGTTATGGCTTCCGCCACATTTGCGCATGTCGGTGTGGTTTGCAAGGACCCGATAAAACTTGAGAAGTTCTACACAAAACATTTTGGTTTCACCCGCTCCCGGGTATTTGCGCCGGGACCTGATCAGGTGGTAATCATCAGATCGGAAAGTCTCGCCCTCGAGCTGTTCAAGGCAACGGCCGAACGGCCTGACAAAGCGCCCACAGAAGCTGGCCCGATGTATCCCTGCTGGCGCCATCTCTGCTTCATCGTTGATGACCTTGAAGCAAAGCTCAAGGAACTGGGCGACGAGGTAAGAATTACACTGGGGCCGCTTGACATGGGCCAATTTATTCCCGGTATGAAGGTGGTGTGGGTGGCCGATCCCGAGGGCAACATCATCGAGCTCAATCAGGGTTACGTCGACCAGGACAATTCGCCACCGCTCCTGTGAGGCAGGCATTCATGAAAGCAATACGCCAAGAGTCAGCAAACCGCAAAGAAGCCCGATCGGGTGAAGCAAACCCCGCCCGCGGCGCAGCGGAAAATCAACGCCTGACCGCCATGAGCGACGGCGTCTTCTCCATCGTGATCACCCTGATGGTCCTCTCGATCAGAATCCCTGATATTGCTCCCGACCGGGTGGTTCAAGAATTGCCGCAACAACTGCTGAAGATGCTGCCGGATCTCGTCACTCTGATCATCAGCTTCATCATCCTGGGAATATACTGGATCGGGCACAACAACGTCTTCACGCACATCATCCGCCATGACCGGCCGTTGCTCTGGCTGAATATCTTCTTCTTGATGAGCGTGGCCACTATTCCGTACCCCACGACGCTGATCGTCCGCTATGGACAGGCCCAGACTTCGGTTATCATCTATGCAGCCAACTTGATCGTGGGAGGTGTGCTTCTGGATGTGATCTGGTGGTATGGCTCACGAAACCGCCATTTGATGTGCGAAAGCATCGACCACCAACTGGTCTCTTCTTTTCACCGCCGCATCCTGACCGGCCCGGTCATTTACCTGTTCGCCGTTGGGGTTTCCTTCGTCAGTGTCACAGCAGCGAAACTGCTGTTCGTCGTTGCTGTCATCTACTATCTCATCCCAACTGCACAGGATTTCTTCCATCATCGTCAACTTAGGGGCCAAGACCGAATTCCAGGAGGAAAACCATGAACCATATGAATTTTACTTTCTCAGACACGATTGCCGGATACATTGCCGAGTACAATCGAGGAGAGCGTTCCTTTGAAATGTTGACTTCGGATAGGCGACAATTCAAAGTATACCTATCGCCATCCGCCTATGGACGAATCGTGCAAAACCTTGGTGAGTCGTACCAGGATGCTACGGCATTGTTAGACAGATTGTTATCGCTCCATCGGCAGTTTGTTTTCGCCTACGGCACCTTTTATCCGGCTGAGGAAGGATTGAAGTTCGAAGCCCAGTGGCTGGTTTTCCCGGGTAAAGGTCCGGGGATATTCCGCCACGAAGAGCCGGATTGGTGGATCAATCAAATCCGTTCGATTGGCAACAGCTACCTGAAGTGGCAATTTAATTACCCTGCAGAAGAAATCGACTACAAAAACTATCGTACTTTCCTCCATCTTGCCGGTGCGAAAAAAGGCGATTACCTCCAGGAAACAGACACGATTTCCCGTATGGTCTATGGGCTTGCGTCGGCTTATCTGCTGACGGGGGAGGATCACTTTCTGGAAGCTGCGGAAAAAGGAACCCTGTATCTGTGCGAACATATGCGTTTTTATGACAAGGACGAAGATCTGATCTACTGGTACCACGGGCTCAAAGTCCAGGGTGAAAAGGAAACCAAACTGCTGACCTCCGAATTTGGGGACGACTATGACTCGCTTCCGATGTATGAACAGATTTACGCGATGGCCGGTTCGGCCCAAACCTACCGGGCGACAGGCGATCCCAAAATCCTGTGGGACATCGAACATACCATTGATCTTTTTGAAAAATATTACAAAGACAACAAATTAGCAGGGTATTTTTCGCATATTGACCCAATCACCCTGGATCCGCGGGCGGAGTCCCTCGGCCACAACCGTGCCCGAAAAAACTGGAACTCTGTCGGTGATCATGCCCCTGCTTACCTTATCAACGTGTACCTTGCCACCGGCGAACCGAGATATGCTGATTTCCTGGAATACACGTTTGACACCATCGCTCGCTTTTTCCCCGACTATGAACACAGCCCGTTTGTACAGGAGCGCTTCCACGAGGATTGGAGCCATGATCAAACCTGGGGCTGGCAACAAAACCGGTCTGTGGTCGGACATAATCTCAAGATTGCCTGGAACCTGATACGGATGCATTCCCTCAAGCCGAAAGAGGAATACGTCGCCTTGGCGCGTAAGATCGCTGAGGTCATGCCCAACGCAGGCTGCGATCTCCAGCGGGGGGGATGGTACGATGTTTTGGAGCGGGAGATCAAACCCAATGGCAAGAACCACCGCTTCGTCTGGCATGACCGCAAAGCGTGGTGGCAGCAGGAACAGGCTATTTTGGCTTATCTCATCCTGCATGGCATCTTGAGGGACACAGAATACCTGCGCCTGGCTCGGGAAGCGGCGGCGTTTTATAGCGCTTTTTTCCTGGACCACGATGATGGGGGCGTTTACTTTAACACGTTGGCCAATGGGCTCCCCTACCTCCTCGGCAATGAGCGTTTCAAGGGAAGCCATTCCATGAGCGCATACCATTCGATGGAACTATGCTACCTCTCCGCTATTTACATTAATCTGCTCATCACGAAAGAGCCTCTCTACCTCCACTTCAAACCTTATCCAAACGCTTTCAAAAACAATATCCTGCGGGTTTCCCCGGACATTCTGCCTCCGGGAAGCATCTTCATTGAAGAATGCTTTGTGGATGGCAAGCCCTACAAGAACTACGACCCCAAAGGTTTGACAGTGAAACTGCCAGACACCAACGAGCGTCTCCGGGTCAAAGTCAAAATCTCTCCAGCCACATGGCTCGAGTCATTTTAGGAGTATTCCCATGCAAGTGACGATCAAGTCTATCAATGGTGTTGTTTTGATTGAACTGGAAGGCAGTCTGGATGGAAAAACTGCACCAGAAGTTCAGAAACAGGTGCTCCCAAGCGCCGAAGGTCAAAACAAAGTCATTCTGGATATGACCAGAGTTCATTATATTTCCAGTGCGGGGCTTCGAGTGCTGCTGTTGCTGTATCGTCAACTCAAAGCGAAAGGCGGAAAAATCGTTCTGGTCGGGATGATGGAGGAAATCAGAGATGTCATGTCAAATACGGGTCTCCTCAACTTCTTTCTGATTGCAGACTCCCCCAAGGGTGGCATCGAAGCCCTCGGATGAGGAATGCTGTTTTGATAGGGTGAGCACCACAACTTACAGGTGTAAGGCGGACATAGGTTTCAAAAAAAGAGGTTCTTGGTATGCCCGAACAAATGCTGGATCAACGGATTGATTACTATCCCACCCACGAATACCAGGGGTTTCAATTCAGGCCTGGACGACCGATTCCCTTCGGCGCCACACTTGTACCCAACGGGGTTAATTTTTCCATTTTCTCCAGCGCCGCAACCTCTTGTACGCTTGTGCTCTTTGAAAAGAGGGCATCGAAGCCGGTGGTGGAAATTCCATTCCCGGAGGAATTCCGCATCGGCAATGTCTATTGCATGATTGTATTCGATCTGGACGTTGAAAACATCGAATATGGGTATCGAATGGGCGGCCCCTGGGACCCCATTGCCGGGCACCGATTTGATAAAACCAAAATCCTGTGCGATCCCTACGCCAAAGCGATCGGGGGACGAGATGTTTGGCTTCAACCTCCTGATTGGAATAACCTCTATCAGTATCGTGCACGGCTTGCATTCGAAGACTTTGATTGGGAGGAGGACCGTCATCCTGAAATTCCCATCGAAGACCTTGTGATTTACGAAATGCATGTCCGCAGTTTCACTCGGCACCCTTCTTCGGGAGTCAAGTATCCGGGCACATTCGCCGCGATCCGCGAGAAAATTCCTTATCTGAAAGAGTTGGGGGTCAACGGCCTTGAATTGATGCCCATTTTTGAATTCGACGAATGGGAAAACAATCGACAGCACCCCGAAACGGGCGAACTTCTTGTGAATTACTGGGGTTACAGCACCCTCGGTTTCTTCGCTCCCAAAGGGGGGTATGCAGCTACCGGGAAGTACGGGATGCAGGTGGACGAACTGAAGACCCTCATCAAAGATTTGCACAAAAACGGTATTGAAGTTATTTTGGATGTTGTGTTCAACCATACTGCTGAAGGAGACCATCGCGGACACACGATTTCTTTTCGAGGGGTTGATAATAAAACTTACTACATGCTCACCCCGGATGGATATTACTTTAACTTTTCGGGTTGCGGGAATACGCTTAACTGTAATCACCCGGTGGTGCGGAATGTTGTGCTGGATTGTTTGAGGTACTGGGCTTCAGAATATCACTTGGATGGATTTCGCTTTGATCTGGCTTCCATCCTCGGGCGCGATCCAATGGGTTATCCCCTTTCGAATCCCCCACTCCTGGAGACCTTGGCTCACGATCCAATTCTCGCCAGGTGCAAGCTCATCGCCGAAGCATGGGATGCGGGTGGTTTGTACCAGGTCGGTTCGTTTCCGGCTTATGGACGGTGGGCGGAATGGAATGGCAAATATCGCGATACCATCCGCAAATTCCTGAAAAGTGAGCCCGGTCAGGTGGGTGAGCTATCCTACCGAATTCAAGGCTCACCCGATTTATATGAACACCGCGGGCCGACAGCGAGCATCAATTTTGTGACCTGTCACGATGGGTTCACATTGTACGATCTGTTCTCATACAACGACAAGCACAACGAAGCCAATGGGGAAAACAATAACGACGGCGCCAACGACAATAACAGCTGGAATGGCGGATGGGAAGGCGAGACCGATGATCCGGGAATTAACTCCCTCCGCCGGCGACAGATCAAAAACGCCCTGACCATTCTTCTGATCAGTCAGGGCGTGCCCATGATTTTTGCGGGTGATGAGGCGGGACGAACGCAGAACGGGAATAACAACGCCTATTGCCACGACACCGAAATGAACTGGTTCGACTGGTCGCTGCTCGAACGGAATGCCGATCTGTTCCGTTATGCAAAGAGGTTTATCCACTTTCGGCATGCGCATCCAGCCCTTCGCAACCGATACCACTTCCAGCACCGCGACTATGTGGGCAGTGGTTATCCGGATATTAGTTTTCACGGCACGCAGGCATGGAATTGCGACTGGTCTTTTGACAGCCGTGTATTCGCCTTCCTGCTCTGCGGAAAACATGCCAAACAAGGTACCGCAAAGGATGATTTTATTTATCTAGCGATGAATATGTACTGGGATGCCCTTAACTTTCAACCGCCGTCTTTGCCGATGGGAATGAAGTGGCACATATTTTCAAATACTGGCATGCCCGCGCCAGAAGATGTCCATGACCTAGGACAGGAACCCGTGCTCGCAGGGCAGAACAATATCCTGGTTGGTCCCCGTTCGGTAATCGTCTTGGTAGGGCGATGATGTTATGCCGCTCTCTGGGATCCGTATCTCATAGACTTCAACTCATAGAATAAGGAGGCAGAAATGTCATTCAGTGTTTCTTCTGAAATCACCAACGATGTTGCGAAATTCGTCCTCTCGGGTGAGTTGGATGCCGGCTCAGCGGGTGTGTTCAGGGCGGAAATTGAAAAGGTGGCGGCTCAAAGGCCAAAACGGCTGGTGCTCATAGTCAAAGATCTGGCATTTATGGCCTCGGCAGGCCTGCGCGTGCTGATCTTTGCCAAGCAGAAACTGGGTACCGAGGTTCCTATTTACATCGTCAGCCCGCAGGAGCCCATTGTTGATACGTTGCAGAAAACTGGGTTCCACCACAGTGTTCACATCGTTCCAGAATATAGCGACGAAAGTTAAACCATCTCAACAGGCCTTGGGGAACGGCAGGGGCGGAGCGATTTGGGATCAGAGTTCTGGCATTAAGAACCGTCAGGTGAGGGGGGGCCAAGTGTTGTATCGTCTGAACCCCGCCTTTCTAACGGCCCACACTGAACGGGTGGTGTGTGACTATTTAAAAATCCTTGTAGGCGCAGGAAGAGGATAATGGAGTCCAAGAGTTTTGCAGGTACCCTCGATTCCTTAGGTCCCATTCGTGAGTATCTGAAGTCAGCCGCCCAAACGGCTGGATTAGATAAAAAGGCGACGTACGAGGTTTGCCTTGCGGTGGACGAGATCGCCACCAATATCATTCTTCATGGGTATGAAGAAGCAGGGCGTTCGGGTG
>Ga0194126_10004751_pt1 | contig 20513 bp, 21 predicted proteins | sample TA2KigC150mmetaG_FD_148641 | JGI IMG/M metagenome (GOLD analysis project Ga0194126, IMG submission 148641) | Freshwater microbial communities from Lake Tanganyika, Tanzania - TA2015035 Kigoma Deep Cast 150m | ecosystem: Environmental > Aquatic > Freshwater > Lake | place: Tanzania: Lake... | reverse complement strand
ACGCGCCTCCCTCTCCTGAAAAACCCGGGAATGGATTAACGGAGTATGTCCTTCGGACAGGACGGTCTGCCCTGTGTGACCTGGCTGCGTGTGACGCCCTGGAAAAGAGTGGGGAGATCGGCCTGGTAGGCTCAAAATCGCTGGTCTGGCTGGGGGTACCGCTGAGGGTCCGAGACAAGGTCCTGGGAGTAATGGTGGTTCAGGATTATCACGATGACCAGGTGTACGGGGAAAGGGAGAAACGAATTCTGGAGTACGTTTCCTCGCAAGTCGCGATGGCGATCCACCGCAGACGTTCCGAGGAAGCCTTGCGTAGCAGTGATGAATTGCACAGCCGCCAGGCAAAGGAATTTGCCGTCCTTTATGAAACTGCCCGCGAACTGGCCTTGCAACGTGATATCTATGACCTGCTGGATATCATCATCGAGAAGGTTAGGGACCTTCTCCATCCATCTGGTTCAGCCATTTTCCTGCGTAATCAGGCGCGCGACGATTTCGAACTCAGTGTAGCAACAGGCCTTGACCACTTGACCGGTGTGCGTATCCCGGCCATGACCGGATTGTGTGGGGAGATCTCACGCACGATGCAGGCTGTGGTTGTTGACAATATGGCTGGGGCTGCAAGCGGTCCATATGCAATCGGTGATGTGTCGATGTCGGCGATCGCCATGGTACCCATGATTTTCAGTGGCGAATTGATTGGAATCCTGGCTGTCTTCGAACCAGCGAAAATCGACAACGAACGGGTGTATGCACCCGAGGATATAAAATTATTGACGTTCTTTGCGGGTGTTGCCGCGAGCGCCGTACACAATACCCGATTGTTCTCCGAGACGAAGCGCCGTTTACTCGAGTTGGAAGTGTTACACCAGACAGGCCTAGCATCCTCTCAAATATACAGCGCCCACGCCATCGGTCAAAGGATAGTAGAGTCCCTTGAACAGTTGTTGGATTGGCAGAGGGGCTCCATATGGATTTTCGACGCCTCGCAAAACCGGCCCATTCTCCTGTCCCATGCCATAGTTGGCGTAACCGGCCATGCGCTTTTGATGGAAGCAAGGCGTATCAGTTCCTTGGTCGATGAATTGGGAGAAGGTGTAGTGGGCTGGGTCTGCAGAAACGGTTTACCATTCCGAACGGGCGATGTGAAATCAGTCTCCTATTATGTTGAAGCCTCGCCTTTGACCCGCTCGGAACTCTGTGTCCCGTTGGTGGTCGGGGGGCGCGTCACGGGTTGCCTGAACGTGGAAAGTTATCGGGAAAATGCTTTTAGCGAACACGATGAACGCTTATTGGCAACTGTCGCCGGCCAGACTGCTATAGCGCTGGAAACAGCCCGGTTGTTCGATGAGACCCGCCGCCAGGCTGCCAGGCAGACTGCAATGAATTCGATCATCAGCGCCACTACCAGGACAGGCTCCGATATCGATGCATTTCTGGACCTGGCGCTCGATCATACTCTCGACGCGCTGGGCGTTACAATCGGAGCCCTCTGGTTGACCTCGGCGCCACGAGGCGTTCACCGGGTGGCATCCCGCGGCCTTGAATCATCCATGAATGTGGTCATGGCAGAAATCATGACCCGCGGCCGGGTCGACCTGGACGCCTCGACGGTCGTGAACGACTGGGGTCATGCGCCGTATCCATTTTCAGAAAAGATGCTTAACATCGGGATCAAATCATCGATAACTGTTCCGTTGTTATCTGAGATGCGCCGGATTGGCGGTTTGAGCGTCGCCTCTGCAGTTCTTCATCCCTGGAACGCAGAGGAGGTTGCCTTGGTGGAGGCGATTGGGCGGGAGGTCGGCGCCTCTGTCGACCGGGCGCGTTTGTTCATAGAGACCCGTTCGCGCCTGGCTGAACTGGAGACCATCAACCGGGTGTCGACAGCATGTCGATTGTCGCATTCCCTCGCGGATATGTTGCCTGCGTTGGTGGATGAAACAATGGCTGCCTTGAAAGTAGAATCCGGCAGTGTTTGGTTGTTCGATCCCAAACTACAGAAAATAAAGCAGTCCTTCGGAAGAGGGTGGAATTTGAACCTGGCTGGCCAGGAACTCACTCCCGGAGAAGGAATACTCGGAAAAGTGTTTCGAGGAGGAGATGTATACTTCTCCAGGGATATTTTGAACGACCCGCTGCTCGACATCCCGACTCGCAACCTGGTTCCAGCCGGTTGGAGTGGATTGTGTGTCCCGATCCGAGCTGAACAAACCATCATCGGCGTTCTCATGGTATCAGCCCAGCAACCGAATGAGTTTACTGCTGAAGATGCGCGCCTGCTGATTACCCTTTCGGAGATCGCCGGTAATACTATTCACCGCATGAGCCTCCACGAACAGACCGAACGGCATGCCACCGAGTTGGAGATCAGGGTTGTAGAACGAACAGCCGAGTTGCAAAAAGCGCTCGAGGATGCCCGTGCCGCTGACCGGGTTAAATCGGAGTTTATCGCCAATATCAATCACGAACTGCGGACTCCCCTGACCAACCTGGTTTTATACCACCAGATGCTCAGAACTCAACCCACCGTGAAAACAGAAGAGCGCCTGGGCGTCATCGGTCGTGAATTGGCGAGATTGCGAAACCTGATCGAGGACCTTCTCAACTTGAGCCGGCTGGACCTGGGGCAGGTGGGTTTCAAGCCAGAGCCATGCGACGTGAATCGCCTGGTTCGCACATTGATCAACGATCGCCAGTCGATGGCAGAGGAGAAGGGGTTGCGAGTGCTTCTAGATCTGGCAGATGGGCTGCCATCCATCCGGCTGGATGAAGCGCTTACGCTACAGGCTGTATCCAACCTGTTGACGAATGCAATGAACTACACCCCCGGCGGAGGCCGGATCATGATCCGGACGCAGGAGAAAAATATCGATTCCTCCCCCATGGTGGGGATCATTGTCGAAGATAATGGACCAGGAATTTCGGAAGAAGACCGGTCTCGGATATTCGAAAGGTTCTTTCGGGGGCAAGTGGCTCATTCATCAGGCGCACCAGGAACAGGGTTGGGGCTTGCCATCGTACGCCAGGTCATGGAAAGGCACAATGGCCTGGTCGAAGTGGCTGATGGGATCAAGGGTAGAGGCGCGAGTTTCAGTCTCTGGTTCCCCGCTGGGTAAGACCTGGATGGGGGTTTGTTATCGGATTCAGGCACCCCCGGCGAGATTCGAACTCGCAACCACTGGATTCGAAGTCCATTACTCTATCCATTGAGCTACGGGGGTAAGCGCCGGCAAATTATACCTTTAAATCCCGGCCTTGTCTCATTCCTTAGACCATGCTATAATCTCGCCCCGCGCCGAAAGGTAGAAACTTGTGCAAGGATGAAGAATGATAGATCTGGATAAGAATTTCAATACGAACAAGAACGAAAAAATACCAGCGCTCCAACCTGGCGACGCCGTCAGCGTCCACGTGCGGATCAAGGAAGGCGACCGCGAGCGTATCCAGGAGTTCAAAGGCACGGTCATCCGGACGAGGAAGGGCGGTAACAATGCGAACTTCACCGTCCGCCGGGTTGCCAGCAATGGCATCGGTGTGGAGCGGACATTCCCCCTCTATTCCCCCCGCATCGACAAGGTTGTTGTGGAACGCCATACCCATGTCCGCCGCGCCCAGCTCTATTTCCTGCGCGGTTTGACCGGGAAGAAGTCACATCTTAAACAACGCTTCGAGTAGATCGACAGGGCTGACGAGCATAAAGGGCACAGCGAAATAATGGCTGCGCCCTTTGTCTTATCTGGACGAGGTATGGATGAAACCAATCATCGGAGTGACCACGTACAACGGCATGAATGCCGGCGGGTATCCGGCGGTGCTCCTGCTCAGGGCGTACGTCCAGGCAGTAGTTCAGGCTGGGGCTGTCCCGCTCCTGATTCCTACCGAACTCCCCGAGGCAGACTACTGGCTGTCTGTGGCACGCAGGGTCGATGGATTGCTCTTTACCGGGGGTGGGGATATTGCCACTGACCGATATGGCGGCATGGAGCATCCCAGGGTTGCGGATGTTGACGAGAGGAGGGACTTGTTGGAATTCCAGCTCATGGAAATCGCCGCCCGGGATGGGATCCCCTTTCTGGGTATCTGCCGGGGCTGCCAGGTGTTGAATGTGGCCCTGGGTGGGACACTATTTTCACACATTGAGTCGCAGATGGCGGGAGCGGTCAAGCATGATTATTACCCCAACCTGCCGCGTGATCTGCTGGCCCATCGGGTTGCTGTAAAGGGAAGTAGCCGGCTGGCGGGGATTCTGGGCGGAGATGAACAGCAGGTGAACAGCCTGCACCACCAGGGTTTGGAAAAACTGGGTGACGGGTTGGAACCAGTCGCACATGCGCCAGATGGTTTGACGGAGGCTGTCGAATTGTCGGGACACCCCTTTGGATTGGGGGTACAATGGCACCCAGAGTGGTTGACCGCCTACCGGCCCATGCGCCGGATATTCGAGTCGCTGGTTGAGGTTGCGGCGCATGCTACACCCGCCCGATCTGAAATTCCATGACCCGATGAACCCGGAACCAATCGGCGTTTTTGACTCTGGTGTGGGGGGCTTGTCTGTCCTGCGCGCCATCCGGGAGCAACTCCCGGGCGAATCCGTCCTCTACCTGGCCGACCAGGGACATGTTCCATACGGTCCGCGTCCGATGAACGAAGTGCGGCGTTTTTCAGAGGGGATCGTACGTTACCTGTTGGGTCAGCGCTCCAAATTAATCGTGGTTGCATGCAACGCTGCCTCGGCAGCCGCACTGCAACATTTACGCCAGGTGTTCCCGGAAGCGCCCTTCGTTGGAATGGAGCCGGCGGTGAAACCGGCTGCCGAGGGTACCCTGAGCGGTGTGGTGGGAATCCTCGCCACGCCTGCCACTTTTCAAGGGGCGCTCTACGCCTCGGTTGTGGAACGTTTCGCATCCAATGTGGAAATCATGCAGGAGACTTGTCCCGGACTGGTCGGCCTGGTCGAGAAGGGAGAACTGGAGACGCCTGGCACCCGAAAAATACTGGAGCAGGCTCTGCTGCCGATGTTGAGGCGGGGAGTCGACACGATTGTCCTGGGCTGCACCCATTATCCTTTTGTAATCCCCATCATCAAAAAAATCGCCGGGGAAGGTGTACGGGTGATCGACCCGGCTCCAGCCATTGCCCGGCAGGTTATTCGCATGCTCGATGCAGCCGGGTTGCGTGCGGACAGGGAGACCGGCGGTACGATCCGCTACCACACGACAGGCGATCCGGAGGTATTCTCAGTAGTCCTGCCGCGCTTGTTCGATGCGACCGGGGAAATCATTGGAATGGTATGGGATGGGGACATTCTTCGCGAAGGATGACGCGCCATCATGGAGTACGAGTACTTGACCACCCCAAGCGTCAGGTCGCGGGAAAATGAAAGGCGAAAAAAACAACCTGGTTGGAAATCCAGGTTGTCTTACTACTGGCGGCCCCGACGGGATTCGAACCCGCGATCTCGGCCTTGACAGGGCCGCATGTTAGCCGCTACACCACGGGACCGTAGCGGGCGCAAATATACCATACGCAGATGGCAGCGTCAAGGCGCGCCCAAAAGGCTGATGGAGAGGATGGGAGGTTCGATCTGGATTATGACCCGCACACTGGCGACTCCTGGCGGTTTGAGACGCTGCCCGCTCCAGTGTGCTTGACACAATCAAGTGGCTGTGCTAAATTTACGCCAGCCATTTCCCGGCCATCACACGGCTTGCACCAAGGAGGCATTCTTGACGAAATCCCGCACGCAACTCATGGTGGACCGTTTACGCGAACTCCAGGCATCGTCGCCGGACATCGAAGCCTCGGCGGTCGTCAGCGTGGATGGGCTCAGTATCGCCTCTGCCCTTCCGCAAGGCGTCGAGGAGGATCGCGTCTCCGCCATGTCTGCGGCCATGCTCTCGCTCGGTGAACGGATCGCCAAGGAACTTGGACGCGGTTCGCTCGAACAGGTATATATCAAGGGCGAGAAGGGGTATGTAGTCCTGATGTCTGTTGGTGAGGAGGCCGTGTTGACCGCACTGGCGCGTGAACAGGCGAAACTGGGTCTGATCTTCCTCGACATGCGCCGGGCCGCCGAAGACCTGGTGAAATTGATCTAAGGCAGCGGAAAATCATGGAACAGATACCGAAAAGTGGTTTTTATTATGCCAACAAGTTTACCCGCATCGCCCTCGAAGCCTATGAAGAGGTGATGGGCAAGAACGGCTTGAATGCCATCCTTAACCTGGCGAACCTGGGGCGCCTCATCGATAATTATCCGCCCGATAACCTGGAGCGCGAGTTCGATTTCGCCGATTTCACCGCCATCCATGTGGCGCTGGAGGAGATGTACGGTCCACGCGGCGGACGCGGCCTGGCGCTGCGCGCCGGTCGAGCCACCTTCAACGATGTGTTGAAGAATTTCGGCGCCCTGGCAGGTGTGGGAGACCTGGCTTTCAAGGTCCTGCCGCTGGTTGCAAAGATCCGCATCGGACTGCCGGCCTCAGCCAAGATCTTCTCGCAGGTGACCGACCAGACTTCCACCGTACGGGAGGAGGATGATTCCTTCGTCTGGACCATCCACCGCTGTCCGATCTGCTGGACGCGTACAAATGTCGATAAGCCGGTCTGTTACATCTCCACCGGTTTATTGCAGGCCATGTTGACCTGGGTCTCAGGCGGGTTGGAATTCCGCGTCAACGAGTCCAAGTGCTGCGCGGTCGGGGATGAAGTCTGCGAATTTGTCATCCAAAAAGAACCAGTGTCCTAGCGGGGCTCGGGATGGTAGGAAATAAACCCACTCTCCTCGTTGTGGAGGACGATCTCGACACTGCCGAGATGTTGAGCGCTTACTTCAGGGTGCAGGGTTACGAGGTAATCACTGTCAATCGCGGGCTGGATGGCGTGAATGCCTGCCAGGCCGCCGGTCCCCAACTGGCGATTATCTCCATACGCCTTCCGGATATCGATGGATTCGAAGTGGTGCAGCGCATCCGGGCGAATCGCAGGTCGCAGGCCATCCCGGTCATCTACCTGTCTGAAAGACGAAACCGGGCCGACCGCTTGAGAGCGCTGGAAATCGGCGTGGACGATTACATCACGAAGCCCTTCGATGTCCAGGAGTTGAGGCTGCGCGTCCGTAATGCCTTGCGCCGAGCCAGCCAGGATACGCTTACAAACACCATCACCGGCCTGCCGGATGGGGCATTGGTGGACGAGCGCCTGGTGGAATGCATGGCCAATCCCGGGTCGTCGCTGCTGGTGGTATCACTCGAGAATCTCGATAACTTCCGGGAAGCCTATGGCTTCGTGGCGGCGGACGATGTCTTGCGGGCCGTCAGCCTGATGATCCATAATGCGATGCGGGAGGCCGAATCAGAAGCCGACTTCCTCGGCCACCTCGGCCCGTCCGAGTTCATCATGGTGCTCAAGCCGGGATACACCATCACCCTGCGGGAACGCATCCATACCAGGTTGGAACAATCGCTGGATTACTTCTACCCGATCCGGGACCGGGAAAATGCCACCCACCGCAAGAGCAGCCTGGATGTCCGGATTGGGTTGTTACAGGTCGCCGAAGGCGGTTTCCCATCCCTGGAACAATTAAAAGCCGCTCTGCAACGGGCGAAAGGTTAGGAACGTTTGCGGATCCAAGTTATCATCCCAACCTATAATGAAGCGGAGAACCTGCGCCAACTGGTCTCCGTTTTATTTTCGCTGCCGCTCGACCTGTCTGTGCTGGTTGTGGACGATAACAGCCCCGATGGCACCGGGCAGGTCGCAGACAGTTTCTCTGCCAGTTACCCGGGTCGGATGGCGGTTATCCACCGTCCGCGTAAATTGGGCTTGAGGTCGGCGTATATGGTCGGGTTCCAGGCCTCCTTCAAGAATGGAATCGACGCCATTGCCCAGATGGATGCCGATTTTTCGCACGACCCGCAGGCGCTGGTGGCGATGGCGCAGCGCCTGGCGGAATGCGACCTGGCGCTGGGTTCGCGTTATACAGATGGCGGGCGGGTGGACGAAGCCTGGCCTGCCTGGCGCAAAGCCTTATCGGCCTTTGGTAATTTCTACGCCCGTTCCATCCTGGGATTGGACCTGCATGATGTCACCACCGGTTTCCGCTTGTGGCGCAGGGAAGCGCTGCAGGGAATGCCGCTGGAACGGGTTCGTTCGAATGGGTACATCCTCCTGGTGGAAATGGCCTACCTGGCCGATTGCCTGGAATACCGCCTCGCCGAAACCCCGATCTATTTCGCCGACCGGAAATGGGGGAAGTCCAAGATGTCCCTGCGCATCCAGGTCGAGGCGGCTTTTCGTGTCTGGCAGGTGCGCTGGGCGTACCGGGATCTCAGGCGGTTGGGAAAAGCCGGGCGGCTGGCTTTACCCCCGGCTGGCAGTTGAGAACGCATCGGTTACATTCCGCCACTCGTCTATGCTCAAGGTTTCCGCCCTGCGTTGCGGGTCGATCCCGGCAGCAGCCAGCGCCGATTCCACGACCGGGCGCGGCATGGCGGTCGAAAGCGAGTTGCGCAGGGTCTTGCGTTTCTGCCCGAAACCGGCCCTTGCGAGGTGGAAGAAAGCTTTCATCTGTGAAGCCAGGATGAGCGGTTGCGGGTGGATTTCGATCCCAACGAGAGCAGAATCCACTTTCGGCGGCGGGAAGAACGAGCCGGCCGGGATGTGCATCAGCGCCTCAGGTTTTCCGTATACCTGCACACCGAGCGCCAGCAGGCTCAGGTCGCCGGGAACGGCGCAAATTCGATCTGCCACTTCGGCCTGGACGGTCAAGGTAATGCGGCGCGGGCGCGGTTCGCTCTCCAGCAAGTGGCGCAGGATGGCGGATGTAATGTAATAGGGAATGTTGGCCACAACCAGGTAGGCGGCGCCGTCCACAAGGGAGGCGGGTATTAATTCGAGGATATCCCCTTCGACCAGGCGCACATTGTGATAAGGCGCAAGTGTCGCCTCCAGCGCCGGGAAGAGCCCCCGGTCCAGTTCGACAGCCGTCACCGTCCGGGCGGCGAGGGCAAGGTAACGGGTCAGGCTTCCCAGCCCGGGACCAACCTCGAGCACGGCATCCCCACTGCTTATACCTGCGAAGCGCACGATTTGCTGGAGCGTTTTTTCATCCCGAAGGAAATTCTGGCCGAGGCCCCTGCTGGGACGCAAGTTGTACCGCCGGAGCAGGGCCGGGACGTTCAATGGCGGGGGCGCGGCAGGCTGCATGTCAGGGAAGGATATAGAGGATGCTTTCGGGTGCCGGCGTCAAAAAGTACAGCGTGGTGTTGTAGGAGAATAGGTCGTCCGACCATTGCGACTCGCTGTACCCCAGGTCGATCCAATCCTTGTCGGCGAAACCGGCGCCCACGTCTTCGATGGTGGCGAAACCGTAATCAGGCACATAGACCGGCTGTCCACGCATGTAGTAGAACCAGGAACGGATGACTGCGATGACGCCTTTGGCGACCTTCTTGCGGGTGGAAGTGTAATAGTAACAGGAACCCGGCACGCCGCTGTTGCAGGGCGAGTAGGCTGTGGCGTAGACATAACGGGTTCGCCAGTATTCGATCACGCCGTCCGGTGTTTCCAGGGTGCGGATGACGATCCGCGTGCCGTACCCGATCACTTCGTCCTGCGCCGGGCGGATGATGATCTCGCCTTCATTCCGGGTAGCGACTTGCGCCCCATTCTCGAAGCGCACCCTTTCGCGCCAGACCGCCAGCCCGTCGTGCCCGACTTGCAGGGCGGCCTGCTGGTCGAGTTCGAGGTCGGCGGTGGCTTCGTAGCGTTCGACGTAGGTCAGGATCTTGTGGGTCAGCAGGACGGATTCCTGGACGCGCACCAGGTTCAGTCGGCCATCGGCGGGGAGCGAAGCGGATTCGGGCGGCAGGCTGTAATCGAGCCCGGTGAGTGGGAAGCCGGCCTCGGCCAATGCCTGCCCGACCGATCCCGCGGCGGAGCGGACCTGGACTGTACGACCGGCAGCCGCTATTGTGAGCGGCTGCGAAGGCTGGAACGTGACCTGCATCCCGCCGCTGAGAGGCGTTTCCGGGGGCGGGTCGATGCGGTCGATGGCATACAATTCGATCCCGGCGTCGGCCAGCGCCTGCCCGATGGTGTCAGCCGAGGACAGGAGTGTGTAGGGCTCCCCGGATGACGGGCGGACGGTCAGTTCGACGGCGCGCCGGATCACTAGAACGGGGGTCCCATTTCCGGGGATGGCCTGGTCGGGGTGGAGTTCCTGCCCCAGGTGGAAAATGCGATCAGTATTGCCCAGGCTCAATCCGGCCTCCGCCAGCGCCGCAGCGGGACTCTGGCCGCCGGTCTCGACCGTCACGGCCTGCCCGTTCTCGAAGATTACAACCGGGCGGGCGGAGGCTGTGCCCTTGCAACCAGCCAGCAGGAGCACGAGCGCCACTGGGAGCCAAAGAGGGAGACGTTTCATGGAGGGAATTGTAACACAGGCACGGAATCCTGTTTTTGCCTGGGTGAAAGGAGAGTGCATAATTTAGTGGGCTTTCCCGGGGGTTATACCGCAGAGTGCGCAACCCCCGCAGTTCGGGGGCGGACGAGAGCAGAGATACCCTTTGTTTTTCTCCGCGAGCTCCGCGCTCTCTGCGGTTAGAAAGGAAGCCCATCGGTCCGGACACTCCGGGCGAAAGCCGCGGGCACGGATTGCCCGACCTGTATGCCGCCTTTACCTGTTTTCCTCGCAACCACATTCCATCCCCCTGGCTTTTTCGAAGGATTCGCGCCCTTCTGTAAAAGAGAAATAGATCAGGCCAAGCGCGCCGAGGGAGTCGAGGAAGGCAAACCCGGTCAGTTCATATACCAGGCTGGAGGCCAGCAAAACCAGGGACATGTAGATGCAGACCAGGGTGCAATTGGCGTCGGCCAAGATGGGGGCTGAAGCGAGCGCCAAGCCGACCTTGCGCTTTGCTGCCACCAGCGCCCACATCATGGCGATGGAAACGAGCGAGATGACGATCCCGGCCAGTGTGGTATCGGGTTTATGTCCGGTGAGAAGGTTGTAGATGGCCGAGACGGCCAGGCCGGCACACAGGATATAGAAACTCGTCCCGGTGATGCGCAACGCCGTCCGTTCGAATTGGGAGCGTGGGGTATCCGGGTACTTCCGGATGCGCAGCGCCATGGCGACGATCCCAAGCCCGGAAACGACCTCGATGAACGAGTCCACGCCGAAGCCGAAGAGGGTCAGAGATTCGTCTGAGAGGCCAAAGAAAATGGAGACCAGTCCCTCGAGCAGGTTGTAGCAGATGGTCAGTATTCCAAGCCAAAGCGCATACCGGTAATAACGCGAGGCGACTAACGATAGACTATGCATGTCTGGATTGTCCTATGGTTTCTCAAAAGCGTCTGGAATTGGCCGCCTACAGTGGCGGGTTGGCGATGGGTTCGCCGGGGGTGTCCCTCGCCGCCATTATACCCGACCACCCGGAGTAGTGTAAAATCGGGGGATGACCGATATCATCACCAGCAGCGCCAACCCGGCCATAAAACTTGCCCGCGCCTTGCGCCAGAAGAAAGGGCGGGAGGAAACCGGTTTATTCCTGGTTGAAGGTATTCACCATGTCGGTGAGGCGCTGGCAGCCGGTTGGGAGGTGGAGCAGGTCCTCTATGCGCCCGACCTGCTTGAGGGTGACTTTGTCTCGCGGCTGCTTGGCGAGGCGCAGAGGGATGGTCGGCGCTGCCAGGCCGTCACAGGCGGGGTTTTCGAGAGCATTTCCGGCAAGGAGAACCCCCAGGGCATCATTGCCATCCTGCGCCAGCGACAATCGACGCTGGATGATTTCGACCGGAATGCCTTCCGCTGGGGGGCGGCGCTGGTCTCCCCGCAGGACCCCGGTAATGTCGGCACGGTCCTGCGCACCCTGGATGCAGTAGGCGCCGGCGGTCTTTTCCTGCTCGACGGCGGAGTGGAACCACACCACCCGACCGCGGTGCGGGCCAGCATGGGCGCCATATTCTGGATACCGGTCATCCGGGCATCATTCGCAGATTTCACAGCCTGGGCCAGGGCGGAAAGGTTCCGCCTGCTCGGCTCGACCGCCCACAGCGGGATGCACCATCGCCAGGTGGCAGGCGCAAGGGAGCGGACGATCCTCGTGCTGGGCAGCGAACAGAAGGGTCTGACCGTCGGGCAGTTGGCAGCCTGCGACCAGGTGGTGAGCCTGCCGATGGGCGGCCGTTGTACGTCGCTCAACCTGGCAGTGGCGGCAGGCATCCTGCTCTACACCCTGGCCGAGTAGCGTTGGTTATCCGGGAATGAAAACGGGACGGCTGCCAGCCGTCCCGTTAGGTCTCCAGTAAGGCGCCCGCTAGAATTCGTCCTCTTCTTCATCCAGCCAGGAATCTTCATCCTCGTCGTCCAGTTCCTCGTCCCATTCCTCCATCTCTTCCTCCTCTTCCCAATCTCCCGAGGCGGCTTCCTCGTTCGGAGAATAGGTTCCGCAGCCGGTGTCCGAGTCGAATTCAACCTGCGCTGCAGAACAATAGCCATCATCGAGGAAAACACAGTCGGTGTAATGGCAACGGATGCGGGGCATGAAATCCTCCTAATGGGCGGGGGTTTTGAGAATCTGGATGACCGACAGGATGAAGATCAGGGTTATCAGGACGGCCGAGATGACACAGAAAGGACAAACGGCGTCGATTACAGCCAACTCGATGTAGGTCAGGTAAACCGAAAAGACCAACCCTGCCAGGCCGAGGCTGAATACCAACAGGTTGATAGCGCCGGCCAGGGCCGGTTTTCGCAAGGCGAGGGACAGCAGGATGATTATCGTCAGGTAGGCCAGCAGGCCGAGCAGGGCGACCGGGATGCCGGCGATCTCGGAGTAACGGCTGTAGTTCACCGTGGCGCAATCCCCGCTGCCAAGGCACATTTTATCGTTGGAGGAAATTTTATACACGAAAAGGTAAAGGGCGTCGAGCGCGCCCAGGAGAGCCAACAGGATCGTGAGAAGGGAGAGTTTTTTGTTCATGACTCCAACATCCAGACATCCGCTTCTGCGCTTGCAGGCAGCGATTTTACCCCAGAGGGCACAATCAGTAAAGCATTTGCCTGCGCCAATGACAGGATGTTCCCGGAACCCTGGTTGCCGGTCAGGCGGGCGGTTAAGACTCCGTCCACTTCAGTAACGACCGCCCGCAGGTAGGATTCGCGTCCATCCGATTCAACGTTTTCGGTCAGGCGCACCCGCAGCCTGGTCCGCGCTTTGGCATCCCTCCCGCTGAGGCATTCCAGCGCCGGGCGGACGAAGACCTCGAATCCGATGAAGGCGGAGACCGGGTTCCCAGGCAGGCCGAAGAATGGGATGCCCCGGTATTGCCCAAATGCCAGCGGTTTGCCTGGGCGCATATCCACCCGCCAGAAATCGAGTTCTCCGCTCGTTTCGAGCGCCTGCCGGACGTGATCGAACGCCCCCACGCTGACCCCGGCGGAGGCCAGGATGAAGTCTGGTTCCAGGGAGGCAGCGCGTTCCAGGAAGGCTTCCACTCCGGGCAGGGTGTCCGGCGCGATCCCCAGCGCGGAGACTTGCGCCCCGGCCAGCCGGGCCAGGTTTTCGAGAGTCAGGGAATTGATATCCCGCGCCTTTCCAGGCGGGAGCGTCCGGCCATTGGGCGGGACGAGTTCGTCGCCGTTCGAGAACAGCGCCAGGCGCGGCATCCGGTGGACGCAAACCTCGGCCATTCCGAGCATCGCCAGCAAGCCCAGGTCCTGGACCCGGAGCAGGTGGCCGCTTGCCAGCAATGTCTGCCCGGCGCGGATGTCACTGCCGCGCCGCCGGATGTTTTCACCCGGCGCGACTGGCCTGCGGATGGCCACCCTGGCAGGCAGGGGCGCTTGCCGGTCGCGGAAATCATAATCCGTCTCCTCGACCATGATCGCCGCGTCTGCGCCGGCGGGGAGTGGCGCGCCGGTCATGATGCGCGCCGCCTGCCCCGGGAACAGGGTAAGCCCCGGCGCGCGGCCGGCCTGGATATCGGCGACCACGCTGAGGGTTGCCCCGCCACCGGGGACGGTGTCCGCAGACGAGAGGGCGAAACCATCCACCGATGAATTATCGAAGGTTGGATGGTCATCGCCTGAGGTAATAGCCACCGCCAGGGTGCGGCCGGAAGCGCCACCCAGCGGGATGGATTCGCTTGCGAGTGGGGAAAAATGGCTCAGGATGCGCTGGCGGGCTTCGGTGACGCTCAACATGGTTGCCGTCCGGCAGGTAGGTGGGCCTGTCCCGGGCGGCGACATTATACCACCCCTGCCGGGTCAACCGGCGCGGACGCGCTGCGCTTCGAGCACGTTGGGCAGGTTCTCGATGCGGGTCAGGATGCGGCTCAATTGGGCGATGTCGCGCACTTCGACCGTTAATCGGAGTTCTGCCAGGTTTTTTGAAACATCCACTTCGACGTTCAGGATGTTGATGCCTTCTGTGTTCAGCAGGGTGGAGACATCGCCCATCAAGCCCTGGCGGTCGAAAGCCGAGATGCGGATTGGAACCGGGTAGGTGCGTACTTTTTCACCCCAGGTGACCTTGACCAGCCGTTCCCGGTCGTGGTTGCGCAGGATATTGGGACAGTCCTGGCGGTGGATGGACACGCCGCGGCCGCGTGTGATGAAGCCGATGATCTCGTCCCCGGGGGTCGGGTTGCAGCAACGGGCGAAGTTGGTGAGCAAGTCCTTCACGCCGAGGACATCCACGGCGTCAGTCGAGACCGGTTCACTTGTCGGCGGGACGACCACCAGCATCTCGTCGGATTGCTTGGCTTCCAGCAGGCGGTTGATGACCCGCCCCAGGTGCAGGTCGCCGCAGCCGAGGGCAACGTACAGTTCGTCGGCTCTACGGTCGAAACCCTGGGCCAGTTTCTCGATCCCCTGGTCGTCCACCTGCGGCAGGCCGAGGCGCTGGATCTCGCGTTCCAGCAGGCTGCGGCCTTCCGCCAGGTTCTTTTCACGGTTCTGGCGCTTGAACCAGGCCTTGATCTTGGAACGGGCGCGCTGGGTGCGCACCAGTCCCAGGCTGGTGTTCAACCAGTCACGGCTGGGGCCGCCTTGCTTGGTGGTCAGGATCTCGACCTGTTCGCCGGTCTTCAATTCATAGTCGAGCGGCATGAGTTTGCCGTTGACCTTGGCGCCGCGGCAGCGGTTGCCGATATCGGTATGGACATGGTAGGCAAAGTCCACCGGGGTGGAACCTGCAGGCATGTCGATGATGTCGCCGCGCGGGGTGAAGATGTAGACCCGGTCCTTGAAGACATCGGTCTTCATGGTGTCGACGAACTCCTGGGCGTCGTCCACATCTGTGCGCCATTCCATCAGTTTCCGCAGCCAGTTGATGCGCTCATCGTATTTGTCACGCTGGCCGCCTTCCTTGTAGCGCCAGTGGGCGGCGATGCCGAACTCGGCGTTCTCGTCCATGCCCGGCGTGCGGATCTGGACCTCGACCGGCTTACCGTCGTCGTAGATGACCGCCGTGTGCAGGGACTGGTAGAAGTTGTCCTTGGGGGCGGCGATGTAATCGTCGAACTCGTTCGGGATTGGACGCCAGTGGGTGTGGATCACTCCCAGGGCGGCGTAACAGGCGGGCACATCCGGGACAATGAGCCGGACGGCGCGGATATCGCGCACCAGGTCGAAGGGCTTGCCCTTCTCGGTCATTTTTTTGTAGATCGAGTAGATGTGTTTCGGCCGGCCATAGATCTCGGCCTTCAAGCCGGTATCCCGCAGCAGGCGTTCGAGCCGCTCGACGATCTGCTGCATCTGGGACTCGCGCGTCTCCCGCCGCTCGTCCAGCCGGGAGGCGATCTCCTTGTATTTATCGGGGTTGATGTAGCGGAAGGCCAGGTCTTCCAGTTCCCATTTGATCTGCCACATCCCCAGCCGGTTGGCAAGCGGGGCGAAGATGTCCATCGTTTCCTGGGCGATGCGGCGGCGTTTGCTGTCCTTGAAGGCCCCCAGGGTGCGCATGTTGTGCAGGCGGTCGGCGAGTTTGATCAGTACCACCCGCACATCGTCGCCCATGGCGAGAAAGGTCTTGCGCAGGGTTTCGATGGAAAGGGCGCGCTTGCGGTTGCGGAGTTGCTCCGGTTCGAGTCCGTAACCGGCGGTCACTTCCTCCTCCGCCAGCGGGGACTCCTCGCCGCCGCGTGAGACGCGCGGTAGGTGGGTCAACTTGGTGACGCTGTGGACCAGGTTGGCGATCCCTTCGCCGAATTCCCCGAGCAGCGCCTCGTACGCAATCCCGGTGTCTTCGACCGTATCGTGGAGCAGGGCGGCCGCGATCACATCTGCCGGCATGCGGTATTCGGTCAGGATCGAGGCGACAGCCAGGCAGTGGTTGAGATAAGGTTCTCCCGAGACGCGTTTCTGGCCGGCGTGCGCCTTCTCGGCCACCCGGTAGGCGTGCTGCACCAGGTCCCGGTCGGCCGGCGTGTATGTCTCCGGGAGCAGTTCCAGCAATGCTTTGAGGGTGAGCGGGGTGACGGTTTTCAGGGCGATCCTTTCAGGCCTGGGTTGCCTCTGCCAGGTGCAGCAAGAATCCGGCGACATACATCAGGGCGAAACCGGACGCGATCCACAGGAAACCGGCCTTCCATGCCTGGCACAGGAGGCGCAGGTTGTCACGCCGTGCCTGGAGAACGGTCCGACCGGGAGGGGTGTCGGCAGGCAGTTCCCTGGTTTGGACGATACGGACATCCTGCCGGAATCGCTTGTTCCGGCCGAAGAGGCGCGCCGTATCGCGCAGGAAAACGATCCCGCCGGTTACGATCAAGCCGGTGGCGGCGACCATCAACAGGAAGGCGAGGGTTGCAAGCAGCGCCGCGCCGTAGTCGCGCCGGGCGAGGTGAACCGGCAGGCTCTCGGTCGCAAAAGACCAGGCCAGGCCGGCAACCAGAACTGCCGGTAGCAGCCAGGCAATGGATTTAATGATCTTTCTCTGCTTACCGGTAACTGTCATCGGTCATCCCTGTTTCGGGTAGAATTACGGTTGCGCCAAGTATAGCACGCCTGCAACGCGCCCTGCCCAATATGGAGGATCTGGGAGCGTCTAAAATGATGGGCTTACTTTCTAACCGCAGAGAGCGCGGAGTCCGCGGAGAAACAACAAAGGATTTCTCTGCGCTCGCCCGCCCCCGAACTGCGGGGGTTGCGTACCCTGCGGTAAAAAAACCGGGTACTCTCCCTGTTTCGTGTTGTTCAAGTGTGTCCACCACGGAGACGCCGAGAACACAGAGAAATTACTCTCTGAATCTCCGTGAACTCCGGGTCTCCGTGGTGAATTGTTACTACAAGCGGTCAACAACACGAATGGGGAGGACTATGAAACCGAAGAAGCCCACTAAATTAAGCGCTCCCGAGGAGTTTTCATGACCCTGGTCGCGAATAATGTAACCCGCCTGCTGGTCTCGAAGAAGGTGGCCTTCCAAGCCTTCGAACTGCCGCCGGAGAAAGTCGGCGCGTTGGAGACCGCCCGGCTTCTGGGAGTCCCTGCGGGACAGGTTTTCAAAACCATCGTGGTGGTGCGTGAAAAAGGGAAACCGCTCCTGGCGGTCATACCCGGTCCCTGCCAGGTTGACTTGAAAGCGGTGGCGAAATCTATTGGGGCCAGGAAGGTGTTCCTCCCGACCGAACGCGAAGCGGAAGGATTGACTGGTCTGCAGGCGTGTGGTATTTCTCCGTTGGCATTGACCCATAAAGGTTTCCAGGCGCTGGTGGATGAAAACGCCCGCCTTTTCGAGCAGGTGTATATCTCCGGCGGCCGGCGGGGACTCAACATCCGCCTGCCGTTGACAGCGCTGGTCGAACTGACCGGGGCGCACTTTGCAGCCATCAGCCTCCCGAACCCTGCGATCGGATAAGACACACGACCTATGGAATCAAAACGAGCGCGGATGCCATTGTTCCGCGCTCGTTTCATTCTTACTTCGGGTATCAGGCATCGAACTCGGCGACCTCTTCGTCGTTGACCCAGACTGTGTAATGCCCTGTGGCGAAACTTCCCAGTGCGATTGTGACACTGAACGGCTGCAGCATCTGGATGCAGATTGCATCCGGGTTGGCTACCGAATAGGCATTGATAGCGATCTTGTTATCGCTGTCGGGTTGCACTACTACGATCCGCAGGCTGTGACACGGAGTGGGCAGGTTTCCAGTCAATGACAACCGCACCTGGACCGGGTAACTTTCAAGGAACAGCAGGCCTGCCGCATCCAGGTAGATGACATCTTTCAGGAGACCCTCATCCCCCGGTTGGGGCGCGTAGGGATTGTCGTCGACGGGCGCGCTGCCTGCGGGAGGGCTGTCAGGCGCATTTGTCACGGGATCATCCCCAGATGCACCGGCGCAGGCGGATAGTAAAACTAGGACGAGTAATAATCCGAATATGCGTCTGAACATTTTATTTCTCCTTTTTCCTTTTTCTTTTAGAGACGCTCGCCGCTGCCATAAAGTTCCATCGTTTCGCGATGATCAGCCCTTAACCACCGCCACCGGCCGCAGCCGCGCCACCTTCCCGACGATCCCGGCCCGGCAGACGGTCTCCACCACCCTGTCCACATCCTTGTAAGCCTGGGGCGCTTCCTCGGCCAGGCCAGCCATGCTGCCGGCGCGCACCCGGATGCCGCGGCCTTCCAATTCCTGGCGGAGCGCATCGCCGCGCACTTCGTGCTTGGCCCTGGCGCGGCTCATCGTACGCCCGGCGCCGTGGCAGGTGGAGCCAAAGGTGCGCGCCATGCTTTCTTCCGTCCCAACCAGCACCCAGGAGGCGGTCCCCATGCTGCCGGGGACCAACACCGGCTGCCCGATTGCCTCATATTCGGGAGGCAGTCCGGGCGCGCCGGGACCGAAGGCGCGGGTCGCCCCCTTGCGGTGAACGCAGACCTTCAACCGTTCGCCATCGATGGTATGGGTCTCCAGTTTGCCCATGTTATGGGCGATATCATAGACCTGGGTCAGGCGCCAGTCCTTGACGATTCCGGCGAAGGTCTGCTCGAAGGCGCCGCGGGCGGAATGCGCCAGGACCTGGCGGTTGGCGAAGGCGAAGTTGGCGGCGGCGCGCATCGCGCCCAGGTAAGCCGCTCCCTCCGGGCTGTCCATCGGAGCGCAGACCAGTTCCCGGTCCGGCAGTTGGATGCCGTACCGCTGCACCGCCGCCTGGAACGACTGGACGTAGTCGGTGCAGACCTGGTGGCCTAGGCCGCGCGAGCCGCAGTGGATCTGGAGCGCCAGGCAGCCTTCCCGCAGGTCCATCGCCCGGGCCGCCCCCGGATCGAAGATGGTTTCCACCACATCCACCTCCACGAAGTGGTTCCCGGCCCCCACCGAACCGATCTGCTGGCAGCCGCGTCCCTTGGCGCGTTCGCTGACCTTGCCCGGATCAGCGCCTTCCAGGCAGCCGCCTTCCTCGGTGCGGAGCAGGTCGCGTTCAGCGCCGTAGCCGTTCCTGAGCGCCCAACGCGACCCCTCCCGCAGGAGGCGCTCCAGTTCCGGGACGGTCAGCCGCACCACGCCCTCGGTCCCGACCCCGCTGGGGCAGGCCTGGTCGAGGCGGGTGGCGAGTTCATCCAGGTGGGGCCGGGCGGCGTCCAGTTCCACCCCGGAGGCCAGCAGGCGCACGCCGCAGTTGATGTCGTAGCCGATCCCCCCAGGCGAGACCACGCCCTGCGGGAAGACGGTGGCGGCCACGCCGCCGATGGGGAAGCCGTAGCCCTGGTGCATGTCGGGCATCACCAGCGCCCTGCCAACCAGGCCCGGCAAGGTGGCCGAGTTGACCGCCTGTTCGAGAGATTTATCCTGCATCACCTGCTCCAGCAGTTCGCGGGTGGCGAAAATGCGCACCGGGACGCGCATGTCCGGGCGGAAGGACTGGGGGATCTCCCATTCGGTATCGCTGATGTGGGTCAAATCCTGGATGCGGATCATGGGCATTCTCCTAAACGTCGAAAACAATGACGACCGAATATCCCTGCGGCGAGGGGCGGATCTTGAGGTCGTGGAAGGTGACTGCCTTGATCGCCTTGCCCAGGCTGGCGAGCGGCGCGCCGCTCATGCGGGCGGAAAGGGTCCAGCCGCCCTGCTGCCGGTCGACCCGCGCCTGGAACCGGTCGAAGGCTGTCCGTTCGTTCTCGGCGTAGTAGACCAGTTCCGAGAGGAAGGCCACCAGCAGGCTTTCAGCGTCCTGCGCGGCGGTCTCGAAAACGGTCTCACGCCGTTGGGCCGACCCCAATTGCGCCCCGGCCAGGTCGTTCATGGCAAGCGCGGCTTCGACGAACAGCCCCGCCAGGTCGCGGGCCTCGACGCGGATCGACCAATCTGCGGTGTGGGGGAGTTCTTCGTAGGGCATGCATCCATTTTACCCACTTTCCGGTACAATGATGGCAGGAGGAATCCATGAACCTGCATTCGATTACGGTTGTCCTATGCTTCGCGTTCCTGGCCGGGTGCAGCGCGCCCACAACGCCGCCCGCGCCTCCCGCCTTGACGCCCGCGCCTGCGTTACCGGACATCT
>Ga0194126_10004744_pt1 | contig 20528 bp, 21 predicted proteins | sample TA2KigC150mmetaG_FD_148641 | JGI IMG/M metagenome (GOLD analysis project Ga0194126, IMG submission 148641) | Freshwater microbial communities from Lake Tanganyika, Tanzania - TA2015035 Kigoma Deep Cast 150m | ecosystem: Environmental > Aquatic > Freshwater > Lake | place: Tanzania: Lake... | reverse complement strand
TGTCTTTTGGATCATTGGCTGGACGACTCAATCCTCCAGGCTGTGGCTGCTGAGAACAACCTGTCCGAGACGGCATTCTTGGTTCGTAATGCCGATGGTTTTGACCTCAGGTGGTTCACTCCGGTTATGGAGGTTGTCCTCTGCGGCCATGCAACTCTGGCCAGCGCTTTTGTCCTTTTTGCCTCTCAGAAATGGCCGGAGGAATGCATCCGGTTTCAGACTCGCAAGAGCGGAGTGCTTACGGTCACAAAACGTAATGATCTCCTCGAGATGGACTTTCCTGCGAGGCCTTCTTATCCTCAAACTCCTCCTGCCGGACTCAATGAGGCATTGCGAATCAAACCGCAAGAAGTCCTCGCCTCAACAGAGGATCTGCTTGTGGTGTTGGACAGCGAGAGGACCGTTAAAGCAGTCCAGCCCGATTATTTTGCCCTGGAAAGGGTTGCCTGTCGCGGGGTCATCATTACAGCAAGAGGGGAGCAAAGCGACTTTGTATCCCGCTTTTTCGCCCCCCGTGTTGGTGTACCCGAGGATCCGGTGACAGGATCTGCGCATTGTGTTTTAATTCCGTATTGGGCAGGTGTGCTTCGTAAGGACGATCTTCATGCGTTTCAGGTCTCAAAGCGAGGCGGCGAGTTATTCTGCAAGCATGCTGGCGAGCGCGTCAAGATATCAGGCAAAGCGGTTCTCTATATGGAGGGCACAATTACAATTATAAAGCGTTGAATAATAATCGGTCCATAATTGAATAGACATTTGATTAGACGGAGCAGTAAAAATATGTCTTCTCAATTATAGACTCCTTGGTAAGTCGAATGAAAGGAAATCTATGGAGAAGAAATGGGAAACCATGGACGCAATCTTTATCCCAAAATCGGTCGCCGTGATCGGAGCATCTGATAATCCTGGGAAATTAGGGTCTCATGTGATGAGGAGTCTGATGGAAGGAAAATACCCCGGGAGAATCTATCCGGTCAATCCGGGAAAAGGAGAAATCCTTGGAATTAAAACCTACCCTTCCCTGATGGAAATCCCAGATGGGGTTGATCTCTCAATCATCGTCCTTCCAGCCGAACAGGTGCCCAAAACGATACGGAAATGCAAAGAAAAGGGCGTGAAAGGGATCGTTCTGATCACCGCGGGTTTCAAAGAGATCGAAGACAAAAGAGGCGAATCTTTGCAGAAAGAGATCACAGAACTGGCAAACCGGTTCGACATTAAAATCATCGGCCCCAATACATTCGGCATTGTCAATCTCCATCTTCCTTTAAATGCCTCTTTCACACCTGAGTTTTCAAGGGTTGAAAAAGGGGGAATCGGTTTTGTGAGCCAGAGTGGCGGGATGTCCCATCTTTTTGGTTTTCTTTCGATGAAGAATCAGATCGGGTTGAGTAAGATTATAGGTCTGGGAAACCGCTGTAATGTCGATTTCTGGGATATGCTGGAATATCTGGAGGAAGATCCGGATACGAAAGTGATCGCCATGTATCTCGAAGGACTTGATGAACCGAGAAGATTGATCGAGGCGGCAAGAACACGAAATTCAAGAAAACCTATTATCGCTTATAAGGTGGGACGTTCCTCAACCGGGAACCAAGCCTCTCAATTCCATACAGGCTCCCTTGCAGGGAAGCATGAGATCTATGAGGCTGCCTTCAGACAGGCAGGCATTTTAACGGTTAGCAGTTCGGAAGAACTTCTCGATACGGCCAAGGCATTGGCGCTCTCTCTCCTTCCGGATGGAAACAGGGTGGCTGTGCTCTCCGGACAGGCCGGTCCAGGAATGGCGGCCTGTGATGTCTGTGAGATGGAAGGTTTGTCGGTATCACCCTTCTCTTCTGAGACTCAGAAAAGGGTCGATACGCTTCTCCCGCCCCTTGCCATCCGGACCAATCCGGTGGACATGGGCCCTGCCTGGTATGATTCCGAAGCCATCAGAGGAATCGTTGAATCTGTGCTCGAGGACCGAAAGGTAGATGCCATCATTTTATGCATCATGTTTGCCTCGGCGAACAGATCCGCTGTTGAAACTCTGGCCACCTCGTTGCTTCAGATGAAAAGGAAAAAACCAATCATCTGCTGCATCTCCGCTCCGAACGGGATATGGGATGAAGAGATCAAACACCTTGAACATTCAGGCATTCCAAACTACCCCACCCCGGAAAGGGCCGCCAAAACACTGGCGAACCTTTGGAGGTTTAAGAGAATAAAGGGCAAATAGAGCAATCACTTTATAATCCGTTCGTGGTGAGCCCTTCGACTTACCGTTCGCCCTGAGGCTCTCGAAGGGACGAACGTTTTGCTCAGGGCTGGCCATGTCGAACCATGAACAGGACTTCTCGATAGAGTTCACCCTTCGACAAGCTCAGAGTGAACGGGGGGATGTAAAGAATTGTTAGGGATATTGCAGTAGAATGTCATTCGTTAAATTCGTTATCATTAGGGGCATTCGCTAATGTTTATGGGTTTTTTCAATTCTCTTTCGATAAGAATCCCATTAACAATGATCGGAGGTGTTCTCTACGGCATACTCACTTACGCCATTGTCCTCACCCTGAACCTCCAGGCTCAAACCGCCATCGGCGCCGGTCTCGTTGTGTCTTTTCTCTACCTCGGCTCAAGATTTCTCCTTCTCTTTTCTGGAATCGACACCCCTTACTATTCAAAGGAACGAAAGGGTTCCCCTTACGAAAACACTGCCTTTTACCAAACTGCCCAATGGGTCGGCAAGCTCTATCACTATCACGATACTGTTCTTTTTACCTTCTTAATCATTTTGTCCATCGTTTTCGTCATCTCCCTTATTACGGATGGGATTGAAAACAGGCCTTTTGGACAAACCATCCAGGTTCTCTGGAATAAATGGACTCTCTCGTTTTGACGACCTCCCTATCCCACACAAGCCGAATTGCTTTGTGCGAAGCTTTTTAATATAATGTCAGAGAAAACGAATAGTGGTCAAGATGGATAAAGACCTTAACAGTCAAAACGCTAAGAACTGGGCCATGGCGGGCAATCTCCTGGTTAACCTGACCAGCATGGAGACGGGATTTTTTGAAGTTCACCCCGTTAGAAATTTCAGTCGTTGCGACTCGAAACCGAGCGGGGCACTAAACCCTACGAGAATTATTTTGAAACGTAATCCCGTTGCAGAACAGTTGGGCATTATTTCTAACGGGGTAAAGAGGTGTCGGCAGGAAATCTGGGACTATATCGACTATCGGGAGAGCCTCGTCAAATGGCCTCCGATGAACGAACAGATTAGAGGAGGTGTAACGTGAAAGGAAAAATTAAGGAATTTGCTCTGAGTTTGGGAATGGATGATGTTGGAATAGCTTCGGTAAAGGATTATAAGAGTCCGAAATCGCCGGATCTGCAGTCCATTTTTCCCGGAGCCAAATCTCTGGTTGTGCTTGCCTACAAGGCTTTATCAAACTGTGAGAGCAGTAACATGCAGATCGCCACAGGCGGTCGGCTCGATGAGATCGAATTCGGACGTTCCTCCAATTACAGGATGGCTCGTTTCCTGGAAAGAGAACTTAAGGCGAAAGCCATGACCGTTCCTCCTTCCTATCCACTCTATATGAGCTACGAAACCAAAGGCACGATTGGAGATGTCTCACTTCGCCATGCTGCCATTGCGGCTGGATTAGGGAATCTTGGCAGAAATAATTTGGTCATCCATCCCCAAATGGGATCACGGGTTCTCTTTACCGCTATCCTTACTGACCTCGATTTCCCTTCAGACCCACCGGTTTCGGAAAAACTCTGCACGGATTGCAACGTCTGTGTGGAAAACTGTCCCGGAGGTGCGCTCAATGAAGAAGGTAAAACCGATGACATGAAATGCCTTAAAAACAGTCAGCCCTATGGCATCGGAAGCGCCATCCGTTTCTGGAATAAATTTGCTGAAAGCACAACCGAAGATCAGAAAAAGATGGTTAAGGATGTAAACTTCTGGCGTCTCTACCAGGCAGGGTTTATTGGTTTTCAATACTTCTGCTTCAATTGCTTAAAATCCTGCCCCGTTGGCCAGAATGGAAAATAATCCAGTAGTTAGAAAAAACGGGGAAAGATTTATTCAATATTTAATGGTCTCGTAAAAAGTCGTCACTCCGTTGAAAAACGGAGTCCAGGGAATTTATGGCTGGTTCAACGAACTGGACTCCATATTTGGGTTAACAATGAACTACCCCGCCGCAAGCAGCGGGGGATATAACCCCAAGGGATTTAATAATGAGAGTCTGCCTGTTATTATTTCTGACGATTTGGACAGTGTTGGTGACAACGGAATGCCCCACCCTCTCTGCAGAAAAGGAAGGAAGGCAGGCAACAATGAAGAAATTACTTCCCCTTGTTGTGGAAGATTATCGAGCAGACAAGAAGGATGAGTTCTACAATCGAGATCAATCCTTCCGCTATATGGATGGTGCGGCTGAACTGTATCGTGCCTATGCCTTCAAACTTCTGATGGTCAGGAAGTATGTCAAAAGAGGTCACCCGTCTATCCTGGTGGAATTCTTCGATATGGGGAATTCAGAGGATGCCTTTGGGATCTTCTCATATCAAACCGAAGATGAAGAGGTAGGGGTTGGTCAGGGGTCTGATTACGGAGGAGGCCTTCTCCGGTTCTGGAGAGGAAAGTATTTTGCCAATGTCTATGCAGAGCAAGACACCCCTTCGATGAGAAATGATGTTTTGAAGATTGGCCATGTCATTTCCGAAAAGGTAAAACGGAAGGGGCAAAAACCGTCATTGATCAGATTCCTGCCTTCTGAGGGTCTCTCTGAAAGAAGTATTCGGTATTTCCATCTCCACCAGGTCTTAAACCACCATTACTTCATCTCCCATCAGAACATCCTCCATCTTGGGGAACGGACAAACGGGATCTTGGCCACCTACCCGCAACAACAAACAAAAGAAAAAAATTTTCTGTTGCTGCTCCAATATCCATCCAAGAAATTGGCGGAAACTGCATTTCAGAGTTTTGTGAAAGCCTACATGCCTGACGCTATCGATTCGAGAGCAATTAAGACGGAGAATGGAAAATGGGCTTCCATGAAAATCTATCAACAGTATCTTCTGATAGTCTTTGATGCATCTTCCGAGGAAAAGGCAGGGGAATTGATTAAAGCCACTCTTAGAGGATTAGAGGGGAAATGACCATGACAAAAAGAAAGACCATAACGCGGAGGGATTTTTTGCGGGGAACCGTCTATACCGCTCTGGGGGGTACGCTCGGCTCAACGCTTGGCAAGGAAGCTAAAGGAGAAGAGAAGGTAAAGGTCGTCCTCATCCGTGACGAGAATGCCATTGACTCCCGGGGACAAATTGACCAGAGAATTATTCAGAAGATGCTTGATCAGGGGGTCTGTGAATTCCTCGGAGAAAAGAACCCCGTTCAAGCCTGGGAAAAATTGATCAAGCCCTCTGATGTGGTGGGCATTAAGAGCAATGTGTGGCATTATCTTCCCACCCCTGAAGGGCTGGAAAACGCTATTGTGAAGCGGGTGATCGATGCCGGGGTTCCAAAAAAGAATATCGGCATTGACGACCGGGGAGTGCTGAATAATCCCATATTTAAGTCCTCCACAGCGCTCATAAATGTCCGGCCTTTGAGGACCCATCACTGGTCCGGCATCGGTGGATGCATTAAAAACTATGTGATGTTCGTCTCTGTTCCCTGGCTTTACCATTCCGAGGCTTGCTCCCCCCTTGGCTCAATCTGGAACAAACCTATTGTCAAAGGTAAAACCCGCCTCAATATTCTCAGTTTAATCCGGACTCAATTCTACAACCGTGGAGCCCATCATTTTGACAGAAGGTTTGTCTCGGAATATAAAGGACTTCTCATTGGAAACGATCCTGTGGCACTCGATGCAGTGGGATCCCGCCTGCTTCAACTCCAGCGCATCGCTCACTTCGGGGAGGACCGGCCTCTGGATAATCCCCCAATCCATATCTTTGTTGCGGATGAAAAATATAAACTCGGTGTGAGTAACCTCCGGCGTATCGAGATAGTAAAGCTGGGTTGGACCGAAGGAACATTATTATGACCACCTCCTAAATATTTCATCAATTAAATCCCAATCATTTCAAATCGTTTTCCTCTGATTCTCATTTTTCTGGAACTAAATCCATCCCCCTGTTGTCTTTATGAATAAAACCGCCCCCAATAAATGAGGGCGCTACAATTCAAAAACAGGAGGTTCCCGACATGAAAAAGTTAATGATTATCATCACCCTCATCACTTTCATCTTTTCTATACAGATAGGCTTTGCAGCGCCACTCACCAGCACCCTGAAAGACCAGCAGGATGTGGCCATCACCATCTATAATTCGAATATTGGTTTGGTCAAGGACACGCGGCTCATCGACCTTAAGCCAGGAATCCATGAACTGAAATTTATGGATGTGGCTGGAAAGATTGACCCTACCACCGTCCACATCAAGTCACTGCTCAATGGATCGAGCCTCGATGTCCTCGAGCAGAATTATGAGTATGACCTTCTCAGTCCCCAGAAACTTCTTGAGAAGTATGTGGGTCAAAAAGTCCAGCTCGCCACTATCAACCAAGAGACGAAGAAAGAGGAGATGGTCGAAGCGACGCTCCTCTCTACCCAGGGAGGAAATATCTTCCAGATCGGAGATAAGATTCATATCGGCCATTATGGCCGAATCCTGCTTTCAAAGATCCCTGAGAACCTCATTTCGCAACCCACACTCGTCTGGATGCTGGAAAGCAAGCTATCCCGACCCCAGAAAGTGGAAGCCTCTTATCTCACCTCCGGGATTAACTGGAAGGCGGATTATGTGGCGGTCTTAAATAAGTTGGACACAATGACTGACATGACCGGATGGGTCACGATTGACAACCGGAGTGGTGCCACCTATCAGAACGCTTTGCTTAAATTGGTGGCAGGCGATATCCATCGGGTCAAAGGAGAGATGAGGATGGATTATGCTCGGCCCATGGCCGCTGCAAAAGAAGTAAGCCAACAGTTTAAGGAGGAGTCTTTCTTCGAATATCATCTTTACACACTCGACCGCAGGACAACCATCAAAGATAATCAGACCAAGCAGATGTCCCTCCTCGATGCCAATCAGGTTCCTGTTAAAAAGCTCTTCATCTTCTCAGGCTATCCGCACTACTACTATTCCCGCTATGACCAGAGGACGAATAAGCAGAAAGTCGGGGTCTTTCTCGAGCTGGAGAATACAAAAAAGAACAACCTCGGGATGCCCCTCCCGAAAGGAACGATCCGGGTCTATAAAGAGGACAAGGATGGAAGCCTCCAGTTTGTGGGAGAGGACCGGATCGATCATACCCCAAAGGACGAGAAGATCAAGATCAAAATCGGAGAGGCCTTTGATGTGGTGGGAGAAAGGGTCCAGACAGAATATAAACATCTGGGATGGAATCTTTATGAGGTGGCTTTCGAGGTGAGCTTAAGGAACCATAAAAAAGAGGATATCAAAGTCTTAGTGGAAGAGCCGATTCCCGGCGACTGGGAAATGCTCTCGAACGCCCATTCTTACGAGAAACTTAGCGCCAACCTGATCCGTTTTGAGGTACCTGTGGCAAAAGACAAGGAAGTGAAAGTGAAATACAGGATTCGATTTAAATATTAAAAAGTTTTGAAGTTATTTGGAAACAGATAAGAAACGATAATAGATTAACTCCATTAGAAATGTTACCCCACTGCTCTGCAGCGGGGCACATTAATAAAGAAGAGGGGAAGGAAAAACAAGACTATCAATTATTGGTTGAAATGTGCACCTTTAGGTGAAAATAGTCTGGCAAGGAGTACAGGGAAGAAAGAGTGGAGATGGGCGGTTTAGATAGCATCTGCTAACAAGCCTCAAGAAATGTCCGTTACCGAGTGGCATCGTCATTCTTCATCGATGATGGCGACAGGTCTAACCCAGCCCGCACTGGCTTTCTTGATGTTGATAGGAAAGCAGCAGACCATGAACCCATGTGGTCTTCCAATCGCTGATAGGTTCGCTAACTTCTCCATATGACAGTATCCGATTTCAATTCCCGCAAAGTGAGCCTCCCAGATGACCCTCGGATCTCCGGTTTCTTTGAATTCTTTCGCGAGAAAAGGAAGAGGCCTATCCCAGCTCCAGGCATCAATACCCACCACCCGCACTCCTTTTTCTGTCAAAAAGAGAGTGCTCTCCCGATCCATTCCCGCCCCTCTGGTTAAATACTTCCGTGTACCCCATGCCGCATCAGCCCCGGTCTGGATCAAAACGATGTCCAAGGGATGAATCTCGTAGTTGATCCGTTCTAATTCCTTTTCTATGTCACCCACAGTAATCCGTGTGCCATCCGCCTTATGGCGAAAATCGAGCACCACCCCATTGCTAAAACACCATTCGAGAGGGATTTCGTCGATCGTCAATGACGGTTTTCCCCTGTCCATGGTTGGATGATAGTGATAGGGCGCATCCAGGTGTGTCCCTGAATGGGTGGTCAGCGTCAGGTTTTCTATGGCCCAACCCAGGCCACGAGGTAACTGATCTGTGGTTACGCCAGGAAAGTAATCCTTCATCTGGCTGGCCCCCTGTACGTGGTCGATATAATCGATCTTCGGAATCATCCTTGGAGGATCGCTCGGGAGACCTGATTCAATCGGCAAGCTTAGATCAATAAAGCGTTTGCGGTTCATATCCCACCTTCATCCTTTTGTTATAAAAATTGGGTGATCTGCTGTTTTCAAGCAATTCATCCTTTGAACGAAGAAATAGATACCGCATTCCTGCCGACAAGACAATAAGAAAATTAACGCGGTTGGAACCATTGCCAATTGAATAATGTAAGATATAATTAGTATGTGTTTATAAATTCAGTTTGTCCGTCATGCCGGACTTGATCCGGCATCCAGTCCCGCCTTTGGCGGGATTGAATAGACTGGATTCCGGCTTTCGCCGGAATGACACCTTTCTTGAACAATTAGTTTATGGACAGACTCTAATTAATTAACTGAAAAGGTTTGGGAGGGATTATGTTATCAGGCAAGATGGATCGGCGGAAATTCATTAAAAACCTGTCTGCGACGGTTGTGGGAGTTGCGGCCACTCCTTTGTTGGAAACTGCCTCCCTCGGAAAATCAGAACAGGGGGCGAAGGTTGAGCACAGAACTCTTGGTAAGACCGGATTAAAGGTGACTTCCGTATCCATGGGAGTAATGAATTGTAGCGATCCCGCCGTACTCCACAGGGCCTTTGATCTCGGAATCAATTTTTATGATACCGCAGACTGCTACATGGGGGGACGAAATGAGGAGATGGTGGGGAAAGCCTTCGAAGGGAAACGGCAACAGGTCCTCATTCAGACCAAAGTTCATGACAGCGATGAGAAGAAGATGAGGGCCTCTGTGGAGAGAAGCCTTCGCAGGCTTCGGACGGACTATATCGACGTTCTCATCTGGCATAATTTCAATTCAACAAAGGAAGTATCCGACCCGAGACTTTTCGAATTCATGACGAAAATGAAGAAGGAGGGGAAGGCGCGGTTCACCGGCTTTTCGTCACACAGCAACATGGCTTCACTTTTGAAAGAGGCATCCAAATCGAACCAGCATGATGTGGCGCTTGTCTCCTACAATTTTACCCATTCAAAGAGTTTGAAAGAAGCTGTTGCCCTTGCCGCCAAGTCAGAAATAGGAATTGTGGCCATGAAGACACAGTCCGGCGGATATAAAAAAGAGAAGATGGGAGGTCTCAATCCACACCAGGCCGCGCTGAAATATGTGTTGATGGATCAGAATGTATCCTGTGCAGTGCCAGGCGTCACTACCGTTGAAGAGATCGAGGAGTGCGCCGCCGTCATGCGAACGTTGCTTACAGAAAAGAACATCGATGAATTGAAGAGATATCATGGCTTCCTTCGGGGAAGGGTCTGTACGTTTTGCGGAGGATGTAGCGGGGAATGTCCTTACGGGGTTTCCCATCAGAACCTGTTAAGGGTCGTCGCCTATCATGAGGGTTATGAAGAGGGCCGACTCATCCGGGAGGCTCTGGAAGAAAAGGATTTGGCAAAGAATATTCATCTCTGCTCCGATTGTTCCTCCTGCTCCGTAGTTTGCAGGAGAGGTCTTGATGTGAAGGCGCAGATGAGGCTGGTACAAACAATAATCGCTCATAGTAGGGTTTAACTAATACAAACGCAATTAGTTATTTTGTCATTTCCAAATTGGAGATTCCGAAACAAGACAGATCCTGAATCAAGTTCAGGACATGGTTCGGAATGACATACTATTTCTTGTCATGCTGAACTCGTTTCAGCATCTGATTTAATGCGTTTCTATTACTTAGAACGACATGAAAAAAATCTTCCTTTATATTTTCCTTCTTCTCTTAACCTGGGGTAGCCTATCTGAAGGGGCGACTTCTCTCCAGTCTCTCGTTCCGCAGAGGAATCTACCTGAAGGATGGAGCCTTGTGGATGGACCTAAGACCTACACGAAGAAGACGCTCTTTGAACGGATCAACGGTCAAGCTGGACTCTTTTTCAAGTATGGGTTTCAAAAGTCGGTCTTTGCGATTTATCAAAACCAGAAGGATAAAGAGAATCAGATCGAGATGGACATCTATGATATGGGAAGTGTGCTTCATGCCTTTGGAATATTTTCTAGGTTTAGAAATGGAGAGCGTGGGGGCGGGGTTGGGCTGGAATCATTTATCGAGGGCCAGTCAGGCATTTTCTATCAAGAGAAATATTTTATTATGCTCTATGGCACAGAACCGAATCCGGACCTCTTGAAGCGTTGGTCTCTGCTCATTTCCAAAACCATCCCCAACTCTTTGCCTCCGCCCAGGGAAATAGGGTTTTTCCCAAGAGAAGGCCTCAACCCGGGCTCGGTTCAGTATTTTCCGGATGGGCTATTGGGGCGCAAGTTTTTAGGAAGAGGCTTCCAGGGGACCTATCAAGGAAAGGATGGGACTCAAGAGCCCAAACTCTTCGTCGCTATTTTTAAAAATTCTCAGGAAGCCGCCAATGCTTTAAAACAATATAGGGACGACCTTACCAAAAATGGGAAAATTCATCAATTTGAGTCAAATACGTTATGGGGCCATGAAGATCACCGGAGGGAAGTCCATCTGGTTCGGAAGGAGGCTTATCTTCTGGGGGCTATTGGCTTCGGAAAAGAAGGAACCAGGGCGCGTATGGATGAATTGATAAAAAATGTTAAATAGCATCTGGTTATTTAGAAAAGCGTCATTCCGACGAAAGCCGGAATCCAGGGTTCCCGGTGAAAACCGGGATCCAGTCTTTAAGATGGTTCCCGACTGGAGTTCACCCCGTACCTGATACGGGGTCGGGAAGACACCTGGATGCCCCCGTATCAGGTACGGGACAGGCTCCTCACTTCCGGCATGACGAAAATGGACCATTTATAATGAATGGCAACTTAGGGATTATCCTTTCTCCGCGTCTCCCGATCTCCCCATCTCCCCATCTCCCCCTCCTGTTTTTCAATTGGAAGTTTAATCCGGAAAGTCGAACCCTTCCCCGGTTCACTCTCCACGTCGATCTCCCCTCCATGGGTTTGAACGATACCGTAGCTGATCGCCAGCCCTAATCCCGTTCCTTTCCCTGTCTCCTTGGTCGTGAAGAACGGAGTAAAGAGTTTGGAGAGATGTTCTTTAGACATGCCGCATCCGGTATCCGCGATAGAGATCTCAGCGATCCCATTATTAAAATCCGTTCTGATGGAAAGGGTTCCTCCCTCGGTTCCCATGGCATCGGCCGCGTTGATGACGATATTCATAAAGACCTGCTGGATTTGATCTGCATCGATGGAGATCATCGGGAGGTCGAGCTTAAAATCCTTCACAATCTTAATGTTCTGGAAGCGGGCCTGATTTTCGACAAACGTAAGTGTCCGATCCAGAAGGGCATGGATGTCCCACTCTTTCTTATCCGGTTTCCTTTGCCGAGCGAAGTCTAAAAGCGCTCTGACGATATTTCGACACCGGGTCGTCTGCTGGACAATGTTCTCCAGGTCTTTTTTCCATGGGTGGTTTTCATCCGTCTTCTTCAGCATCAAAGAGCTGAAGGTCAAAACGCCGGTGAGAGGATTATTGATCTCATGGGCCACTCCTGCGGCTAATTCTCCGAGGGCGGCCATCTTGCCCGCCCGGATGAGTTGATCCTGGACCTGCTGAAGCTCCTGGGTGCGTTCCTGGACGCGCTGTTCCAGGGCTTGAGTCCATCCTTCAATGGCATCACGAGAACGCTTCAGCTCTATGATCATGTGGTTAAAAGAACCGGAGAGTTCTCCAAGTTCATCGTGGGATTTTATGCGCACGGTTTGATCGAGATCGCCCTGGGCCGCTGTTTTCGTGGCGGCGAGAAGCTTATCGATGGGCCGGTTTATAAAACGTCTGAGAAGCAAACTCGACAGGAGGCTAAGCACAATCACGCTGATAACCCCGGAGAGCAGCATCCGGTTGTAAAGTTGAGCTTTTTCCTTATCAAATTCTTCAAGAGAGATCATCGTATCCAGAACTCCCAGGACATTGATGGTTTTCGGATGACAGGGATAGCAGGAGGGTTCATTGTAGATGGGATTGATGAGACCGAGGAGCCTCTGTTTTTCCGTATGATAGACCCGGGTCTTGCTGTCCGACGGAAGAAGAACTTTGGCTTCGTCTTCCCGGTGACATCCATAACAGGCCTCAGCCCTCATATCCACGACCGTTCCCACTTTAGCCCGATCCGAAGAGACCGTAATCTCCCCGGCTTTATTAAATATTCTCACCTCCACAATACCCTTTCGCTGGGCGACATCATCAATGATCCGCTGATATTCGTCCCTCCGATCTTTAATCATCGCATAACGAATGCTCAGCCGGATCGTCTCGCTGAGGTTGAATGCCTCCTCCTCGGTCTTGTCAATCATCTGCTGAGAAAGGGACCGGATGTTGAGGTAGAGAAACACCCCTTCAATCACCACCACGACGACGATCACGCTGAGAATGATCTTTCCCTTCAAGCTCCTGAAATGGATCATGTCCACCCCCTCAACTGGTAATACTCCTTCAACATGACCTCCAGCTCATCGGGTTGAATGGTTTTTCCTGTTTCCTGAAGGACTTCGCGGAAAAACCGGCGGGGCAGTTTATCGTCTTTCTTCGTCACCCCTTCCTGCCGATTGAACTCCCTTGCCAGGTTGACGATTCCGGAAGCAATTGTTTTTAACCCCCGTTTTTTCAAGGGGAGGCCGCAGGTTGCCCGAAGGATCTTTTCAAGATCCCCCCAGGTGATGAGATCCCTATAGAAACGACAAAGAATGAGGGCATCGAAGAGGGTCATCTTATCTTCGTAATCGATGAAGAGGCGGGCTTTCCCCTTGATCCGGTCAGGATCGATCTGACCTGAGAGCTCTGATTTATAAAAGGTGGCCCTTAGGTGACAGGCGCCCCGATCCGAAGTCGCATAAGCCAACCCCATTCCCTTGAGCACTCTCGGGTCAAAACCGGCAGGCTCCAGCCCCTTCACATGGATCGCATCCTTCTCCATTCCCCAGACGGATGCAGCATGGCGAACCCCTTCCGATAAAATCTCTCCTACGCCTTTTCGATAGGCGATCTTTTTTAAAATCTCAGCAATCGCATCAGCATCCCCGTAACTGAGTTTATCCTTGATTTTTCCCTTTCCTGAAGCCTCGATGGCGAAAGCAGCCAGGTTTCCCGCTGTGATCGTATCCATTCCCATACGATCGCAGAGATCGTTGAGGTAGATGATCTCCTCAATCGATTTGACCATGCAGAGCCCGCCAAATGCGTAGATGGTCTCATATTCAGGCCCCATGATACGGAGGCCCTGGTGCCGTCCCTTCTTGACCCGGGACACCTTCCCGCAGGCCATAAAACAGTGAGGGCAAGCGGATGAGGTGACGTCACAATGCTCCATCAGGCTTTCCGCGCTGATTCCTTCCCATCCCTCCAGGGTTCCTTGCGACCAGTATTTGGTGGGAAAGGCGCCGATCGTATTCATGATGGAGACCAGCATGGGCGTTCCATACTTTTTGTAGATGTGAACGGTTGGATTATCCTTCACGCGGTCTTTAAATTCTTTGGACAGTCTTTTCAGCAATGGAAGGTCAGCAATCTCTCTCCGTTTCTTGCCGTGGAAGACCATCCCCTTTAGCTTCTTCGACCCCATCACTGCGCCGATGCCCGCTCTCCCCAGAGAACGCCAGCGCTCAATTTCCATGACTGCGAATTTTACGAGATTCTCTCCTGCCGGGCCAATGACCAGCGCTCCGGCATCTTTCCTGCCAACTGTTTTTAGAACCGCCTCTTCCGCCTCATAGGTATCTTTTCCCCAGAGATGAGAAGCAGAATGGAAAACGACCTCTTCATCACTGATCTCAAGAAAGATCGGGGATGGCGATTGTCCTTCGATGATGATGGCATCATAGCCCGTCCGGCTGAGCGGAGTGGTGATCTTTCCTCCGGAATAGGATTCGGAGTAGATTCCCGTTTGGGGGGATTTAGTGAAAACGGCAAAGCGGCTCGAGCCGTAAAAAGGAGTATCTGCCAGTGGGCCCAGCGTGAAAATCAGGTGGTTGCCCGGGGAAAGAGGATCGACATGGGCAGGATTTTCTTTCAGAAGAAGGTAAGAACCCAGCCCCTTTCCGCCCAGATAGGATCTAAGAACTGAGTCGGGGATAGGCTCAGCGCTCCATTTTTTCCTTGTCAGATCGATCCGGAGAAGTTGATTGAAAAATCCTTTCATCAACTTCATCTTAAAAGAAAGTGGAGGGTTAAATCAAGCCAAGATCCTTTGCAGATCTGGAACGATGAGGGATTTCTATAATTGTTTCAAAAAGATTCTTTTGAAAGACGGGAAGAGAATCGCAGAGAGATTGCGGAGATTGTAATTCGTTCATCAATAAATCCACTTTCTCCTCACGTTTCGAATACTTAAAACAAATAAGCCTGTGGCGAAAAAAAGAAGGATTACAAAATTAAACGGGAGTCCCAGGTGGCCGTTCTGGTTGATGGAGGACTTCAGGATGTCGGCTCCATAGGTGAGCGGGAGAATATAAGAGAGAGGTTGTAAAAATAGGGGCAGTCCTTGCACAGGGATAAAGAGGCCGCAGAGAAAGATCATCGGAAAACGGAAAAAATTGGAGAAAGTCTGCGCTTCGAAGATCTCTTTAACCGAGACCGCGATAAAAAGGCCGAGCAGGGTCGAAGTCACAGCGATCAGAAAGATGGCGCCAAGAGCAGAAAGCCACCGGATGCCGGACAAGCTGGTCAGAAAGGATGCAAAAAAGACCGGGACGAATGCATTGATCATGCCGAAAAGAATGGCCCCGCTTGTCTTGGCGAGCATTAAGAGGTTCAAGTCGATAGGGGCTAAAAGAAGCCTTTCGAAGGAACGGCTCCTCCTCTCAAAGGTCATGGTCACGGCCAGCATCGAGGTCGTTCCGAAGAGAATCGATAGACTCATCACACCGGGAAGTAGCTCACGGACGTTCACAGCCGTTTCTGATTTTAAAAAGAACATAAGCGTCCAGGCCACGGGAAAGACCAGCCCCCAGCTGATGTTCGGCGGTTTCAGGTAGTAGTTTCTCATATCCTTGATAAGAATGTTCCAGAAGGCAATCCACGATTTCATTGCTTTCCCTTCCCCTCCTTTTCCTGTTTCATCTTCTCCAACTCGATCCCGGTAATTTTGACGAATACCTCCTCAAGAGAAGGACGCATGATCCGGGCCTCGTAGACAGGCAGGTTTCTCTGCTCGAAAAACCTCATCAAAGGGGTCAGGTTCAGAGGACGGAAAGACCGGAGGCGAAGGGCCTGGTTGCTCAGCACTTCCACGGCAACATCAGGGAAACTTTCCTCGAGAGAGGGTTTCAGATTTGAGACTCCGTCCGAAAATGCAAGTTGCACCACATTCTCCCGCTGGACTTCGCTCATCAGTTCGTCGAGATGCCCAATGCGGGCAATCTTCCCGCCGACAATGAAAGCAATCCGGTTGCAAAGCCGTTCTGCCTCCTCAATATAATGGGTTGTAAGGAAGATCGTTGTTCCCTTTTGGTTCAAATTCTGAATCAGCAGGCGTATCTGTCTTGCGCTGGCCACATCGATTCCGGTCGTGGGCTCGTCGAGAAACAGGATCTCGGGGTCATGAATGATTCCGGCAGCGATGGTCAGTTTCCTTTTCATCCCTTTGGAATAGGCCCCGAATTTCTTCTTTCCGGCCTCCGACAGTCCGAATTGCTGCAACAGTTCTTTCGCTTTCTTCTCGCGGTCGTCTTTTCGCATTCCATAAAGGGATGCGCAGAAACATAAGTTTTCAAAACCATCGAACTCATCGTAGAGGTTGCTTTCATCCGGGATAATTCCCATGATCCGCTGGGCCTTCTTGATTTCTTTTACACCGTCGAACCCCGAGATCCTGGCAGAACCCGATGTGGCCCGGGCTAACCCCGTCAATAGATTGATCGTGGTTGTCTTGCCTGCCCCGTTCGGGCCAAGGAACCCGAAGACTTCTCCTTCGTGAACGGAGAACGAGGCCCGGTCAACGGCTGTCAGGCCGCCGTATTTTTTGGTCAGTTGGTCAACCGTAAGAATATCCATTGAGCCACCGCATTAAAGAGAATGAGTCATAGGCAAAGGTTAAGGTGAAGACGCCAGTTTAGTAGTTGGGTCAGGTCATTTGGGTTTAAATCTTTGGCCATATCCTTTACCCTTACCCAAACGGGCCTCCTAACCTTTACCCTAACCCTGACCTCCTATAATTTTCATGATTCGTGAGTGACCCAACGGCTACGACTGTTTCTTTTGGTCCTCGCAGGGATGTTCTTTGTCCCCATGGCATTCTTTGATCTGCTCGGGAGTGCACTCTTCGGGTTTCCCTTTTAACTTCTCCGGATACTGACATCCGCAGTCACACATCTTTGCTCCCTCCTTGTGGCAATCGATTTTAGCGTTCTGTTTCTTGATGCAGATACTTTCCGTACATGGCAGAAGATCGGTCAAATCCCTCAGGACGTCGGCCAATTCGTTCAGTTTGTTTTTTTCGACCGTGTAATGGGTCCAGTATCCCCGCTTTTCTCCTCTGACCAATCCCGCTTCTCTTAAGTATTTTAAATGTTGGGAAACCGCCCCCTCTGATATTTCGAGATGATGTGCCAGTGCCCCTACACAGAAGTCGTGGGTAAGCAGAAGCCTGATAAGGCCAAACCGGGTTTCATCGGATAACGCCTTGAAAATTTGAATAATTCCTGTTGTCATGACTTAAACCAATTTAGTAATTACTAAACCGTTTTATATTATACTTAAATAGTATTGTCAAGTTTTTTTAAATAACCATGGAATTTTTAACCAGCCACACTGAAATTGCGTCATTAAGGAACACTTTTTCCCCCCGAAGCCAAGAAGCAGGAGAAATGGTCTTTTTGGAGAGGTTAAGTGTGATTAAACAAGGAGAAAAGAAAGATTGACTTTTTGTTTCTTTTATCGATAATAGAATCAAATTGAATAATCTGGCGATAAAGTTCGCCATTAAACGTCCCCCCTCTTATCGGGGATTGATAACTTCTACTGGTTTTATCGGTAGAAGTTTTTTTACTTTAGGGGGAAGGGAGGTGATATCATGAAGACAAGAAAAGAGTTTCTCGAAGCGGTCATGAAGATGGCGAACCTGAGAGACTTGAAACAGGCGGATGATGTCGCCCGTGCCGTCATCGCGCTGACCAAGGGGATCATCGGAAGGGAACTTTCCCAACAGATTGAATTGTTAGCGGAGGTGGGGCGGTTATTTGGGATCTCCACATCGGCCCTATCTAAGATACTGCAGAGAAGCCCACAAGGGGGCAATGACTAATTCAACTTAGTCAACAATGTCCCCCTCTTTACTCTATAGGAGGAAGACTGATGACGCGATTGGAGATGCAGGAAAAGGCGATGGATCTCTTCATGAAACACCTTCATTGAAGTCAGTCCGTTCTTGTGGTTGCACAGGAAAAACTTGGAAAGAAGAACGACGATCTGGTCAAGGCGCTTGATCCCTTTGGCGGGGGATTGGGTGGCCATGGAGAAGTCTGCGGGGCTGTCGTAGGGGGTCTTGCAGCCATCGGATTGCTTTTCGGACGGGATAAGACCGGGGAAGAGACCAATGTAAACATGTGGAAATATTCCCGGGAGTTTATGAAACGCTTTGAAAAGGAGATTGCCGGGGGCGGCATCCTCTGCCGTGAGGTTGTTCAAGTGAACTGGCTGGATCCGGCCCAGGTGAAGGAGTACTATAAGGGAGAAAAATATTTAAAATGTAAAACCCTGGTCGGAAAGACAGCCGAACTCATCGGAGAGCTGATAGAACGTACGTAGGCTTGACTTGCAGGATAAGTGCTGGTAGTTTTTTTCATATCAGGATGTGAGGAAGTAACAAGATGGGGATTGCAGTCAAAAAAAGAATCTCTCTTCCCTCAAAACTCGCCAAAGAGGTTGAAGATATATCCCGCGAGAAAGGGAAATCTCTGAGTGCGGTCATTCAGGATGCTCTTCGGCTTGCCAGAAAGGAAATAATTAAAAAGGAATTTTTCCAGATTCAGGATTATTGGAGTCGCAAGGCAAAAGAGAAAGGGATTCTTACTGAGAAAGATCTGGAAAGGTATTTAAAAACGTATATCATCAATAGTCTGAGAAAGTATCTCGAACTTTGGAAAATAGTTTCTAGTGTAGTAAATCTCACACTTCTTTACACTGAATGTCTGGATTGTCATTCCTGCGGAAGCAGGAATCCAGATTGAAAACACTGTATTCCGGATCAAGTCCGGAATGACATTGAAAGTAAAGTCTCTACTGAATCACTACACTAGCCAATTGCTTCTTAAACATAATACAAAAATCGTTCGTAAAACTCCCAGGAAGGACAATGGATTTTCAATTTGATGAGAAGAAATTGAAGCATGTCCAGCGGATCTTCAACAACCACCTGCTTTTCAAAATAGCGCTATTTTTCCAGGTGCCTCTCGACTTCATATCAGGAATAAGGATCAGAGAACTGAATGAAGAATCGTGTAAAGTCTCTGTTCCTTATCGATGGCTCAATAAAAATCCTTTTAAGTCAACCTTCTGGGCCGTCTTGGGTATGGCAGCGGAGTTGAGTGCCGGCGCATTGGTGATGATGTACACCTATAAACTCGATCCTTCGGTTGCCATTATTGTGGGTGATTGTTCTGGAGTGTTCATCGCCAAAGCCAAGGACCTTACGACGTTTGTCTGCAATGACGGGAAGGCCATTGCTGAAACGGTCATAAAGGCAATAGAAACAGGAGAACCTCAGGAAGTCTTGTGCAAAGCAATTGGATACTCAAAGGCAGGAGAGGAGGTTGCCCGTTTTACCTTTACCTGGAAGATGAAGAGACGGGAGGCATAGAGTTGACACCAGACCACGAGACCAAAAAACCAGGTATCGTTCCAGAACATACAAGACAAAATAGGGTTTGTCCGTGGTGGTTGTGCTTCACGTTCGACAACCCATTGCGCAAACTCCTTCACAACCCCGAGGCCATTTTAAGGCCTTATGTCCACCCCGGGGACCGCGTGATTGATATCGGACCCGGTATGGGTTATTTCACGATCCCTCTGGCAAGACTCGTTGGCCCCGAAGGTCATGTCATTGCAATCGACGTCCAGGAGGAGATGTTGTCGGCCTTGAGGTCACGGGCGAAGAAACATGGGGTGTCCGAAAGAATTGAGGAATACCTCGCCAGTCAGAAATCTTTGGGGATTCATGAAAAGGCGGATTTCATCCTAACTTTCTGGATGGCACATGAAGTCCCGGATCAATCTTTATTTTTCAGAGAGGTCCGTGCCCTTTTAAAACCCAGTGGCTTACTGCTTTTGGCTGAGCCGATCATGCATGTATCCCAGAAATATTTTCTACGCACACTCCAGTCAGCGATTGAGATAGGGCTTGTCGTAAAAGAAAGTCCAAAAATCCGTTTAAGCCACACCGCCCTGTTAGGGTTTGGAAAATAACAACCCTACTCCCTCCTCCTCCTTCCCAAACCTTGTCTGAAAGTTTCGGTTGACCAATCAGGTCTCGTGGTTTTTCACCAACCCCACACTGGGTTCTCCGCTCCAGCCCAATTCCTTACCTGAATAATTTTTCCGGACAAAAAGCCACTTGATCCCTCATCATGTAGTAGGCCGCTCGGGCCAACTTGTGTGAAAGAGCACTGTGGGCCACCGCAGGGTTGCTCTGTTGCATCTTGCGGTTGTAATAGGCCCGAGACTCCGGATGAAGCCGCCTGGCAAAATCCGAAGCCTCTGCATAAGCCCATGACAAATACTTATTGCCGTTTTTCCTATTTCCCGATCCCTTCCTCTTTCCATTACTGATCCATTGGCTCGGGACCTTCCGACAATACGATGTGTAATCTCCAACGGTTTCAAATCGGCCGATGGGTCCGGTCTCCAACATGATCGTCAATCCCAGGATCTTGCCCACCCCGTGTATCGTCAGAAGATTACGGTATGGCTCCTT
>Ga0194126_10004741_pt1 | contig 20540 bp, 15 predicted proteins | sample TA2KigC150mmetaG_FD_148641 | JGI IMG/M metagenome (GOLD analysis project Ga0194126, IMG submission 148641) | Freshwater microbial communities from Lake Tanganyika, Tanzania - TA2015035 Kigoma Deep Cast 150m | ecosystem: Environmental > Aquatic > Freshwater > Lake | place: Tanzania: Lake... | reverse complement strand
CTTGATACCATCCCGCAACAGGATCCCGTTATGTGGCGTCCTTTTCCGCTGCCGATGCCGCTGTTCAAAATTGACTGTCGTCCGCATCCCCTTTGCCGCAGGGCTGTGCGGGCTTCTTAGTAAACTTGGCAGTAATATCATGTATTTATGCTCCCCGCAAGTTAAAAATTGATGGAGTCGTAAAAAGTCCGCAGGCAAGGCGCGCAAATCCGAAAGAATGCGGCGTACTGTGCCGTACGCCTCAATGACTGAGGATGCAGGGCAACGCAGCATCCGGATTTTTTACGAGTGTGTCAAAAATTGAATGTATCTCCGGCAAGCATGGCAAAGAGCACATCTGCCTGTCCACCGCATTCGATACGCGGGCTCAAATGATGCTTGAAACCAGTTATAAAAATATGCTAAATTGTATGCATTAATTAAATCAGATACATTCTCAGGAGGTGCTATGCGTAAAATCAGCTGTAAGGCCTGCGTGATAGTCTGGGCGCTTGTGATGCTCGTGTTTCCCTTTTCTTTGCATGCACAATATGATCCGTTTGTTTCAGAAGATTTCAAAAACAGCACCGCGACGGACTGGACTTTTATCAATGCCGCCGGTGACGGTCCGGTTTTGACCGGCAATGGGACTATTGATCCCGAGGGTGAGGGCTGGCTGCGTTTGACCGCGGACAAAGCATTTCAGAATTCGTTTGTGTATTACAATAACGAGATACCTACCCAGTACGGGCTTGTTTTTAATTTTGATTTTGTTGTCTGGAGGAGTTCATCAAGCACCAGGGCGGACGGATTAGCGCTGGTTGTTTTCGACGCGGATGCCGATCCGGTTGAAGCCGGAGGCTGGGGCGGATCGCTGGGCTATGCGCCCCACAGCACCTATGACACCGGCGGTCTCAATGGCGGCATAGTCGGCTTCGGTTTCGATACTTTCGGCAATTTTTCAAATCCGACCGAAGGCCGTATCGGCGGGCCCGGCCGGAGCTCGCATTCAATTGCAATTCGCGGTTCAATGGGCGCCAACCGTTATCTGGGATATGAGTACATTACCGGGGCCTACAGCCTTCCCGTGTTTTCTACGGGAGGTGCTGCCAGCCGAACGGCGGCTACTGTGTACAGTGTTGAGATAATTATCAGCACGGAGAAAAAGGTTACGATTAAATGGAAGCCCTCGGGCGGCTCATGGACAACACTGATTGATCAGTATCAATGTACGCTGACATGCCCTGACTATGTTAAATTCGGTTATACCGCATCAACCGGAACGTATTACAGCTACCATGAAATCCGCAATTTTGAGATAAGGCCGCTGGAGGATCCGACGCTGATAGCGCTGTCGAGCCTTGAGGCCAGCTGGCAGCCTGAAGGCGTTGCGGTTACCTGGGTAACTGATACTGAGATTGATAACGCCTATTTTGATCTGTATCGGGCTGAATCGATTAAGACATTCCCCAAACGTTTTAAGGGCTTCGGGAAGAAGACCAAAAAATATTTTACTAAAAACTGGATGCGCACAGGAGCGTTAGAGAAGATTAACGCTGCGCCGATCCCGGCCGAGGGCCTGGCTCCGTTCGGCACAGCGTATGAATATCTGGACACAGATGTAAAACACGGCAAGCGGTACTGGTACATGCTGCAGGATGTTGATCTGTTCGGCACGGCCACGCAGCATGGCCCGTGCGGCCCTGTATCGGCCTGGGAGGACTGTTCATATGCGCCCTGAGAAGCCAGCGTTTCGGGCTTAAAAAAGGCCGCAGGAATCCGTCGCTGCATAAAAAAACCGTGGCCGGGAGTTGAGAGCAAAACAGTTCAGCCGTGCGACTTACGGCCGCGACCGGGCACGTATATCCATTCCACTTCCGTATGCTTTTCCGCCGCGCAGCTTTTGCATGCCAGAATGGTGCAGCCGGCTGTATTTAAACGGTCCGCAGACCAGGACAGCTGCAACAGGCTAACATCCTGAAAAAACATCCAATTTTATCTTTCTGCTTGCAAAAAGCGCTCCCGCATAGTATATAGACTTCCTTTTTTTGGATTTTTTTCACAGTGGTTGTACATAACCGATCTTGCTCAGGCCTGAAACCTCAGGAAAGAAAACCGTATGAAATTCTGGCGCACGCCCCTTGATGCTGAAAAAATCCACATACGCAGGGGCACCGTAACGATCATTGAGGAGCGCTGCAAGGGCTGCGAATTCTGCATTGAGTACTGTCCACGCAGCGTGCTGGCAATGTCGAATGCTTTCAACGTCAAGGGCTATCATTTCCCGGTTATCGAAGCGGCTGAGTGCTGCGTGAGCTGCCATTTCTGCGAGGCGCTCTGCCCTGAATTCGCAATCTTTGTCACTGAACCCCCGGAGGAGGCGTAGCGCGCTTCTGCAGCGGAGCTTCCGGGTTGCGCAGAGCCGCAGTCGATCAGTTCCGGTTCTGCGCACACGCAGGAGTATTTTCATAAAGGATTACCCATGGCATCCAAAGCGGTTTTAACCGGAACACATTTCATGAACGGCGATGAGGCCTGCGCTGAAGGCGCCCTGGCGGCCGGCTGCCGCTTTTTCGGCGGATATCCGATCACGCCGGCAACCGAGGTGGCCGAGCGCATGTCGCGCCGGCTGCCGCAGCTGGGCGGCATCTATATCCAGATGGAGGATGAAATCGCTTCCATGGCGTCTTTGCTTGGAGCGAGCTGGGGCGGGCAAAAAGCCATGACCAGCACCTCCGGTCCCGGCTTTTCGCTTATGATGGAAAACCTCGGCCTGGGTATCATTACGGAAACCCCGTGCGTGGTGTGCAATGTGCAGCGCGGCGGCCCCAGCACCGGCCTGCCGACACTGGTGGGGCAGGCGGATATGATGCAGGCCCGCTGGGGCTCTCACGGTCACTACGAAATAATCGCCCTGTGCCCGTCATCTCCGCAGGAGATGTTTGATTTCACCATCCGGGCTTTCAACCTGAGCGAGCAGTTCCGCACACCCGTGCTGATCATGGCCGATGAGGTTGTCGGGCATATGAATGAACGCGTGGTGATACCGGCTGAAGATACAATCGAGCTCGTTGAGCGCAAACGGCCGACCTGTGCGCCGGAAGCATTCCTGCCCTTCAGGCCTGAGGCTGACGGAGTTGCGCCCATGGCCTGTTTCGGCGACGGTTATCGCGTACACATCACCGGGTTGACCCATGCTGAAAACGGCTATCCGGCCATGGAAGCCGGCGCTCACGAGCGGATGCTCAACGCACTGGTCAATAAAATAAAGATGAACCGCGACACAATCATCAGCTACGATACCGAGTATCTTGACGATGCCGAGATTGTGCTGGTGGCCTACGGCATCAGCGTGCGCTCGGCCCGGCGCGCAATCCGCGCGGGCCGCGAGCAGGGCCTGAAGCTCGGCCTGGTGAAACTCAATACGGTCTGGCCCTTTCCGGAGGAGTTTATCCGCGATCTTGCGGGCCGCGTGCGCGCCCTTGTCATGCCCGAGATCAACCTTGGGCAGATGGTGCTTGAGCTTGAGCGCTGCGCCGGCGGTCGCTGCCCGGTTCGTCTGGTGGGCCATGCGGGCGGAGCTATTATCCGGCCGGCAGCCATTCTCAACGTCATTAATGATCTAGTAAAGGAGGCGGTATGAACCAACCGGCAACAGCGCCCTGCCTGCAGCACCCGCAGGAGGAACTGCTGCGCAGTGATCGCATTCCGCACATCTGGTGCTCGGGCTGCGGCATCGGCACGGTGTTCAGCTGCGTGCTTGCCGCTGTGCGTAAAACCGGTCTGCCGCTTGACGATGTGGCCATGGTCTCCGGCATCGGCTGTACGGGGCGTATGGCCGGCTATATCAAGGTCGATTCCTATCACACAACGCACGGTCGCGCGATTCCGTTCGCGACCGGATTGAAGCTTGCCCGGCCGCAGGGCGCCGTGCTGGTCGCCTCCGGCGACGGCGACCTGATCGCCATCGGCGGCAATCATTTCATTCACGCGGCGCGCCGCAATATCGATATGACGGTCATCTGCGTCAACAATCTCAATTACGGCATGACCGGCGGCCAGCAGGCCCCCAGCACACCTTTCGGGGCCAAGACCACCACGAGCCCCACGGGCAGCCCGGAAGAGCCCTTTGATTTCTGCCAGCTGGCCACGGCCTGCGGCGCGGTGTATGTGTCGCGCTGGACCAGCATTCACATCCGCCGCCTGACAGAATCCCTGACGAAAGCCATTCTCAAGCCGGGCTTCAGCTTTGTAGAGGTGCTGGCCGCCTGCCCGACCGCGTTCGGGCGGCGCAACCGCATGCGCGAGGCCCTTGACATGGTTAAATTTTTTCATGAGCGCTCAGTCATCAAAAACAATATCGACCCGCGGGAATTCCCGCTCGATTTTAAAGGCCCGCTTGTCGTGGGCGAATTCATCGATCGCGAGCGCCCCACGTTCACCGACAGTTACGCGCTTGTCCACAGCAGTCAGCTCGGCGAATGGCCCGATCTTGAGCGTCAGAAACCCGCAGCCGGTTAGCAGGCCGGCACAGGAGCACCGGAGCATGGAAAAAGAAATACTGATTACCGGATTCGGCGGCCAAGGCATCGTGCTCACCGGCAACATTCTCGGTATGGCCGCGACCCTGTACGACAACCGGCATGCGACCATGACGCAGTCCTACGGACCCGAGGCCCGCGGAGGATCGTGCTCCTCCCAGGTTGTCATCAGCGATGAGCCGATTCTGTTTCCCTACGTTGAACGCCCGCAGGTGATGATCTGCATGAGCCAGGCCGGTTTTCAAAAAAATTGCGCCATGCTGGCTGACGGCGGCATCATGATCTGGGACAGCGATCTGGTAAAGTCCGCAGAGCTGCGTGAGCAGTGGGACTGCTACAATATCCCGGCCACCCGGTTCGCCGAGGAACTGGGCAATAAGATGATGGCCAATATCGTGATGCTGGGCTTTGTGTCCGCGGTATGCGAGCTGGTTGCGCCCGACTCCCTGAAGCAGGCTGTGCTGAAAACGGTTCCGCCCAAGACCCGCGACAAAAACTCGGCCGCTTTTGACCGCGGCCGTGAATACGGCGGTGAAATTTTAAAAGGCCGGGCCCGGCAGGAGCACTGAGACCCGTGAACACGCGCGAACGCGACAGCATCGAGGCTGTGCTGCTGGTCGGCTCAGGCTACGGCGCCCTGAAGGTTGCCGAGGACCTGGTTCAGTCCGGCATTCCCGTGGCCTGGGTGACCGCCCGCCCGCACTACCTTGAGCTGCCCCTGGGCGCTGAAGCGCTGGCCGACTGGCCCGCCGACCTTGATTATCAGTTCCGCCCCCTGTACCTGCGCGTAACGCGCCACCCCCTGCTCACAGCCCTGCCGCAGGCGCGCATCCTGTCGGCAGGCAATGGCACAAACGGCTTTGTTGTAGAGGGCGAGCAGGACCCGCGCTATATTGATTATGACCTGTGCACCGGCTGCGGCAAATGCACTGAACTCTGCCCGCTCAACGATTCAGAACGCCCGCCGATCACGCGCCGCCCGGCCCAGTGCCCCACACGCGCCCTGGTGCTTGATAAGCGCGCCACGGGTGCCTGCCGGGTGGCCTGCCCGCTGGGCGTCAACGCTCAGGCCTATCTTGCACTCACAGCCGCCGGGCGCTTTGATGAGGCTCTGGCCGTCGTGCGCGATGCCAACCCGCTGCCCGGCATCTGCGGCCGGGTGTGCCATCATCCCTGTGAAACCGAGTGCCGCCGCGCCGAGGTTGATGAAGCCGTTGCCATCCGCGATATCAAGCGCTTTCTTGCAGATTTTGAAGCACACGCGGGCGTTGTGCCGAGCTTTATGCCGCCAGCGCAGCGCCGCACCGGGCGCGTTGCGGTTATCGGCTCGGGGCCGGCAGGACTCACCGCAGCGCACTATCTTAACCGGCAGGGCTTTCAGGTTACGGTGTTTGAATCACTGCCGCAGGCCGGCGGCATGCTCAGAGCCGGCATCAATTCCTTCCGCCTGCCCCGCCGGGTGCTTGATATTGAAATTAGGGCCATCGAAAACGCCGGCGTAACCATTCAAACCGGGACAACGGTCACAAGCGTTCAGGCGCTTCTGGCCGAAGGGTTCAGCGCGGTGCTGCTTGCCGCCGGCACACAGGCTGATCTGCAGCTCGGCATCCCCGGAGAGGATCTCCCCGGGATCAACGCCTGCGTATCTTTTCTGCGGGCGGTTAACCTGTACGGCACCGCTGCTGTCGGTGCGAAGACCGTTGTTATCGGTGCCGGCAATTCCGCCATGGATGCGGCGCGTACGGCTTTGCGCCTCGGGGCCGCGAGCGTGACCGTCGTCGGCATCGAGCAGGAAAGCCAATTGCCGGCGCATCCGCGCGAGGTGCGCGAGGCCCGCGAAGAGGGAGTTGCCTTTGTGCTGGGGGCGGCTCCAGTCGCTTTTGAGGGCACGAGCGCGCTTGAGCGGGTTGTGTGCTGTAAGGCACGCTGGCAGCCCCACCCGGACGGTTCACAGGAAATCGTCCATGACCGGGAGGACACTTTCAGCCTTGATGCCGACTGCGTGATTGTCGCGATCGGCCAGCGGGCGCAGCTGAAGGAGTGCGGCCTTGATCAGGAAATAGAGACCGGGCCCGGCGGTCGCGCACTGATCGATACGTGTTATGCCACCCCGGTTGCCGGCGTGTTCGCCGCAGGCGATGTCGCCTCCGGTCCCTCAACCGTGGTCGAGGCCATGGCCGCGGGCCGGGCGGCCGCAGGCAGCATCATAGAGTATCTGACCGGAGAGGTCTGTCCGTTTGATACACCAACCAGAGAAACCCGCGGCGTGGGCGATTACCCCGACATACCCGAGTCGCTGCTGCGCCGCAGGCGTCCCGATGCGCCACAGCGGCTGCCGCGCGTTCGCTGCCGCGATTTTGATGAAGTCGATATGGGGCTGGGCGCTGATGAGGCTGTGGCCGAGGCCAGAAGATGCCTGCAGTGCAGCGTCTGCTGCGAGTGCCGCGCCTGCGAAGCGGCCTGCGAGCAGATCGGGGCCATCAATCATTTCAGCTCCGCAAGGCAGTTCACCATCGCGGCTCCGGCCATTATTGTTGCCGATGCCCTTGAACTGCCCGATGCCGGACTGCTTGACCGGGACCAGGTATTCCGGGTCGCCGACCTGAAGCACGACCTGACCGATGTCATGCTCTCGGGCAGCGCCGCAGCCGGCCGGGCCATGGTTGCCGCCGCAAAGCTGCGCCGGGCAGCCGTTCCCCGGGAAACCGATGTGGAAGATCTCAGCGACGAAGTGCGCATCGGATTTTTTCTGTGTACCTGCAATGACACGCTGGCCTCCCGCAGCGCGCTTGAGCGCGTGCGCGATCTGGCAGGGCACGTACGGGGTGTCGTGCACAGCCAGCTGCTGATGTCGGCCTGTCATCCGGCCGGAGCCGACCTGATCGCCGAAGCTGTCGGCCGCCATACCATCACACGCGTCGTGCTGGCCTCGTGCGTATGCTGCCCGCTTGAATTTCAATGCATTTCCTGCAATGACCAGCGCACCCGTGCGCGGCTGCACCTGTTTGAGCGCCTGGGGCTGCCGCGCAGCCGTTTTGAAACGATCAATCTCAGGGACTCTCTGCTGGCTGAGCGTCTCAGCGATGACGAGGTCGTGGATAAAGCGCGCGATCTGCTGCGTGCATCCTTTGTACGGGCGCGCTACATGGCGCCGCTCACACAGGGCCGCACCGAGATCGGCAAACAGGTGATCGTGCTGGGCGGCGGGGACATCGGCCGCAGCTGCGCGCTCAATCTCGACCTGCAGGGCTTTTCCGTCAGGCTGGTGCATAATCCGCAGCTTACAACCGATCCCCTCCGCCGGCAGCCCCATCAGGTTGACACCTCCGCAGGCAATAACATCACGCATGTTGAGAGCGCGATTATCAGGGACATCCGCGGACAGATGGGTGATTTCACCATCCATGCCCGTCAGGACGGCGCTGCCCGGCGCTGGCGGGCAGACATCGTCTGTCTCGTTGATGAAGCCGTGCTGCCCCTGGCCCTGAACGAGGATGCCCCCGGACTGAAAAAACTGTATCGCTACGACTTTGCTTTCTTTCATACGCCTCAGGCCGGCATGTTCAGGGTGCTGCCGCGCACGCTTGAGCGCGTTCAGGAATTCGAGGCCGGTGCGGCTCTGGCCGCCCAGGTTGCGCGCAGCGCAGCCGAAGCGTTTTTGAAGGATCATCTGCTCAGTCCCCGGGTTGATCCGGAACGCTGCCGGGGCTGCGGCCGCTGCGTTGACATCTGCCCCTTTAATGCCATTCAGCTTGTGCCGGGTCTGGACGGCCTGTACACGGCTGAGGTCGCGCGGCACAACTGCGTGGGCTGCGGCGGCTGCGTGGGCCGCTGCCCGGTTACGGCGCTTGACATGCCCTATTTTTCAAATCAGCTGCTCGAAGCGCTCGTTGCTGACGCCATGGCAGGAGGAAAAACATACAATGAAGCGTCCTAACCTGCTGGGCATCTGCTGCAACTGGAGCCCCTGGACCTGTTTGAATGCCGCCGGCCGCACAAATCTTGAGCTGCCGCCGGATTTGCGCATTATCCGGGTCATGTGCATCGGCCGCATCAATCAGGCCCTGATTCTGAAGGCCTTCGAGTACGGGGCTGACGGCGTTATTCTTCTTGAGTGCCGCGATGAGGACTGCCGTTATGGGCCCGGCCCTGAAGTCGGCCACGCAAACGTAACGCTTGTGCGCTCTTTGCTTGACCTGCTTGGCATTGACCAGCAGCGCCTTGTCGAGCGCAGCTTCGAGGCGCATGAGAAGGATCGCATGGTAACGGAGCTGTGGAATTTTGCCGAACGTATCGAGGCAATGGGTGCTAATCCGGCCAAGCCGCGCCAGGAACGGGAGGCCGTGTAACCGCATGGACAGTGCCCGCATTACTAAGATCATCCGCGACAACGCCCTGTACCAGTGCCTGGAGTGCGGCAAGTGCTCGGCCGCGTGCCCGCGCATGCTGGCCGGCAAGCAGTATTCGCCGCGCCTGCTGGCGCAAAAGCTGATCTCGGAGCGCGATGACGAGGCCTTCATTGAATCCTCGGTCTGGGAATGCCTGACCTGTTCGCTGTGCCAGGAGCGCTGCCCCTCGGGCGTTGACATCAGCCGCGTTATTCTGGAGATGCGCTCGCTGCTGGCTGCTGAAAAGGGCCTCAAGGGCTACCGCGCCCATGACGGCGCGCTGCACTCCTGGATGCGCATGATGACCTCGCCGGAGCTGAAGCAAAACCGCCTGGGCTGGGTGAGCGCTGATTTAAAAACAGCTGAAACCGGCAAGGTTGCATTCTTCAGCGGCTGCGCGCCCTACTTTGACGTTTTTTTCGCGCATCTGGGTGTTGATACGCTCGCCATTGCGCGCGACAGCGTGCGGCTGCTCAACTTTCTCGATATCGAGCCGGTGCTGCTGAAAAATGAGCGCTGCTGCGGCCATGACCTGCTGTGGGCCGGCGACCGTGAAAATTTTGAAACTCTGTGCCGGCTCAATTACGAGGAATTCAAGAAGGCCGGCATAGAAGAGATCATCGTGTCGTGCCCGGAATGCTATTCGATGCTGGGCACGCATATGCCGGAGGTGATTCCGGAGTGCGACATCAAGGTTACGCTGCTGCTTGATCTGCTGCAGAAAGAGGTCCGTAAGGGCGGCAAGGCATTCAAGCCCTTTGAAACAACCGTTACCTATCAGGATCCCTGCCGCCTGGGCCGCGTGAGCGGCTGCTATGAGGCCCCGCGCTATCTGCTGGGCCAGATTCCCGGGCTTGTGCTGCGAGAAATGGAAAACTCGGGGCGCGGTGCGATCTGCTGCGGCAACAGCGGTTTTATCAACTGTGATGCCTATTCGAAAAACATACAGGTGCAGCGCCTGCAGGAGGTGAGCGCTACGGGTGCGCAGCTCCTGGTAACCGCCTGCCCCAAATGCATGATTCATCTGAGCTGCGCCATGCGCGATCCGGCGCGCAATGAGAAGGTCTCAGTCCCGATTCGCGACCTGACCAGCCTGCTGGCGCAGGGCATTGAGTGGACCGGATAGGTGGAACCAAGAATTGTTAAAAGTTTAAGGTTCAATGTTTAAAGTCCTTTTGGCAACATGTATTCTTCGACCGGCGAATGTAATCGAACCTTAAACCTTGAACTTTAAATGTTGATCCCGGGGTGCGCACCGCGCACTATGACAGGCACCATTGTGAGAGGAAAGAATAATGAATCGCACAAGCACACAAGAACAAATCCGCATCGGCGTGTATGTCTGCAAGTGCGGCCTGAACATTGCCGCAACGGTTGACTGTGAGGCGGTTGCCGCCTACGCCGAAGGCCTTGACGGCGTGGTGGTCTCGCGCAGCAGCGCCTACCTGTGCTCCGAGCCCGGCCAGCAGCTGATCAAAAACGACATTGCTGAAAAGGGTGTCAACCGCGTGGTGATCGGCTCCTGCACGCCGCGCCTGCATGAGCCCACGTTCCGCAAATGCCTTGCAGACGCGGGGTTGAACCCCTATCTGCTGGACATGGCCAACCTGCGTGAGCAGTGCTCCTGGGTGCATGCAGACGATCCGTCGGCTGCCACGGCCAAGGCGCGCGACCTGATCCGCGCCGGGGTCGCGCGTGCGCGCCTTTTGCAGCAGCGCAGCGAAACAACCGTACCCGTGAAAAACAAGGCCCTTGTCATCGGCGGGGGCGTTGCCGGTATCCAGGCCGCGCTCGACCTGGCCGACTCGGGCTGCAAGGTCGTGCTCGTTGAAAAACAGCCCAGCATCGGCGGGATCATGGCCAGGCTGGATAAGACGTTTCCAACCCTGGACTGCTCGATATGAATTCTGGGACCTAAAATGTCCGATGCCGGTCGGCATCCAAACATCGAGCTGCTTACCTTAAGTGAAGTCAAAGAGGTTACCGGCTATGTCGGCAACTTTCATGTGCGCGTTCTCAAGCGCAGCCGCTACGTGCGCGCATCCGAGTGCACCTCCTGCGGCGACTGCGTTGCGGTGTGCCCGGTCGTGGTGCCTGATGAATTCAACATGGGGCTCTCATCCCGCCGCGCGATTTACTCACCGTTTCCGCAGGCCATTCCTTCGGCCTACGTGGTCGATATTGAAAGCTGCCTGGGTCACAACCCCATCATCTGCGGCAAATGCCGTGAAAAGTGTGAGAAAAACTGCATCGATTTCAACCTGAGCGATGAGATTCTTGAATTCGATGTGGGAACCATCATCGTGGCGACCGGCATGGAGGTCTATGACCCGACCGAGCTCGATGAGTACAGCTACACGAAATTCCCCAACGTGCTCACCAGCATGGAGCTCGAGCGCCTGATCAACGCGGGCGGCCCGACCGAAGGCCGCGTTGAGCGGCTCACCGATCACCGCGTGCCCGACTCGGTGGCCTTTATCCAGTGCGTGGGCTCGCGCTCCTTTAAAACCGGACACCGCTACTGCTCCAACATCTGCTGCATGAACACGATCAAGAGCACCATCATGCTCAAGGAGCACTACCCTGAGATGGAGGTCAAGGTGTTCTACATCGACATCCGCGCCTTCGGCAAGGGATTCGAGGATTTGTTCCAGCGCAGCAAGCAGCTGGGCGTGCGCTTCATCCGCGGCCTTCCGGGCTCGGTGAAGGAGGACAGCGCGAGCGGAGACCTGATCCTGACCGTCGAGAACACCGCCACCAATTTGCTGGAGAAGCACCGCTGCGGCATGCTGGTGCTGGCAACAGGCGTGCACGCGCCTGAAGACATGCACGTGCTGCAGGAAATGATGGCCCTGCAGAAAACCGCCGACGGCTTCTACCTGGAAGCGCATCCCAAGCTGCAGCCGGTTGATTCCGCGACCCGCGGCATTTTCTTCTGCGGCTGCGCCGAAGGCCCCAAGGACGTGAAGGAATCGGTCACCCAGGCCTCGGCTGCGGCTGCGCGCGCCATGCGTTTGATGACGCCGGGCGAGCTGACTGTTGATTCAATCACGGCTGAGATAAACCCCGAGGCCTGCACGGCCTGCGGCATATGCGCGCGCGTGTGCCCCTATAATGCCATTCAGTTCGACAAGCGCTCGGGCCAGCCCGCAAAAGTTACCACAGCGGCCTGCGCCGGGTGCGGAACCTGCTCGGCCGAGTGCCCGGCGGGCGCGATCGAGATGCATCACTTTACCGATGCGCAGCTCACCGCCCAGATCGACGCGATTTTGTCGGAAGATGTCATGAACCGCATCGTCGTGTTTGCCTGCAACTGGTGCTCATACGCGGGAGCTGATTTTGCCGGTGTTTCACGCCTGCAGTATCCCCCCAATGCCCGGCTGATCCGCACCATGTGCTCGGGCCGGGTGCGCGAGGATTTCGTGTGGCATGCCTTTGCAAAGGGCGCGCCCGTGGTGCTGGTCTCAGGCTGCCATATCGGTGACTGCCACTATATCGACGCCAATCACTGGACCGAGAAGCGCCTGCAGCGCATGTGGAAGAAAATGGAGACCCTGGGCCTGCGCAAAGAGAGATTGCAGCTCGAATGGGTCAGCGCGGCCGAGGCCACCCGCTGGCGCGATGTGATGGAAGACATGGAACAGCTCAGAAAAACCGTCACGCCAAAGGAAGTGGCCGAAACACAAAAAGCACTTGCCGGGCAGCATAAAAAAACCGGCAAACGCTCCGCGAAGAAAAAGGATACCCAGGCGCCGGCACAGCCCGCCTGATATCCCTCTTGCATAATCAGTTTTAAAAACCCACAGCGGGCCAGGGAAATCCTGCCCCGCTGTTTTTATATTTATTGCTAACGGGGTATGCTTAACGATCCAATCGTACGCTGAATCTTTCAACGCTACACAGGGGATGAACTGTACAAGTCCTTCATGCCTGACTTCGATTCGGCATCCAGGGAAAAGGTTGCCTGTCCGTTCAGACTGCTGTCAGCAACTCTCCGTCAATGTATACAAAAAATCTGTGCTCATTGAAGGCATTGCGCTTCTGCACATAGAGCATTTAACATAATCCTGTAACCATTCTGTCATTTCGGGTCCCGCCGCAGCGACTGTGCCGCAATAGCCGGACAGGACAGGCCATTCAGAATCCCCGCTCAAGCGGCATGAGGAATCTTACGTAGTTGATTTTCTTGTATGATAGATTTCTCACCGCCTGCGGCGGATTCGAAATGGCAGTCTAAAATAAATTGCAACACAGTCTCGCAGTCGGGGCGAGAAATCTTTCGTTTTGAAACAAGATCTCTCCCGGAGCCTGTCCTGAGCGCAGCCGAAGGGGTCGAGATGACACACGAATCAAAACGGCTATAGGATTTTATGAATTGGCCTAGCGTCAGCGGAAAAGGGCTGTGGTGATCTTTATGCTCCGTTACTGTGCAACCGCAGGGCAGCGCGCAGCCGCGTTGCGAGCCGGACCAGCTTCCCGGCAATGCCTCTGCGGTACCATGTGCCGGCCCAGTAATGCACTGCGTATGATGCATCGGGAAAGCGATGAAGCCTGAGCATTTCCTTGTGGCAGCGCTTTTCCGTCGGTGTTAACCGGAGCCTGCTGTTTTTCAGATCAACCAGCGGGCAGAAAACCGAATCCGCAACAATCGATACATCGTGCCCGGGATAGCTGCCCAGCGCCCTGTCAAGCATGACCGGGCCGGTTGTCTCGATTACGGATTTTTCCTGTGCGCTGCTGACTAAAACGCTCAGCACATGTTCCCAGAAAGGGTGCCCGGGAGCGGACAGCAGCACAGCGTTGCAGACGAGCCGGCTGCGGCCGTACAGCCGTTCGGCATGCAGCCGTGGTTCACATCCGATGATGCAGCCGGGGCTGCCGCGCAGCAGGCTGTCAAAGGGACGCAGGCATTCACTGTCCAGATCGGCGTACAGGCCGCCGTAATGATGCAGCAGAAGATACCGGGCAGCATCGGCCCGGCTGATGCTGCTGGTGTAGGAATCATACAGCGCCAAAAACGCGGGATAGCGCTCCCTGACAAAGCTGCGGCAGTCCTGATCGGTCCAGAGATGATAGCGCCAGCCCGGGTTCAGCCTCCGCCAGGAAGCAGCATATTTTTCAAAGCCCCGCGGAATGTCGGCGGTTTTCCAGGTTTGATGCAATATCGCGGGAATGTTCATATGCAGGATAAAAAGATTGTCCGTGCTTGCTGACTTTCAAGCGGGCGGAGTTGCTGCTACGATGCGATAAACCGGCCAGGGTTGTTTTTGCGCGTGCACTGTTAAAGAAAGAGTTCATTGGGGTCAGTTGCAAAGAACTCTTCAAGCTGCATGCCGCTGCCGCCGACAATGAACGGCCTGCTGTTTTTTTTCTCGGACAAAAATTTCCCCAGCCCCCTGGCGGGGCGCATTTTGGACGATTTCACTTCTATGGCCCAGGTGGTCTCCGGGGTTTGCACCACAAAATCTACTTCAGCACCGGTTTTGCGCCAGTAATACACTTCGGTGTTCATGCGGGGCATACTGTTGAGTATCTGCGCCCCTACGGCGTTTTCCACGATGCGGCCCCACAGTTCCGGGTTATTGCGCGTTTCCGAAAAAGGTGTTTTTGAAAGCGCTGTTATGAGGGCATTGTTGCGAATAATAAGTTTCGGGCTTGATCCCCGCTTGGGGCGCTCCCCGACCTTGTAGAGCTCAATGCCGTCGACAAGAAATGCCGAAGAGAGCAGGTGCAGATAGTGCGCAAGCGTTGTGGTGTTGCCTGCATCCTGCAACTGCCCCAGCATTTTGTTATAGGAAAGTATTTCCGCAGGGTACCGGATAGCGAGCAGGAACAGATGCCTGAACAGGGCAGGCTTTGTGATGTTCTGCATCTGGAAAATATCTTTGTTGAGAACCGTCTCAATGAGAGAATCACGGATATATGCCTTCCAGGTCTCCTGGTCTGCTTTCAGCTGACCCGTTCCGGGGTATCCGCCGAAGTAGAGCCAGTCTTCAAGTGAGAACCCGAAGGCATCCCGCATCTCACCGTATGACCAGTGCGGGCAGGAGTGCAGCATGAAGCGGCCGCTCAGGCTTTCGGCAAGCCCCTTTTGCAGCAGCAGGGACGATGAGCCCAGCAGCATTACCCTGCAGGCAAGCCCCAGCCGCCGGTCCTCGTCCCAGAGCGCTTTTACGGTCCGGCTCCAGCCCTGAATTTTTTGCACTTCATCGAGAATCAGCAGAGGCGGTTTTTCTTTTTCCCTGCGGGCCATCTGCCAGTGATGTTGTATCCATTCAGGGCCGGGTGGCAGAGAATCGTCGGCTGAGGTATACAGGGTTTTGCCTGCCCATTCTTTTTGTATCTGCATGGCTGCCGTGGTCTTGCCGACCTGCCTTGGGCCGATAATAATCTGCAGCAGGCAGTGAGAGCCCTCAAGCCCTTTTTGAATATGTGCGATAAATCTTCTTTTATAAATCATGACCTTTAATTAGCATATTTATATCGAAATGTCAATATTGCTCAATGGCAGAGCAATATTACTCAATATTTAAGTAATATTGAAAGGGCCTTGCACTCTCGTGCCGGTTACGGCGGCTGCACTTGCAGTCACAACCACTGTAGCAATAATGGCTTTGGATTCCATTGTTTTTTTAGCAGGGTGTTGAAAAAGTCTCTTTAAACAGGCTGTTCAAAAACGGTCAGATGCAAGGCGTGCGAAATCATGAGGAATGAGGCGTACTTTGCAGTACGCCGCAGTGACGAATGATGAGCACAACGCAGCAGATGGGCGTTTCTCAACAGCCTGTTAGAGCATAGTTTGCATGTCCCGGTTTGAATGTTATCGGGATGCCTTGGACTTCTTCAGATAGTTTGAAATGGTACAGTTCTGGAGATCCTCCTCCGTGATCCTCGTGAAGAATCCCTTGTGATGGCATCGTGGACAACGCGTCGTTGTGAGATCCTGGTCTGACCTGGTGAGATGACCGCAATTGCCGCATCGCCAGGCCTGTAGATTTTTGTTTGACACTCTCGGACTGACAAGCGGTGCAATGCAGCCGCCCGAGAGCAGGCAGGCAGCGCTTCCGGCCAGAATAACGCAGACTGATTTTAGAAAGTTCCGTTTGTCCATTTTGAACCCCTGATTATTGTATGCGTCTGCTGTGCGCTTCTTCAGCTTGATTGGTATCATAACGGGAGTCGTTTGTATACCGGCGCGGGATATTTTTGCACAAAACCGGATACTGCGTAGCGCTTTACATACACGGAAGCCTTGGATATACTGTGCCTGACTCACAGCATGATCGCGTGCCGCCAGGAACAGGCAGCATACAGGCCGCTGCCCGTATGGCCTGCCGGCCGTACGGGAATACGGCAGGTAGTGCTGTCCTTTCTCAGGGTGTTCAAATCTTATTACACGAGGCAGATAGACGATGGAAATAATGGCATTTGTCGGAAGTCCGCGTAAGGGCTCCAATGTGGACACGCTTGTGGACCGGGTTCTCGCGGGGGCCGACAGCTCGGCGTCCGTAGAGGCTGAAAAAATATATCTCTACGAGGCCGACATTAAAAATTGCATCGGGTGCCTTGCCTGCACAGCGCTTAAGGGAGGGCAGCCCTGCCCGCTCAAGGACGCCATGCCGGGCATACTTGCGCGAATGATCAACGCCGATGCATTTATTTTCAGCACGCCCAATTATGTGCACTCCATGTCAGCGGCCCTGACGAATTTTTTCTGTAGAATGCAGCCGCTCATAAAAATGGACATTATCCGGGATGCCCAGGGAAACATTACCGGCGCCGATGCAACGACACTCATCAGCGGCAAACGCGCGGTCGCGGTCGTGAGCCAGGGTGATTTCAGCCCCTCGCGCTCGGCCCTGATCCTCAGGTCCCTTGAATCCAACCTGCGGGACTTTAAGCTGAAAGCGGTTGGTGAGGTACTCAGCACGGGCAACCTTGAAAAAGCCGCAGTCAAAGATAAGCCCCATGATCTGGACCTGGCGTTTGCGGTCGGTGCCCGCCTGGCGTCAAAGTGATAATCTGCTGCATGCGGGGAAAGGATAGCCCGAGCAGCCGGTGTTGTGATTAGTGTTGCTAAGGCACTATATTTACGTAATTATTGACACACTCGTAAAAAGTCCGGATGCTGCGTTGCCTGCGGCCTTTTTACGAGAGCGTCCTGAAAAAGAGCATTTTCGGACTTTTTACGACTCCATCAATTATTGATCATACCAGAAGCAGTTTGTATATCCTGGAGGCCTTTTCCGGCGCGGGAAAATGGCGCCAGGATATATCTTTGCGCGTGTTCATTAAGCCGCTTTTTACAACTACAAACCGTTGAAAACCGCCTGGACTTCGGGGCTGTAGCTCTGGCCCTCGGAGTAGATAATAAGCGGAGGCAGGATCGCTGTCCGGCTGCCGGCGTTTTTTATGCCCTCAACCAGCAGCATCACGGCGCTCTCGCCTTCGCAGGAGTGCACACAGCGGAGGACCTTGGGCTCGATCCGGTTCTCGCGCATGGTGCAGATGAGATCAGTGCTGCGGGAGGCCGGGAATATCGCGCAGAATCTGCCGCCGTTTTTTATAAGAAAGGAAGCCGCGCTGACAAAATCGCTCAGGGTTGCCAGAATCTCGTGGCGCGCAGCCGCATCCTGCGAGCCGGGATTGATGCGGCCGGTACCAAGCGGATAAAAGGGCGGGTTGGCAATGGCCCCGTCAAAGGATTCAGCCGGGCGCCGGCAGCGGATTTCTTTTATGTCGGCCTGCTCAATGCGCACGCGTTGCCCGAGATCGTGCAGGTCCACGTTGCGCCGGGCCAGGTCGGCAAGCTCGGGTTGAATTTCAAAACCGGTGAGTGAGCCGATATCAGGTGAGCGTGCAAGCAGCACCGGCAACACGCCGCTGCCCGTGCCGAGATCGGCCACGTTCCCGCGCAACCTCGTGCGTGCAAAAGCACCCAGCAGCAGCGTGTCGATCGAAAACCGGTAGCCCTTCCGGTACTGGTACAGGCTCAGGCGGCCTTCAAAAAGGCTGTGGAGCTCGATTCCTTTTATGTCCATGCGCTGGGCTTTCAGGCAATTATGAAATGTGCTTTACAGCTTTGCCTAACAACGATAAAGTATTTGCCGTAAGGAGTCAACAGAAGCGGCAGATGTCCATCGCCTCTTGTTTTTTACCTGGTGAGTGAATGAAACGCATTATTATCGGAACCGCCGGCCATATCGACCACGGCAAAACTGCGCTTGTCAAGGCTCTGACCGGCATTGACTGTGACCGTCTGCGCGAGGAAAAAGAGCGCGGTATCACGATTGAGCTTGGTTTCGCGGCGCTCGATCTTGGCGATGGGCGGCGTCTCGGCATTGTGGATGTGCCGGGCCATGAGAAATTTGTCAAGAACATGGTCGCGGGCGTAACCGGCATTGATGCGGTCATGCTGATTATCGCCGCTGATGAGGGCGTCATGCCGCAGACCCGTGAGCATCTGGCCATCTGCCGGATGCTGGCGGTGCAGGCCGGCTGTATCGTGCTGACCAAGTCCGACCTTGTGGATGCTGAGTGGCTGGAGATGGTGGCCGCTGATGTGCGCAACTTTGTCGCGGGCTCATTTCTTGAAGGTGCCCCGGTTGTGGCGGTCTCGGCCCAGACCGGGGCGGGGCTCGATGAGCTGAGACTCAAGCTCGCGCAGATCATGGACGGGGTTCAGGAGCGCTCGGCAAAGGGGTTGTGCCGTCTGCCGGTTGACCGCGTGTTCAGCATGAAAGGTTTCGGCACGGTCATAACCGGCACGCTGCAGGCCGGCACTTTTCAAACCGGCGATGAGGTGTCAATTGAACCTGGCGGGCGGCGGGCCAAAATCCGCGGCCTGCAGGTGCACGGCGATACGGTAACGAGCGCCGGCGCCGGGCAGCGCACAGCGATTAACTTTCAGGGGCTTGAAAGGGAATGCATCGAGCGCGGGGATGTAGTCGGTGAGCCGGACACGCTTGTGGCCACAAAAAAAATTGCGCTCTGGTATGAGCATCTTCCCGATGCGGAGCGGAGTTTGAAGAACCGCGCGCCGGTCCGCTTTCACGCGGGCACGGCCGAGCGCATGGGGCGGGTTGTGCTGCTTGAGGCTGAGGAGATGCTGCCCGGTGATACGGCCTTTGTGCAGATCGTGCTCAGTGCCCCGGTGGTTGTGCTGCCGGGCGAGCGGTTCGTGCTGCGCAGCTACTCTCCGGTGGCCACGATCGGCGGCGGCATGATCCTTGACATTCAGCCTCCCAAACACAAACGCATGTCCGAGGCAACGGGTGCGCGGCTCTCCGTGCTGAAAGACGGCTCAATCAGCGACCGTATTCAGCTGTACTGCCGTGAGGCCGGTGTGCGCGGTATGGAATTTGACGCCCTGCTGCGTCGCTGCGGCCGCGCCCGGCCGGAACTGCTCAAGGTTCTGGACGGCATGACAGCGCGCGGGGGAATCACCCTCGTGGCCAAAAAGCCGCAGTTTTTTGCTATGCCGGGCATCCTTGATGAACTCTGCGGGGCTGCCCTTGCGCAATTGAAAGCTTTTCACGAGAGCAGCCCGCTTGTTCCCGGCATGCGCAGGCAGGAGCTGCTCGACCGGCTTGCACCCGGTATCGATCAGCGCCTTTTTCAACGGGTGCTTGACATGCTGGCTGAAAGCGGGGCCATGCGTGTGCAGCAGGAATTTCTGTCGCTGCCCGCGCACCGGCCGGCCCTTCAGCAGGGCCAGCAGAAAACAAGAGATACGGTAGTCAGGCTGTATACAGCCGGGGGTCGCATGCCGCCCACGCGCAGGGAAGTGCTTGAGAGCTCGGGCGTGCGGGAAAAAGAACTTGCTGAAATCCTGCAGCTGCTGGTGCGCGAGGGCGCGCTGGTCAGGCTCAACGATGATCTCTACTATACAGCTGAAAGCATGCGCGATCTGAGCGAACTGGCCGCGCTGTTCATGCAGCAGCATGGCGAGCTGACCATCCAGGGATTCAAAGACCAAACCGGTCTGACCCGCAAATTTCTCATACCCCTGTTTGAATATTTCGACCGCATTCGGCTCACGATGCGGATGGGTGATAAGCGGATACCCCGCAAAACAGCCGAGTAGGGGGATGTTGTGGTTGTGTTGGAATACAACAGAGCGCCATACGTTCTGCAAACCACCATCAGCACGTTTGTCGTTCCGGACAAGCGCAGCGCGACCCGGAACCCAGAGGGCTTTTTGATGGACCCCGAATCAAGTGCGGGGTGCCATAGTCGGATTACAGGTGGGGTTAGCGAAGCGTAACCCGACAACAGCCTGCGTTTCGCGTCCGCCTGTGGCGGATTCCCGAGCCGGGCACAAGTGTGCAGTTATGAGTAGTGAGTTGGTCGTTTGGAGCAGTGTAATTGGATTCTTCTCCGAACACCGAACTCCAATCTCCGCACTGCAGCGCCCTGTGCTGCACTCTCTGAACTCCAGGCTCCGAAATTTCATGGCTGCGAAACGATGGGGTTTAAAACCCAAAAAAGCAGTCGTGCCGGACGATCGGGATAGGGGGCGGTCAGAATCTGACCGCGCCCCTCCCACACCACCCGGCATGCGGGTCCGCACCGGGCGGTTGAAGCAGTTGAGGTCATCGGGCTTATGGTACTCCCGACCCGATGCCCAAGG
>Ga0194126_10004739_pt1 | contig 20551 bp, 20 predicted proteins | sample TA2KigC150mmetaG_FD_148641 | JGI IMG/M metagenome (GOLD analysis project Ga0194126, IMG submission 148641) | Freshwater microbial communities from Lake Tanganyika, Tanzania - TA2015035 Kigoma Deep Cast 150m | ecosystem: Environmental > Aquatic > Freshwater > Lake | place: Tanzania: Lake... | reverse complement strand
CCGATTTTCTGGCTGACAGAAATTATTTTTTCACTGAGTGGTTTTCTCCTGATCGCCTCAATTCCCAAAAACAACAGATGCCCCCCGTCAAGGACAGGTATGGGGAGCAGGTTAAGAATTCCGAGGTTGATGTTGATGATAGCCATGAAGACAAAGAAATTCAACACCCCTCTCGATGCCTGTTCGCCCGCCATCTGGACAATAAGCACAGGGCCTCCGATGGAGTCCATGGGTATCACTCTCTGAATAAGCTTTACAATAGACACTACGGTCAGCGCCGATATATCCCATGTCCTCTCGATACTGTCAGTCGCAGCACTGATAATGCCCGTCTGTCTGATAAAAGTGCTCCCGGAAGGTTTTATGCCTATCAGCCCAACCTCTTTCCCTTCTCCGAAAATGTCCTGTACATTTTTTCTCTCCGGGATCACTGCTAACAAAAAGGTTTTGCTGTCCCGTTGCACCTTAAGATTAAGCAGCTTGCCGGGATTCTTATGGATGATATCTGTCATCTCATCCCACTGATGTATCAGAACCCCGTCTATCTCTATGATTTTATCTCCTTTCAAAAGACCTGCTTTTTCTGCCGGCGTATTTGTCATTACACTTCCAACCTCAGGAAGCAGGACAGGAAGACCATGTAAAAAACTGAAGAAAAAAATGAGCATTGCGCAGATGATGTTAAAGAGAGGCCCGCAAAATACAATCATAAACCTTTTCCATACAGGCTGGTAATTATAGGCAAACTTTTTATCCTCTTCACTTATTTCTTCCTCCCCGGGCGCCTCTCCAAGCATCTTCACATACCCACCCAGCGGTATTGATGAAAGAAGGTATTCAGTATCACCGTATTTTTTCCCAAAAAGTTTTGGTCCAAACCCGAGTGAAAATTTCAGTACCCGGACATGCATAAGTTTTGCAAAGAGGAAATGTCCAAGCTCGTGCACAAATATGACTATGCCGAGCAGGACTATCGCCGATAAAATTGACATTATTTAACTCCTGTAAAATTTAATATTTTAACACCCTCCCCAACCCCTCCCCTCAAGGGAGGGGCGATTTTACTACCCTCTCCCTTGAGGGGAGAGGGCAAGGGTGAGGGTGTTTAACAGTTAATAAACAGACACTACTTAATTGATTTTATAACCTCTTCTGCCTTTTTCCTTCCCCATCTGTCGGCATCTATAACAAAAGCAAGTTTTGTATCAGGCCTGACCGTATGACAATCCATGGCCTTCTTTATAATAACAGGTATTTCTGTAAACCTGATTAAGCCTTTGAGAAACGCATTTACAGCAACCTCATTTGCCGCATTCAGCACAGCAGGCATTGTGCCTCCCTCTTTTAATGCCCCATACGCATAAGAAAGACAGGGGAAGGATTTGTTCTCAGGTTTTTTAAAAGTAAGAGTACCTATTGTATGGAGTGAGAGTCCTTCCATAACATTAAAAAGCCTTTGCGGATACGTAAGCGCATACGCTATAGGCCCCTTCATGTCAGGGACTGAAAGCTGCGCGATGCAGCTCCTGTCATTAAACTCAACAACGGAATGCACGATGCTCTGGGGATGAACAACCACATCAATCCTGTTTGCGGGGATACCGAACAGGTGGTGAGCCTCGATCACCTCAAAGCCTTTATTCATAAGTGTTGCAGAGTCTATCGTTATCTTCCTGCCCATCTTCCATTTCGGGTGGTTAAGCGCCTCCTCGGGTGTGATATTTTTCAGATCACGCCTGTTTTTACCGGCGAACGGCCCACCGGAGGCTGTCAGTATAATCCTCCTGACATCCGGTTTCCTGTGTCCCTCGATACACTGAAATATCGCGCTGTGTTCACTGTCTACAGGAAGAATTGCAGACATGTGCTTTTTTGATTCCTGCATAATGACTCTACCCGCCATTACAAGCGCTTCTTTATTTGCAAGACCAATTGTCTTGCCGGAACGTATGGCTGCAATTGTCGGCATCAGACCTGCAGCGCCTACAATCGCAGAAAGGACAAATTCAGAACCCCTGTAAGATGCAGCCTCTGCAATGCCATCCTGCCCTGACAGTATCTTCAGGGACGACCTCTGCTTTCTTCCCATCCTCTTTTGCAATTCAAGAGCTGTTCTGTCATCTGCTACAGCTACCACTTCAGGTGAGAATGATTGTATCTGTTTTTCAAGGAGTGAGATGTTATTCCCTGCTGTTAAAACAGCAACCCTGAATTTATCCCTGTTCTTTGAAACAATATTAAGGGCGCTTCTGCCTATAGAGCCTGTAGAGCCAAGAATTGTTATTCGCTTCATGGTCGATTTATTTATTTTCTACCCTTCAACGGGAGAAAATTGTTCCTTCATTTTATACCAAAAGCTGTTAAGACCCAGTAGAGCACCGGGCCTGTGAAAAGGGAGCCGTCAATTTTATCCAATATCCCACCGTGACCCGGAATTATGATTCCTGAATCCTTCACCCCTGCATCCCGCTTAAACATGGATTCGATCAGATCACCTATTATAGAAATGATTCCTATGGTTGCACCAATAAACAGAGCTGCAGGCGCCGTAATCTGCGGTACGATCAATGCCCTTAAAATAAGCGCGCCGGTTATCCCTCCGATAAGCGAACCTGCAGCGCCGGCAACAGTCTTGTTGGGACTAACCTCCCTGTAGAGCTTTCTCTTTCCTATGCCTTTGCCGATATAGTAAGCCATTGAATCAGACGCCCAGACCGACGCATAAAGAAAGATGATCCATTCAGGCCCTATTTTTCTGAGTTCTGCCTGGAAAGAGAACAGGAAAGGAACATAAAGAAGACCGACTATCAGAGGGGCAATGTCTGCAAGAGATGTTACAGGGTCTCTCTTAAGCAGGAGCCTCATTACCATCAGTATCATCACGGAAATGGCTGCGATATCCATAAGATGATCATGATACATGTATGATACTCCGAGAATCGAAATACCAAGGAAAAGACAGACATATCTGAAAATACCTGTTACACGATACATATGATAGAACTCCGACATGGCTATGAGCGATACAAGAATCAGGAGAAAGAAAAAATATCCATGGGGAAGATACATGATATAAAAATATAGGACCGGCAGAAGAACCGCAGCAACAATAAGCCGTTTAAAATGCATCCGCCCTCACCGAAATGGCGCCGAATCTCCGCTCCCTCCTCTGGAAATCCTGTATGGCAAGTAAAAATTCATCCTTTGTGAAATCAGGCCAGAGTGTGTCGGTAAAATAAAACTCGGCATATGCTGCCTGCCAGAGAAGGAAGTTGCTGATGCGCATTTCTCCGCTTGTTCTTATAATCAGGTCAGGAGGAAGCAATCCGGCGGTATCGAGATACGCATTGAAAAGGTCTTCCGTCAGTTCTTCCGGCTTGACGCCTGCATTGAGCACTTTCTTCATTGCTCTGAGAATTTCGTTCCGTCCGCTATAGCTGAGGGCTGTAGTAAGTATCATGCCTTTGTTTGAGGAAGTTTTTTCCTCTGCGTTTCTTATTATATTCTGTATATGTTCGGGCAGTCTCCATGTCTCGCCGATTGTTTTATATACGATGCCGTTCTTTATTAATCCATCGAGTTCCTTTTTCAGATAGAGTTCAAGAAGCTTCATTAAGGTTGTAACTTCTGAGGATGGTCTCTGCCAGTTTTCTGTTGAGAATGCGTAAAGGGTTAACGCCTTAAGCCCGAGTTCGACTGAAACCTCGATCACCTCTTTTGACCGCTCAACACCGCGTCTGTGACCTTCAATCCGCGGCAGCCCGCGAAATTCAGCCCATCTTCCATTGCCGTCCATGATTATACCCACATGTTTTGGTATTCGTCCGCTGAGCAACATAATGCCTGCCTAATTCCCTTTATCAATATAAACAGAGAGTTCTGTCATTATCGGATTTTCACCCTGGAGGATATTCTTTGGTTTGATGCCAAAGGGAGGGCTTGAGAGAACAAGTATCTTATCGCCGGAAAGCGCATAATCATAGACCGTACCGCTTATATTATCGATTAAAACACCTTCCTCCATCCCAAACCCGTTCCACCATAATCTTCTGATCTGGGAACTCTTATAGCCAATCTGCTTTATTATTTCCAGGAGAGGGATCCGTTTCACTGAGAGGATATCCTTGCTCCTCAGGGAAAGTCTGTCTTTCATTGACCATTCACCTTTATCAATCATTGTAGTGGGAGCAGACCTCTTGAATCGTGTGAGAAAACCTCCTGAATTGTCTTTGCTCCTCCATATCCTGAAATCCTTGTCGTCATATGCATTCAGGAAACCCTGTTCATCATACGCGACGATTATCCTGCCTTTGAGAGGATCATCAAAATATACAAAATCATAGATATTCACCCCTTTGGGCAATTTCAATGGATTGCCTTTTTTATATCCGCCTTCCCAGATAACGCTGAACACGTTACCATCAAACCCATCTTCACGGGAATATGCCTGGGCTATGAGCCCGTTCCCTATCTTTCGCAGGAATACAGGCCCCTTATAAATAACAACAAATTCATTGCCTTTTAATCCGTAAATATATGAGACGATAGTATCACCTTTCCTGGTTGTTGCGTAATCATCAATAACGAAGCTTCCACCTGCCATCGATGTAATAATGATCTCGTCCTTTCCATCCTTGTTGATGTCCATTGAATCAATCCATACGTGATTATCAAAGCTTTTGCCTGTTATTTTAATGCCTCCAAGTGCAGGCTGAAGATCAGATCCTAACGTGTAGAGACTGATATCTTTCCCGTTACTAAAAACAATCTCCTGCTTCCCGTCTCCATCGACATCAGCTGTTGTCATAAGCTTTGCACTAACCGGCACACCAATCTGAAACGATGCTTCTCCCTGCCGCAGGGGAAGAAATCCTTCAGCAAACTTCAATTCCTTTGTATATGCAATATCAATATTGGTGTTTATCTCAGAAAATTGAAGCCCGTCAGATACCCAGAAGAGGCGCTGTGTAAGCAGCGTGCCTGCATCTGTTTTTTGAGATGTAATAAGTAGGGCAACATCTGCAGTAAGTCTTTTTGCCTCTTTGATAATCTCTGATGGTATTTCTGTCTCCATGCCGGTATCTATCAAATTTAACCTTCCTGTCTCCTTCAATGTCCTGTAATAGGAATCAGACAGATTCCAGTCTGCGTCCTTTGACTGGCAGAAGAGGGTATTCACCTTTATTTCCGATATCCTTATTTTGTCTCCCTCCTGTGCCTTGCCTTCAATAATAATCCCGGAAGACGAATCTGCATTCACATCTTTGATTTCGAGTTTGCCGATAAGGGCTTCTATCTTGCCAAGGGGTTCTTTTGTGACAGGATGTCTGAAGGGCGCTTCCTCTTTCAAGACATTAAACCTCATACCTGTTTTCACGGCATCCTTTGCGCCTACATTGACGACAACCTTTTCCCCATCTATCATAGTTACTTTTCCGGTGATTGGTTTGAAGTATGCAATTGTCTCATCCCGCATTTTATATAATGGATTTTCAGCAGCATAGACAGTAGATTGTAGACAGTAAACAGGCAACAGGGAAATAAGAAAAAAATAAACTGCTGCAAAATATTTTTTTTGATTGCCCTGAAATAAATTTTCTTTGCTGTAAATTCCATACTTTTTCATTGTCACCTTCCTGTCGACAGTCTTTCTATGAGCGGATAAGGCAGATATTCCTTCCTCATCTTCTCCTGTACAGCCTCAATATTATAGGGAATCCTTACTATTTCCACCTCGCTATTTCCAATTACTATATACGATGCCCTTGCGTCACCATCCCGTGGCTGCCCGACACTTCCGGCATTTATTATATATCTGCTGCTTTTTTTTATTCGAGCGGTCTCCGTGTATTCAAGAAGCTCTCCTGACGGAACTTTCTCAATAATAAACGGCTGATGGCTGTGTCCGAGGAAACAGAATGTATTGTCAAAATAATCGAAATTCATTTCTGCATCCCGCAGTGTCAGGATATAATGCCATTTCTCAGGCTCTCGTGGAGTAGAGTGCACGAGAAGCATATCATCATCCTTACCCTCTTTCGCGGCAGGCAAAGACCTGAGCAGCTTCCTGTGTGCATCTGTAATTACTCTCATAGTCCACTCAAGAGCATATCGCGCATATTCATTAAAGTAGTTTAAATCTGTCAGACCGGTTACACCCCAGTCATGATTGCCTGCAATGAGAATTTTGCATCTTCTTTCGAGCAATTCTACACATTCATTAGGGTCAGGACCATATCCTACGGCATCTCCAAGAAATAGTATATCCTCTATCTTTCGTTTATCAGCGTCTCTGAGTACGGCTTCAAGCGCCTCAAGGTTTGCATGGACATCGGAAAGCACGGCATAATACATCAACCCTTTCCTGCCTCTTTTGCAAGCCGGTCAAGAACTCCGTTCAAAAAAGGAGCCGCCTCGGTTGAGGAGTACTTTTTTGCTATCTCTATAGCTTCGTTTATCGTAACGGCAGAGGGGATATCCTTTCTGTAGAGTATTTCATACGCAGCAAACCTCAGGATATTCCTGTCAACTGCTGACATCCTCTTTAACAGCCAGTTTTCTGTGACTGTTTCGATTATGGCATCTATCTCATTAAGTCTGCCTAATGTGCCCCTTACCAAATCCTCTGTAAAATCCTTTATTTCCTTCGCCTCTTTTTTACCTGACCAGAACTCTTTTATATCTTTGCTGTTTAATTTCCCTTGTGTGAAATCTGTCTGAAATAATAATTGCAGGGCATATTCCCGCGCCTTGCGCCTCTTCATATAATAATGAACAGTGAAAAGTTAAAAGTTAAGAGTAAAAGAATATTTTTTTTATAATTCTTACTGTTCACTATTCATTATTCACAGTTTTTTCATGATTTGTGCCATCTCTATGGCTGTTATCGCGGCATCCCAACCTTTGTTGCCACTCTTCGTGCCGGCCCTTTCAACAGCCTGCTCTATGGTATCGCACGTTATGACTCCGAATGCTATAGGCACACCTGTCTCCATTGAGGCCGAAGCAATACCCTTAGAGACCTCTGCTGAAATATATTCAAAATGCGGGGTTGCGCCCCTTATGACTGTCCCGAGGCAGATGATGGCATTATACATCTGCTTCAAAGCCATGTTTTTTGCTACAATCGGGATCTCAAAAGATCCAGGAACCTTAACAACATCTATATCGTCTTCCTTTGCTCCATGCCTTAAGAGCGCATCTTTTGCTCCTTCAAGAAGTTTACTGGTAATAAAGTCATTAAACCTGCTGATGACTATTCCAAACTTTAATCCCTTTGCCTGAAGTTCGCCTTCTATAATCTTCATAAAACCTCCTTTTTCTCCAAATTAATACTATAACGAATAAAGATAATTTAAATAATCCATCAAGTTATTAAGGATCTCATAATTGAATGCACATTTATTATAAAATCTCCCCTAACCCCTCTTTACCAAAGAGGGACATCATTCCTCCCTTTAGCAAAGGGAGGTTAGGAGGGATTTTGTAAAACTAATGTCGTTATTATTATGAGACTGTTAATAAATAAATTTTTGGATAATATCTGCATCCTGTTATTTATACATTATCCAGTATATGCCCGAGTTTTTTCTTTTTCGTTTTCAGATAAACAATATTCCTGTCAGTTGGTCTGGTCTCTATAGGAACCCTTTCAACTACCTTAAGCCCATATCCTTCTAATCCGACAATTTTCTTAGGGTTGTTCGTCATAAGTCTCATCTTCCTTACTCCCAGATCAACAAGCATCTGTGCGCCTATTCCATAGTCCCTGAGGTCAGGTTTAAAACCAAGCTTGATATTCGCTTCAACCGTATCAAGCCCCTTATCCTGTAATTCATATGCCCTCAGTTTATTAATCAGACCTATGCCGCGGCCTTCCTGTTTCATATAAAGTATGACTCCCTTGCCTTCTTTCCTGATCTTCTCCATTGCCTTATGAAGCTGCTCGCCGCAATCACATCTCTCCGAAGCAAAGACGTCGCCTGTCAGGCACTGGGAATGTACCCTGACAAGAACCTCATCTTCCGGCTTTATCTGACCTTTAACGAGCGCTATATGGATAACATCATCTATATCATTGGCATACGCGATAGCGGTGAATTCGCCGCCAAAGCTGGTCGGGAGTTTAACAGTAGCAAGCCTTTTGACGAACAACTCTGTCCTCATCCTGTATTTGATAAGGTCTTTTATCGTGACTATTTTGAGATTGTGTTTTTTTGCAAATTCCATAAGCTCGGGCACTCTTGCCATTGTGCCGTCATCGCTCATGATCTCACAGATGACGCCTGCCGGATAGAGCCTTGCAAGTTTTGCCAGATCAACAGAGCCTTCTGTCTGCCCTGCCCTTTGCAATACCCCCCCGGGTCTTGCCCTGAGAGGAAAAACATGTCCGGGCCTTGAAATGTCCTCTGGTTTCATTTTCGGGTCAATTGCTGTTTTTATTGTTTTTGCCCTGTCTGCCGCTGATATGCCTGTTGTTACACCTTTCTTGGCTTCAATAGAAACAGTAAATGCAGTGCCAAACGTTGATGTGTTTTCATCCGTCATCATAGGGAGATTTAATTCCTTTACACGCTCAGGGGTGAGAGAAAGGCAGATGAGTCCCCTGCCGTATTTTGCCATGAAATTAATCGCCTCCGGCGTAATCTTCTCTGCTGCCATGCAGAGATCACCTTCGTTCTCTCTATCCTCATCATCAACGAGTATAACCATCTTACCTGCCGTTATATCGTCTAAGGCCTCATCAACAGTATTGAATTTATACTTCTCCAAGCTAAACCTCCTAAATAGGCAAAGCGTCCAGGGATTCAAGGGGTCAAGGGTTCAAGCGAGGGAGAATCTCACTGGAACCCTTGACCCCTTGGACCCTTGAATCCTATTCGTTAATAAATCCCCCTTCCATGAGGGTCTTCATAAACCGCGAATCTTTATTTTCTCTTCTCTGTAAAAATTTTGCAACATATTTCCCCAGGATATCCACCTCGATGTTTACCGAATCGCCGGCGTCTTTAAAACCCAAGGTAGTAAGTTTGGCGGTGTGGGGAATAATGACCAATGTAAAGCTATCTTTAAGTATATCAACAACAGTAAGGCTTATTCCATCCACAGCAACCGATCCCTTTTCAACGAGAAAGTCTGTAACTTTCGTTGGCGCTTCAATCTCAAATTTCAGCATGTCTCCGCTCTGTACCCTTGAGCGGATATTTCCGACCGTATCGACATGCCCTGTTACAAAATGACCGCCTATTTTTGAATCAGGACTCAGTGAAGGCTCGAGGTTAACCGCATCGCCCTTATTCAGACTCCCGATGTTTGTACTCTGCAGGGTTTCATCAGAGAGGTCAAAGGATAGTTCTTTCCTTCCACTCTTTACAACAGTAAGGCACACGCCATTGACAGCAATACTGTCCCCGAGTTTTGCAGCAGATGCTATTTCGTTTGATTTCAGCGAAAGCGCTGCGCCACCGCTCTTTCTGTTTATGGATGTTATTTCACCAAGTTCGAGTATCAGTCCTGTAAACAATCAGTGCTCCTCATTCAGGGCAAAGTCGAATTTCTTTTGATAATAGCCCCAGAAATCCACGGTTTCAGACCATGTTGCCTTAACCCTGATTATCTTTTTATCAAGGACTACCTCAAGATTTTTTTCATCTAATGGTACCCCCAGTTCTTTTGCATTATCCAGAGTCTTTTGTTTGATCATTTCAATATTACCAATCTCTGATTTCAGTATATCCCTGGTATGGGAGCCGAGCATTAAAGAACGATAATACGGCTTACCAAAGGATATTGCGACAAAAGCACATGCCGCAATGATGAGGACAATAAACAGACCTTTTACAAAACCTTTATCCCCGATTCTGTATTTCATTCTATTAACCTCCCTATCCTGTTCAGCCTGGCCCATTTGTCAGGATCCCAGGACCAATATATAATAAGCGCCTTACCCCTTATCTCTTTTATATCCACAAAACCCCAGTATCTGCTGTCATAGCTTTGATCGCGGTTATCTCCCATGACAAATACCTTATTCTTTGGAACTATTAACGATCCAAAGTTATCCCTCGGATCGTTTCCTCCTTGTCTTATATACCTGTCATAATGAACAGCATAGGGCTCGCTGATCATATTTCCATTTACATAAACTATCTTATCCCTCTCCTCTATGATATCACCTTCAGTTGCAATAACCCTTTTTATGAAATCTTTTTGTGGATTCTCCGGATATTTAAAAACAATTATATCCCCTTTTACAGGTTTTCGTATTATCAATATCTTCTTGTCGGTAAAGGGAATTTTTGTTCCGTACAAGAACTTGTTGACAAGGATGTGGTCTCCTATAAGAAGCGTTGGGATCATTGACCCTGACGGTATCTTAAATGCCTGTATTATATAGGCTCTTATCACAAGCGCAAGTATCAGGGCAGTAACTATAGCCTGTGCGTATTCCAATAACAGCTTTTTTTTACTTTTCACTCAGAATTCCTCCAAACTCTATTTTTAGTATTTGTTCATTGTACCTTGCCCTAAAATACCAGTCCCGCAGAACCGATAATCCCTGCATCGTCCGAGAGTAACGACGGCAATATCCTTACCCTCTCAAAAAGTTCTTTTAACGTCCTCTTCGAAGCCTCTTTAATCGCCTCCTGCACATATATATCCCACGCTCCTGTAAGACCACCGCTGAGGATGATCGCCTCCGGGCTTATTATATTAATGACATTCGCAATGCCGATGCCGAGGTGCCGGCCGGCTGTCTTCAATATTTCCCTTGCAAGGTTATCGCCGTCAAGGGCTGCTTTGTTAATATCCTCTGCTGTCAGTTTATAGAAATTTCCGCCACACTGAACCTTTAATAAACTCTCCCTGCCTGTCTCAAGGAGTGAAACAGCATTTGACAATATGGCCCTGCCGGCTGCATAAGACTCAAGACAACCGTAATTGCCGCAGGAACATTTCTCACCATCTGCATTGATACTCATATGTCCTATTTCTGCAGAGACATTTAGGAGTTTTCTGTTATAAACAATACCGCCGCCTATTCCGGTGCCGAGGGTAAAAAGCACAAAGCTTGAAAAATCCCTGCCCGCGCCTGCCCGCATCTCACCAAGCGCAGCAGCATTAGCATCATTCTCAATATAAACAGGTACGGAAAACCTCTCTTTCAGTTCTTTAACAAGATCAACCTTCTCCACTGCCTGAAGATTTGGAGAAGTGAAAACCCTGCTATTTTCCCTGTCAATAAGCCCGGCCACGCCTATGCCTATTCCGGCAACCTCATCAGAAAAAATACCTTCTGCAGACCTGATAACCGAGGCGACAATGTCATCAGATGTAGGTTTTTTAATTTTCTCTATGATCTCGTTGTCCCTTGAAACCAGAGCCACCCTCAAATTCGTTCCGCCAAGATCAATGCCAATTGCATATGGTTTATTCATATTTATTCTTCTCCGGAGCGCTCAGGTTCGACTTCTTTGTAAACCTCTATTGCTATTTCAGGACACATCTCTGCACATATGGCACAGCCTGTGCATTTATCAGGATGTTCAGAGGAAGCAGGGAAAAAACCCTTTTTGTTGAATGTTTCTTCGACGGCAATAACACCAAATGGACATGCATTAACACAATAGGCGCATCCCTTACATAATTCCTTGTCTATTACAATCATACCCTTCATACATTACTCTCGATTAATTCTTTTGCGTGCTTCAGTGAAACCTCTGTTATCTTGCCGCTCAGCATCCTCGCTACCTCATTCAACCGTTCCTTGCCGGTAAGCTCTTTCACCTCAACATAGACCCTTTCACCCCTCTGACTCTTTTCCGTCTTCAGATGGCAATCTCCCATAGAAGCAATCTGCGGGAGATGGGTAGTACAGAGCACCTGGTGCTTATTTGCTATGGCCTTCAGTTTCTTCCCCACACTTTCCGCAGTCTTTCCTCCGATACCCGCATCAACTTCATCGAATATAAGCACGGGTATGCTGTCAAAATCTGCAAGGATACTCTTCAGGGCAAGCATAACCCTTGAAAGTTCACCGCCTGAGGCGATTTTCAAAAGCGGCTTTGGAGGTTCCCCCGGGTTTGCGGAGAAGAGGAATTCAACTCTATCCATTCCATGAGAAGAGATGGCTTCTTTTTTTATATCTATCATAAACTCTGCGTTGCTGAATGCAAGTTCTTCCAGTTCCTTCCGTATAAGGGGCTCCATTTGTTGGGCCGCATTTTTTCTTTTATCAGAGAGGGATCCCGCAGCATCCAGCAGCATAACTTCTTTTGCGTTAAGATCAGCCTCTGAGGCATAAAGCTTTTCGTCGATATGCTCAAGTCCCTTCATCTCTCTCTCTGCATCCTCCCTGTATCTAATGATATTTTCGATCCCTTCTCCATATTTTTTCTCAAGCTTCCTGATCAAGTCGAGCCTGTCTTCAACCCCGGAAAGTCTCTCAGGTTCAAAATCATATTTATCCCTGTATCCACGGAGTGATACGGCTGCATCCTGAATCGAGGGGAAAGCTGATTCGAGCATGTTCAGGACTGAAGATACGCTGTGGTCTATAGACGACATCTCTTTCACTTTTGATATTATAGATGATAGCCTTTCCATACATGAACCTTCAGCGCCATAGAGCGCTGAATAAGCGTTCTCGGCCAGTTCGTTCAACCTGCCAAGATTGGATAATATCGCCCTCTGTTCTGACAGCTTCTCTTTCTCGCCAATACTGAGAGAGGCAGCATCGATCTCATGAACCTGGAACTTCAACAGGTCAAGCCTTTGTTCCCTTTCTTTTGACTTCTGCCCTAAATCAGTTACTTGCCGCTTCAATGCCTCAACATCCTGATACAGCGCCTCCAACCTTTCCTGTTCATCCTGCAATTTTCCGAATGCGTCCAGAAAATCCCTGTGTTTATCAACAGAAAAAAGGCTCTGGTGTTCATGCTGGCCATGGATATCAACCAAAGCTCTTCCAACTTCTGCAAGGGTCTGCCGGCTTACCATTGTGTCATTTATATATGCTCTGCTCTTTCCTGCAGCAGAGAGATCCCTTCTGAGGATAAGGCCTTCGGACAGATCAACCCCGATATCAGGAAACCCTTTCTTTTCCTCAATCTCAAAATATGCCTGGACAACAGCCTCTTTTTCTCCTGATCTGACTAAATCTGATTGAGCCCTGCTGCCGAGGGCAAGACCGAGGGAATCAACAATAATCGACTTCCCGGCGCCGGTTTCACCTGTCAGCACATTCAGCCCTTCTCCGAATCCGACCGCCAGATCATCAATGATGGCAAGATTCCTGATTCTGAGTTCCTTCAGCATTCATTTTCAGGCAAAAGAGGCAGGATAAAATATTTGAATTCTATCAATATCTGACACTGAACCCTTTCTCATCACCTGTATATGTTTCCCACTTAACTTCTATATTCGTAACACTTGCACCAGGCGGGCCGGCGTAGCATGCCTGAATTGCCCTTTGAATGGTACCTTTTTCACCTTCAAACAGCGCCTCAACCCTGCCGTCCCAGAGATTTCTTACCCAGCCATCAAGCCCAAGGCTACGGGCAACATCCCTTGTGAATGCCCGGTAGAAAACGCCCTGCACCCTTCCGTCGATAAACAGATGAGCCCTGGCATTTTCCATAACAAAAAATTATATCATATTTTCATATGTTTATTGTTCAGAATGACGGTTTGCCTGTAACGCTTCAGTGAAGCGTGGATATATCCCCACTTTGGAAAAGGGGGTCAAGGGGGGATTTTTATATTATCTTGAAATCATTTAATAAAATCTCCCCTAACCCCTCTTTGCCAAAGAGGGGAATTTATTTTTTACACCTTTGACTGAAGGGATTCGTTTGTCTGATAATGACTGAGGGTAAATTATTTAAGCGAGGTATCCCCGGGGTGCCATTGTATGACACCCCGGTTGATAATCTTAGTAGAAACCTCTATTGTTCCTGCTATTTAATAATTTCTTGTTTATAGCAACCTATCTCGCATCCATCTGCCTGACAACCACCGAAGAAAGTCGATGCAGTACACGTAAGTTTCTCATAATATTGGTAGCCTTTAGGGCATGTAATCGGCGCTGGCTTGCTCGGCACGCATGCAAGAACATTGGGTTTCTTTGTCCATCCTACAGGACAGGTAAATATCACGCCTGGCGGAATTACCCCCGGTTTTATTTGCTGTATTTCCGCGCTTGGCTTAACAGCCTCTGCAGCCACTGCAATACCAATCATTGTAAGACAGAACGTTGCAATAACCATTATCATTATAATTATCTTCATATTATTATCCTCCTTTTGGAATTCATAAATTGAACTCTTATCACAGAAAAAAATGATATTTTCACCTCCTTTCTGTATTGAATAAATTTTCGCTTTTCATTTCAAAGGCCTATATCAAATAAATGATACACTCCTGGACTGTTAGCGTATTATTTTTCTCATCAGACTCAACGACAACACCCGTCGAATCTGCAGTTGCCTTAATCCCTGTCGATTTCCTGAAGAGAAATTCACCATTTTCCACGATATTTATAGATTGATTCGGATTTAGCGCAGGGATGGGTTTTGAAAGCACAACATTCCTTCCACCTATGACATCGTAAAATTCTATTTTGAGTGTGCAGGCAGCAGAGGCTGCTCTTCCCTTATTCCAGACATCCACCTGTATATTTTCAAGATACTCAACCAAGCGGTGATTCCCAAAATTTGTTCTCCCGCATGTACAGTCAGGGCAATGATACCCATAAATGCCTCTTACAACAAGATCCGGCATAGGGAGTACTTGCAGGGCTGGCTGCTGGATTATTGCAGGATCTACTGCGTAAGTGACAGAAAAATATCCAAACACAAGCAAAACGGATACGAATGCAAGCAATATCCTTATATTTTTCCTCTTCTTCATGTTCTTTCCCTCCTTTTAGAAAGTTGTTTTTTCTCTTTTCCCCCTAACGCTCAAACGGCATAACTACGCAGTGACTGCTTATTGTTGGCTTCAATCTCCTGAAACGCTATTAACCCCCTTTCTTTTTATTACAGTAACAATTACCCATGAAAAGGTTCATTCAATCTGCTGACTCTAAATCAAAGGTTCATGTGGTCCTATTATAGGACAATTATATACTTTGTTGGTTTCTGAAGAACTAAGGTTTATATTGTCGCAACGATGGTTCATATCATTATTCTCGGGAATCTCATTGTTGTTGTCTACCATAACACTGAAATTCAGGGCGCGGGTGCCGGTTGGGTCATTAACGTAAATGGCCCCTGCTCGTATCTCCTCATTGGGACCGATACCACCCTCAATCCATTCGGCCATATCCAGGGTATAAAACATAATTTTGATGCGTGTTGATGTGGAGCCTCTCCACATATTTTTTATTGTGGTAATAATCCTGATCTTCTGTGCCCCCATGAAAATCCCCCGCTGCATCTCAACCTTTGACACCACGAGATCGACTCCGGGATTATACATTTCGTCACCGCCTCCATCCGTTATCGGAGGGCTAACTCGCTGTCCCGGCGATGGCTGCATTGATGGTAGCTTTTTTTCGAGCGGTGCAATAGGAACCTTCTCCTTTTCTATTGAGTTACCATTTCCTGAAAATCCTATTATAAGCAACATAGCAAAAAACCCTGTAATAATTGTTTTCAATGTTATTTTCATAATTTCTTCTTTATAGCAATACCACATTTGAAATCAGTTTCTTAATTCTCTCCATCCCCTCTTCTATTTCTCACTTTTTTAGATGCTTTTCCCCTATCACAACCTTTCTTATTATAAGTAACAATTCACCCTAAAAAGGTTCAAAACTATTTTTAAGGGATATATTCTATAATTTAATGTTATCAAACTTATAAAATAAGTCAACCGCAGGAATTCCTGGATACCTGTCAAGGTTTAATATCAACGTGTTGGCACTTGCTCCAGTTGTTATTTTCATCGCTCTCATTCACCTTTTTAGACTCATCTGCTATGGCACATATTTCATACTGTTTAGGCGGGACAATAGTCCCGGCAGAAAACCTCTGAAGGGTTACTGTTGCAGACTGCCTCTCTTTCAGGCTTACTACCGTTCCGGAACCAAGGACATGATATTGCGTCGGCCAGCCTGGATTTACGACTGTCCCCTTCAAAATGATCGCAATAACAAAATCGTTTGCTTCGCTTTCGCCAATGTTCTTAACAACCACATTGATCTTTCGAGATATAATCTCATTCTGGGTTGCAGCTGCTGGAGCGGAAAAGCTCTCGATAATGAGATCAGGCTGCTCTGCTGCTGATACCGGAGAAACAATATTCAAAAAAAGAAAGTTAAGAAAAATAATCATGGAGCATTTCAACACCTTCATACCCATATCCCTCCCTTATAATTCGAGGATTCAAGGATTCAAGCATTTTGTAGCCGCAGGCTTCCCGCCTCAGCGGGTCGCCGAGGAGACAGCCTGCGCTGTATTATTATAATTTTTTAAGTATTTCACTCGAATCCTCGGCCCCTTGAATCCTTATCTTTTTGCCTGAACCTATTTTTTAAACGTAAACTCCCCTAACTGGCTTTCACCGTAATCATTGTCAGCGCTGCAACCCTTGATCTTCCAGTAATATTTCTTATTAGGAATAAAAATCATTTTCAGCGCATCTCCTGAGAGTGTGTATGAAGACCCCAGGACGCACATAGAAAAAACTGTCTTTTCTGCTTTAGGACTATCATAGAACTGTATTGAATACGAAGCGTCAGTCTGGAACCCTTCCCATGCGAACTTTACAGGCGCATATTCAATCACAGCTTTATCTTTCGGCGATAGAATTTTGATTACAATTGACCTGCCCGCATAATCAGACGGTGCAACAAAGTAGGCGATTGAAGGCAGGGGCACGGTTTTTGCCGGATTCGTAATCACGAACTTCACGACATGGGTGCCGGGATCAAAAGTGGGAATCGGAGGGATTTGAGGTGTCTGGATAGTAAGAGTATTGCCTGATATGACGTGCTGGTTTACATATGACAGGATTCTTCCGTTAACCTCCCAGTAACCCTGGAGAAGACCGGAACCGGTATATTTGATATCAGCAAAGACCTTAATCGGCTGGTTTCTCTGTACCGTTATATCCGGCCTCCTGTTTTCAAAATACAGAGCTGTTCTGTTGATGCTGAATGCCGGCCCCGCAGCTGACAGGGCCTGTTTTTGAGATACTGCCCCAAAAACAGACAATGTTACAAATATTAATAGGGCCAATGATATGCTGTTTTTCATTTTCCCCCCAATATAGCCTGGATTATTTTTTATTTACAACAATCCCCTGCAATTTGCCCTTTTCAAGTGCAAAGGTAAAGCCCCATGTTTCGCTCTCACCGATGACCTTGTTTTCTGCATCAAACCCGGAAACCTTCCAGTAATATTTCTGGCCGGGCGAAAAGATGCCCTTCAGAGCAATGTCAGGAAGGGTATAATATGCCTCCTTCGCATATGCAGAGAAAACAGGGATTGATTCAGGTTTATCATAGAACTGGATAAAATAAAGAGGCGTCTTATCGAGTTTTTCCCATTCAAATTTAACAGGCGCATATTCAATGAGAGAGTAGTTCACGGGTGAGAGAAGAACGATATTGACCAACTTCCCCCGGCCTTCCTCTGCCGTGACAAAATAGAGAATTAAAGGCAATTGCAAATCTGTCACCGGATCCGTAATAACAAATCTCACGACGTGTGAGCCTGTATCGAAGGTCGGCAGAGGCGGGATGTCGGGTGTCTGCAAGGTTACACTCGCTCCATATGCCAGATGCTGATCAACATGTGACAGCATCCTGCCATCTACCTCCCAGTAGCCCCGCAGGAATCCTGATCCGACAAAACGGATATCAGCAAATGCCCTGAGTTTTGGGAAGCTTCTGTTTACTGTTATCTCCGGCCTTCTGTTTTCAAAATAGAGGTCTATCCTCTTTATTTCAAAGTCTGCGCCTGCTTCAGTGGTAATCATAAAGTTCACTGTAGCAGTAACGTTTATTGAAGCATCAATAAAATTCCTTACATAGATAAAGGTATTTGCTCCTCTCTTTAATGCCCTTTCAATTACCGCAACCGGTATATTGATTACCTCCGCTACTCTGCCGGCGCCATTATGGATTTGAACTTTCAAAGGTATTGAACTGGTCCCTATGATCTCACTGCCTGCCATGAAGTTCCCTGCTGCAGAGTTCAGTGTTGTATTTATCGAAACAGATCCGTTGAACTGATAAAGGACATTGCTTGAACTGCTGTATCCCCTTGGAATACTGAAAGACGAAGGCACAGGATTCACTGAAATAGTTACTGGTGGTGGAATTAACTGTACCATTATAGAAAAATCATTCTCTGCACTCTGCGCTCCTGCTGCACAACTGTCTGTCACTCTCACCCGGAATGTATAATTCCCTGCGCTGGTTGGAGTGCCGGAGATCAAGCCTGAAGATGTTATTCTCAGCCCCGGTGGATATGTATCAGACATAAATCTGAAAGTGATTGGGGGCTGCCCACCCGATGTCTGTAACTGATATGAATATCCCTGACCAATCGTCCCTGATGTGAGCATTGATGGTGAGGTAATGCTTAATGCAGGACATGGCGCTGCATTTACAGTTATGCTGAAGTTCCCCTGTAAGCTTTGCGCGCCTCCTGCACAACTGTCCGTCACCCTTACTGTGAAATTATAGGTCCCTGTAACCGTCGGCGTCCCGGAGATTAAACCTGTAGAACTTAATATCAAACCAGATGGCAATAAGCCTGATGTAAGACTAAATATAATTGGCGCCTGCCCTCCTGCTGTCTGCAACTGATATGAATATCCATCTCCTACATTTCCTGTTGATAAGGTTGACGGCGAAGTGATGCTTATTGCAGGACATGGGGCCGGATTAACTGCGATAGAGAAATTCCCCTGTACGATCTGCACTCCTACTGCACAACTATCAGTTGCGCTTGCTGTGAATGAGTAAGTTCCTGAACTTGTTGGTATGCCGGAAATCGATCCTGTTGAACCCAGGTTTAGTCCCGGAGGGAATAAGCCACTGACAAAACTAAATGTAATAGGTATCTGTCCGCCGGAAGTCTGAAGCTGATATGAATATGCCTGTCCGACAGTGCCGGTTGAGAGTGTTGCAGGTGAAGTGATGCTCAATGCAGGACATGGCGCTGCATTTACCGTTATCCTGAAGTTCCCCTGTAAGCTTTGCGCACCTGTTGCACAACTGTCTGTTGCTGTTACTGTAAAATTATAGGTCCCTGTAATCGTCGGCGTCCCGGAGATTAAACCTGTAGAACTTAATATCAAACCAGGTGGCAATGAGCCTGATGTAAGACTAAATATAATTGGCGCCTGCCCTCCTGCTGTCTGCAACTGATATGAATATCCATCTCCTACATTTCCTGTTGATAAGGTTGACGGGGAAGTGATGCTCATTGCAGGACATGGGGCCGGGTTTATTTGCATAGTAAAAGCGCGCTGAACACTTTGTCCACCGGGCGGACAACTGTCTGATGCAATAATGATAAAGGTATAGTTCCCGGAAGAAGTTGGAGTCCCTGAAATAAAGCCTGTTGAATTCAGTGTAACCCCTAAAGGCAATGTTCCTGAAGCAAGGCTGAAGTTGACCGGCAGCTGTCCGCCTGATGTCTGTATTTGGGTTGAATACAACTGTCCGACCGTCCCTGAAGGAAGCGGTGATGTGGTTGTAATACTTAAAGCCGGACATGGTGGTGTATTGATTTGCAATGTAAATGCCCTCTGAACACTCTGTATCCCTGTTGAGCAACTGTCTGTCGCACTTACTGTGAATGAGTAAGTTCCCGTACCCGTCGGAATTCCTGAGATAAGCCCTGTAGAACTCAGGCTTAATCCAGGAGGCAATGTTCCCGAGAAAAGACTGAACGTAATGGGCGACTGTCCCCCGGATGTCTGTATCTGACGTGTATATGCCTGACTAACTGTACCTGAAGGAAGCGGTGATGTGGTTGTAATACTTAAAGCCGGACAGGGTGTATTGATTTGCAACGTAAATGCCCTTTGAACCTGTTGACATACAGGTGTAAAAACCCCTGTGCAACAGTTGTCCGTTGCCCTCACAGTGAAGCTATAATTGCCGCTTGCTGCTGGGGTGCCTGAAATCATGCCGGTGGATGAATTCAGATTCAGGCCGGTTGGGAGCGAGCCGGAAATGATAGTGTAGGTGATTGGTGCGAGTCCGCCTGATGCCTGTATTTGAAGTGAATACGCCTGGCCAACTGTGCCTGAAGGCAGGGGGGAAGTTGTAATCATTGTCAGTGGTATACAGATTGTAACTGGAGTTGTTGCCGGGTCAGGAGAGGCAAAAGAATTTCCTGTACATCCTGGATTTTTCCTTGCGGTTATAGTATATGCGCCCGGAGTTGTATAAATATGGTTTGCAATCAATGTACATGTTGCCGGTGACATGGCATTACAGGTTCCTGCATTCGTCCATGGTGAACCATCTCCGAAGTTTACATCAACATTACAGGAGGGAACACTCGTAAGCAGGGATGCTGTTATG
>Ga0194126_10004736_pt1 | contig 20556 bp, 19 predicted proteins | sample TA2KigC150mmetaG_FD_148641 | JGI IMG/M metagenome (GOLD analysis project Ga0194126, IMG submission 148641) | Freshwater microbial communities from Lake Tanganyika, Tanzania - TA2015035 Kigoma Deep Cast 150m | ecosystem: Environmental > Aquatic > Freshwater > Lake | place: Tanzania: Lake... | reverse complement strand
CCTGTGATGGCCGCGATAAAGGACGCAGTTCGCCGAATTATTCATAAGTTTGTGGCGATTGCAGGTTTCACAAGCGCTGAAAGCGCTTGCAAGAGCCGGGAGTTTTTGGTGGAGGGGTCCGGGGAGGCCCCTTTTTTGAAAAAAGGGGCCTCCCCGGCTACTCTTCTAAAGAGTGCTGGGTTTCGAGCGCGATAGCACGACACAGGCGCGTGTGGAGCGGCATTGATGACGTTTTCGGATCTTCTCATTATCGTGGTTACGTTTGGCTCCGCGGCGTTAGCGGTGGCCTTACCCGCTCTCGGGGCTCCGTTTCAGCCGTACATTCCGTTTTTCCTCATGATTATGCTCTTCCTGAGCTTCTTGAGAATTGACTTCCGCGCGCTTCTCCATATTTCCTCGTCTTCGTTACTGAGATTGGTCGGGCTCACTACGGTCAAGCTTATCATCCTCCCCGGGCTTCTGTACTGGCTGACGCTGCTCTCGCTGCCGGAATATTCCATCCCGGTGCTCCTCCTGACCGGCGTCTCCACCGGGGTGGTGGGGCCGTTCATAGCGGGTCTGGTCGGAGCTGAAATGGTCCTGGTGCTTCGTATGGTGATCGTCACAACCCTTCTGGTTCCGTTCACGCTTCCACCGCTGGTCAAACTCCTTGCCGGCGCGGAGGTGGTTGTGCCCCTGGAGATGATGATTCGGCTTCTGGCCGGAGTCATCTTTGCGCCGGTCCTGTTGGTCCTTTTTCTGAGAAGATATTTCCCCGGAGTTCCTGAAAGGATCGCGGCGCGACAGTATCCTGTGTCGCTCTTCATGTTTGCCCTGATCAATTTCGGCGTGTTTTCCAAGTACTCGGAGTTCTTCTTTCAGAATCCGACGGAAATTCTGCTCAGTATCGGCGTGGCGTACACGGCCGCGGTCATCTACTACGTGACCGGGTTTGCGCTTTCCCCCGGGTTGAGCGTGCCGGAGAAGATGGCTGCCGCGGTGAGCTTCGGGGTCATGAACAACGTGCTGGTGATCGTCTTTGCGTCCCGTTTCTTTGGTCCTCTGGCCCCGACCCTTGCGACCATGTACATGTTCCCGTTTTTCACCATGATTATTCCTCTGAGGATGATTGGCGAGAAGAGCCGCGCCGGGAACGTGTCCCGCGGAGAATTATCGTGAAACGACACGGACCTCGCGGCGCATGGTTCGCATCGGCCCTGCTCGTCGTCGGCCTCGCGTCGGCCGCGTGCGATAAAGCTCCCGCTCCGTATAAGGCCAGCCGACTCCTTATGGGGACCCTGGTGGAAATCGCCGTCGTGGCGGACTCCGATAAGGCCCGGGCCGCTGCGGAGAACGCATTTGACGAAATCAAACGGGTCGAGCGCCTGACCTCGTTTCATCAGCCCTCCGCGCTAACCTCACTCAACGAGCAGGCAGGTCACGGTCCGGTTAGGACTGATCCGGAGCTTGTCGCGCTCCTGGAAGCCGGTCTCAGGATAGCGGCCGAAACCGGCGGCGCGTTCGATCCAACCATCGGGCCTCTCACGCGGCTGTGGGGGTTCAGCGGCGCGACCGAGCCACGGTTGCCCACGCAGGCAGAGATCGATTCCGCGCTCTCCAAGCTCGGTTGGAGGCGTGTGCGCGTTGATACGGCCGCTTCGACCGTTCACCTTCCCGAACGCGGTATGGCCTTGGATCTGGGCGGCATAGCCAAAGGATACGCGCTGAACAGGGCGGCGGCGGCGCTCAAACGGCTGGGGATACGGGCCGCTTTGTTGAACGCGGGGGGTGATATTATTGCGATAGGCGAGAAATCGCCGGAGAGACCCTGGAGGATCGGGGTGCAGGACCCCCGTGACCCGAGAGGAATCCTGGCCGTAGTGGAACTCAAGGACAAGGCAATCGTCACGTCAGGAGACTACGAACGGGTCTTTTTCCTCAATGACGAGCGTTATCATCACATCCTTGACCCAGGAACGGGATATCCTGCGCGGGGAATGCAGTCCGTCACCATTGTCTTTTCGGACGCGGTCATCGTGGACGGTCTGTCGGTGGCTGCGTTCGTGGCAGGGCCGAAGAAAGGCATGGAGATAATCGAGGCCGTTTCCGGCGCGGCCGGTCTGCTGGTGGATGCCGCGGGTGAGCTGAGCGTGTCCCCGGGAGCGGCTAAGCTCTTTGAGCTGAAGCGATGAATTCTTTCTATTGATCGCGGACCGCGAAAGGTGTAGAATGCGTCGTGATTCCCCTGATGGTTTGCGTTCATGAGTCGTTGCGTCAAACACCTTATTCTGGTTGCAGCCTTGGTCTCTGCGCTCGCGCTCGGCGGGTGCATGAGTTGCATCCCTCAGTATGTGGCCCCTACTCGCGGGCCCGTATCCGCCACCTACCCCACCGGGCATGATCAGTATATTCCCATGGACCATAACCCAAGCATCTTAAATCCCTGGGACATTTGGAGTTCGCTGGCTACCCCCGCGCTGTACGGCCCCCCACGGTAAGATTAGCTTCCCCAAACTGAAGATCCCTGGAAATCGATTCATGGCTGGATCGTAAGACTTTGTAGGCTATATTCCCATTGCCCAAATGAGTGTGCGTTTGGCCACGAGATGGAAAATCCAAGGGGGCCTAGCCGTTGGACCCTTATTCGTCATTCCCGCGTGCAGCCTGCCCCTGGCTTGAACGGGGGCGAGAATCCGGATGCTCGACAGGTGGATAGTGGAAAGCCTTCTATTAAGCCTCCAAGACTGGATTCCCGCTTCCGCGGGAATGACGGGGCGCAGTGGCCGCGAATCGGACGGGGTTTTTGGCAATCATTATAGTTGGGCTTATCGGTCTTATGAGACAACGCTTTTGGCCCCCACCACAACCTCAACAACCGAGTCGATCTCATTGCCGAAGATGTCGATGACTCTGACCGCAATCCGGTAGCGGCCCGGGACTTGATATGCGTATTCGGGGGTGGTCAGCTCAAGAGATCGCGCTTTTCGAGTGCGGAAGCTTTGCCACTGGCTATCAAAGAAGCCAAGCACGGGGAGAACCGTCTTGCAAAAAGGTTCTCCCCGTCGTGCTTCTTTTGGGGCGCATCGGTATGATTCCTTGCGGTCATCATGTCCATGGCCGCCGTAATGGAAGTCTACCGCCCAGTAGTCGATCCAATCCGTCCATTTCTTGGTCAGAACGTCTCGTGAGGTCCTCCCCTTTTTGTCCTTCGCAAGCTTCACAAGCCGGCTCTGATCCACGGTGAGGAGGCTCGTTCCCGGCTTCAGCTTTTCGCTCAGCGCGTCCGGGTCCTCAGGCCGATAGAAAACACCGAAATCCGCGAGAGTCACGCTCACTGTGTTGCCCGTCACTTTGGGCAGAGCCTCCACATGTCCGACCGGGTAGAATTGGACTTGATCCTGACTCACCGCGCGCGTGTCGAAGATATCCTGCGGAATGCGCTTCAGGCTCATGCCGATCCCGCGCTCCTTCGTGAGGTCGCGCACGATTGGCCTCAGGTCGGCCTCAAACTCGAACCCCAGAACATCCACTTCGCGAAATCCATGAGCAGACGCTGAGGCGACAACTTCCGTGAGCAGTTCACGGGACACCGGCGCATCCAGCGGCCCGATCAGCACTGCCGCCGACCCCCTCTTCCCGTGAAATGGAGCTGGTAATACGAGCCGATCGGCCTTGTATGCGGAAAGAACGAGATCGATGTAACGGCTTTCCTGGAGCCGTTTAGCTGCGCTCGTTCGCTCCGCTGATAAGATCGGGTCAAGACCCATCCAATACCGACGCTCGTACGGGCCCGCGCTTAGAATTTCAAAGTCCCCGCAGGGCCGCTTTTTGGCTTGGAGCTCCCTGCAAACCCCGATAAGCCTCTTCCTGGTCGTGTGAATCGCGAACCGTCCCGCATCGCAACCGATCCACTTGCGTCCGAGCTTTTCCGCGACAGCGAGTGTGGTGCCCGAACCGCAGAAGAAATCCGAAACCAGGTCGCCCGGATTTGAAGCGGTCAGGATGATTCGCTGAATGAGCTGCTCCGGTTTTTGCGTGGGATACCCCAAGATTTCCGGCTGCGCGTGCAGTAACGGAAACTTCCACACATTATCCGCGGTGCGTTCTTCACGCACCACGTAGAGTCCCCTGCCCTGCTCGTCTTTTATGTAGATCTTTTTCCCGTTCACCTTTTTCATGCGCGATACTTTGATCGGTTTGTCACGCTTGTCATATTGCCAATGGAAGATGTGGTTGTCCGAACGGGTGTAATAGAGGATTGTGTCCGTGGAATTGGTGTATTGTCGCTTTCTGGTATCAGGTATCTTGTTGGTGTAATACCAGACAATTTCATTGCGGAACGCGCCGGCCCCGAACACTTCGTCCATCACTGCGCGCATCAGGAAGTTCACCTTCCAGTCGCAGTGAACCCAGATGCTGCCATCTTCACTCAGCAGGTCGCGCATAATCATCAGGCGTTCGCGCATCATTGAGAGGTACGCGTCCGGGCCTCGGCCCCACGTATCCCGGTACGCGAGTTCGTCAATCATAACCGGCCGCTTGGAGAATCCGTCTTCGCCTATCTGGACGCCGATGGAGAAGTCAGTCCCCAAGTGAAACGGCGGATCTATGTATATGAGCTTGAGCCCGCCCGAAGCCTCTATCTCTTCGCGCATGGGCCCATTGTTGAGCGAAGACAGCGCCGGCTTGTTGTCACCCCAGATGAGCTTGTTCGTCCAGGACCGAGGCCTCGGGCCTCGCGACTCCGCTCCACGTGAGCCTTTCGGGCCGATGGCCACGCGATCGGACACATTGACCCGTTCGAGAGACCGGAACGGCAGAACCACATTGGTGACTTCGTTGCTCTTCCCTTTCCAGATCAGCTCCACTTCAGGCGTATCAGGAAAAAGCGCAAGCTTGAACCGGGACGGGAGAGGCTCGCCTCGATCGATACAGTCTTTGATGAGCTGCTTGTCGCGATCGCTTAAACGCATCAGGCGACCGGGCCTCAAGACAGGAAAGACGATAATGTCGGGTCTGCTACCGGCCCGTTCGGTGCGGGCTTCATATCATGTTGTCGCAAGAAAAGAAACCCGAGGCCGCGTGTCAGTCGGCGTGTCTGTAAATGGCCCCGTCTCGAACTACCCTGCCGCTTCTCATGAGACGTTCGAGGTGTTTCCCCATCAACGCTCGTTCACCGAAATCGTAGAACTCGGCGGGCTCGCGTTTTCGACCATAGACAATGTGGGCTTCAACAATATCCGACATGGCGCGGGGTTTCTTGAGCAAGTCGAGAAGCTTCCGGTCACGGTCATCGATGACGGCCAAGTACCGATCCCAAAGGTCACCCGGCTCTTCAGCAAATACCCCTTGTTCGTGAGACGCTATCCAGACACGGGCAGGTATTGCTCGGAGCCGATTCACGGACTCGATGGTGTAATCGATGTCTGAATCTCTGTCGCCATACCAGGGACCGAACCTGGACAAATCATAATCACCAATGAACAGAACCCCTTCCTCTCGGAAAAAGAGCGCGCAATGTCCCGGTGTGTGGCCCGGGGTCGGGATCAGTTCAACGGTCACGCCTCCCAGATCAACCACCTGTTGTCCATTGAACACCCGGTGAGGTGTCCGAGGCTTGAAGTGGAAGGACTGCTCCATTATCGGCTTCCACGCCACTCGTTCCTCGGGATCCATGCCGTATGCGTCAAAGAGGGCTTCCAGGCCGGCAAGAGGAGCGGCGTCTTCTCTTGAGATCCACAGTTCCTTGTCCTCAAAGAGATACAAGCACTTGAAATGGTCCTCATGCCAGTGCGACAGCCACACCGCGTCCACCCCGGGACCGTCTCGGAGCTCGATGAGTCTCTTTTCATCGGACGCGGCGTCAACGAGGACTTTCGTGTCAGCTTCGATGTACAGCGAATGGCAAAAAGGATACCTCCCTGAATTCTCACCCGGAACGAAGAGCGCCGGTCCGAATCGTTGTTCCTCCATTACCGCCTCCAAACGAAGAAAGATCCGCTATGCCCTGCAAAGAGAGCGGTTGCCGGAATTTTCATCCCAATTCCTGGGGCCGCATTCCATCATTCCTGCGTGAGCAGGATCACAAGATCGGATTGCCCCGCGAAGAGGCTCAGTACGCGGATTCGCGCATTACCGCGCATCTTCCGGCGGCAAGTCTGTAGCCGGGCACTTTGTCTGGCATTCGCAGCAGTAATAATAGTTGCCGGTCATGAAGGACTGCCAAAGTTCTCGAAGGTCGTATCCGTCAATAATCCGGAGCGCTTCTTCCTTCGGTTCTTCAATGAGAGCTTTCATGAATTCCTGGAACTTTCGAAACCCGTACTGAAATATGTGGTCACCGCACAGCTTCTTATTTATCTTTCCTTCTCCGGAAAGCGCCTTCGGAGGGCAGGCGTCAACGCAGCGCATACATCGGTCACACACATCTTCGCTGAGCGAAGCATCCGGGTCAAGACTTGCGGCTGTAACCAGCCCTGATAAGCGGACAGCCGCGCCATACTCCTTGGTGACCAGCAACCCGTTCTCGCCGTAAGAGCCCAGTCCCGCGCGAACGGCGGCCCGACGCCAACAGATCTCACCTCGCATCCCCTTCTTGGGAGCTTGCATGTCTATGGGCAAGAAGGCCGGGACCGCGGCTGAAGCGAACCCCTGAGCTTCCAAGAACCGGGCCGTCTTGTGCGCAACGCGAGCAACTTCGCCGTAAGTGTGAATCGTGTCGAACTGCATGACCTGAACCGTTGCAGACCTGAGCGCCGTCACGCTGTGCTTGGAAGCGACCACCATGACGGTCTTGGCCGAGGGCAATATCCGAAAGATACTCTCCGCGTGCTCTTCAAGATCCGCGACCCTCACGACACCCACCAGCGCTGCGCCTTCAGCCAGAGCGACCTTCTTGGCCTCCCGAGTGAGTTGACGATTCATCGGTAAGAAACCTCCGACGGTATCCGGATCGGCAGCTCGCGCGCAGGCTACACCTTGCGGCCGACCACCATCAGATCGGTGGCCAAACGTGGGCGCCGCGCCGCGAGTTTTTGTGTGAAGTTCAAATACCAGTCATAATCCTCAAGTCGCGCCATCAATCGAATCCTGTTCCGAAAAAGACGAAACGCGGTTACGTCTAAGATCTCAAAATTCGCTTCTCGTATCTCTCGCATAAGTGAATCAAACGAGAGATAAGCGATTCTGCAAGGTCTGGTCGCGGTCCTCCATTCGCTTTGCGTATCCAGAGTCACCGAGTCGCTCGCTTGATAAACACTTCTCCCCAATCTTTTCAGAGCCGCATACGTCTTTGGAAACCAAGCAATAGGATTATAGATAAAGACTTTTCCACCGGGCCGCAATACTCGATAGAATTCGCGAAAGAGCTCCCGATCGTTTGGAAGATACATAAGCACTTCTTTGCATACCACCACGTGAAAAGCATTGTCTCGGAACGGAAGCCCATTGAGGAGGTTGACTTGAAAGACACTCTTATAGGAGCCGATTTCCTTCGCCTGAAGCAATTCATGCTCCCATAGATCTAAGCCGTACCAATCATACGCGGTCAAGGAACTGCAGAAATCCGCCAGTTTCCCTGGGCCGCACCCTACATCGAGAACAAGTCTGCGTTCAGAAGAGTTCTCCGCTTGCAAGGCATGACGGACATAGGGCAGAACAGCATACTTGAGCCGTCTAGAGACCATGTTCCCTTTCGGTTCCGCACAAAGGCAGAGGCTTCGACCGAATCCGGCGATCATTGACGCCGGATCTTCTTGAAGCGGCGCACTTCGTCGATCATTTGCGGATGGTCCATAAACCAGCGCACGAACTTCTCGATCCCTGCCTCAAAGGGGACAGAGGGCTCAAAATCGAGCATTTCCCGCGCCTTGGTTATATCCGCGTACGTGTCCAAAACGTCTCCAGGCTGGACTTGAACCATCTCCGTCACAGCCTTCCTACCTGCTAAGTCTTCTATCCGCTCGATAAAACGCATCAGCTCCACGGGCCGATTGTTTCCAAGATTGATCAGTTCAAACGAATTGTTCATCGGACGGCTCAATGCCGCAAGCACGCCCTGAGCGATGTCGTCGATGTATGTGAAATCCCTCTTGTGCTTGCCGAAATTGTAAACTTGTATGGTCTCACCTGTGACGATTCGATCCAGAAAGGACCAATACGCCATATCAGGTCGTCCCCAGGGACCGTACACCGTGAACAGCCTCAATCCTATTGTCGCCATGCCCCACAACTGCGTGTACGTATAAGCGATAAGCTCGTTGGCGCGTTTTGTCGCGCCGTACAAGCTGGCAGGCCGGTCCACGCGATCGTCTTCGGAGAACGGTATCTTGGTGTTGCCTCCGTACACGCTGGAGCTGGATGCGTATACGAACCTTTCCACTTCAGCCCGACGAGCCTGATCAATCACGTTGACGAACCCTGCGAGGTTCGACTGATGGTACGCAACAGGATTTCGGAGGGAATACCTCACGCCCGCCTGAGCCGCCAAGTGACACACTATTTGAGGCCGGAACTCTTGAAAAAGGCTCTCTACGGAGTTGAGGTCCGCCAGATCCCGTTCCATCGATACAAAGTTCTTCGACCGCGCGAGTTTCTCCTGGCGGGCGCGTTTCAGTCCTGGGTAATAATACGTATTAAAATTGTCCACGCCGACAACAGTTTCATTCCTATCGAGCAGAGCGCGACTCACATGAAAACCGATAAATCCGGCGCTCCCGGTCACGACGACACATTTCATGCCGTATTCCTTTTGGTGGGATCAAAACTCTATTGCTTGCGCAAAAGTTGACTGCGCTTATTTTCCCCAAGATTCCGAGGTGTCACAATCTTCTATTTCTTCTTTCCTATAGTCACTGAATACAATGCGAGTCCTGCCAGAAAATCGGTGAAGGTCGTTGCAACCGATGAGACCATGGTATCGCCCATCCACGCGATAGGATTCTGGAAGAAGCCCACTTTTACCCAGCCGTTGACCACCGACATAACGCCCAGATCAGTCATCATGATGATGCCGAGCATGGCTAGAAAGCTGTTCAGCAGCAGGCCCCAAACCGCAGTGCTCTTGAACGCGAACAAAAGGCTCACAACGAGCAGATCGGCCACAGAAAAGGCAAAAGGCCATACGTGCGTAAGCTCGGCTTCCAAGGGATGGAGCTTGTAGTGAACGATCATGCCCCCCAAAGCGAGCGCCACCAAAGCCAACCAGAGTTGTATTCGCTGCTCGTTCATTGCGCGACCTCACGAGAAGCGTATGGAGTAGCCCAAGAGAAAGACGAGGGCTACCGACACCACGTGCAGAATAATCCACCCGACGCTTGGATACATAATCTTCCGGAGCATCGTCTCACCTCCCCAACAGAGTCGCCGCAAGGCGACCTGCCGCATACACCAGAGCAAGTCCCACAAAATGCACGACCCACCATCTGAACCTGAGAAAACGCCACTCCGCTTTCATGTCCGCACCTCAGTGATCTAAAGTTGGAAACGGCAAGTCCTACCTTCACACTGTTCTCGGACAGAGCTTCTCCAATTTCAAATTGAGACCGTTTGTGTCAACCGGTTCCGGGCGCTGAGTCACGCGTATCACCCCATAGCCCTTTTGCCGATAGCGCTCATCGTCGTGCATCACGATGGCTTGGGGAATGAATTTCAACTGGTAACCGGCTTCAAACAATGAGCGGGAGAAGCGCACGTCCTCGCCTTCGTAGAACCCTAAATCCTCACGCCATGCATGCTCCTGAAAAATGTAATCCTTGTATATTCCGTATCCTCCGGTGACGTACTGAGACATGTCGAAGCCCTCGTGGTAGCATCGAAGGAATGTCCAGTCACTCACATTATTGACCCAATCGCAGTACCTTGACAGGTCGGGATTCACGATGACTCCCGTGGCCAGATCAAAATCCTCTCGGACAGCTTCCACAGCCTCGACCCATCGGGGGTGCAGGAGCAGATCGTCATCCAGGCATACGAATTTGTTGAATTTCGCGGACTTCGCCAGGACGTTGCGCATTGCCCCCAGCCTACCCTGCTCGGCTTCCCTTTCCATAAGGAACGTTGTCAGGTCGCTCCCCGATCCAAGGCCCCGCACTTTGCCGGCGACAAGGATCTCCAACTGATCTCGAGAAAAGTCTTGCGCCCGAATCGACCGAATGAGGCATTCAAGCTTTTCGGGCCGAGCAGCGTTCGTTATGATCCCGAAACTGTAACCGGCGGGCTTGATCGACTCCCTCGTCTTGCCCGGGCTTGTGGGCTTAAGCTCCTTCCCGAACGCGCTCAGCAGGGCAAGTCGCTGGTTGAAAGTCAGAATCTCCAGCCGGTGTATAGCGACGATGTTCTCCTGGATTTCGTGTCTCAAGAGTTCCACTTCCTGACGAAGCGCTTCCAGCTCACGATTGTCATCAGATCGAATGATCTTCTTGCGGTTTGAAACGCGCCCTGTCTTCTTTGCCGCCTGCCCCATGGAACCCCTCCCAATTCAACAATCCGAATGATTATACTCCAGACCGGCCTGCGCTTCCCAGGGGTGTTACCGTGGTCATGTAGTCCTGACACACCTTGTCCCTGAGAGCGCTCTCCGACTCGCCGGTCAAGCCGAAGCGATTGCAGAAACCGTCAAAGGTTTGCCAGAAGTCCTCATGAATATCGTCGGTGAAGGTCTTCCCCTCGAATTCCCAGTACAAGGCCCGCACCATGCGGCACTGCTCTTCGGTTAGATCCGGATTGCAGGCCGTCAGATTGCGATTGCTTATGCGAGCCGCGGTTTGCGCCTGAGCTTCATAGTTGCGAACGGAGGCTTGTTGACCGTCAGTCCGAATGCGATGGGAATAAAGGCACTCCGGTATGACACACGAATTCCCCTGTCGGCATATCCTGGACCAAAGGTCATAATCCTGCGCAAGCCTCAATTGTTCGTTGTAAAGACCCGCGGCCACCACTGCGCTCTTCCGGAACATGATCGACCCGTGGGCGTAATTGTTGTGGAACTGAAGTCGCCAGAGCCGATAGTCTTCGTCAATAAGGACTTGCTTCTCCTCGACGACCTCTCCCCGATCGTTAATCTCTCTAAAGAAGGAGCCAATCAGGTCCAGGTTTTTGTTGCGCGAGATCGCCTCATACTGGAGTCCCAGCCTGTTGGGAGCGCTCACATCGTCCGCGTCCATCCGCGCGATAAACTCTCCAGTCGCCTCCTCGATTCCGCGATTGAGGGAGCAGGCCAGCCCGCGGTTGTTCTGTCTCACAAGGTTTATTCTCGGATCACGGTACGAGTTGATCAGCTCGCTGATGGGTTCGGTCGAACCGTCGTCTATGATGAGGAATTCGAAATGCTCAAACGTTTGCGCGAGGATGCTTTCCACCGCCTGCCTCACGTATCGACGGCCGTTGAATACCGAAAGAAGCACAGTGATCGCGGGTTGCTTCATCGACGGAACCCTCGTTCGGGAGACCCCCGGCGCGCAATCTCCAGCAAGAGTCGGTGTTCCATCTCCGCGATTTTCTCAAGTGAGAAGCGCTCCGTCACATATTCGCGTGCGTTCCGGCCAAGGGTTTGGCACAGCGCCGGATCCGCGAGCAATACCTCGATGGCTCGCCTCAAGTTCTTGAAATCCGGCGGACACACATAGCCATTGTGGCCATGGCTAATGATTTCCCTTATCCCTGGAGAATCGGCCCCGATTACTGCCATACCGCAAGACATGGCCTCCAGCAGGGCTTTGGGATGACCTTCGTACAGCGACGGCAGCGTGAACAGAGCAGTCTGATTGAAACAAGACGGCAAAGTCGAGTTGGGAACATTCCCTTCCCACCTGACTTTCCCGTTCAGGTCGCGGTAAGCCGCTTGAAGCCCCGGCCTCAGCGGCCCTTCCCCAATGACCGTCAGCGTCACAGGGAGCGGGCGGATCGCATCCAGGAGAGCTTGGAGATTCTTCTCCCGCGAGATCCGACCGACAAAGACAATGGAATTCGGCTCCGGGGCGCCTGTCCCATTGCAGAAAGCGAGTGTATCCACGTAATTAGGAATCGTCACGGTTTTTGAAGCTGCTTCCGGTATTCGTCGAACCACATCCTGCGCCATGGCCTCGGTGGTGACCACCACTCTGGTTGCGGCCTTGAAGACCGATTCCTCTACCCGAAGAGCTTCTCGGCGCTGGGGCGATTCCAAGCCGTATTCGCGTTCCGCGTTGAGGGACCAGGAGTACCCGCATCGGGCAACAAGTGGCTTTTGATAACGCTCCGCGACCAACGCCGCAAGGGACGCTCCGTATGCCTGATTCGTCTTGATCACATGGCAAGATCTCAACGCGGAGGCGTGCTGTTCGACGAGCCGGTTCTCGTAAGCCTCCAGCGACAATCCTTCTTCGTTGCAGAGAATCCTTATGCCGCCCAGTTTGTCGGCCAAATCCAGATCGGACCGATGCCCGTACGTCACGAAACTGACTTCCCAGCCCATATTCTGCAGACAACGGTACAGGGCCACTTCTCGCTCCAACATGCCCACCATGTTCCAGGTGCGCACGGAGACTCCTCTCGTGAAGAAGAGGACCAGGCGCCGTCTCATTGAGCCACTCGCCGAATCAAATCCAAGTACTTCTCAGCGACCGCGTCTATGGTCTGCACGGAAATAAGGTTCCGGAACATCTCATAATCCTGCGCCAATCGATCCAGTTGCGGCATGATCTCGTCCGTGTCGTTGAAGGGCAAGCCGCCGTAGCCCACCAATTCCGGGTGCCCCCCATCGTTGAGATACAGAGCGGGAAGGCCGCACGCCAGGGCTTCGATCAGCGCGTTGGAACACGGGTCATTGCTGCTGGCAGTGATGTAGATGTCGTGCTCCCGCAGCAGACCCGCAAGTTCCTCGGATGGGAGCGCAGGGATGTGCTTAACGCGATCGAACGGCTGGGACACATTGCCCACAAAAGTGTAATCGAACCTCTCCCAGTCGAGGTTCTCCTCAATCCACTTGTAGATGGGGCCGCCCTTCCGAGGGTTGTTCGACCAGCTCGTGGAGATGAGCCGCACTTTTCGCCCTCGCTTGAAGGGAATTTTCCCGCGGCTGTGAAAAATCGACTGATCCACGCCGTTGTGAATGATCACCGGATTCTTAGGACGGTAGCCCATTTCCACGATTCGTTGGAAAGTCCAAGAGGACTGTACTACCGTAGCCGAGGCCAGCGTATCGTTGAGCTCAAAACAAAACTCGTCTTTCTCGCGATCAAAACCCCTGATCAGATAAATGGGGCCGTCGATGCGGTGCACAATATTCAAGGGGCGCGAAGTCCGAAAGGACCGAAAAGCCTCCACGTCAAACTGAACCGAGTTGAGCACGTATGCGTCAATCCGGTCATCCAACTCGTTATCACGCACGTTGACGCCGGCCTTACGCAAAGCCTTACGCAGAGCCAACATGAACTGATTTCCGCCGCCATAGGGAGGTTCGAAGAATTTGTGCCACAGCGAAACCGTCAGAGGCCGTGACGCGGAAGCCCTCGCATTGTTTTGAGGAGCGCCGCTCGTTCGGCTCGCGGACGGAGGGGCGATCAATTTCGGCAAACTCTCGTACAAGCTTGCGAAAAACGGTCTGCACGCATCGGGGACATGATTGCGACGAATCTTTTCATAATGCGCCGCGCACGGCCCCGCCAGGATGCCCCGGTCCATGTCCGCTTCAATGATCTCCACAGCGCGTGCCAGGGATTGAGCGAGGCAGGCCGGTTCGAGAAGATCCGGCGCGATGCCCACCGGTGTGCTCACCACCTTGCATCGCGCAGCCGCAGCTTCCAGCGCCGCATGGGGGCCGCCTTCCGACCGGCTGAGCACGAGGCAGAGGTCCACCAGGTTGTACAGCGTGTTCAATGCGCGCCGCGGGAGCGTGTTCACCCCAATATCATCGCTCTCAACCGGTCGGCCGATGTACGTGAAGGGGACTCCCAACTCGGTAAGCCGCTTCATTAACCAGTGTCGCCGCGGTCCCGCCAGCACAACATGGACCTTTCGTCCTTTCTGACAAAGCCGCGCCACGACCTCCGCGAACACATCCGGTCCCTTGACCAACTTGGGGCTTACCAGGTCGCTACCTTCCGTATCGCGTTGGAAGCTCCCGATAAGGTACGTCCCGGACGGAATGCTCCAATCCCTTCGCATCTCGCCTATGCTCTCATCATGGGAAGCGAGCGGACGAAAGGTGTCGATATCTACCAGGTAAGGAATCATCCGGCTTGCGATGCCGAGTTGAGACATCTGTAATTGAGCCTGGGCGCTCCGAGTAACCCAGACATCCACTCGATCCATGATCCACGCATGATCGGGAACCCCCATCAGACGAAACGGTTCGCCGGACACATGACAGATCACCTTCTTGCCGCGCAGCATTTCCGGGCTGAGGTCGAGCAGCTTCCACCACCAGAGCGAGTGAACCACCTCCGCCTCTTCGGCTGCGGCCACAAGCTCGACAATGTTGGAGACAGCCTGACGAGTCAGTTTGAGATCCTCGTCAATCGCCCAAGCGATGCCGTCTCCGCCTGTGAGGTATACCTTGTGTTTCTTCATAGCCTAACAGCCCTGATGCCAAAGCCCGTTGTGAACGAGTTCCGAATTCCGGCTCCCGCGCGCGGACGCCGAGCGTCGAGCCTCAAGGCCATTCCCTTGCACGCGCCCACGGCCAGGGAAGCCACTCTCGTGAGCCATCCCGAGCCGTCCTTCGTAAGGAACGCGCTTGAGTAAAGAGCGTCGCGAACCATATCCACGAGAACCGCCCAAAACAGGCCTTGCCGCTCTATACGGAGATCCGTGAAACCCGTTTCCAACAATGTCTCCGTCCAAAACGCGTCCGTGTATCGGCCGTAATCGCGCGGATCGGCATGGATGCGAGTCAGAAAAGGCGCGCAGATCAGCAGCGCACCGCCGCGTCTCAGCACGCGATGCGCTTCTCTGAGCACAGCAACCGGCGCCCGCACGTGTTCCAACACCTCCGAGCAGACCACCGCGTCAAAGCAAGAACTCCTGAACGGGATATTCGTCCCGTCTGCCTGCACATGCGGCCGTTTTGCAGAGACAATATCCATATGCACCACGTTGAGGCCGAACTTGTCCAAATCGAAGAGGCCACGTTTTGCCCCACGATGGCCACCCACGTTGAGCACGAGAGCGCCCCGGCCAATGGACGGCACATGCGCGAAATGGAACTGATCCACAAAATAGCGCCGCATCGAGTAGCCAAGGCTCTCACGCAAGAGCTGCTCCGGCCGTGTCGCACGCTGGTCGCTCATCGTCTTTCTTTTTCAGTCGAGTCCCCAAAAAGCGGACCGCGTATGGCTTGAAGGCCCACGGTCTACTCTCCGTTCAACAGGCGGTTCTTTTCCGGGTCCCATGATCCGCCCAGGATTTCCCGGTCGGCAAAGCGGATCCAGTCCTGCGCGCTCAGCCCTTTGATATGTTTGCCTGTGGCTTTTCGCACTCCTCGTCCCAGGTGCAGGAATATGGCTCGCCCGTCATCATCGAAAGCCCTGTCCACAGGCAAGCGGCGTAAAGGAGAGTCCGGGCGCAGGCGATCCGACAGTTGAGGCTCCCACATTGTGTTTCTGCACGAGAATACCTCATATCCCGCGCTCCGAAACTCTGTAGTGATCCTGTCACCAACGTCGAGGAGCGGCGGCCGAGGAAAGAAGTCAAGACCCAGCCTCACGAAGAGCTGGAAGTCAACAACAAAGCCCAGGACGTGCAGCACGCCCTCCGGGATACGGGTTCTGTCCAAACGCACTCCGGCAGCCGCAACCGAGCCGGACAGCTTCGAGATGAGAAAGCTCAACCAGCCTCCCTTGCACGGCAAAGTGTCCATGTGGAGCGCCATAATATGGCGAGACGCCGGATCGATAGTCCTGATACCTAGTTCAAGACCTACGGCGTTCGCATAGCTTCCCCGGTCTTCTTGCGCGTTCTCGCGAACCGGAGAAGTCTGAGCGCGCCGGGCCTGCGGAGGGATCGGTTCAGTTCGACTGAATATAGCGTTTACATCGGGCTGCTCTATGAGCCAGCCGAGCTTTTCCACCGGGGAGTTGTTGTCTACCACCCACACTTCGTGCGGCTCAGGGGTGAATTGTCTGATGGCCTCTATGCACACTCTGAGCAATCCGGAAGCTGTGCGGTTCTGTTGATTCGCCACTACGATGAGCCGAGGAGCGTCAGGCGAAAGACGAACCGGCCTGCGCACATGGAGAAAATACTCAAGACCGTCCACCATCGCGGCCGCATTCACCGGTATCGCTTGGTTCAGGCTGCTTTCGTCGCCCATAAACGAGCGCCTCCGTCCAACAATGACAAAGCCGGCCTCGCCGGCTCTCGATCCGTGCTGTAAATGATTCGACTTGAACCCTTCCTCTCCCACGTCACATCTCCATCCCCCTCCCCTCCCCGTCCCGCGGGACACGGGAAGAGGGCTTCACCCCCCTCTCTCGATGACGGGGAGAGAAGGAAGGATGGTTCCGGCCGATCCCATGCCGTTCCTCAGGCTATCTTCCGCCTTATATCCTCCCAGATCGAGGCTGAGCGCAGGCTCCTACGACCCCATGCCCCTTATTTATCAAGAAGACCGTTCTGGCTATTGCTGTGCCGCTCCAGTTCAACGGCGTGCCCGGCTCTTGCTCGTCCGACCATAGCACTTTGGTCACGTGGGGGGCAAACAGACGGAGCACCCCCTTCACTCCTCCGAAGTCGAATCGGTCAGCCCCTCTCGCATTATACTTGATCGGGACTTCTACGCCCATCAACGCGCCGGGCTTGGCCACCCGCAAGATCTCCGCCACTGCGTCTTCCACTCGATACGAATGCTCCAGCGAATGGGAAGCGTACACCACATCAAACGTGTCGCGCGGAAAACTCATGTGGTGCATGTCCATCACCAATACGTCAGGATGCTGTGAAAACAGATCAATGCCGCATATGTTCGAGAAGCCCTTTCCCCGGAACCAATCGACCTCAAACGCGTCACGAGGCCCCACACAGAGGACCGCGCCGTCTCTGGGAGGATCGCCCAATTCCACCAGTCGTTCCATGAGAATGGAGTTTCGCCTCGCCGGTATCTGGTTGCGTTTTGAAAACGTGCGGTCGAACTGCACGGTCAGATATTCTTGATAATCCTTGTTGCGGGCGCGCCTGAGCCCCCAAAGCTTTGCTTTGTGCTTCAGGCGAGCCCAGGAGTCTCGCATTCTGTTGAACGTGTTCTGTTCCGTCATGGCCCGCAATTGCGACAAAGCGCACGTCCGGTTGGGGTCAGACTCGGTCTCTCCTTTTCGTGCCCTCTACGCGCTCCCAACGGCTTCACCAGGGCCTTGGGTCAGAACCCAATCTTATATTTTATCATTATAACCAACGTTGTTCACGACATTTATTCATAGCGCGGATACTACTCTTCAGCCGGACGACGGAGCGAAGCCCGCTTCACCTTTTCGCGTCTCTCTTCATCTCAGGAACGCGCTAACCCCGCAAACGAGTTGTCAATGTTTCGCGCATCTGGCAGAGTACTCCTTGAATCTCCGTCACGGTCCAAACGCGATGCGGGGCGAGACACACACGATCCCAACGCATGCCGCTGATTGAACAGGAGAGACCAATGGCTGCGGCAAGAATCCGACGACAAAATGTGACATCGGGCCTGTCGAACCTTGACGAACTGTTGGGGAGCCTCTACATCGGCGACAATGTGATTTGGTACGATCAAGCGGGAAGCCTCGCGAACGTTTTCTGTCTCAGCTTCCTCAAGTCCTGTCAAGAGTTAAAGAAACCGGTAATTTACGTAAGCTTCGATCGATCCCCACGAACGCTCATGGAACGGCTGGGTCCGATGGCCGAGAATCCCGCCCTTACCATCCTGGACTGCTTCACCTGGGGCAAAGGAGCCGGGTCGGACGTGTTCCTCAGCTTCTACTACGACACGAGGACCGAATGGCCCTGCCGCATCGTGAGAGTTGATGAACCCAAACAGGTCAATCAGGTGATCGAAACGCTTTATGGGATACATTCCGGGCTCGAAGGCGACGTACGCTTCATCTTCGAGAGCCTGACGGGTATGCAGGAACTGTGGGGCGGGGAGGACATCGTCTTGAACTTCTACAGCCATTCCTGCCCGCGGCTGTATGAACTCAACACGGTGGCGTATTGGGTTATCGAGAAGGACGCTCATACACCGCGACTCAGAGCGCAGATTAACCAGATAGCCCAGGTGGTGATCGATTTGTCCATCAAACGGGGGACCACCTCCTTGGCCGTGATCAAGGCGGAAGGCCGCGAACTGGACAATCTACACAAGCAGCACACGTACTGGAGCGAAGGGCTTGATGTCAAATTCGAGGAAGAAAGAAGAGCATCGGGTCGTATCGATATCGGCCGACGTCTGAAAGAGGCCCGTTCCAAGCGCGGGATCTCTCAGACCGAACTCGCCAAAGGCGTGGGTGTGACTCCGAGCACCATCTCGCAGATAGAGGGTAGCCTCATATTTCCTTCGCTACCTGCCCTCTTCAAGATGGCGGAAGTCCTCGCAATAGATCCCAGCTCCTTTTTCCAAGAAAGGCCCGACGCTGCAAGGAAGTTCGTGTTCCTCTCAACCGAAGGAGCCGAGGTGCGACTTCCTCGCCTGCCGGAAGACGCGATCCTGGTCAGATCGCTTGCGCCCGTTGACTTCGAGGCAAGAGCAGAACCCTACCTGATCGAGATAGCTCCGAAAAAGACTCTGACTTCCCACTTCTTCGTTCACAAGGGAGAAGAGTTGGGGTATCTCCTCTCCGGACGGCTCCAGGTGACTGTGGAACAGACGGCGCACAAGATGCAGGCGGGAGATATGATCTACCTTACTTCCCAAATACCGGATCGGTGGAAGAATCCGGGTCCTGCCCTCGCGAGGCTCTTCTGGCTGAAACTGAAATGAAAAGCGCTACGCGTCAGTAGGCCACGTCGGTTTTTATCGCAGACCAGGTCTGTTTCACATAGGGATCTTCAGTGATCTTGTAGAGCCATTCCTGCTGCGCCACCGCTCTTCCGGGGCTGTAATCTTGGGACTCGCCGAGCAAATAGTAATTGATGACACTCCCCGGTCTCCGGAACTCGTTGAAGTAACGACAAACCGTGGTAATTCCGGCCCGGATCAGGACGAGGGTCTCCGGGTTCGGCTCCAGGCGGTAGTGGGAATACAAGCTCATGATTGCGCAGATGTGTCCATTCAGAACACGAGGCTGAGGATCGGTGGGCGAAGGATACTCTTCGAACCAGAGATATCCGGCCTTGTCCACGAATGAGACCCAGGGTTCCTTCTGGCCTTCTTTCGCGCGTATCTGCAGGAAGGAGCGGTAAGTCTTCTCGGCCAGATCTTTGAACTTAGTTTCGCCCGTGAGCCGGTAAAGTTTGATCCAGGCCGCCAACACGTACGCCTGGGCAATGCCGCTGAACCAAGGGTCCTCCAGCGTCTTGTCCGCAAGCCGGTATCGGAAGGGATACCCAATGTACAATGCGGGCCCTGATTCCTTGGCATGCCCCAGGGCTTGCTTAACCAGCGCATCAATCAACGGCCGGCTCTCCGGCGCCCTGTTGGTCTGCTCCGCGTATGATGCCGCGTTCAGCACGTTGTGGGCCCATTCGAGCGGATGGAACGGCACCTCTTTCTTGTTTGCGATGAGCGCGTACTTGGCGTGTATCAGTCCGGGACGAGCCTCACGATAAGTATTTAGAAGGAAATCCTCTTCAGCCGAGAACTTGACGGCGTACGGAATGGCTTTCACTCGGTGCTCGCCGATAGTATGCATCTCGATACCGTCGAGAATCGGAATCACCGAGAAGCGTTCGATCATGCTGAGCTTTGCCTGGAGGCTTTTCTCCGTCCTGTCCGGATCGGAGCCCAGGTTTATGATCCGGACCGCGGTGAACGCAGATATCCCCAAAATTACTATCATCCCCACGATGAGGATGCGAGACGAAAACATTGAGTCAGCTCCCCCTGTCGGTCACGAAGTTCAGCTTTGTCGCACGTTGGCGCCCCGGTTCCCCCAAACGGCCGCTTCAGGCCAATGCAGGCCGTTGGCCCGGGCAACCCTCAGAGGAGGGAGGGCAGCGTTCTCTTTAGCATGAAGACGGCCAACAATCCAGTTGCGCGGAAAAGACAAGAAATGCGCCTGCTGGAACGTCCCTTTACCCACGGGCCTCTCGGATTGACCCTCCGGCGTTCTGAATGCGCCGAACTGTTTGACATTGCGTTTCCCCTCACATAAAGTGATCGTGAGTAGGAACGTCAGCGCCAGGCTCGTTTTCCATGGTCAGTGGGTTCACACGAAAGGACTTCCTGGAAGCGCTGTTCGCGGATTATCTCCAACGGCACGAGGGGTTTGTGATAGTTCGCACCACCCGTCGTCTCGATCATAAGGTGAGCACTCGTTTCTTCCCCAACATCGATACACTGACTAAAGAGGTCTACGATCACAACACAAACGTCTTTTTTGGGATCTGCCCGCGGGAAAGCACCAAGGGGGGAGAGGACTCGGTGCGATATATGGTGGCATTGTGGGCCGGGCTCGACTTGGGGTCCGAAGGGTACTCGGG
>Ga0194126_10004732_pt1 | contig 20564 bp, 16 predicted proteins | sample TA2KigC150mmetaG_FD_148641 | JGI IMG/M metagenome (GOLD analysis project Ga0194126, IMG submission 148641) | Freshwater microbial communities from Lake Tanganyika, Tanzania - TA2015035 Kigoma Deep Cast 150m | ecosystem: Environmental > Aquatic > Freshwater > Lake | place: Tanzania: Lake... | reverse complement strand
TGTTGGTCAATATAGCGGTACAGCAACCAATACTTTGAATGTTTCAAATGTAACGATAAGCAATAACAATCAACCATTCCGTTGCATTGTTACTTCTGGTTCATGCTCTGACACATCAAATGTTGCAGTTTTAACCGTGAATAATAATGTTGGTCTAAATGAAACCTCACAAGACAAGTTATTTTCTGTATTTCCAAACCCAGCACAAAGTGTAATTAATGTAAAGGCAGACAGCAAACTTATCGGGTCAGTTTATTCCATTTATGATAACACAGGAAGAGTTGTCTTGACAGGAAAACTTAATTCACAAAACACAACAATTGAATTAGGCAATTTATCAGGTGGTATTTATATGTTCAGTGTTGGAGAAAATATGAAACAGACATTTAAGGTGATTAAAGAATAAGCCTGCCCTTAACAGCGTGTAAGCGCCATAGCCCTGCCGCAGGCGCAACACAAGGCTACGAGCGCCTGCACGCAAAACGTTATGGGCAAGTTAAATAAAAATAGCGGTTCAAGGCAGGCTGACCACCTATAGTGACAGAAAACAAAAATAAAAAAGTGGAGACCAGAACCCAATATAAAAAACGGGGCGTATTCCGAAAAGCCAAATGAGTAGGAAAAATAAAAAAAACAAAAGTATTCGAACGTTTGAATTCAGAACAATTTAGAACTCAATGGCCTCAATCTTGGATGGATTTATCGAGTTACACTCGAATTTTAATTGTCGCTCAAGTATATGACAACGACTATAATCCAGAAAATGCAATATTGAAATTTATTGACGAACACCCATCACTACAACTTGTGTTTATTGAAAAAACAAGAGAAGAAGATTGGGAGAGAAATTTATTGTGGCTTTATATTCACAGTAATAGTGAGTTTAAATATTATAACGAGGATTTTAGCGCTCTAAGCGGCACGGATGATGGGTTTACATTCCAGGCAATTGATATCGATAACCGTATTTGGCAGGGCTACACTTACGGAGACTTGGATACCGGAATGTATTGTGAAATAGCCCCTGAGAATTTCGAACCAGATAGTGAAGAAAATCAATCTTACTACGAAAGTATTGATACCACAATCAACTCGTCACCGATTAAAATAGCATAATGGAGGAAGGCAACTTAAGAATTTTCAAGCGATTACCAAATTATAATTCTACTGCCCTTCAACGAGCTAAACTTCAATCAGAATTAAGTCTAAAATTACGCTGCTTTCCAAATATAGTAATAGAATTAAAAAATAACGAGATTATTCAATATTGTGAGGTAATTAAAAAGTCATCAATCAATAAAAGCAAACACAACCTATTTCAAGTTTGGCTAGATTTTGAAAAAGAAATCGAAACCATGCATCATTTCAACTACATTCATGGCGACATATTACTAAAAAACATCATTTTTGATGGGCAAATGTTTCGGCTAATTGATCATGAATTACAACTTAGAAACGGGAACAAGTTACAAGTGACATACCCATGGATTGATTACGATGACTTTGTTAATAAATCAATAACTTACAAAACAGATATGATTTGCATAAAAGCAACTCATTTAAGACTTTTTGACTTTGATAAATACGTCAGATTTAGAAATGATCAAATTAATATCTCAAAACAATTTACTTATCAAATACATTCTTGACTTCAAAGTGCTAACGCAGATTTGGTGTAAAGAGAATACGCTTCTTTAAGTATATCCGCAAACGCTCATCCATATGCCGGAAGGCCACCTGGTCAAAAGCATCTATGAGGTCCATGTAACGCTGCCTGTAGCTGTCCAGCACAAAATTGCTCCAGCTGTGGTATTGCTGCATCCACCTGTCCACATCCTGCACGGGTAGGGTAATCAGTTCGGTGTCCTGCACCTCCTTTGCCATTACAGGGCTATCCAATTGCCGTATGGCGCAATTCAGGGTAAGTGCACAGGCCTGTCGGGCTGCAGGTAATACATAAAAAATTCATGGCCGTCCTGGTCCTCACGGTATACTTTTACCAAACCATCTGCCACCAGCTGGGTATTGGGCATAAATTGCCCTGTTTTCACCAACATATCGTCGGCTAACGCTTCTAATACTGCCTAAACTTTTTATCTCCCCAATTAATGCAGGCTCAAGGGTGGGAAACAACTTGTGAATATCAGCTTGCATAGAAACACAAATATAATAAATATAGATTAAAAGCTATCAACAATCGGCACGCCTTGGTGTTAACTTTGCCAAACATGCCAAAATTTAAACTTCATGCACCTTTTCAGCCCACCGGAGATCAGCCGGAGGCTATCAGGCAACTGGTGCAGGGCGTAAATGAAGGCATGCCGGCGCAAACATTACTTGGGGTTACAGGTTCGGGTAAAACATTCACCATTGCCAATGTCATCGAACAAACACAGCGCCCTGTGCTGGTGCTCAGCCACAACAAAACCCTGGTAGCCCAGCTGTATGGAGAATTTAGCCAGTTTTTTCCGGAAAATGCCGTGGAATATTTTGTCAGCTACTACGATTATTACCAGCCCGAGGCCTACATACCCACAAGCAATACCTACATCGAAAAGGACCTGAACATCAACGATGAAATTGAAAAACTGCGTCTGAAAACTGTGAGCAGCCTGCTTTCCGGCAGACGCGATGTTATCGTGGTGGCCAGTGTGAGCTGCATCTATGGCGCGGGCAATCCTTCGGATTATGAGAAAACCATCATCCGGCTGAGCAAAGGGCAGTCTATTACCCGCAATACCGTGCTGTTTCGTTTGGTGGAAAGCCTTTACAGCCGCACCGCGGCCGAATTTAAACGCGGAACCTTCCGTGTGAAAGGCGATACGGTGGATGTGCATCTGGCCTACAACGACTTTGCCTACCGCATTTCTTTTTTTGGTAACGAAATAGAGGAATTATACAGTTTTGATCCGCAAGGCGGACATAAAATAGAATCGCTGGAGGATATCGCGATTTATCCGGCCCAGATTTATGTTTCGCCCCGTGACCGCTTGCAAAGCATCATTTACCAAATACAGGATGACCTGATGTTGCAACTCGAGTTTTTCAAACAGCAGCAGCGCTTTCTGGAAGCCAAAAGGCTTGAAGAAAGGGTAAACTTTGATTTGGAGATGATCCGTGAACTGGGTTATTGCAGCGGCATAGAAAACTACAGCCGCTATTTCGATCGCAGGCAGCCCGGCGACAGACCTTTTTGCCTGCTGGATTATTTCCCCAAGGATTTTCTGCTGGTTATAGATGAAAGCCACGTTACCCTGCCGCAACTGCGCGCCATGTATGCCGGAGACCGGGCACGCAAAATAAACCTGGTGGATTACGGCTTCCGACTGCCAGCCGCCATGGACAACCGCCCGCTGCAGTTTGAGGAATTTCAGCGCATCATCAACCAAACCGTGTATGTGAGCGCCACGCCCTCCGAATTTGAAATCCGGGAGAGCGAGGGTGTTGTTGTGGAACAGCTCATTCGACCCACCGGCCTGCTGGATCCCGCCGTCGAGATTCGCCCCTGCGGCAATCAGGTAGACGATCTGATGGAAGAAATTGATGAGCGCATCAAAATGGGCGACCGCGTGCTGGTAACCACCCTAACCAAGCGCATGGCAGAAGAACTAACCAAATACCTGCAACGCCTGGGCATCAAGGTTTCCTATATTCACAGTGAGGTAAAAACCCTGGATAGGGTGGAGATTCTGCGCAACCTGCGTCTGGGCAGCATTGATGTGCTGGTGGGCGTGAACCTGCTTCGCGAAGGTCTGGATTTGCCCGAAGTGAGCCTGGTCGCCATTCTGGATGCCGATAAAGAAGGATTTTTACGCAGCGAAACCAGTCTGGTGCAAACCATAGGCCGTGCTGCACGAAACGACCGCGGGAAGGTAATTATGTATGCCGACGTAATGACCCAGAGCATGCAAAAAACCATTGATGAAACCAACCGTAGGCGGGCCAAGCAAACGGAATATAATGAAGAACATGGCATTGTACCCACAACGGTTCGCAAAACACGGGAAGAAATCTTAAAACAAACCTCGGTGGCCGATGCCAAAAAAGGCGATATTTTGCAACCCTACGAGCAGGAGGAGCGTATAGGGCTGGCAGCCGATCCGGTGGTTCAGTTTATGGACAAGAATGCGCTGGATAAGGCCATTGCAAGAACGGAAAAAGATATGCTGCGTGCCGCAAAAGAAATGGAATACATGGAGGCAGCCAGGTTGCGCGATGAATTGGAGGTTTTGAAAAAGAAGCGGGATGAGTTGTAAGGTATTGTTAACAGTACCCATTACCCCCGCATTTTATCCAGCAAATCGCTCAGTTGCCCAGATTCTGAATCCTGAAGGTGTACCATGCTGTTTTCGATTTTTTGAATTTCAGGATCGATTTGTTCCAGTACCTTCAGGCCTTTATCCGTAATGCAAATATTCATTTTGCGCCGGTTCACCTCATCAATATTTCTACTGATGAGCCCTTGGGTGCACATTCTGTCGCACAACCTTGTCAAATCGGGATTTTTATCCAGCATAACCGCTTTAATCTCTCCCGGATTGGCTGATTTTGGGTATTTGCCCCGCAAAATTCTAAGCACATTATACTGCTGCAGGGTGATATTGTGGGACTTGATAATATCGCTCAGCTTGGCATTAACCCAGTTTGCCGTAAAGATGATATTCACCAGAACCTTTTGGTGGAGCGAATTGAATTTACTCTGTTTAATTTCATCTTCCAGTTTCATAAAATGCCGATAAAATGTTTGCGAGTTTAATGAATTTATGCGAGTTCATAACCATGCATCTCCTTAAATTTGCCCCATGAATTTTGCCAATACGCTTGTATTTGCTGAGGAACAAGACAAGGCCGATGCTTTGGCTTCATTCAGAAACGAATTCTATTTCCCCTCGGATGAACATGGCAATTCTCTGGTCTATTTTTGCGGAAACTCACTGGGACTGCAACCCAAAACCGCTGCACAATACCTGCAATCCGAATTGGATGACTGGCAAAAATGGGGTGTGGAAGGTCATTTTCATGGCAAGAAACCCTGGTTTCACTACCACAAGTTTTTAACTGATAACACCGCAGAACTGGTTGGTGCACTGCCACACGAAGTAGTAGTAATGAACCAGCTTACCGTGAATCTGCATCTGCTGATGGCCAGCTTTTACCGGCCCGATGAAGAGCGCTACAAAATCATTATGGAGGCCGGGGCTTTCCCAAGCGATATGTATGCGGTGCAAAGCCAGGTAGAATTTCATGGCTTTGAATATGAAGATGCAGTCATAGAACTCAAGCCCAGAGAAGGCGAACAAACCCTGCACACGGAAGATATCATCGCAGCCATCAAAGAACACGCCCAGCAGCTGGCATTGGTGTTTTTCAGTGGTGTGCAATATTATACCGGTCAGTATTTCAACATTCCTGCCATCACGGATGCAGCCCACAAGGCTGGCGTACCCGCAGGATTTGATTTGGCCCATGCTGCAGGCAATATTGCCCTGAAACTCCATGAATGGAATGTAGATTTTGCAGCGTGGTGCAGTTACAAATACCTCAACAGCGGTCCCGGCAACGTTTCCGGGGTGTTTATACATGAGCGGCATGCTCTCAACCCCGAAACACCGCGTTTAGCTGGCTGGTGGGGCTACCGCGAAGACAAACGTTTCCTCATGCAGCGCGGCTATGAGCCTGAACCCGGCGCGGCCGGCTGGCAATTGTCGAATGCACCAGTGTTTGGCATGGCCGTTCATGCTGCCAGCCTGGATATTTTCCACCGAGCCGGCATGCAAAATCTGGCTGACAAAAGCCAAAAACTAACCGGATACCTGGATTTTATGCTGAAAGACTGCCGCAACCAAAACACAGGCCTCCGATTCAGTATTATTACTCCCGATAACGAGCGCGGGTGTCAGATAAGTCTGCTGACCGATGAAAATGGTAAAATATTGTTTGATCACCTCACTAAACAAGGCATTGTGGCCGACTGGCGCGAACCCAATGTCATCCGCATGGCACCGGTGCCACTTTACAATAGTTTCACAGATATATGGAAACTGGGGCAGGCATTGCTAAGTTTCAAGATTTCTTAGCGAAAAAACGCTTCTTCCATAGCTGTTTTACAATACCGTCCTTCAAGCCTACATTGGGCGCAAAAATTTCATGAATATGGCAACTTTCCATAATCTGAATAAAAATATTGCCGGCATGGTTAATAACCTCTGCCCTATCGGGGTTTAACTTCAGCTCGTATACGCGATCGTGGTGACTTAGCGACTCAATGTATGCATTGGTGCTTTTCAGATGATGCAGATTCATGGCCTCTTTAGCTGCCGTTCCCGCAAGGGAGTGCAGTTTTACAATATTCCCACCGGTACCAATGGCCTTCACAGACTGGTCGGCAGGCAAATTCAAATCGGCAAGCCATTTGAGCATACGCTGTGTTTCTGTGCTTTTCACCTTTACCTCACGCATGCGCACAGTGCCAATGTTAAAACTCTCGTACTGTTTTATTTTGCCATTTTTTATTAAACTGATTTCCGTACTTCCACCACCCACATCAATGTGCAGGAAAGTACTCTTTCCCGGCAGGCTGTCCAATATAGCTGCCTGCACCAGACGGCTCTCTTGTTTACCGGTAATAATATCAATTTTCAATCCGGTGATTTTGCGGATATCTTTGGCCAGTTTTTCACCGTTTTCTGCATCTCTCATGGCACTGGTGGCACAAACGCGCACAACGTCAACATTGTATATCTCCAGCAGCAAGGCAAACGATTGCATGGCTTTTATAAACAAATCGGCTTTTTTCTTTCCAATCTCTTTGTTCTTAAAAACATCATCACCCAAACGAAGCGGCAAACGGGTAAATTCCACCTGTTTAAAGTCGGTATCCGACAATTCTTCGTGCAAAGGCCTTGCAATGTAAAGACGCACCGCATTGGATCCGATATCTATCGCAGCTATTTTCACTGCAGCAAAATAAAGTTGTTTTAAGATTCTATTTTTACCATATTGCCCACATTCTATTCCTTTTAGGTTAACAAAATTGTTCTAAAAATTAAACGCAGTCTAAACTTCTTGTTGTTTTTTAATTGAGATAGTGTACTTTTGACACACCGACTTTCTTTATGAAAAAACACATACCCATTCTTCTGGTTCTGCTCTTTTCAGGAATAATCCCATTGATGGCGCAGAACCCGACACTTACCGGAAAGGTAAAGAATCAAAACGGCAAGGCCGTGGAAGGTGCAGTTGTTAAAACAGCCACCGGTGAAACCACTACAACCACGGATGTAAACGGCAATTTTTCTATTTCCTTGGCAGTGGGAAACTACAAGTTAATTATTAATGCCAAAGACTATCAGGAGGCAACGGAAGTAGTGAGTGTAACAGCCGGACAAACGAGTCTCCGTGATTTTACAATTAATACATCATCTGAGGGTGGTGAGGTTGTTGTAATCGGCTACGGAACAACAACCAAGCGCGATCTTACCGGTTCAGTAACTTCATTGAAAGGCGCTGATGTACAGGATATGCCCACCTCCAGCTTTGAAGCCGCTATTCAGGGTAAAGCTCCGGGCGTTCAGATTACTACAGGAAGTGGTGTTGCCGGTTCGGGCACGCTGGTGCGCATACGGGGTGTTGCATCCATTTCAGCCGCTGGCGATCCCCTCTACATCGTGGATGGAATACCAATTTCCCAAAATTATTTTGTGAATGGCAATAACGGTGGTTTTAACAACAACCCGCTGGCAACCCTCAACCCTGAAGACATTGAATCAATCGAAATCCTGAAAGATGCCGCCGCCACGTCCATTTATGGATCACGCGGTTCAAACGGCGTTATTCTTATTTCCACCAAACGTGCCAAAAAAGGTGGATTAAAGTTTGATTTCACTTCGCGTTTGGGTACTTCACAGCCTACATTCAGACCAGAGATGCTTAATAGCAAGCAGCTTTTGCAAATGTATCAGGAAGCCTGGGAAAACGACGGCGGTACCGGCCGTGCTCCGCTTCCAAATAACATTTCCTGGGAAGAAGCAGAAAAAACGAATACCAACTGGGTAGATGAAACCATGGGAATGGGCATCAAACAGATGTATTCACTTGGAACAACCTATCGTAAAAACAAACTGGGGGTTTATATGGGCCTAACGCATGACAACAATGGCAGTTTTGTTATCGGCAGCCGTTACAAACGCAACTCGGCCCGCTTAAATTTGGATTATGAGCCCATTAAAAATCTTACACTCAGCCTCAGTTCTTCTTATACGCAAGGTGTTAACAACCGCGTTGACGGAGCCTGGAGCGGAGGATTCGGCGCTGCTATGAGTACAGCCCTGCCCTTCTATCCCATTCGTGATACCAGTGGTAATTACTGGAGGCCGGGTGCAGGCAGCCTAAATCCTGTAGCTATTCGCAACCTAAAAGACTGGAGAACTACTGAAAATCGAACCATTAACAACTTCAGGGCTTCGTACAAAATATCCGATAAATGGTCTGTTTCTGCTTTCGGTGCCATAGACAATATGGACTTCTTCGAAGATATCTACGAACCCAAAGCCATGATTAATACTAACCATGCAGGTATTGCCAAGCGCTCACCCCGCAGCAACTTCAACTACAACTATAACCTGATTACCAATTACAATATCATAAACTCAGAAAAACAAAGCCTGGATGCAATGGTAGGAACCGAATTTCAAAAATCGGTTGTGCGCTCCAGCTACATTGAAGTAAGTGATATGCATCATGCGTTGTATAAGGGAGAGCAGGGCGATTCGGCTTCAACACGTTTTGAGCGGAAAAATGCCACAGAGGCCTTTGCCTTTGCTTCATACTTCCTGCGGATGAACTACAAACTTAAAAACAAATACATTTTGCAGTTTACCATGAGAACGGATGGTTCTTCTCGCTTCGGTCCCAATAACGCCTATGGATTCTTCCCCGCAGTATCCGGTGCCTGGGTAGTGAGCGATGAAAATTTCATGCGCAACTTCCGCAGAAACAATTTCCTTAAAGTGAAAGCGGGTTTTGGCCGCACAGGCAATACTCCCAATGAAAACTATGCATGGCGCGGTACCTTTACCCCTCCTCAAAACTCATTCGGCTACAACGGTAACCCCAGTATTTTCCCAACACGTTTGCAAAACCCTGATTTGAAATGGGAAAACTCCGATGTGCTTGATGTTACTGTGGAAGGTGGTTTGATGAAAAACCGCATTACCTGGGAACTGTCATATTACAACAAAACCACCAATGGTGTAATTCTTGATCTTGCCGTTCCGCGCTCGCTGGGCTTCTCTTCCTACTATGATAACGTGGGTGCGGTTCGTAATGCAGGTCTTGAATTTTCCTTTACCTCCAGAAACATTGTTAAAAAACTGTTTACCTGGACCACACAGTTCAATATTGCCCGCAACTACAACGAAATCCTGAATATTGGTGTTTATACCCAAGATGCAGTATCCGGCGGAACCAACGATACCCGCGTGGTAGTAGGCCAGCCAATCGGCACCAACTATCTCGTGCGCTTCTCCCATGTTGACCCGGCTACAGGCAGACCTGTTTACCTGGACAGAGATGGCAAAGAAACCTTCACCTGGACCAACAACAACCGTGTGGCTGTAGGCAGTGTTCTTCCTAAAGCCGTTGGTGGTTTAACCAACAATGTAACGTGGAAAAACTGGAACCTGAGCTGTCTGTTTGTCTACAAAATTGGTGGCAACATCTACAACTCGAGCGGCAAGCGCCAGAACGGCGTAGTAACCGACTGGAATATGACAACCGATTATTTCGACCACTGGCGTCAACCCGGTGATGTAGCCAAATATCCCAAACTATCTATGCAGACCGATCAGTACGGATTGCCTCCTGATCCGTATCAATATAACACTACGCTGTTTCTGGAAGACGGCAGCTATCTGCGCCTTCGAAACCTGTCAATCGGCTACCGCATTCCTGCCAAATGGTTCGGAAAATCTATACAGTCAAGCCGCATAACCTTTACAGGAACCAACCTGCTCACATTCACCAAATACACCGGTGGCGATCCTGAAATTGCCCGCGATTTTGAAAATCCTGCCGACAGAAACATGAGCTCGAACATCACCTACCTGACTGCACCCCAGGAGAAATCCTACAACCTAACCCTCAACCTCACTTTCTGATGAAAAATACATTCAAAACATACGCTATTGCCGCTGCCATTGGTATCAGTGCCATCGGGGTTTCCTGCAAAAAAATGCTGGACCTGAAACCTGAAAACCTAACCCTCGCAGCCGATGCACTCAAAACCACCGCCGACGTTCAGGCCCTGCTGAATTCGTGCTACGATGAGTTTGCCAACCTGATGAATGGTTCTGTGCAAAACATCCATGAATTGCTGGGTGAAAATGTGGCGCAACCCCAAAACTCTGCGGGTAGCTTGTATTACACCATCTGGAACCGTGGTACTTTCTCATTCAGAACCGCCGACCGCGAATACCTCGATTTCTATAACTGCATACTGCGTATCAATACCATTTTCGAACGCATTGATGAGGTTTCGGATATGACACCCGAAAATAAAAAACGCATACTGGCAGAAGGCCATTTTTTAAGGGCTTGGTGCCAATGGGAACTGGTTAAATTGTGGGCTCAACCTTATGGTTACACTGCTGATAATTCACATCCCGGTGTGCCCATTCGCCTGAAAGCCGACAAAACCATTGAATTAAGAGCCAGTGTGGGTGCTGTTTATAATCAGGTTCTGGCCGATCTGGATGCCGCCATCGCTGATTTGCCTGTAAACAATAACAATTATGCCAATATTGCTTCAGGCAAAGCCCTGAAAGCAAAGGTTTTATTTTTGATGAATGATTTTACAGGTGCCCAGACTTTGGCAGATGAAATTATTAACAGCGGCACATACACCTTTTCAGATACTTTCTCTCGGTTTGTTAAGGGCGCCCCTGAAGAAGTTATTTTTCAACTCATAAGCACAGGCAACAGCGATAACCGCGGAGGCTCATTTATTAATAACTATCGCGCAGACAACAACCCCAATCCTGTGTTGAAACCCTCGGCTTCTTTCGCTGCCGTTGCTATGCAAGGCCACGATTTACGCAGCAAGTTTTACGAAGTAAAAAACAAAGGCAAGGCAAATGAATTCTATTTGTGTCACAAATTTGACAAAGATTTCTTCAATGTTCCTTTACTTCACTTATCAGATTTTCTTCTTATGAGAGCTGAATGCATTGTTGAAAATGGGGGTGACAAAACCAAGGCCATTGCAGATGTTGACAAGATCAGAAAGCGCGCCTATGACACCAACTGGGTGGCCATTGATCCGCTTATCAGTTTATCTGCCCTGAAAGATTCTATTCGTCATCAGCGCCGACTTGAACTTGCCTTTGAAGGTGACTGGACACTTCAACTACGCAGAAGAGGTGCCAAAGGCGAGAACATAAAAATCAGAAACAGCGACTGGAACTGCCCCGGAATGCTGCTTCAGTTTTCGCAAAGTGAAAATACGGCAGGATTTATTTTTAACCCCGAAGGAGGATGCAACTAATGAAAAATATTCTAAAAATGGCCTCAGTGGCCCTTTTGCTGGTTTTTGCCATGCAAGCCTGCAAGAAAAAAACACGCGAACTGTATGATGCTTCCAGCAAACTGGAAGGCATTCAGGATGTGTGGGTATTGGATGAAGTAAAACAATACGATCCTGCCAACAAAGATTTAACTATCGATGTGTCAGATGTGTTCAAAGGTGCCACGCCCATTGAACTGGACGTGAATTCCAAAGATTTTACTTTTGCCTTTAACCAGCCAAACCCATTGTTTGTGGGAAGCAGCGGCACCTGGAAGTTCGATGACAATGACTTTCCTACCCAGATTGAAATGACAGGAGACGCCGGTGTGCAAACCGTAAAACTATTGCAAACCGTAAGAACCGTTGACCAAAAGCTCCGCATTCAGCTTACCCGCTATTGCGGCGGCGGAAAACCAAGTACCATCTATCAATTTAGCTTTGTAAGAAAATGAAAAATAACTGGATTCAATTCGTGGCCGTCGCCCTTATGGGGATGTTTTCGACTAATGCATACGGACAAGCCGCCTATCTTGACAAACCCGATGAGTTTGATCCTGCCAAGCCTTGTAAAATCATGGTTAACCTTAAGTTGACCAAAAATGACTGGGGCATAGTAGACATTGCACTTACAGAAGACATGTACATATGGACATGGAAACCTAAGGAACACCCTGCCGGTCATCCTTTGGCCAACGGTATAGGCTCAGCAGCATGGAAAAGCAGTAACGAAGCGCTCAAAATGACCAAGGAATCTGAAGGTGTTTACAGTTTCACCATGACGCCAACGGTATTCTATGAATGCGATGCGGCTACTGTTTACAAGGAAGATTTTTACTTTCTGGTGAAACCAAAAGACGGTGGTGGATATGACGACCCTGACAGAAAAACCGAAGATTTAACCATCTCTGTGGATCCGCCTTCAGGCCCGGTTGTTAAAATTCAAACCGTGCCAATTGGCAAAGGTTTGAAAAAAGATACTATGATTACCACTACTGCAGACGTGTTTAGCGTGATTTACAACAATAACGCAGAAGAAAAAGTAACCATGCAAAATGCGTCTGATTTGTATGTTTACCCTATTGCTTATGATTCGGCCGGCACTGCATACAAAATAGCTGTTAATGCGAAAAGAGCGGGCGATTTCCCTCAGCTGAAAATGAAACAAACAGCTAAAGGCATTTTTCAATTCAGCATAATACCCGAGAAATTATTTGCCATTCCGGCAGGTAAAAAAATATACCGCATTGAATACCAGATTGTAAAACCCAACCTGGTAGATTCCAATGATGCCATTGACGATAAAATGATTTATCAGTTCAATCAGGGCGGTTGTTAGAAAAACAAAATCCAAAAAAAAGGGTCGGTAAACCGACCCTTTTTTATTTTTGTACATTTTACTTCTTCTGGATTACCAAAAATCCCCAGGGACCTATTTTTTTGTCTTTGTAACAATCCGCGCCCAGCAGAATTTTGCCTTTGGGTACCTTGACGGTTGGGGCAACAGTTTCACCGCCCATGTTCAAATAAACCCATACACAGTTTTCTTTGGTTTTACGCTCGAAAACCAGCTGGTCTTTTCGTTTGGAAGGAATTGCTTTCCATGTGTTTAAGGCTGCGGATGTGCCTAATGCCTGCTGTGTGCTTCTAACATTGCAAAGTCGGCTGTAAAAGGCATAATAATCCTGGTCCTCTTGAGGCTGAACCGTATCTTTTTCGAAAAACCGCAACCTTCTGCGATTGCCGTATTCCTGTCCGGTATAGAGCAAAGGAATACCCGGTGTGGTAAATGTATATACTGCCATTACCTTCCAGGCCGGACCCATGCGGTCGAATTCAGTGCCTTTCCATGAGTTTTCATCGTGGTTGGTAATAAAGTTCATCATATATACATTCTCGGGAAAAGTCTTCATTTTTCGCCTCATTACCGTATCAATTCTCCACGCCGTTTTGCTACCATGCGAAACTTCATTCAGTACATGGTGCATTTCCCAGCCATAGTAAGCATTAAAAGCACCTTTAAACTGGGCCATATCATGCTCCTCAGATTCTGCCAGCATAAAAATGGGCTTTACCTTCTCTATTTCCTTCCGGGCAGCATCCCAAAAATCCGCAGGAACGCTCATGGCCACATCACAGCGAAAACCGTCCATATCACACTGCTCAATCCAGAATTTCATGTCCTGAATCATGGCTTTGCGCATATCAGCATTTACATAATTCAAATCAGCAACATCCGTCCAGCCGATGCTGTTGCCCTCTTCATTGAGAGGATCTGTGATGTTGCCATTTTTATCTTTTGTGTAATATTCAGGATGTGCTTCAATCCAGGGATGATCCCATGCTGTATGGTTACCTACCCAATCCAGTATCACTTTCATACCCATCCCATGACATTCCTTTACCAATGCCTTGAATTCATCCATGGTGCCAAAAAAAGGATTTGCTTTGGTATAATCACTGATGGAATAGGGGCTTCCAAGATATCGGGACTTCTCTTTTGCATCGGTTATTTCTTCCACAAACAAGTCACCTTTTGCCTTGCGTTTCCTTTCGCCTATTGGCTGCACCGGCATAAACCAAAGTACGTTTACCCCCAGTTGCTTCAGCTTGGGCAATTCCCGACTGAAAGCGGCAATGCTGCCTTCAGGTGTGTGATGGCGGAGGTTAACCTCGTAAATAATGGGATTCTTCGGCCACTCTGATGGTTGTGCCCACGAAACCGGCAAACCCATTGCCAGTGTAAGGAACAGAAGTATAATTTTATTTTTCATGTTAATTTTTAGAGTAGATATTTATTACAGATTGCCCGGGCTGGACAAAAAAACCTTTTCGCAATCGTATCAGATTGTCTTTGTCAAAACCTACTGACCATGTGCCTTTGGGGACGCCACCAAATTCCGTTATTACCGGATACAAAGCACCGGGTTGCGCAGCGTCGTAAACAATGGCTTCACTACCCCTGTTTATGGCCATCACAGCCAGTTCATTGAGGTACCTGCGCACAACCACTACCTGAGAATCATTACTGGTGATCACTTTATAATCGCCGTAACACAAAGCCATGCTGCCTGTGCGTAGTTTTGCCAGCTCCGAAATCTTATTTTTAAACTCCGTTTGTGCAGCACCCAAACCTGAAAACTGCATCATATTGCGGTTGCCCGGGTCATTGCCACCGGTCATGCCAATTTCATCTCCATAATACACCACAGGGATTCCGGGTGAAAAGAAGAGCCATGTGTAAAACTGCAGGAACTTTTGGTATGCCGAATCTGTTTTCAGGGGCAAATCACCCAGGTGACCCATCTTTTTGCCTTCATTCCAATTTGTCTTACCTGTGATGGTTCCGTCGGCATAGGACATAAAGCGCGGCTTATCCTGATTGCCTGTGATGTTGCCCATCAAGTGATGTGAACCATATTGTCCCAAACTGCGCAATTGTTCGGTTACCAGCCCCGTAAATGGACCGCCCCAAGCAAAAGTTCGCATCATGGCATCATACAAATTGAAATCGAATTGGGCATCGAGCAAGCCATGTCCAAGGTAAGAGCCTATCAACTTGGTATTGCCATACGTTTCACCAATCTGGTAAATGCGCTGCTTTCGTTTGGGCTCAATCTCCGTGCGGATTTTAGCCGTTAGCAGCCTGGTGAAATTTTCAGGAATGTGTTTGGTAGCATCGTGCCTGAAACCATCAAATTCAAACTCCTTCAACCAAAAAAGAGCCGAATCCACCATATAACTCGCTACCTCAGGACGACCTAAATCCAGGGTGGGCAAGAATGTATCAAACCAGGTGGTAAGCCGCTGTTCGTCCCAAAGCTCTGTGTTCATGCGACCATCGGGCAAATACAAGGGTGTAACCCAATCGGGATGTTGCTTGTAGATAGGATGTTCCTTGTGAACGTGATGTGCCACATAATCCAGATAAACATTGTTTTTATGCTTGTGTGCCTCATCCAGCATTTCTTTCAAGGCCATGGCATTCCCAAACCTTTCATCAATTAGGGTATTGGAAACAGGCCAATAACCGTGATATCCGCTAAATTTTACTTGCGGTTCCGGAAAGTTACCCCAGGCACCTTTGGGGTTTTTGGAGATAGGGCTAATCCACAGAGCGTTCATTCCCAAGCTATCGAGATAGCCCTCTTTTACTTTTTGGGTAATTCCCTGTATATCGCCACCCTGAAAATTGGTTCTTGTGGTTACCAGAGGATGATCCACAGGTTTATCATTGGCTTGTTCGCCATTTTTAAACCTGTCAACAAACGCAAAATACATGACAGTGCGTTCCAGGTCTTCGCGGCTTAACAAATTAGGATCGGTTACAGGCTTTCCATACTCCAGTGGAATCAGCAGGTCATTGCCATGCACAAACTCAGTTGCACAAAAAACCCTTATATAGCTGCGCCGGAGAGATTCCGCCTCTTTTGGTATTAGCAGGTTCCGTTTATTTTCACTTTTCAGTGATTGATAAATAATCCGGTTATTCCATAGTGCAATAATATTTAAACCGGATGTACCCATATTTTCAGTTTGCTCCACCGCCAATCCATCGGTTACAACAGCTGCAGTAATATGAGGCACAGGACGGGTTTCTTTGACCGCCAAAACGGAGTTCTCACCCCCAAAACCATTGCTCCTGCGTACCGGATTTGCTGCGTCAACCAATTCAGCATCATCTACAAGAAATTGGTAAGCGTATTCGCCCGGATCCAGGGAAAGCGTTGTAGTATAAACAGAATCAGAAACTTTTAGAAGCGGATGCGATTTGGCATTCCAGGAGTTGAAATCCCCTTTTACAAAAACCCCTTTTTTACAATTGCCGGTGTAAGAAAATGTAACGGGAATCTGCACCGGTTTTTTCAGAATCAGGTCACAGCGGGATTTGTCTGTGAAGTTAAGCAGTGAAAGCCCAAACAATACGCCTAAATTGTCGATTTTGGGTTTGATAAGCTTTAGTCCGGGCAAAGTTTCATCAGGCACTAATTTGAAACGGTCAATCTCACTTACACCCATGCTCCTATGCCTATCCGGCAGTAAAAAACCGACCTCTTTTCCTGGGAGAAAATCTGCCGAAATTAATTGGGTTGTATCACCCGTTAGCCATGTAGGCATTACTGGTGCGGTAAAATCATCATACGGCCATACACGCTTCTTTTTGCTGAAAATACTGCAGGCACCCAAAGAAAAAACCAAAAAAATCAGCGATATGCGTATGGTGATTTTCATCCAATGAAAATTTCGCCGGAGGCACTGATGGTGTAGGAATTTGAACCGCAAATAATTTCGGTTTGTATTCCCTCGAGATTCTGCACTGTAATGCCTTTTTGAACAATTTTAATTCCCAGCAAATTGCCCCTGAAACGCAGGTTGAAACGCATGCTGTTCCACTTTGCAGGCAGCACAGGGTTCAGATGCAGTTTGCCGTTACGTACCCGAATGCCCGCAAATCCTTTACTGATGGTCATCCACGTGCCGGCCATGGAGGTGATATGGCAACCATCGCAGGTATCATTGTTAATATCGTTCAGATCCAGACGGGCTGTGCGGAGATAAAATTCATAGGCTTTTTCCTCATTGCCGATTTTATTGGCCAAAATGCTGTGAATACAGGGTGATAATGATGATTCGTGAACGGTAAACGGTTCATAAAAATCAAAGTGCCTGCGGTGGGTTTCCATTTCGAAATCATCTTCAAAAAAGTAAAAACCCTGCAACACGTCGGCCTGTTTAATGTAACAGCTTCTAAGGATTCTATCCCAGCTCCAGTGTTCCACAATGGGGCGTTCTGATGCCGGCAACTGCGAAACGGGTATTAATTCTTTGTCCAGAAACCCATCCTGCTGAAGAAACACATTGTGTTCTTCATCAAATGGTAAATACATGTTGGCCTGAATGTTAAGCCAATCTGCAACCTCGGCAGAATCCAAATCTGTTTTTCTCTTTATCTCCAACAATTTATCGTCGGCTGACTTAGACAGCTTATCATACTGTTCCGCCGCATAACGCATACACCATGCGGCGATGTAGTTGGTGTACCAGTTGTTGTTTACGTTGTTTTCAAACTCATTGGGACCGGTCACACCCAGCATCACATACTTCTTTTTATCGTTCGACCAGTTAACCCGTTGCGCCCAGAAACGGGCTATACCAATCATAACCTCTAGCCCGTGGGATGCCATGTATTCCTTATCGCCGGTGTAATTGATGTAATCGTAAATGGCATAGGCAATGGCACCGTTGCGGTGAATTTCCTCGAAAGTAATTTCCCATTCATTGTGGCATTCTTCCCCATTCATGGTAACCATGGGATACAATGCCGCACCGTTTTTAAATCCAAGCTTTTCAGCATTTTCAATGGCCTTTGGCAATTGCTGATAGCGATACAGCAGCAGGTTTCTGGATACTTCCGGCGAAGCCGTGCCAAGGTAAAATGGTATGCAGTATGCTTCCGTATCCCAGTATGTACTACCACCGTATTTTTCGCCGGTGAATCCTTTGGGGCCTATGTTCAAACGGGCATCATCTCCGGTGTAGGTTTGAAACAGCTGAAAAATATTAAAGCGAATAGCCTGCTGGGCAGCATCATCACCTTCAATTTCGATATCGCAGTTCTTCCAGATGGCTGACCATGCTTCGGAGTGCTCCTTATTTAAAGCCTCATAGCCTGCATTGTAAGCATCCTGAATTTCCTGCAACCCTTGTCTGGAAAACGCTTCGCGATTTACGTATAAATCACTGAGAATCACGCAATACTTATCAAACGTCAGGGTTTCTCCTGCTTTTAGGTTGAAGTGATAAACCATCCCAACCTGCAAATCTGTTTTTGTTGAATCGGTACTGACGGGCGATTGACCTTCGTTCCACTGGTGTCTGCACAAAGCATACACCCCAAAGTTTGTTTTACGGGTTTCTTGGGTGAGCCAGACCACCGGTATTTCGTAAAATCCGGTCTGTGTGTTTTGCCAGAAAAATTCATCGTAATTGGCATCCTGGTTTCTCACATCTCCGTTCAGTCCGCTGCTGATGGCGATGCTACAATCTTTTTCTGCGGTCAGGCTGTAGCGAATTACACCGAGGTTCTTGCGTTTCATGCTGCAAAAACGTTCGGTCTTTGCATGCAAAGTATTTCCGTTGATGGTAACGGTGAACTTTCTTTTAAGCAACCCGTTTTGCATATCCAGCTCACGGCGAAAGGCTGTAGGTGCTGTCTTTGCCATATCTATCGAGGTTCCGTCCACAGTAACTTCAATGCTGTTCCAATTGACCGAATTCAGCACCTTGGCAAAGTATTCCGGATACCCGTTTTTCCACCAACCTACGCGGGTTTTATCGGGATAATAAATACCGGCTATGTAGGAACCTTTCAGGGTGGGGCCGCTATATGCCTCTTCAAAATTGGCACGTTGACCCATGCGTCCGTTACCAATGCTGAACAAACTCTCTGAAACTTTATTCCGTGGGACATCAAAGCCTTCTTCAACAATGCTCCAGGGCTGTATTTTTATATAATCCTTCATGGGTTATTGATCAAGTTGAAAAATGCGTTTTTACAAATTGCAAATCGATATTAAGCAGATTTTCAACGCACAGGTCTGCATCCTGCAGTTGCCCGTGTCCGTTGATTCTCAGCACAAACATGCCTGCGGCCCTGGCGGCTGTCACACCGGCATCCGCATCTTCTATTACCAGGCAATTTTGGGTGGGTAAACCCAGCAATTGGGCGGCATTTACAAAAACTTCAGGATCGGGCTTTGTTTGTTTTACCATATTGCCATCCACAATGGCATCGAAGTAACCGGTCAGCTGAAGTTTATCCAATATGAACACAGCGTTTTTAGAACTACTGCCTACTGCGGTTTTCAATCCGCCTGATCTTATATTACTGAGAAAATCCACCACGCCGGGCAAAATATCGGCGGTACTCAAAGAAGCTATCAGTGTTAGATAATGATTATTCTTTTCAGTAAGCAACAGGGCTTTTTCTTCTACGCTGCGCTCCGCCCCTGCCCAGTTGAGTATTATATCCAGACTTTCTGCCCTGCTTACGCCTTTCAGCTGCTCATTATGGCTTTCTGTTAGGTCAAAACCCACACCTGATGCAATGTTTCTCCAAGACTGATAGTGATAAACTGCTGTGTCTGTTAACACCCCATCCAGGTCGAAAATTACACCTTGAATCATGCCTTGTCAGCGTTGCCGTGAACTTCCTCCTTGGCCAGGTGGTATTTGAGCAAAGACATGCCCGGATTTTTATCTATTTTACCAAGGGTAAATCCTTTCTCTTCGGCCACCTGTTGCAAAATTTCTGTAAAATAAAATGCCACTGAACCTACAAAATGAACCGGAACCTCACGATAATCTGGGAAACAACAAATATGAATTTCTGCAAAATGGGAAAGCCCTTCATATACCAATTCCCTCATATAGGTGTGATCCTTGTGAGGAACAATAAACCGCATAAAAGATGCCAGAAACACATTGGCTTTATTGGTATTGTAAACTTGATGAAATATCTCTTCCTTCTGCAGTTTGTATTGCTCATAAAAAGCAGTCTGAAGTTCAGACGGCAATCTCTTGTACAAATAATCAGAGACTATTTTCCTACCAAAATAAGATCCACTGCCCTCATCACCCAAAATATAACCCAAGGCCGGAACCTGCTCTGAAACCTTGTTCCCGTCATAATAACAGCTGTTGCTACCGGTGCCAATTATACAGGTGATGGCCGGTCTTCCATCCCAGGTGGCAAATGCAGAAGCATTTAAATCATGGTTTACCTCGCAATGTGCAACAGTAAAAAACTGCCTGAGTGCTGTTAAAATTACTTCATTTCTATCAGCACTTGAACATCCGGCTCCGTAAAAATAAACTGCACTCGCCTGATGTGCCGCCTTGGTCAATTCTTCATTTGCACGCAGGTGTGTTAATATCTCGTCAGGTTGATGAAAAAACGGATTGAATCCCATGGTGTGGGTTTCCAGAAAAGCTCCGGCCTGAT